>Ga0075421_100004611_pt1 | contig 16648 bp, 9 predicted proteins | sample SoiMetdeltSBSDD5_FD_75292 | JGI IMG/M metagenome (GOLD analysis project Ga0075421, IMG submission 75292) | Bulk soil microbial communities from a Populus tree surrounding site in Tennessee, USA - Soil MetaG P. deltoides SBSDD5 | ecosystem: Environmental > Terrestrial > Soil > Tree plantation...
GTGAACGGTGGCACAGCCGAGCGCCACCTCCTCGAGATCATGGGCGGCGGCGGCCTCTTCCTCGATTACGACGAAGACGGCTGGGTTGACATCTTTCTCGTCGACGGAGGGTCGCTGGTCGATCGAAAGGTCGACGCGACGGCGCGCGATCGCCTCTACAGGAACCGGGGAGATGGCACTTTCGAGGACGTCTCGAGATCGTCCGGCATCGTCCACTCCGCGTACGGCATGGGCGCGTGCGCCGCTGACTACGACAACGACGGTTGGACCGACCTCTATGTCACGAGCGTGGGCCCGAACCGCCTCTATCACAACGATGGCGGCAAACGCTTCAGCGACGTCACGGCCAAGGCCGGTGTCGCGGGCAGCCCGATCTTCAGCACCAGTTGTGCGTTCGTCGATATCGATCGGGACGGCGACGTCGATCTGTTCGTCGTCGATTACGTCGACGCGCGGATTGACAACAACGCGTTCTGCGGCGACACGGCGAAGAAGATCCGCATCTATTGTCACCCGCTCAACTTCGCGCCACTCGAGAACGTGCTCTATCGCAATAACGGCAACGGGACCTTCACCGACGTCAGCCGTGAAGCCGGGATCGCGGGACACAAAGGCAACGGGCTCGGTGTGGTCAGCGGCGACTACGATGACGATGGGCTGCCGGATATCTTCGTGGCCAATGACACGACTCCCAATTTCCTGTTCCACAACGAAGGTCGCGGCACGTTCAAAGAAGTGGCTCTTCTGTCCGGTGTCGCCGTCGCCGCGGACGGGCGACCGCGCGCCGGGATGGGCACCGACTTCGGTGACTACGACGGTGACGGCGACCTCGATCTCTTCGTGACCAACCACGAACTCGAGGCCCATACGCTGTTCCGCAATCTCGGCAAAGGGCTTTTCGAAGACGCGACCTTCGCGAGCGGTGTGGGCCCGCCCACGCTCCCCTTCGTCGGTTTCGGTGCAGGGTTCCTCGACGTCGACAACGACGCAGACCTCGATCTGGTCATCGTGAACGGGCACGTCATGAACAGCGCGAGTCACTTCAGGCCAGGAGCCAAGGAGGCGCAGCGCAACCTGTTGCTGAGAAATGAGGGCGGCGGGCGCTTCAGGGATGTGAGCCGTCAAGCCGGTCCCGGCTTCGACATCGAAAACGTGAGCCGGACGCTCGCCTCGGGCGACGTCGACAACGACGGCGACCTCGATCTGCTCGTGACGAACAACTCTGGCGTCGCCGACCTGCTACGGAATGGCGGCTCGGCGGGCACCAACTCGCTCCTCCTCCGGCTCATCGGGACGCGCAGCAACAGAAACGCCATTGGCGCGCGTCTTCGTCTCACCGCAGGCGGCAAGACACACCTGAGGGAAGTGAGAGCGGGATCCAGCTACATGGGTCAGCACGATCTGCGTGTGCATTTCGGCCTGGCCCGTGCGCCGACGATCGATCGCCTCGAGATCCGCTGGCCGAACGGTCAGATGGAAACCGTGAGCGGCGTCGCCCCGAATCAGATCGTGACGATCACGGAAGGCAAGGGAGTAACAGGTAGAGGCGGGTTTTCAAGCCCGCCTTGATCGAAAGGCTCATTAGACGGCGGGTCTGCCTTCGACTGGCTCAGGCCAGGGAAGACCCGCCGCTACGGAGAAGGGGATGTTACGCCCAGCGGAAGCCGTGCTTCGACAGCGGAAGCGAGCGCACACGGGTTCCTGTGACGGCGAAGATCGCGTTGGCCACAGCCGGAAGCGCCGGCGGCAGCGACGGCTCGCCGAGACCGGTCGGCGGGTTGTTCGACTTGATCCAGTGCAGTTCAACCTGCGGCGCCTGCGCCATCCGCAGGAGCGGCACGTTGTTGAAGTTGCTCTGCACCGCTGCGCCGTCCTTGAACGTGACCTCCTGCATCATGTGGCTGATGCCCTCGACCACGCCGCCCTGCACGAGGTTTTCCGCGTGCATCGGGTTGATGATCTGACTGCCGATGTCGGCCACCACCCACACCTTGTTGACCTTCACGCGCTTGAGATTGTCGACCGCGACTTCCGCCACTTCCGCGAAGTAGCCACGGTGACTGTACTGGAACGCCACGCCGAGCCCGGTGCCCTGCGGCCGCTTCCTCGTCCACTCCGCTTTCTCTGCGACCATCTTCAGGCACGCGGTCATGCGCGCCGCATCGAAGCCATCACCACCGCGCTCTGGTGCGGGATACGCCTGTGCTGCCAGCAGGTCGAGACGGAACTGCACCGGGTCCTTCCCCGCTGCGAATGCCAGTTCGTCGATGAATCCCTGGAACACATACGAGTAGGCGTGACTTCCCGGTGCGCGCAGCGCGCCGGTCGGCACACCGAGCGGCATCTTCGAATCACCAAAGTCGAAGTTCTCGACGAACAGCGCCGGGAACTGCGCGCCCGGGATGTTCGCCGCCTGCGCGTACTGATTGCCCTCGCCGAACGTGACGAAGTGATTGCGCCACGCGATGAGCTTGCCGCTCGCGTCCACACCACCTTTCAGGTAGTGATAGCCGCCAGGCCGATACATCTCGTGCCGCATGTCGTCTTCGCGCGTCCACAACAACTTGATCGGAACGCCCGGGACCTGCTTCGCGATCGCTGAGGCTTCTGCGACGTAGTCGTTGGTGAGACGACGGCCGAATCCACCGCCCGCCTTCATCATGTGAAGCGTGACGTCGGGATCCTTGATGCCCGCTGCCCGTGCGGCAACACCCACACCCGCCTGTGGCGTCTGGCTCGGCGCCCACACTTCGAGCTTTCCATCCTTGAACTGCGCGACGCAGTTCTCGGGCTCGAGCGGCGAGTGCGGAATGAACGGATACATGTACGCGGCCTCGACGACCTTCGCGGCGCCAGCAAACGCCTTGTCGACGTCGCCGTCGGTGCGCAGCTTGTTCGAGTACGCGCCCTTGCCGAGCTCATCGGCCTTGGCCTGGAAGCCTTCGCTGCTCTGAGACGACGTCGGGTGCGCGGCCCATGTGACCTTCAACTGCTTGCGCGCCGAATTCGCCAGCCACCAGCTGTCGGCCACGATCGCCACGCCGCCGACGAGTTCCTGAAGATTGGTCCCGCCTTCGACCACGAACGCGTGCTTCACTCCCGGGAGCTTCTTGATGTCCTCGACGTTTGCGGTCGCGACCTTCGCGCCGAAGACCGGCGCCTTCTCGTAGACGGCGTAGAGCATGCCGGGCACGGTGAAGTCGATGCTGAACACCGGCTTGCCCATCGTGATCGCAGCGGTATCCAGCCCCTTCTGCTTCGTGCCGATGATGCGATAGTCCTTCGGGTCCTTCAGCGTGACGGTCGTCAACACGGGCACCGGCATCTTCGCCGCGTCCGCAGCGAATTCACCGTAGCTCGCCGATCGATTGCTCGCGCTGTGCGAGACGCGGCCCGAGCGCGTCGTCAACTCGCCGACTGGAACGCTCCACTTCTGCGCGGCTGCAGCGAGGACCATCTGCCGGCATGCGGCACCGACCTGGCGGAGTGGATCCCAGTTCATCGGCGTCGAGAGACTGCCGCCAGCGAACTGCGCGCCGAACTTGCTGCCGTCAACCGCAGCCTGCTCGACCTTCACGCTGCTCCAGTCGACATCGAGCTCGTCGGCGATGATCATCGGGAGCATGTTCTTCACGCCCTGCCCGATCTCAGGGTTCTTGTTCATGATGGTGACGGTGCCGTCGGCGCCGATCGTGACGAACGCCAGGGCATCGAAGGTCGCGGGCGGCGGACCCTGCGCGAAGAGGTCTGCCGGCTCGAGGTGCAGAGCCAGCATCATGCCGCCACCAGCGACGGCGCTGACACGCAGGAATGAACGTCGGTCGAGGAGTATTGCAGTCATAGCGTCCACCCTTACTGCGCGCCGGCGCCCTGCGCCGTCGAAGTCGAGCGTTGATTCCCCAGCGTGGCCGCTCGACGAATGGCCTCACGGATGCGCACATAGGTTCCGCATCGACAGAGGTTGCCGTTCATCGCGGTGTTGATCTCCGCATCGGTCGGCACCGGCTTCTGCGCGAGGAGCGCAGCCGCCGACATGATCTGCCCGGCCTGGCAATAGCCGCACTGCGGGACGTCGATCTCCTGCCACGCGACCTGCACGGGGTGCGACCCATCCGGTGACAGCCCTTCGATCGTCGTGACGCGACCGCTGACCTTCGAGACCGGCGTCTGGCACGCGCGAACGGCGCTGCCTCCGATGTGAACGGTGCAGGCGCCGCACTGGCCGATGCCGCAACCAAACTTGGTACCTTTGAAGTTCAGGACGTCCCGGAGAACCCAGAGCAGGGGCATGTCGCCGGGAACATCAACAGTCGAGCTCTTCCCGTTGACGTTCAGTGTGAAAGGCATGGAGTAACTCTCTAGAAAATAGGGAGATCGGTCAGAAAACAGGCCTGGGAGGCTATTAGACAGGGAGTATCGGCCGAATTGCAAGCCGGAATGAGTCGACTTTCCTTCGACTGTGGGCTCAGGCCACCGCCGACCCTTCGACCCTTCGAGAGCCTCAGGGTCGCCCCGAGCCCAGTCGAGGGGCGACACACTCAGGGTCGCCTTGATCCTTGTTGAAAGGCGAGCGTCGTCGAGGGGTTCGGCCGTGGTCAGCGGTAACGCCGGCGCCAGCCGCGGCCGTACAATGCCGATAAGTGTAAGCAGTCGTGAAAAATGCGCTAACACTCAACTGCCAACTCCGATTCCATGTGCCGAGGTACCCCAATCGTGGGAGTTGGAGTGTGGAACTTGGGAATTGACCGCTCGTTTCCGTCGGCTCAGCTCTTGACACGGTTATGCGCTCGTTAACGATCGTTGCCGCGGTTCTTGCGCTGGCATCGGGATCCGCACGCGCACAAAATCAGGCCACAGACGCTCCCCCGGCACCCCCACCCCCATTCAGCGACTGGCTCTTGGCACTGAAGGAGGAAGCCCGCGAACGCGGATTCAGCGATGCGCTCCTCGGCGAAACGCTCTCAAACGTCGAACCGCTCGAGCGTGTCGTTCAGGCCGATCGCTCTCAGGCCGAGCTGAACCCCGGGTTCGCGCGGTATCTGTCGACCCGGCTGACCGCGTCGATGATTCGCCGCGGCAAGGAGGTGTCCAAGGAGAACGGCGTGGTGCTTGGTCAGGTCGAACGCAAGTTCGACGTCCAGCGCCGCTTCCTCATCGCACTCTGGGGGATGGAGACTCGATACGGCCGCATTACCGGCAACACACCGGTATTCCAGGCGCTCGCCACGCTCGCGTGGGAACCTCGACGGGCCGGTTACTTTCGCGGTGAGCTCTTCAACGCGCTGACCATGGTCCAACGCGGACACATCGAGGCGCGCTCGATGACGGGCTCGTGGGCGGGCGCGATGGGCCAAACCCAGTTCATGCCCTCGAGCTACTTGACCTACGCCGTCGACTTCGATGGCGACGGACGGCGCGATATCTGGAAGTCGACCGGCGACACGCTCGCGTCGATCGCAAACTACCTGAAAGGGTTCGGGTGGAACGCTGACGAGACCTGGGGGCGCGAGGTCAAGGCGTCGAAAGCGGTTCGCGAGCAGATCGCTCTCACCATCCCCAAGCGAACGGAAGGCTGCTACGCCCTCCGCAACATGACCGAGCGTCGTCCGCTGGACGTATGGCAGAAGATCGGCGTCCGGCAGGTGGGTGGAGGCGCGTTGCCTCGCGCGAAACTATCCGCGGGGTTCGTGGACGTGGGAGAGCACACCTTCCTCGTGTATCCGAACTACGACGCCATCCTCGCCTACAACTGCGCGCACTACTACGCGCTCACGGTCGGCCTCTTGTCAGACCGGCTACGCTGATCGGTGAAAGTGCAAAGTCTAAATCGAGAGACCAGACCATGCCGACACCTTACGAAAGCGCTACGCTACTGATCCGGCTTTACGAGCTCCGCCGGGAGCCGACGATGCGTGAAGCCCGCAACTGGTTCGCGCGCGAGTTCAACCCCTCCACGGTCGACGAGGTAATCCAGGTACTGACGGGGCCGAACAGCGGTCACTTCCGGATGGTGACGAGCTACTGGGAGATGGCGGCGTCGTTCGTCCTGAATGGGGCGATCGACGAGCAGATGTTCAACGACGCCAACGGAGAACAGGTCGGCGTCTTCGGGCTAATGGAACCGGTGCTCGCCGAGTATCGCACCCGCATGGGCAACCCGAAGTACCTGGCTCAGCTCGAGCAGGTTGTAATGAGACGGCCGGGTGCCAAGGAGCAGATCGCGGCGATGCGAGAGTGGTTCAGGGCCAGGGCGGCCGCCGCGGCGACAAAGTCGTAGAGGCAGGTCTTCAGACCCGCCTTGGAGGAGTTGCCGGCGCGTCTAAAGACGCGCCGCTACTTGACCACTGGTAGCCCGCTGGCTTCCCACGCCGCGAGACCACCAGCCAGCTCGGTCACATTCGTGAATCCCTCGCGCTGGAGCAGGCTCGCGGCCGACGACGATCGGTAGCCGCCGGCACAGTGCACGAGCAGCGGCGTCTCCTTCGCCAGGTACCGTGTGTCTTCAACCAGGCGTTGCAGCGGGATGTGGACGCTTCGTTCGATCGACTTGGCGGCGCGCTCACTCTGGGCGCGCACATCTACCAATTTGAGTGTCGGGTTCGCGTTCACCAGTTCTGCCGCGCGTTCCGGGCTCACGCGAGTGGTCTCTGACACCAGGTCCGGGCGGTCTGCGGCACTCGCCATGCCGCCGTCCAGGTATCCAACCACGTGATCGAGTCCGATGCGCCCAAGTCGGAGCGCGGCTTCCTTTTCAGCGCCAGGATCTGCCACGACGACGATCGGACGCTCGCGATCGAGGAGGCTGCCTGCCCACGTGGCGTACTGCCCACGCAGGCCGATGTTGATGGCACCTCGCAAGTGAGCGGCTGCGAACTCGCCCGCGTCGCGGGTGTCGAGCAACTGCACGCCATGCTTCTGCAGCTCGAGGCAATCGTCGAGCGACATCGGCCGCAGTTCCCACGTCAGCGCTTCGGTGAGTGTCTGCCGCTTTCGGCTGTTGAGCACCGCATCGTAGGTGAAATACGAGGGCGCGTCGGGCTGATCCGCCGTCACCAGATCGATGAAGGCCTGTTTGGTCAGCGGTTGCAGCGCGTAATTCGTCCTGCGCTGTTCGCCGATCGTCGAGACCGTCTCCTTGGAGAGCGCCTTGCCGCACAGTGAGCCGGCGCCGTGTGCCGGATACACAAGGCTCGAATCGGGCAGCGCGAGCAGCTTGCTGTGAAGCGAGTCATACAGGAGGGCACCGAGGTCATTCGCCGACCAACCGAGCGCCGCGCGCAAGTCGGGTCGACCGACGTCACCAACGAACAGCGTGTCTCCGGTGAGCACCGCATGCGGTATCGAGTCACTCACCGCGCGGTCGTAGACGAGGATCGAAATCGACTCCGGCGTGTGGCCGGGTGTTTCAACGGCAGCGAGCCGCACGCCTCCCATGTCGATGCTGTCGCCATCGCCAAACGGGGTGAACGCGTACTCCGCCTGCGCGGAGCGACCAAGGTAAATCGTCGCGCCCGTCTGCTCCTGCAGTTCCAGATGACCGGCGATGAAATCAGCGTGGAAGTGCGTGAGGATGACGTGGCGGATCGACAGCCCTCGTTCCACCGCAAACGTCAGGTATTGATCGACGTCGCGTTGCGGATCGACGACGGCAGCCGTTGCGGACTGCTCGTCGCCGATCAGGTACGACGCGTGAGCAAGGCAATTGAGATAGAACTGGTGCAGGATCATGGGTAGCTCCAGGAGGCCGTAGGCCGGGTCCTGTTCGTAGGACCCGGCTCTGGCGGGTCTTCAAACCAAGACCCGCCCTACGAGTGAAAAGCTACCACGCAGTCTCAGTCACCGCCGAGATTCACTGACGCGCCGACGCGAATGGTCGCCGGAAGCGAGGGAAAGCCGAATGCCGCGTCGTACTCCTGGTTCAGGATGTTGTCGATCGTCGAATAGACCCGGAGCCGGGGATGCAGGCGATACGACGCGCTCACGTCGATCTTCTGATAGGCCGGATCGAGGTTCTGGTTCGGCAGCAGCATGGAGTTGCCGAAGAAGCCATCGCTCATGAACGTACTGTCATCCCGCGTACCGGCGAAGTACCCAGAGAGCGCGACCTCGAATGGACCGGTCCCGTAGCCGACAAACAGCGTGCCCGAATTTGCGGGACGACGGAATGGGCGTTCACCCACCAGCGGTGAATAGGTGCCGATCGGAATGGTGGGGAACGCCGGGTTGAACGCGGCGCTTCGCCCGAAGGCCTCGGTGACTTCGGCGTCCAGATACGTGTAGGACGCGCCGAACCGGAAACCCGCGCCAAATGCGGCGTCGGCGGACAGCTCGATGCCCTGGGCATCGAACGACGAGGAGTTGATGTAGGCTCCAAACGCCGTGCCTGCCGCCACGGCGGGCGGCACCCCTGCGACAACCAGCTGCGTGCGGCTCAGGAACTCGAGCAGGTTCTCGAACGTGTTGTTGAAGTAGCCGACTCTCGCGCGGAAGTGACTGGCGGCGAACGCCTGCTCGAGGCCAATGTCGAAGCCGCGGCTCTTCTCCGGGCCAAGCGGGTCGACACCAGCACCGGCCGGCGTACCTGACACCAGCGCAAAGAGCGAGTTCTGCCCCTGATAGACGCTCGGCGCCTTGATCCCTTTGCCGATGTTGAGCGTGACCTTCGTCTCGCCCACCTGCTCGGTCGAAGGATTGCGCAGGTAAGCGGCCACGGACAGACGCGGCGTGTAAGCCGTTTCGAAGACTTCGTTGTGCTCGACGCCGATACCGGCGCTGATGTAGACGCGGTTCGCCAGCGTCGCACGCCCCTCGACGAACCCGCCGCCGTTGTTGCGAGTGTCCGTCGGATCCGCATCGGGATCGCTGTAGCCAGCCTCGTGCTCGAAGCGGCCACCGGCCGAAATCGCCAGGTCGCGCGTCGCCTGGAACGTCGCCTGACCGAACAGCGATCGGCGTGCCGTGCGAGACGGGAAAGACTGCGGATACATGCCGCCATAGTCGAGAATGCCCTGGCCGGTGACGGTTCGTCCGTCAGCGCCCTCGAGCGTCACCACCTGGCCCAGGTAGTTCGCCCCGAAGCCAAACGGATCGAAGGGAGTCCCGGTCGGTGTCGGGTTCGAGTACAGCGATTCCTGGTTCGTGGATCCGAACCTGACCGTGGTCTGCCAGCGCGGGCTGATCTGCGAGTCGGCCGCGATACTGATGTAGGTCTGGTTGGTATCGGACACTGAGTCGTCGGCGATGCGATAGAGGTCGAAGCCGTTCGCGCTTCCGTAACGGCCGTCGAGATAGCGAACGGTGCCGTAGACGTTGGTCCCGTTCCCGACAGCCGCGCCGAACCGTCCGGCGTAGGTGCCGTTGCGATAGCCGTTGTTCGGGACGTCGTTGTCGGTGGTGTAGTACGAGTACTGCGAGAAGTAGTCGAAGCGCTTGTAGGCGCCGCCGACCGAGAGCGCGTTGTTAAAGGTGCCGAGATTACCGCCGTCGATCATGTACTCGAGCGCGGGCACGCGTGACGTGCCGCGACGGGTGCTGATGTTCACCACACCCGTCAACGCGTCGCTCCCGTAGATCACACTGTTGGTCTGGCGCAGCACCTCGATCCGCTCGACGCTGGCCAGCGTGAGCTGCGAGAAGTCGAATCCACCGCCGATGTCGTTCGCCGGGATGCCGTCGATGAGCACCTTGGTGAAGTTCGACTCACCGCCGCGCAGGAACAGCGATGTCTGCCCTCCACGCTGGCCGACTTGCACGATCTGGGCAGCCGGGACCAGCCGCAGCGCTTCGAGCACATCGAGCTTGTTGATCGCTTCAAGTGTCGCCTCATCGATCACGGTGATGGGCGCACCCGTCCTCGCCTGCAGCTGCTCGGTCCCTCCCGCAGTCACAACGACATCCTGCTGAAGGGGACCGATCTCGAGGGCGACTTCGATGACGACCCGGCCTCCCTGGCCGACGAACACGGCTTCGCTCGTCTTCGATTGGAACCCCGGCATGCCCGCCTGCACCTGATAACGGTCCGGTGCAAGGCCCATAAACGAGAAGGTGCCGTCGCTCTCGCTCTTGCCGTCCTGAACCTTCTGTCCCTCGCGCAGAAGCGTGAGGGTCGCCCCGGCCAGCCGGGCACCGAGCGTGTCGACGACCGTTCCGGCAAGCTGCGCCTGAGCCTGCGCGGCAGGATGTGTCTGCGCGGCGACCACCACGCCGACGATGAGGAACACCACTCGAATGATTCGGGTCACTGAGCCTCCCACGGCTTGGCATTAGAACTGAACCAACGTTGCGGGCGCACCTGAAGACTTTCTGAATTCTTCGTCAGGCTTGTTGTGGACGCAGATGGCGCCCGCGGGAGCGCGGCTATCTGACTGCGCGTTCAGGAATGAGCACCCGCTACTCGACGAGGGTGAACGCGATTTCGCCGGTCCCGTCGTGGATCTCGCTCGACGCCGGCCGATACTCGGTCCAGGCCAGCGCAAATCCCTTGCGCCACGGTCGGATCGCCGGCACGAGCGACCACGCCTCGCTTCGGGTCACGCGCTCGACGGAGCCCAAAGGCATGCCGTCGCCGTCAAATGACTGGAAATAGACCTCGTGCGCGCCCGGAGTCTTGTCCGACCACGCCAGCCCCACCCGTCCGGCGTTCCAGGCCACGTACGCCCCGATCGATTCCCCCTCCGTCGTCGTGATACGTCGCGCACGACTATCGAGCTCGCCGTGCAGATCGGAAACGCGGCCGATGAAGAGATAGACCTCATCATTGCCGTCCCGCATGTCGTACCACGTCAGCGCAACTCGTCCCTCGCCATCGAATGCCACGTCCGGGTACTTCGACGTCGCGCCATCGTCGCGTGTCACGCGCTCGGGGTGAACACCGGATGCGTCGACGCGAGCGACGAACAGCTCGCTGGAGCGCGTCGAGGTCGCCGCATCGAACACGACCCAAATCTCAGATCCGCTGAGATCGAGATTGAGATTCCACGTGGTCTTCGAGGCCGGGCCGACGCGAGTCCGGGGGCGCTGCTCCTTTCCATCCTCGCCAAAGGAGCCGACCCACACGTACTCAGTTCCGTCAGCCTCGGCTTGAATCCACGCGGCGACGATGGCGTGGCCAGCGGTGCGAATCACCGGATTCCGTGAACCGGTCGCGATGGCCTGCATCCACTTGCGAGTGCCGTCGCGAGTCCAAGCGCCGAGCATCGCGGTCTGCTGCCCGTCCGTTGTCTGCTCGTACCAGGCAACGATGAAGCCGTCTCCCAGACGCTCGAGACTGGCTTCATAGGAGGCGTCAGGGGTCTCGGTGAGCCGACGTTCCGGACTGGAAGGGTGGCCGGTGCTGTCGAGCAATCTGAGATAGATCTCGGCGTTGCCGTCGCGCGTGTCGTACCAGGCCACGGCAAACCCGTCCGCATCCGTGGCGAGCGCGCTTTCGTAGGCGCCAGCACCACTCTGACTGACCTGGATCGGCGGTCGTGCCTTGCTGCACGAGGTGAGCAAGGCGTAATTCAGAATGCACAATGTAGAATGCAGAAAAAAACGGGCGACTCGCAAAGTTCGCGCGGGATGATCACTTCGAAACATGCCACCTCGATTCCAGGCATGCGGTCTTCTGCATTCTGAATTCTGCATTCTGCATTACTGTCGTCTCCGTCTCCACCGCCAGACCAGCAAAATGCCCAGCACTGGAAGTGAGGCCAGGACAGCCACGTAGTCATGTGAGCGCGAGTCGATTCGAGCCTCGTTTCGCGCCTGCTGTGGCCGATCGCGCTCCTCCATCAAGTAGCCCTCGAGCTGTCTTGCCGCCCGGCTGGGGGCCGGCACCGCGGCGAGTCGAGCCGCCATCTGTGCGTCGTTCTGACGGCTGAACGCCTCCTCGCGCTCTGCTGCCGGGTCGATCGCTTCGCCCGTCGCCTTTTCCATCTCCCGCTTGAAGCCCTCGAGATCAGGCACGGGGATGCCAGCCCTGAGTCCGCGCTCCATCACATATTGTTGCAGCCGCGGATTCCCGCACGTGTGTTCAGCGCATCCGACACCATGTTGGTTGACGCTCTGAACATATTCTTCGAGCAACCGCTTTTCCGTGGCCGCATCTGCCTTCCAATAGCCTTTGCGCACCGTCTCGAGCATTCGCGCAGTGATGTCCTGGTACGCGAACGGTGAGTTCTTGTCGAAGAACTCGGCCATCCCCATCTTGTGCTTGTCCTCGACGTACACATCGAAGGTTTCCTTCCACATGCCATCGGTGACCGTCTCGCTTGCCGTCGCGTCCCAGCCCCAGAGGTACTCGACGAAGGAGCGCATCTCGCCCGCGCCGGCATAGCCCTCTTTCTTCATTCCCTCGATCCACGTGGGATTGACGTAGCGCGACCGGAACTCGGAGCCAATGAATTTGTCGATGGACGTCATCTCGGGACGACCGGGATCGCGTGTGTTGGTCACGACCATCTCAGGCCCCGTCGCTGTGCCGTCGATGTTGCGGATCGCCGTCGCGAGCCCACCCATATACATGAACATGTCGTCGTTATCGAGCGCGCCATAGAGCATGGTCGAACTGCTGTGGACGATCTTCTCGGTGCCCGACAGCGCCAGCCTGAAGACATCTTCCATCGACTCGCCCCAGAAGCCGTTGCCGTAACCGTGGCCCAGCTTGCGGAGGTAGTCGTCCGCCATTCCTTTATCGGTCTCCCAGGTGCCGCTGTTCGCGACGATGGTCGACGTGTTCAGGTTGAATGTGCCTGGCGGCTCGTCGAAGATGCGCACTCCCGCGCGCTTGTCCGCCTCGAGTTCGGTATAGCCGCGCTGAATCAGGATGGCCTTGGTCTTCAGATAGTGGCTGCGGACGAAGTTCTCGGCTTCGTCGATCGCCTTGACCTCCTGGACGGCCTTGTCCATGAGGTTGGTCACGTTGTTGAACATCCCCTCGGCCGCCGAGGCGATCACGATGTCGACACGCGGACGACCGAGCTTCGCGCGCGGAATCACCTCGACGTCGACGACCTTGCCGCGGACGTCCCACACCGGCCTGGTCCCGAGCAGGTGGAAGATCTGCGACTCGAGCACGCCTTCGTGCCGCATGGTCTCGTCACCCCAGATGACGAACGACACCTTCTCTGGATACTTGCCGTGCTTCTTCACGTGATCGGCCAGCATCTGATCCGCGAGCTTCACACCCATGTCGTACGACGCGGGCTTCGGCACCTTGTCCGGATCGATGCCATAAAAATTCTTGCCGGTCGGATATGAATCCGGATTGCGAATCGGTTCGCCCCCACCACCGCCTGTGATGAATCCACCGCGCAGGCCGCGCATCAGACTCTCGACCTCGCGCGCTCCAGACGCGACGATGCGGCGGTCCATTTCTTCGGCGAGGACTTTGGCCTTGCTCGGCAGGAGACTGCGGTCCACGCTGACAATGGCATCGACCGTCGTATCGCGGAGCGGTTTGTCCGGGACACGGCCGAAGGTGTGCAAGCCGTAGGGAATGTTCGCCCCTTTGAGCTTCAGCAGGTGATCCTGGATCTCGTGCACGGCTTCGTCGGTCAGGTTCTCTGGCTTTGACAGATCGAGATCGAGATCCTTGGTCAACCCGAGCGCGATGACCTGCTGTCGAATGCGCTCTCCGACGGCCTTCGCCAGCTCAGGGTTCTTGTGGAGACTGGTATCGAAGTCGTTGATCGCTTCGCCCAGCGCCGCTAGCTCGGGATAGAGGCCGCCCTTCTTGAAAGGCGGCACCATGTGGTCGACGAGCGCCGCCATGCTGCGGCGTCGTGCAACGAGCCCTTCCCCAACGACGTCGACGTTGTAGACGTAGAGGTGCGGCAGGTCGGCGATGAGCGCATCGGGGGCGTCATCGTTCGACATGCCGATGTCTTTTCCATCGAGCCATTCGAGCGTGCCGTGCGTGCCAATGTGCACGACGGCATCGGCGCGAAAGCCTTCTCGCAGCCACGCATACGCGGCGACGTACTGATGGTGCGGCGCCAGATCCTTGGCGTGATACATCTTCTCCGAGTCCTCACCCCAGCCGCGCGAAGGCTGCGGAAGAAGCGCGACCTTTCCGAATTGCACCGCCGGAATGACGAGACTACCGTCTGAAGTCATGAGGCGTGATGTGCCGGGAGTGCCCCAATCCTTCAAGACTTTGGCTTTGAGTGACGGCGACAGCGCGTCGAGCCAGCGCGAATACTGCACCGGGCTCACCTTGATCGCGGAGCCCGCGTCGACGAGCGCCTGCAGTTCTCCCGGCGCGTAGCCGCCGACGTTTCGCGCCCTGGCAAGGAGCGTCTGAAGAACGCTCTCCCCTGACAGATCGCCCGTCCCGACGTCGTAGCCGTCGGCCTGCAGGCGCTGCAGGATGCTCGCGAGCGACTCGGCCACGTTGAGATAGCTCGCACCGATATTGGCCTTGCCGGCGGGGTAGTTGTAGAAGACCAGCGCGACACGCTTGTCGCGATTGGCCTTGCCTCGCAGCGCTGCCCATTTCACGGCACGCCGCACCGCCATTGTGATCTGTGAGTCGATCGGCTTGCGGACGACGATGGTCAGCCCCGTCTCCGGATCGGTCACCTTCTCCTGGCTGCCCACGACTGTCGGCGCAATCGTGCCGGCGAGTTCCGGCACGGCGATGTTAAAGGTCCCTTCGAACATCGAGAGACCCATCGGCGACTCGCGCCATTCCTTCTCGCTTCGGCCGTACAGGCTGATGAGATTGAGCACCGGGACGTCCACTCTGGCGAGAGCCGCGGACGCGTCCGGCCCTGAGAAATTGAAGTTGAAGCCGAGGATGGCGTCAGCTCGCGAGGTGCCATCGGCGTTGAGCAACAGGTGCTGAGCGGCCACCTCACCGGGATAGCCGAACATCGGGATCGCCTCGGCGCCGCTACGCTCGATCTGCGCGATGACGGCGTCGAGCAACTCGGTCTCGTCGCTGTAGTACGTCGCCTTGTAGAAGCTGACCGCGATGCGCGGCGCGCCAGCGCGAAGCTTCCCATGCTGCTGCCGCCAGGCGTTGAACTCGTCCCATGTCGCAAACACCTGGCCCGGCTCCCGTGGAACGGACGCTCGAGCGTCTCTCAGCCCCGGTGTCGCAGGATAGTAATAGCCGAAGTCGAGACTGGGTTGAGGGCGAGGCAGCGATAAGCCCGACACGCCCGCTTCGGTCAGCGCGTACTTGAGCAGGCCGACCTGGTTCGAGTAGCCCATGTGCGCCCAGTACGTTCGCGCACGCTCGTCCCAGACGACGCCCTGCTTGAGATAGGTCTCCTTCGACAGGAGCCCTTCGCCCACCCCGAAGACCTTCCCGCTGCGTCCGCGCACCTGACTAATCAGATCGATGTTGTGTGCGGCGTTGAAGCGCTCGAGCATCTGCTGGTTCATGGTGTCCAGCACGAGCACGTTCGCGCGCGTAATCTCATCGACCTTCACGTCCGACATCACGGACTCGGTCAGAAAGGTGAGGGCGACGCGGCTCCGCAGGTCCGGTCTCTCCTGGAGAAGCGACTTGAACGCCTTCAGTGTCCCGGGCAGGTTGCCGTCGGAAAAGACGTAGGCAATGCGGATCCGCTCCGGGCTCTGGACTCTCGGCTCTCGGGCTTGCTGTGCACTGATAGCTTGAGTGGTCAGCAACAAAGCCGCAATCCAAAAGGCCATGTGCCTCTTCGATCTCGGTGCCTCGGAGCCTCGGTGCGTCGGAATCGGCGAGCTACCTCGGGCCTTCATCAGGTCCCTCTGGCACGTAGATGATCTGTCCGTTCGCCAGGCGATACGCGGTGCCGAGCCGCTCGCCATCGCCGGTCGCCGTTTTGCCGCTCACTTTGTAGGCCGTGATCTTCGTTCCCTTCTTGACGATGATCTCCCGCTCTCCCTGCGCGTTGGTCTTCACCATCGTCACCTCGCTCTGCGCGTCGACGAGGTCGGCCATGCGGTAGACGGAGAACAACGTGATCATCAGCCCGACGATGAACACGACGGACACGTCGAAGAGATTCGCGATGCCTGAGAGTGGATCTTCTTCAGGCAACTCTTCGGGCGACGGCAAATGCAGGAATCGAGACATCGATCAATCCCAAATCTTCAATTCGTCATCTCGCGAGCGACCTGCTCCGCGAGGTATCGCTGCTCGCGAATCGTTTCGGTGACCCAGTTCTGACGGGCGGCCGCGACGACGTACGCCAGCGTTCCCGTCGCGAGCCCGATGATAGTACTCGTGAAGGCCACTACCATCTGACCGGCCATCGCCTCCAGGTTGCCGGCCGCCATCGAGGCGAGCGACGAGCCCATCGGGATCAATGTGCCGAGCAGACCGAGGCTCGGCCCCACCCGCACCATCATCCGGGCCAGGTTGAGCGGACGACGGACGCGCTCCTCGCGCTCGAGAACCAGGTGCTCGAGGCCGCCGTCGCCGAGGGCGTCCTGCGCGCGAGCGTCCTCGACGTCGGTCAACATCTGCCGCAGGCTGGCCGGCAGCAGGCGAATACGCGCGGCCGATGCCTGAATCGCCGGGCCCGACTTGAGCCAGGCGGTGATGTCGAAGGTGCGGCGCTCACGCCGGCGGGCGACGAAGTCGACGACGCACGAGCCCGCCATGAACACAGCGGCGATGACGCAGACCCACAAGAGGGCGAAGACCGGAAATCGAAGGACCTGACCGAGC
>Ga0075421_100004613_pt1 | contig 16643 bp, 14 predicted proteins | sample SoiMetdeltSBSDD5_FD_75292 | JGI IMG/M metagenome (GOLD analysis project Ga0075421, IMG submission 75292) | Bulk soil microbial communities from a Populus tree surrounding site in Tennessee, USA - Soil MetaG P. deltoides SBSDD5 | ecosystem: Environmental > Terrestrial > Soil > Tree plantation...
CCCGGGCGCTGGCGTTGAACCCGCGCCGGGGGATGGCGCTCTGCGCGCTGACCGGCCTCCTGCTGGCCGTCCTGGTGCAGGGGCGGCTCGAGGCGTCCCGGCCCGCGGGCGCGGTCCACCCGCTCCTGTACCTCCCGTCGGGAAAATACCTCAGGGCGGTCTCGCTCGGGTTCGACGGTCTCGTCGCCGACCTGATCTACCTCTGGTCGATCCAGTACTACGGCAACTTCGACATCAAGGATCGATACAGCTACCTGGAGCACATCTACGGCCAGGTGATCACGGAGCTCGACCCGCACTACCTGGATCCCTACCTGGTGGGGGCGCTGATCATGTCGGCGGAGGCGCGCCAGCCGGAGATGGCGCTCCGTCTTCTCGACAAGGGGGTGAACAACAACCCCGACCAGTGGATCGTGGCGTTCGAGGCCGGCTTCCTGTGCTACGACGAGCTGCACGACTACAAGCGCGCGGCCTATTACTTCCGGAGGGCCAGCGAGATCCCGGGGGCCCACCCCCTGGTCCGGCGCCTCTATGCGGAGATGTACAACCGGGCGGGAGACAAGAGGACCTCGCTCAAGGAGTGGTCGGAGATCTACGACTCGTCCGACGATCCGTACGTGCGCAACGTCGCCTGGAACCACGTCCACGACCTGAAGGTTGATATCGACCTCCATGACCTGAAAGACGCCGTGTCGCGGTTCAGGGACAACTCAGGGCGCCCGCCGGCAAGACTCGGTGAGCTCGTGACCGCGGGGATCGCGGGCGCGCTCCCGCTCGATCCGGAGGAGCGGGACTACCTGTACGATGCGCAGACCGGCGACGTCCGCTACCGGGGCAGCCTCGTCCTGGGGCGCTGAGAAAGGACCGATGCCGTCGATCGTCCTGTGGTTCCTGGTCGCCGGAACGGGGGCCTGCATCGGCTCGTTCCTGAACGTCTGCATCCACCGCCTGCCGCGGCGCGTCTCGATCGTGACGCCGCGCTCGGCCTGTCCGGGATGCGGCCGGCTGATCGCCTGGCACGACAACATTCCCGTCCTCTCGTACCTGGTCCTCCGAGGGCGCTGCCGCCATTGCAAGGCCGCGATCTCGCCGCGCTACCCGCTGGTCGAGGCCGCGACGTGCCTGCTGTTCGTCCTCCTGTTCCTGAAGCACGGGGTCACGCCTCAGTTCGCCGTCCAGGCGGTGTTCGTCGCCGCGCTCGTGGCGCTCATCGTCATCGACGCGCTGCACCAGATCCTCCCGAACGCCATCACCCTTCCCGGCATCGTCCTGGGGCTCCTGACGAGCCCCCTGCGGGGCGCCGGCACGCGCCCGGTCGTCGACGCCCTGGCCGGGGCGGCGATCGGCTTCCTCGTCCCCTGGATGATCAACGAGGCCTATCGGCTGTGGCAGGCGGTTCGAGGCGTGCCGCGCGATCGCCGCGAGGACGGCATCGGGCAGGGGGACTTCAAGCTGCTGGCGATGATCGGCGCGTTCCTCGGGATCAAGCTCCTGCTGTTCACGCTGTTCGTGGGGGCGGTCTCGGGCGCCGTCTTCGGCGTGCTGATGATGTGGAGGCGCGGCTACGGCTGGAAGTCGAAGCTGCCCTACGGCGTGTTCCTCGGCGGGGCCGCGATCCTGGCGGTCTTCGTGGGGGACTCGTGGGTGAGGATCTACCTGGATTTCGCCGGGCTGGCCCGATGAGACGGTCGCTTCTCCGCAGCTACGAGGGGCAGATCAAGGTCTTCCTCGTCCTGCTGGTCCTTTTCCTGGCCGTCGCCATCTTCCTGAATTTCCACCTGCTGGTGAAGGCGCGCGACGTCATCCAGAGCGAGGTCGGAACGCGCCTGGCCCTCCAGGCCGACCTGGTGCGGGCCGAGCTGGAGCGCGATCAGATGCTGCGCGGCCTGCGCGCCCCTCCGGGCACCGTCCCCTACATTCCGCCGACGCTCCTCAACCTGATGGCTCGGCAGAAGGGTATCTTGGTGATCGAGATCCTGACGCTCGACGGCACCGTACTGTCCTCGTCCGACGCGGCGCGCGTCGGCACGCGGGACGAGCGCCTCGCCGTGGACCCCGCCGCAGGGCGAAGGCTCGCGGCCGGGGGGAGCGTCATCGCCCCCCTGGATCGGGTGCGGCGCTCGAGCTACGCCACGATGGCCGCCTATCGGCCGATCCAGGACAAGGGGCGGGCCACCGTCGCGGTCATAAGGCTCGCGACCGAGGTGCCGGCGCTGGGGGCCGTCGATTTCAACCTGACCCTCATCGCCTCGTTCCAGGCGGCCGGCCTGGTCTTCATCCTGGTGCTCGTCATCCTGTTCGCCCGCTGGCTCCTGCAGCCGTATCGCCGGCTGCTGTCCGCCGCCGGACAGGCGCCGGGGCAGCTTCCCGGGCTGGCCGCCGCAGCCGGGCGGGACGAGACGGACGACCTGGTGCAGGCCTTCCAGAGCGTGCTCGACAAGCTGCGCGACCAGGAGCAGGAGGTCCTGAGGCTGAGAGGCTCGGGTGCGCAGGTCTCGCCGCAGTCTCTGGCCTCCGAACAGCTCGTGGGCGGGATGTCGAGCGCCGTCCTGGTGTTCGATCGAGACGGCCGGCTGGCCGTCCTCAATCCCGCCGCGGAGCGCCTCCTGGGGATGGACCGGGGCACTTCGGTCGGCCGGAAGTACGGTGACCTGCTCGGCCGGTCGGAGCGCCTGATCGACCTCATCGCCCGCTGCCTGAGGACCGGGGAGAGCCTGTCGCGCGAGGTCGTGCCTCTGCTCGATCCGGCCGGCAAGGTCACTCACCTCGGGGCGATGGTCTCGCCGGTGCGGCCGGGAGGGGACAACGACACGCCGGGCCGCCCGTCGGAAGGGGCCCTCTGCCTCCTGGCCGACCTCACGGAGATCAAGGCGCTGCGCGAGAAAGTCGGCCTGAAGGAGAACCTCGCGGTCCTCGGCGAGATGTCGGCCGGGATCGCTCACGAGTTCCGCAACGCCCTGGCCACGATCCACGGGCTGGCCCGGCTGATCGCCAAGGGGAACGGCAACGGCGGCGGCACGGCCGCAGCACCCCGCGAGCATGCGGAGACGATTCTCAAGGAGGTGAACGGGATCGAGCGTGTGATCACCGATTTCCTGCGCTATGCCCGGCCGGCCACGCTCGACCTGTCCGACGTCGACCTCGGCGAGGTCGTGGAAAACCTGGCGCGCGAATCCGTGCAGGAAGCCGGCCCCGCCGGCGTGACGGTCGAGGTCCAGGGGACCTTCCCGCGCATCGTCGCGGACGAGGCCCTGATCCGCCAGGCGATCCGCAACCTCCTGATGAACGCGATCGAGTCGTTCCCGGGGCGCCCGGCCGGCTCACCGGACCAAGGCGGCGGAACGCGGGAGCGACGGGTCGTGGTGCGGGGGGAGGCCAGCCAGGGCCCCGAAGGGGGCGTCCGACTGATCGTCGAGGACAACGGCTCCGGGATCGCCCCGGACGACCTGCCGAGGATCTTCACCCCGTTCTTCACCACCAAGGAGCGCGGCACCGGGCTCGGCCTGGCCCTGGTGCAGAAGACCGCGGTCGTGCACGACGGCCAGGTCGAGGTCAGGAGCGAGCCCGGACAGGGGGCCCGCTTCACGATCGTCCTGCCGGCCCGCCCCGGAGCGACCTCGACCGTCCCGCCTCTCTGAGGCGCATACCTGTTACGTCCTGTAACACCCCGGGACCCGGTCACGAATCCGTAACCGCCGCGCACTCGGGCCGATCTCCCTTAACCCCTTGACGTGCCGCAGTTGACGCGACCTCGCAGGATCCGGCGGCCCATGGCACATCGGTTGCTCTGCCTCCCGGTGCCGGGTGCAGAGTCGAAGGAACCGGCCAGGAGAAACCGAGATGGACGGCATGCGGGAAGGACAGGCCAGGGCAGGACGTGGACAGCGGGGTTACTCGCTTCCCGAGCTCCTGATCGTCATCGCCATCATGGCGCTCTTCATCCTGTTTGCCGGCCCGGCAATGGCCGAGGCGTACAAGGCCTACAAGGTGCGCGCCGTCGCCAACAACCTCGCGACCGACATCCGGGCGCAGCGCTACAACGCGGTGTCCAACAGGACGCCGCGCACCCTGACGGTCAACAACCAGGCCCATGCCACGGCCCCCAACCGGTATTCCTATACCACCTACAAGGGGGACGTGATCACGGTCCGGATGGATGGCGTGAACATCGAGACGACCAGCGCGGCCTCCATCACCTTCAACATCAACGGATCGTCCGGCTCGGCCGGGAACACGACATTCATGGTGAGCGCGATGATCAACAGCTCGCGCAACGACCGCTACACGATCACCGTGAGCCCGACCGGCACGGTGTCGACGGCCTACAGCACCTTCTAAGGGCGGAGAGACGGACATGAACGGTACGGTACGAGTCATCGGTCGCGGCAGGGGCGAAGGCGGATTCAGCCTGATCGAGGTGGTCATCGCCATCGGCGTCCTGGCGGGGGTCCTCCTGTCGATCTGCTCGATGTTCATCATGGGCGGCCGCCAGCTCAAGACCGGCAAGACGGTGACCGAGGCCACCACGATCTGCCACGCCATCATGGAGTCGTTCGACAGCCTGTCGTTCACCGCCCTGTACACGACGTTCGGCGCGGCGGCGACCGACACCACGATGACGGTGAACAGCACGACGACCGGGAGCGCCATCCAGTCCTGGCAGACCGAGATCGCGCGGAAGCTCGACAACGGCGTCGCCACGGTGACCATCATCCCGCGCGGCCCCGGCACCCCGAACTTCGGCCAGGCGACCGGCATCCGGATGACGGTGACGGTCACCTGGACCGAGCTGGCCAGGCCGCAGACGGTGTCGTTGTCGACGGTGAGGTTCTAGAGATGCGCAGGGAGGAGAAAGGCCGGTCGCCCCGAAGGGGCGGCGGAATGGAGGACAGCGTGCTCAGCCACAGGACGATCGAGAAGCAGGATGGCAGGGGATTCAGCCTGATCGAGATGATGGTGGCATCCGCCATCTTCGCGATCGCCGCCGCGGTGGCCTTCATTCTCTACAGCGCCGCCCAGAAGTCGTACAAGTCGGGCGAGAACGTCACCGATCAGCAGCAGTCGACGCGCGTCGCGTTCGACCGCATGATCTCGGACATCCGCCTGGCCGGGTTCAACACCAATCCGGACGGGGACAGCACCCGGATCGACGAGCAGGTGGAGGGGGCCTGGGACACGGCCGTGATGGTGCGCGGCGACTTCGACTTCGAGGACCCGGCCGCCGCCGTCAGCCCCGAGGCGGCCCTGCCCGGCGCCGCCTACAGCGTCGTCTCGACCGGCAACGACGAGATCGTCACCTACATGCTGGCCAAACCCGGCCCGGTGGGGGCGGAGACGCTCACCGTGCGCCTCGATCCGGACAAGCCGCGGACCAAGACGCTCAAGACCGTCATCGTCCCGAGCGTGGTCCTGAACCAGAGCAACCCGCCGTACACGCTGTACCGCGTGAGCCTGGCGGACATCACGGGGGCGTTCCCGGCCTCGCCGCAGGCCGCGACCAATTTCGTCTACGAGCCGGTGGCGGAAAACATCCGCAGCATGCAGTTCCTCTACTACAACGACGCCGGCACGCTGCTCAGCCCGAACACGCCGACCAACAGCGCCGATGACATCGGCGGCGCCGACGCGAACTCCCTGACGCGCTCGCGCATCCGGAGGATCAGCGTCCGCATCGTCGGCATGACGCAGGACGAGGACATGGACTACACCGATCCGACCGACGCGACCGCGACCTCGCACTACCGCAAGTTCGACCTGGCGTCGGACGTGAATCCGGAGAACCTGGGGAAGACCGGGGTCCGCGACCTGGACGTCACGCCGCCGGCGTCCCCGACGAACGTCGCCCTCGTGCCCGGCCACTGCCAGAGCATGCTGGTGAAATGGGATGCGCCGTCGTCCGCCTCGGGCGTGTCCTCCTACAGCATCAAGTACTGGCCGAACGGCTCCCCCTCGACCTTCACGACGATCGGGGTCCCTTATCCGCATGTGGACTACGGTACGACCGACTACCTGGGGCACGGGGTGGTCCCGGCGCTGGGCTCGGGGAACTCGTACTGCTTCCAGGTGCTGGCGAAGGACGCGTCCGGGAACTCGAGCAACTGGGCGCCGGCCTCCTCCCCGCCGTGCGCCACGGTGACCGACACTCTCGCCACTCCGGTGACAGTGCCAGGGGCGCCGCAAAACGTGAAGGCGACCGGCAATGGGACGCTGCCCCCTCTGGACAGCCAGGTCCAGCTGACCTGGGACGAGGGGAAGGTGAACACCGCTGCGCTGACCGGCGACCCGAACACCATCGGCGGCGTCACCATCCTGCGCGACGCCAAGGGGTACAAGCTGTATCGCGACACCGTGTCGAGCTTCACGCCGAACGACAGCCTCAACCTGGTCGCCAACGCCTCGGTCATCGGCCTGGGGGCCGTCTCGTACACCGACCTCGCGGTGGCCAACTGCAGGACCTACTATTACAAGCTGGTGGCGTCCGACAAGTGCGACATCCTCAGCGCGGCGAGCGCTGCCGCCACAGGGCAGGCGGTGACCGTCATCCCGCCGTCGAAGCCGACCGGCCTGAGCGGCACCCGCACCGCCAAGACCAACATCCACCTGAGCTGGTCGCCGGTGACCACCAACGTCAACGGCACGACCGTCTACATCGAGCAGTACAAGGTCTACCGCGTCATGCTCCCGACCGGCACGTCGACAGGGAGCATCTCACCGGGCAGCTTCACACTGAGAGGCACCGCCCCGTCGCCGGCCTACGACGACACGCTCGTGAACGCGGACTGGCAGGCGCTGAACCAGGGATATTCCATGTACTACGTCGTGTCGGCCGCCGACCTGTGCGGCAACGAGAGCGCAAAGTCCGACCCGATCGAGGTCTACTGCACCTTCAACGGGTCCCTTTCGCCGAACCCCGCCGACGCCACGAGCAACGGCGGCAGCGTGCCGGTGGCGATCACGGTCAGCGGCACCGATACGTACGTCCGCGCCAAGGTCCGCATCCCGAGCCTCTCGGCGCCGGGGACCGACGCCTACAACCAGGAGGTCTTCGGGAGCTGCACCGGCACCTGCACCTTCGCCTTCCCGGCCTGGGACACCTCGGCCAGCGGGGGCGGGAACTACACCCTCTACTGGGAACTGGAGAACAACAAAGGGTGCATCAAGTACCTGACCACCTCGTTCTCGGCGACGGCGAACCTGGCCTGCCAGATCACGCCGACCAACCCGAACCTGTCGCCGACCAGCGGCAAGCCGAGCAACCAGAACAAGAAGATGTCCTGGGACGTCGTCAACAACTCGGGCAAGAACATCGAGATCTACAAAGTCGATGTGTCCTGGACGAACGTCCTCGGGAACCACACCCTGACCGATCTCGAGTTCCCGACCGGCACGTCGATGGTTCCGTTCTCGTGCACCAAGACCGCTTCCACAGCCTCCAACGCGACGGTCGACTGCTCGACCTTCACCATCGCTCTGGGGGCCAGCGACAACGGCCTGTGCGGCACATCGGCCTGTACCAAGAACATGTCGCTCCTCTGGGACGCGCAGATCGTCAACACCAGCAACGTCGGCGAGACCGTGACGGTCAAGTACTACTTCAGGGACGCGACCAGCGCGACCGGGACGTGCCAGTTCTCGGTCAAGCCCGACCTGACGATTCAGTAGGGGTGGAACCATGGACAGGACACTGACGATGCATCGGACACTGATCGACGACAGGAAGGATGAGAACGGATCGGCCCTGATCATCGCCGTCCTCGTCACCGTCATCCTGGCCCTTCTCGGCCTGTCGTACCTGATGATGGCGCAGACCGAGAGCACCATCGCCGAGAACGAGCGCAACGCGGCCACGGCCCTGTACGTCGCCGAGGCCGGGGCGCGCCTGGTGGTCAACTGGTTCAACGACCCGTCGTCCACCGGGTACCTGGTGCCGACGACGGGGCAGATCGACCGGACGCAGCGGGTCCTCGACCACGACAACAACACGGCCACGGCGAGGGTCCAGGCGGTGGCCGCGGACGCTACGAAGCCGCTCTACAAGGACGCGACGGTCACCCCAAGCGCCATCTTCGACAGGCCCTACCGCTCGGCGCTTGGGGACACCTTCCTGGGGGTCGAGACGGGGACGGACGCCGGGTTCCCCACGGCCGGCCCGGACGTGGTCGTGAGCAGCGCCCACCTGACCACGATCAACAACGCGCTCTTCCCGAACTTCCCGACGGCCAACCTGCGCGCCCGGGTCAGCCGTATCGAGCTCTACTCCCCGCCGATCGTCAGCATCGGCGGCGCGGCGACCCGGATGGGGATCGCCACGGTCAAGGTCACGGCCGGGGTGTTCATCTATCCGGGGACGGCCGACGAGCGGCAGGTCGCCACGCGGGTGGTCAAGGCGGTGGTGAACGAGCTCCCGATGCCGGGACCCGGCGGACCGCTGCAGTCGTGCGCCAACCTGGTCTACAACGGCAACTTCCAGATCCACTGGGGGACCGGCTCGTCCATCGGCACCGCCGACCTGGGGCTGACGGCAGGTAACGCCACCAACAAGACGCCGACAGGGATGCCCTACGCGATGAACGACCCGGGGACCTACGCGGCCGGTGCCGATTCCCTTGCGACCTGGGCGGCGAACCACAACAACCAGAACATCGACGACCCCTGGTTCCGGTTCATCGCCGGAGGGGCCCTCCAGAACATCGGCTTCGCGCCCAATCCGGCCGACGCGCAGCCCTGGCACTCCGCCTCGCCCGGCAGCACCACCGACGATCTCTCGAACATGTTCCAGAACACCGTCATCAACTGCCCGACGTTCGACTATTCCCTGTGGAAATCGATCGCCCAGAGCGGCAACAAGAACAACTATTACTACTCCTACGACACCGCGACGACCAACTACAAGCTCGACGGGCAAGGGGCGGCGGTGACCCTGGAGTCCGCGACCAACGGGCGGACCGGCATCTTCTTCTTCGACACGTATGACGGCACGGCCCCCTACGGCCTGTACACCGACACCTGGCCGACGACCAACCTGACGGCGGCCGTCGACATGTCGAACGGCTGGGCCGGCGTCCAGGGGTTCGTCTACCTGAACTCCAAGCAGTGGGCCTCAACCGGCGCCGGCGGCAGCGGCTCGACGCGGACGATCGTTCCTCCCGGCGAGCCGGGAGACGCGTCGGGCTGGGTCAACATCGACTACCCCGGCTCGTTCACCGGCAACTACCGGATCCGCAATGGGACCGCCAACACGGAGACCTTCACGGACCCGGTGACCGGCATCGTTTGGTGCACCGACTGCGGGGGCGTGCTGGCCAGGGACAACTACGGTCTGCCATTCCAGGACACCGTCGTCCTGGACGGCGTGTTCTACAACAGCGGCACCTTCTCGGCCAAGGGGAACGCCAAGTACTTCGGATCCATGATCGCCCAGCAGGGGGTCCTGGATGGCGGCGGCACGCCGGAGCTCTACTTCGACGAGTCCCTCGTCAAGGGGGGCTGGCCGCGCAAGGGGATGAACCTGCCACGCGTCGTCGTATCCGCCTGGCAGACCGACCTGTAAGGCCGACCCGCCTCCGGCTTGATCCCCGGCCGCCCGGACCCTACATTTCTGTCATCGGGGGGCGGTGGAGGCCCGCATGACGATGCCATCCGGAAAGCTGGCTTTCCTGACGCTCTGCTCGGGGCTCCTGCTCCTGTGCACCGCCCCGGCCCGGGCCGCGGACGATCAGAAGCCGCCTCCCCCGCAGTCCGAAGAGCAGAAGAAGGCGGAAGCGCAGAAGAAGCAGCAGGCCAGGGAGAAACCCACGCCCTCTCCCGCCAAGGCCGCTCCGCTCCGGTTCACCGACGACGACCTCGAGGCCTATCACAAGCGCCCCGAGGCATCTCCCGAAGAAGACGAAGAGGAGGCCGAGGAGGAAGCGGTGGCCCCGGGGCTTCCGGGCGCCGTCCCACCGGTCGGCGTCCCCCTGCCTCCGGGGGGAGCGGTGGCTCGCCCGCCGCTTCCGCCGGCCAAGACGGTCCCGCCGAAGGGGCCGCGCCCCATTACGCGACCGGTCGTGAGGCAGCCCGGGATCGCCCCCCCGCCGCAGGACGACCCGCTGAAGCCGTTCCGCGACCGCGAGGCGAAGGAGAAATTCCGCAACGAGCAGGTGCAGAGGATGCGCGATCGCCTGTCGGAGATCGACAAGCGACTGGCGTATCTCAACTCCCGCAAGGTCGGGGTCCTCGATCCATTGGTCGGGATGCCGGCGCCGCGGGAGGGGGAGGACGCCAAGGGGGAATCGGCCATGCGCCCCAAGGAGCTCCTGGAGAAGATCGACCTGGAGATCAAGGGGCTCGAGCAGGAGAGAGAACAGGTCCAGTCCGACCTGGTCTCGATCGAGACCCGGTTCTCCCAGGAGACGCAGAGCCGGTGACGTCGGCGGACCGCATCCTCCTGGTCGAGGACAAGGACAGCCTGCGCTCCGTCCTCAGGAAAACCCTCGAGGCCGAGGGGTTCGGCGTCGAGGAGGCGCGTGACGGCGGCGTCGCCCTCGACAAGATCAGGCGCGACCGTTTCGCGATGATCCTGACCGACCTGCGGCTCCCGGCCGCCTCCGGCCACGACGTCCTCAAGGCCGCCATCACCTCCGACCCGGAGATGCCGGTCATCATGATGACCGCCTACGGGACGATCAAGGACGCCGTCAGCGCCATGAAGGCCGGAGCCTACGACTACCTGGAGAAGCCGGTGGATGCCGATCATCTCCTGGCGCTGGTCCGCCGCGCCCTCGATCACCGGAGCGTCGTGCACGAGAACGCGCAGCTCAAAGAGCGTTTCTCCCGCGAGCTCCATACCCCGGAGATCCTCGGCGACAGCCCCGCCCTGAAGGCGGCCCTCGATCAGGTCCGCCGGGTCGCCCCGACCGACGCCACTGTCCTGCTGCTCGGGGAGAGCGGCTCGGGGAAGGAGCTGTTCGCCCGCGCGGTGCACCACCAGAGCGGCCGCAAGGCGCACTCCTTCTTCCCGATCAACTGCGCCGCCATCCCGGAGAACCTGCTCGAGAGCGAGCTGTTCGGCTACGAGAAAGGGGCGTTCACCGGCGCCTCCGGCACCAAGCGGGGGAAGTTCGAGATCGCCGACAAGGGGACCCTGTTCCTCGACGAGATCGGCGACCTGTCGCTCGGGCTTCAGGGGAAGGTCCTCAGGGTCATCGAGCAGCGGCAGTTCGAGCGGGTGGGCGGGACCGAGACGCGAACGGTCGACATCCGCCTGGTGGCCGCGACGAACAAAGATCTGAAGGGGCTGGTGACCCAGGGGGCGTTCAGGCAGGACCTCTTCTTCCGCCTCTCGGTCTTCCCGGTCACGGTCCCGCCGCTGCGCGAGCGGCCCGAGGACATCCCGGTCCTGGCGCGCTTCTTCATCAGGAAGTTCGCCGCCGAGCAGAAGAAGCGCGGACCGATCGTCCTGAGCGAGGAGGCCCTCCGGGACCTGTGCGCCTATGCCTGGCCCGGAAACGTCCGTGAGCTGGAGAACTCGATCGAAAGGGCCCTGATCCTGGGGGAGGGGGACCGGCTCCTGCCGGAGCATCTTAGCCTTCCGGGCAGCATGCGCGAGACGCCCCGGGCGCTCCCCGGGCGGGGCTGAATCCGGCGGTGACGACCTCGATGCGCAACGAGCGGGGGATGAGCCTGGCCGAGGTGACCATCGTCATGGTCCTGGTCGCGATCATCACCACGGCCGTGGCCACCTACTCGATCCCGTGGCTGGGCAGGGAAGAGATGCGGGGAGCGGTCTACACCATCCAGGAGTACCTCCAGCTGGCGCGCGTCCAGGCGGTCTCGCGCAATCGCGACTGCCGCTTCCTGATCGACAGCGGCTCGCGCCAGGTCTCCGTCGTGGATCTCAACGATCCGTCGACCGGGAGCGACGACATCTCGCTCTACTCCGCGACCCTGTCATCGAGGGTGACCTTCGCGCGCCCGGACACCGGATCGGCGGTCACCCTCGCGGCGGTCTCCGGCAGCCTCTACCAGGCGACCTTCGCCTCGGACGGGAGCGTCAGCGCGGGGGCCGGGCTGATCGCCGTGCAGGGGGGGGACGGCAACTACCGGATCAATCTTTACGGAGCGGGGGGCGTGCGCGTGGAACGCTGGAACGGGTCCTCCTGGGTGGCGGGGTCCTGAGATGACGCGTCGGGACGGCGGGTTCAGCCTGGTGGAGGTCCTCCTGGCGATGGCCTTGATGTTTGTCGGCCTGATGGCGGCCGCCCCCCTGTTCGTGTTCGCGATGAAGGAGACGGCCGCGGGGGCCGACCTCGGGACGGTGGGGGCGGCTGCCGTCGACCGCATGGAGCTCCTGCGGGCCAACGATTTCTACTCCCTCGCCGCCGGAGGCAGCCTGTCCGGCAACGTGTCCGGGTATTCCGACACCTCCAGCTCCCTGTACACGGTGCGCTGGGTGATCGCCGACAACGCCACGCCGGCCACGATGAAGACCATCAGCGTCCGGGCGGTCGCGTCGCGCCAGTCGATCGGGCTCGCCAAGGAGGTCACCCTGGTCGGCCTGCGAGGACGATGAGCCCAGCCGGATCCGTGTCCGCACGCCGACGATCCGCCGCAGAAGAGGACGGCTTCAGCCTGCTGGAGATCCTCGTGAGCCTGGCGATCTTCGCCATGGCCATGGGAGGGCTCGCCGGCCTCCTGGTCCAGAACTCCCAGATCAATCGCGCCAGCCAGATGAGGGCCGAGGTCCAGTCGACCGCGCGCAACTGCCTGTCGATGATCGTCCAGGTCCTGCGGACCTCGGGCTGGGACCCGCGCAACGCCGGGTTCCCCCCGGTCGTCCTCGATCCGTCTCCGACCGGAACGACGAACTACATCGAGACCCTCGCCGACCTCAACGAAGACGGCGACACCAGCGATTCCGGCGAGGACGTCCTCATTCGCTGGGTCGGCAACCGGATCGAATGGCGCACGACGAGCGACACCACCCAGCCCTTCGTGATCCTGGCGGACACGATCTCCAACGATTCGGACGGAGACGGGGTCGCCGAAACGATGTTCGTCCCCGACGCCACGCCGAATCCGACGCGCGTCACCGTGAGGATCACGGCGCAGTCGCCGGCGCCCGACCCCCGCAGCGGCCAGTACATCCGCTACACGGTCTCGAGCGAGGTCGTCCTGAGGAAGACCCTGTGAGCCAATCCGAGCGGGGCTCGGCGCTGGTGATGGCCATCTTCGTCCTGGCGCTTTTGACCTCCATGGGGGCCGCGCTCCTGTTCGTCACCGAGAACGAGATGAAGATGGGGAAGGTCGACCTGCGCGCGAAGACCGTGTTCTACGTCTCCGAGGCCGGGCTCGAGGACGCGCGGGAGACGCTTCGGGTCATCAACCTGGCCGGGGCCTCGGACGCGCTGCGCAACTCCTTCGACGACGAGCTGACGAGCGCCGCGGGCCCGAACGGTACTATCGACTGCGATCCGGCGACCCTCAGGCCCCTGTTCGACTCCGCCGGCGACCCGATCGGGTTCACCGGCTACGGCGACGACGCGCCGCTGAAGGGGGTCACGTCGTTCGGATCGGGGCGATACGTCGCCTTCCTCACCAACGACGCCGTGGACGGACGGTCGAACCGGACCGATTCGAACGACCGGGTCGTCATCACCGCCATCGCCGCCCAGACGCAGTACGCCTCCGAGAAGGTGCAGGCGATCGTCGAGCGCACCGGCTTTCCCGCGCTGCCGGCGACCATCACGATGATCGGTCCGACGGCGAATTTCGACGGAGGCAACAGCAATGCCAAGAAGTACACGGGGAACGACTGCGCCGGGGGCATCCCCGGGCTGACGGTCCCCGTCGTGGGGGTGATCGGCGCCGCCTCGGAGGCGTCGGCCGAGGCGGGCGTGAAGAAGCCGTCCACCTATACGTCGGGGGGCTTCACCGGGCTCGACACCGTGACGAACGTGTCGGGATCGATCGATCCGTCCTGGACCAGCTGCGCCGACCTCCACGACCTGGCGCGCAAGGTGCGGGCCTCGGCCGCCGTCGTCGGCGGTCCATCGACCGCCAACAGCGACCTCGGCACGACCGCGGCGCCGAAGATCGTCTACATCGAAGGGGACTACACGGTCGGCGGCGGATGGAACGGCGGCGGCCTCCTGTGGGTGACCGGCACCCTCACGTTCAACGGCAACGCCTCCTGGACCGGAGGGATCTTCACGGTCGGCAAGGGGAATTTTCAGCGCTCGGGCGGAGGGAACGGCGCCATCCTCGGCGCCAACTTCATCGCCAACATCGCCGGCCCGGACGGGGTGATGTGGACCTCGGACGACTGCTCCGGAGCGGACGGTCTCCTCGGCAATTCCGATGACGGGGCGGCCGTCGCCACGTACAACAACGCGGGCGGGGGGACCGGGGACACCGGCTACTGCTCGACCGCCATCGCGTCGATCCAGCAGGAATTCCCGTTCGAGATCGTAGGGTTCCGTCAGCGCTGAGGGGCGGTCAGGACGAGGCGTCGCCCGAGGCGACTGCGACTTCTTCCGGGACGGCGCTGACGTTGAACATCTCCTGCGCCGACACGATGTGCGCCCGGTTGACCGCCAGGAACGGGGTGCCGAACTCCCCGCCGGGCCCCTTCACCGTCGCCGACTGAAGCGCGATGAACGGGTGGGTCGCCTGGTTCAGCCTCACGAGCGAGCTGCTGCCGGGACCCGAGTGGACGTATCCCTCGATGGCGTGATCGCGCGTCCGCAGGCGAAGGGCGGCCCGGGCGAAGCGGCGCATCTCCGGCTCCTCGGCGACCTTGGCGAGGGCGGCCCCCAGGTCGGGGATCTCGACCACGAACGCGATGAACGACTTGTTGATCACGACGGAGCCTTCGTCCATGTCCCACGTCCCGGACTGCAGGACCGGATTGGACAGGACGAGGAAGGGACGGCTGGTCAGGTTGAGCTCGTCGAGCGTGCGCGCGCCGAGACTGATGTTCAGAAGGCCGTCGAACGTCAGGTTGTCGGTGACGATGCGCACCGGCCTGACGATCCGGTTCTCGAACAGGTTCGACACGGCCCCTCCTCCCGGTTCCGGGGTGGATCCGGTTTGACACCGGTAACTTAGGACCCTAGATTCAGTCCGTCAACCCCCTGTCGTCATTCCGGGGCCGTGGCCGCCGGGACGACGAGGTGCCGATGCGTTTCCGCTGCGCCCAATGTCGCGCCCTCACCCCGGTGCAGATCCCGGCCCGTCTCGAAGCCCCCCTCGTCGTGCCCTGCTCCGGCTGCGGCAGGAGCTACCGGTTCTCCGTGGACAGGCCGCGGGGCACGGGGGACCAGGAGCGCTATCGCGCGGCCAGGGCCTTCTCCGAGACGAACAAGATCGATCTGGCCAGCGCCTACTCGGTCCTCGAAGGGATCATGTCCGTGGAGGAAGCGCGGGCGATGCGCCAGGGGGGTGGGAAGCCGCCGGCCTCCAAGGCCCCGACCTCGGAGCGAACGGCCATGGAAGAGGCGCTGCTCGACGCGCTGGCCGAGGGGGCGCCGGCCGGGGCCTCCCCCCTTGACGCTGCCCCCCGCGGTGCACCGACGGTGCGGTCGGCGGTCCCCGCGCCGGGCGCCCGTCCGTCTCTTTCGGAAGCGGACGTCCCGTACGACGCAGGGTTCGCCGCAGCGGTGCGGGAGGGCTGCCTATCCCCCCAGCAGGCGGTCGAACGCGGGGATCGCCGCGCGCTGGCCCTGCGACTCTCGCAGCGCCACCGGCTTCCGATGGAGCTTGCCCTGCGTGTGGCCGACAACCGGATCACCGTCCAGAAGGCTCTCCAGCACAAGGCGGCCATCGAGAGCCGGACCCCTCCGCCTCCGCAGACGTCCGTGTCCCATGGAGTGTGGAACCTCATGGTCTACAGCGTCGGCGCGCTGATCCTGGCCGCCCTCGGCGTGCACATCTATGACGTATGGGGGGATTACTATGCCCGGCAGGGGGAGCCGTCCCTCATCGCGTCTGCGGCGGCCTCGCCGAGGCATCCCGGCACCACGCCGGCCGCCGCCCCCGCACCTCCCGCGCCTCCGCCCGCGCTGACGGTCCCGAGAACGGACGCCACCGGGCAGCTGATCGAGGTCCTGGGTCCCGACCCGAAGAGCGTCCTCGTCGCCTTCTGCCGCTCGGGACGGCAGTCGGGCCAGCGCGAGCCGATCGAAATCGGTCCGACCGTCCCTCCGGACGCCGCGTCCCGCTGGGGGATGTTCCGCAGCCTGGGGGCGCTCGACACGCCCGTTCGGGCCATCCTCATCCGCCGGGACGCACGGACCGGTCGGTGGAGCGCCGGCGACGGCCGCTCGCCGATCACCACCTTCCCGGCGCCCGAGCTCCCCCCCGGGACGAGAACCGTCCCGATCTCCGCCTCCTGAGCATAGTGGTGCGGAGCTTGTTGCGATTGTGGGTGAACGGGGTGTTCGATGGGTGGCCGGAGCCGGTCGCTGGGTTGGCGGGCTCGGAAGCATAAGTCCTTCTGATCGCCCGGTTGCGCACTTTATCCCGAGGGCACGCGGTTTGATCCTACGGGCTGCGTGTACTGGCCCAGGACCCCGGTTGAGCGTCTGCAACACTTCGCGCCGGCCTTCTGCCCATGGCCGGAGTGCCGCGACCATCGACGGAGCGGTCCCGGGTATCGGTTCGTG
>Ga0075421_100004614_pt1 | contig 16641 bp, 15 predicted proteins | sample SoiMetdeltSBSDD5_FD_75292 | JGI IMG/M metagenome (GOLD analysis project Ga0075421, IMG submission 75292) | Bulk soil microbial communities from a Populus tree surrounding site in Tennessee, USA - Soil MetaG P. deltoides SBSDD5 | ecosystem: Environmental > Terrestrial > Soil > Tree plantation...
CTGTGGCAACCAACTTCTTCTGCTGCTCGGCCTGCGCCAGGCGCGCACGCCGCCGTCACCCGACTATCCGCTCGGCTACGGCAAAGCGATCTACTTCTGGTCGTTCCTCGTTGCGGTGATGCTCTTCAGTGTCGGCGGGATGTTCTCCGTCTACGAGGGCATCCACAAACTGCAGCACCCCGAGCCGCTCAGGCAATGGTGGTGGGCGGTTGGCGTGCTCGTCGTCAGCATCGCCGCAGAAGCAGTTTCGATGCGCGCGTGCCTCGTTGAAGTCAGCAAAGCTCGTGGCTCGCGCAGTCTCGTGCGTTGGTTCCGCGAGAGCCGGCAAGCTGAGCTGGTGGTTATCTTCGGCGAAGATCTCGCCGCCCTCCTCGGCCTGATTCTCGCGCTGCTGGCCGTCGTCCTTGCTGTGCTTACCGGCGATCCCATGTGGGATGCGATCGGCACGCTTGCGATCGGCGTCCTCCTCATCGTCATCGCCGTGTTCATCGCGATCGAAGTCAAGGCGATGCTGATCGGCCAAAGCGCCGATCCGGACGTCTACGCAGCACTCAGGCGCTTCCTCGAGCAGCGCCCCGAGATCGCTCGCGTCTTCAGCTTGATCACCTTCCAACTCGGCAACGACCTCATGGTCGCGGTCAAAGCCCAGCTGAACAACAGCGCTGTCGCCAAAGAGGACGTGATCAACAGCATCGAGAGCGAGCTCAAGCGCCAGTTCCCGCAAGTGAAGTGGAGCTTCTTCGAGCCTGACAACGCCGCTTGATCGTCCTTCGCCTACATTCAAGCCGCCGCGAGAGTGCCACAATCCTCCGCCTCGAACCGGAGGTGACGTATGTTCAACACGCTCGGTGGCAATCGTGGCGGCGGCATGTCTCCGATCATGCTCGGACTGATGGGGCTGCTCGCATATCGCACCCTGAAAGGCAAAGGCAAGCTCGCCGACATGCTCGGCACGAATCAAGGTGCCAGCGGTGTCGGCAACACGCCGGCGAGCGGCGGATTGGGTGGTGCTTTGGCTGGCGGCTCTCTCGGTGCAGGCTTGAAAGATCTGCTCGATCGGTTCCGGCAGAGCGGCCAGGACGACAAGGTGCAGAGCTGGGTCTCCACCGGCACCAACAAACCCATCGCACCGACCGAAATCGAACAGGCGCTCGGCGAAGAACGCATTCAATGGCTCGTGGAGCAAACCGGCATGCCGCGGGACCAGCTGCTCAACGGTTTGAGTGGCGAGCTGCCTCAGGCCATCGATAAACTCACGCCGGATGGCCGCATCCCAACGGACGAAGAACTCTCCCGCCTCCAGTAGACGCACGCTTGTCCGCTCAGTAGTGCTTGCCGGCACCATTTTGGTGTCGGCATGCACTAACCCTGCGCTGCGCGAGCCGCCCATCGACCCCGACGTGGCGCGCGCAGAGATTGCCAAGCGCCTGCCCGCCAAAGTGAGCAACCGTGACGCGTGGGCCGTCGACATCTTCGCCGCATTCGAAGCGCTCTCGATCCGGCCCACGACCGAAAACATCTGCGCTGTCGTCGCGGTCACCGAGCAGGAGTCGACATTCCAGGTCAATCCTCCAGTTGCCGGCCTCGCCGCGATCGCGAAACGTGAAATCGACAGCCGCGCAGCGCGCTATCACATCCCCGGAATGGCGGTGAGCGCCGCACTCGGGTTGGAGTCACCCACCGGCGCGACCTATCGCGAGCGCCTCGACAAGGTGAAAACCGAGAAAGAGCTGAACGACATCTTCGCGGACTTCATCAGTATCGTGCCGCTTGGCGACCGTATGTTCGGCAGCCTCAACCCCGTGCGCACCGCTGGGCCGATGCAGGTCAGCATCGCGTACGCCGAACAACATGCCGACGCGAAGAAGTACCCCTATCCGCTCCACAGCACGATCCGCAGCGAGGTCTTCACGCGACGCGGCGGAATGTACTTCGGCATCGCTCATCTGCTCGACTACCCGGCCGACTACGACGACATGCTGTTCCGCTTCGCCGACTTCAACGCCGGTCACTACGCGAGCCGCAACGCGGCCTTGCAGAACGCCATCAGCATCGTCACGAAGACGCCACTCGCGCTCGACGGCGACCTGCTCCTCCATGGCAGCGCCGCCGGCGACCCGAGCAAGACCGAGCTCGCGATTCGCAAGCTCGGCGAGCAACTCGACTTGACCGACGCCGCCATTCGCCGCGATCTGGAACGCGGCGATCAGAGCGACTTCGCCGAGACCAAGCTCTACAAGCGGATCTTCGGCCTCGCCGACAAAGGTAGGGGGAAGCCTCTGCCGCGCGCCGTGCTGCCGAAGATCCGCCTGGAAAGCCCCAAGATCACCCGCAAGCTCACCACCGAATGGTTCGCGAAACGCGTCGACGAGCGTTACGACAGGTGCATGGCCCGGCGCTAAAACGCTGCTGCGACCTTGTTACCCGCGTTCTTCTCGAGCTTCGCACGCGCGACCAGCGCGGCCACTTGCGGCTTCGCCGATTCGATCGCCTTGTGATAGCACTCGCCGTCGTCGGGAGTCATCGGGTCGGCCTCGAAGCACGCCTTGCGTGCAGCCTCGCGAATGTAGTCGTTCAGCAGCGCGACACCCGAATCAGTCGTGAGCGTCTCCGGATCGGGAATGACGCGCGCCGTGACTGTCACGCTCTCGATGGGCGCCTCGGTCCCAGCATCGCGGCCGATGACCTTCACGACCGGACGATCCATCTCGACCTTGTCGAGCTCGGCAGCGTAGACGTTGGCAGTGAATGCAAGCGCTCCGATGACGAGCGCGAGCGGCAGAGTTGCAGTTCTCATGATCTAGTCTCCTTGGTCGTGGACAGCTGAATGCGATTGACGGCTCTACCGTGCGCGCTCGGTGTCTCAGTGCGATTTCAGACGACAACGCCTGCATTACAGCTGTCATCAGATTAAGCCGCGTTCATGTGCGCGGGCCCGCGGGAACTCGCTCTTCGAGCGCACGACTAACTCACCATATGGAGTCCGTCGCTCCACACGTGCTGGCCCTCGACGACGATCCGGACGTCCGGAATGTCCTCGTTCAATACCTCAGTGCACAAGACCTGCGCATCACGGCTGTCGCGAGCGGCCGGGAGATGCTGCAAGTCATCGCCGATGAACCGGTCGACCTCCTGCTGCTCGACCTGCGTCTGTCTGGCGAGGATGGCCTCACGCTCGCGCGGCGCGTGCGCGAGAATTCCGCGATCCCGATCCTGATTCTCAGCGGCAAGGCCGAAGAGGCCGACCTCGTCATGGGCCTCGAGCTCGCCGCCGACGACTACATCACCAAGCCTTTCCGTCTGCGCGAGCTGCTCGCAAGAATTCGCGCAGTCCTGCGCCGCTCACAACCGATCGAGTCGAATGCGCCGCGCGACGATCAGCTGCGTGCCTATCGATTCGCCGGCTGGGAGCTGAACTTGCGGCTGCATCGGCTGACGTCGCCGGACGGGCGCCGCGTCGAGCTCACGAACAGCGAGTTCAATCTACTCTGTGCATTTCTATCGGCACCGCAGCGCGTGCTATCGCGTGATCAGCTGCTCGAACGCTCGCGCGTGCACGCGCTCGAGGTCTACGACCGCGCGATCGACGTCACGATGCTCAGACTGCGCCGTAAGCTCGAACGCGATCCGTCGAATCCAGAGCTGCTGCGCACCGAGCGCGGCGCCGGCTACGTCTTCATGGCGCCCGTGAGCACGATGCGTTGAGCGTTGCAGTTGCAATGCCGATGTAGCGATCGGACATCAAGCCGGAAGATGGACGGAGGAGAGTTCTGCTCGTGGCGGCGCTTGCCGTTCTTCGAAACAGATGGAGACAGCTCCATGAGTACCTTCAACCTTCGCACGCTCGGCCTCGTCGGCGTGCTGGGCGCGATCACTGCATGCACGACGATGGGCACCGGCATCGGCAGTGTGCCCAACAGCGACCTCCACGCTAATTTCGCGTGGAAGTCGACCGATGATCGCACCGGCACCCTGACGGCAACGCTGAGCAACGGCGATACGTTCTCCGGTCCGTTCTTCCAAGTCACGCACGATACGCGCGTCGAAACCCTCGCCCCGCTCTGGAATGGCTGGGCAGGTCCGTGGCGCGGCTGGCGTTACTGGGGCCCGTATCCCGATACGGCTTTCGTTACTCACTACAGCGGACGGGTCGTCGCGAACCTCGCCGACGGCTCTGGCGATCACATGCGTTGCCACTTCACCCTCATGCATCCTCAGCATGGGATGGCGGGTGGCGGCTCAGGCGAATGCCAGATGCCGACAGGGCAAACGATCGACGCGACGTTCGCGAACTCGTGACACGCGATACGGATTCGCGGCGCCTCCAGCGCTGGGTAACCGGCGCTGGCGTCCTGCTGGTCGTTCTCATGGTCGGCGCGGACAGCTACGAGGCGTGGCAGGACTATCGAATTGCGATCCTGCACAGTGAAGACACGCAGCTGGCTATCGCGCGCGCGACCGCCGAGCAGACTGCACGCATGGTGCAGGAAATCGACGTCGTGCTCGCCGATCAAGCTGCGGCGCCCGATCGGCTGCGAGCTGACGTCACGCGCTTTCCGTTCGTCCATTCGATGGAGCTTTTCGACCGCACCGGCCGCATGCTCGCTTCGACCTCCCCCGGAGCACATGCCGACGTCGACTATCACGAGCGGCTGTTCTTCTCGACTCTGCAACGCGCCGCGCCGGGCACGCTCTACATCGGCAAGCCCGCGGGTCAGGACTACCGGACGTTCGCTCTCGGCCGTGCGATCCGCTGGCGTGACGGTACATTCGCCGGCGTCGTGCTCGCACGCGTCGCATTCGAGTATTTGACCGGCTTCTACTCCACCATCAGCGTCGATTCCTCGATCCGACTGCTTCGCGATGACGGTGTCGTGCTGGCGCGCTATCCAGCGCGGGAGTCGACAACGAGCGATGAGGCAGTCAGCAGCTCACTGGCGTCGGGCATGCGAGGCTCGGAGGTCGTCCGCCGCGACCCGCAGTCGAGCCCCAACCCTCAGCTGCGCGTGCTGCGCCGAGTGCAAGGCTATCCGTTGATCATCGAGATGGCGCAACCGATGTCCAGCGTGCTGAGCTCGTGGCGGCACCAGGAAGTTTCGAGCGGCGCACGCACCTTGGCGCTCGCGGGTCTTGCGATGGGCCTGCTCCTCGTACTGCGCAGGGTGCTGCGTCGGCGCGATCGGTTGGAGGAAGAGCGGCGACGACTCGAACGAGGTCTGCGAGACAGCCAGAAGGCCGAAGCCGTCGGCTTCCTCGCTGCATCGATGGCTCACGATTTCAACAACGTCCTCGGCGCAATCGTCGGCTACGCCGAAGTCGCGCGTACGCAAGTCGAACCCGATTCGCGCGTCACCGCCACCATCGACGGTCTCCTCTCCGCGAGCGAGAGAGCGCGGCAACTCGTGCGACGGGTGCTCACGTTCGATCCTCATCGCAGCGTCACACACGGCACGCTCGCGGTTGAGCCGATCGCGATGGAGGCACTCGCATTACTTCGCCCCGGGATGCCACAGTCGATCAAGGTCACCCCGCCCGCGCCGGGAAGCGTCGGCCTGATCAAGGGCGATGCGACGGAAGTGCACCAGGTCATCATGAATCTGTGTACGAATGCGATCCGCGCGATGCCCAAAGGGGGTGAGCTGACGGTGCGCGTAGAGACTGCGAAAGTCGATGCTCCGCGCGACCTCACGCTTGGCCGTCTGCAGCCCGGATGTTGGTTGCACTTGTCGATCACGGACACCGGCATCGGTCTGGCGCACGAACAATTGCAGTCGATATTCGATCCCTTCTACACGTCACGCACCGCTGGCGAGGAAGGATCCGGCATCGGCCTGACGGTTGTACGCAACATCGTAAGCAGCATGGGCGGCGCCATCGAGGTGCAGAGCAGCCCGGGGGCTGGCACGACAATGAGCGTGTACTGGCCGCTGCTCCAACCTCCGCCCACTTGCGCAAGCGTGCAATCCACGACGCAACCGACCGGCGAAGGCCAGGCGATCCTCATCGTCGACGACGAGCCGGAGCTCGTCAGGCTCGCGGAGGAAATCGTCGCGTCGCTCGGCTACGAGGCAATCGGATTCTCCGACGCGACGGCTGCCATCGAATCGTTCAAGCGGGCGCCGGCGCGTTTCGATGCTGTGCTCACCGACGAACGGATGCCGCTCCTACAGGGTACGGCGCTCGCAGGGATGATCCACGAGCTGCGCGCGGACATTCCGATCCTGCTCGTGACGGGCCATCGCGAGAGGCAAACCGACGCACGGGCGCTGCGCGCCGGCATCATCGAGATCCTCGACAAGCCGCTGCGCGCCGGCGCGCTGCGCGCAGCACTCGGTCGCGCGTTCGCTGCGGCTCACTGACGGTTGCAACTGAAATGTGCGCGTGTGCCGCTGAAACTGCCGCGACATTGCCCGGGACTAGCCTGTGGTCGTCTGCAACACAGGAGTACTCAGTCATGCTTTCGCGATTTTCAATTCTTCCCGTCGCGCTCATCGGGCTCGGCGGCACGCAGCTGGCATCGGCCAGCAGCTACGACGAGGGTCAGTGGGTGACGACATTCATGGCGGGCAGCCCGCTGATCCCGAATGAGGACATCACTCCGCAAGTCCGGACCCACGTTGGCGACCTGGGCATCGCGGCGCTCGATCGGATGCAGGTCGGCGACGTGTTCCGCTCGGGTCCTTCGTTCGGCATCGAGACTGGCTACATGTCGCAGTCGAACCTCGAGCCGTTCGTGCGGCTGAGCTACTCGAAGCTGGAGGGCCGCAATACGTCGATCGGCAGCATCGGCGCGCCTGATCTCAGCGCAACTGCGCCGATCTCGGCTAACTTCGACGACATGAAGTCATGGGCGCTCAATCTCGGCACCCGCTACTTCCTCAGCGACACAGGCACAATCCGCACGTACGTCGCCGGATACCTGGGCGCTGATCGCACGGACGCGATGCGCGCCGATCTCGGGTTCGCCGGCACGCCTGTCACGCGCGAGGAGTTCCTGCCGCGCGCGACGAGATTCGACGCCGGCGTCGAAGGCGGCTTGTCGTGGGCGCTTTCCGACCAGGCCGATCTCGGACTGTCCATCGGCGCGCAGTACGTCGACGCTCGGCACGAGTTCAGCAACGCGTTCGCACCCCTCGGTATCGAAGAGGTGCGATTCACCGATCCGCGTTGGTCAGTTCCCGTGAACCTCGGGGTAAACTTTAGGTTCTAGAAGACATCTCTCGCCAAGATCGCCAAGGCGCCAAGGAGAAATTCTGAAATTTCAGATTTCTGAACTTGGCGTCTTGGCGAGAGTTCCGGTCTCCGCATTGGACCTAATGCCGCCCGCGGATCGTGTCGCTCGGTAACGGCGGCGTGCTCGCGGGCGGTACCCGATGCTTCGTCGCCTGCTCGAACGCATACGCCAGCGCGATCAGCTTCGGCTCCGAGAACGCGCGTCCCGCGAACGTGATGTCCGACGGAAATGGCACGGCAATCGGCGGATCCGCAGGCGTCAGCGTCGATAGCGCATTGAAGCCGCCCGGCACCGCGACGCTCGGATAACCGGCCTTCGCCGGCACGTTCGCGTTCGCATTGCCGAGATGCAGGATGGCATCGAAGTCGTCCTTCGTTCCCTTCTTTCCGTCCGGCCCGTCGAACACGCCGTCGAGCGCGAGCTTCGAGCGGCGCAGGTCCTCAGCGCGATCCGCCAAGTAGCGAACGGTGTCCGCGCTGCCGGGCGAGACGTCAAGCTCTTGCGCACCAGTGGCGATGACTTGTCCATACTTCATCGGTGGCACGAACGTGTTGTTGAACGCGATGACTTCAGCGAGCGTCCCTGACGGCGCCGCGGGAGTCGCAGCGAGGTACGCGTTCAAGTCACGCTTGAAGCCGTACAGCAGTACCGTGGAGCAAGTCAGGTCCGTCGGAGCCGGCCTGGCGATGCACGTGCCGAGTTGCGGCACGCCGATGCGTACGTCGTAACTATCGATCAACTCGACAGTGGCACCCTGAGCGCGCAGCACTGCAATCGCTGCATCCATGAGTGCCTGGCGATTTGCAGGCACTGGCGGCACGGCAAGTCGCGCGCCCCGCAGAGCCTTGCGATTCAGGAATTTCGTGTAGTCATGGAAGCAGTTGCCCGGACGCAAGCAGGCCTGCGTCGCGGGGTCATTCGGATCGAAGCCGGCCAGCACGCCGAGCAGAATCGCGGCGTCCGTCACTGTGCGCGTGATCGGCCCGGCCGTGTCCTGATCTGCAGTGATCGGGATGATGCCATCACGGCTTACGAGGCCGACCGTCGGCTTGATGCCGACGACACCGTTCGCACTCGCGGGACTCAGGATCGATCCCGATGTCTCGGTGCCGACGGCAATGGCGACCAGGTTCGCGTTCACGCCGATGCCCGGGCCCGAGCTCGATCCGCCCGTCTGCAGCACCGGGCGCCCGTCGTTGTTGGGCGGCGCGGTGCGCGGATCAACGCGCGGGTCGTACGGATTGAAGCCGAAGCCGCCGAGCGAGCTGTAGCCGGTCGGCATACCGACGGCGAGGAAGTTCGCAAACTCCGTCAGCGTGCCCTTGCCGAGAATGATCGCGCCGGCGTTGCGCAGCTTCTTCGTGATGAATGCGTCATCCGGCGGGAGCGAGCCAGCGAGCGCAACGCTGCCAGCGGTCGTCGGCATGTCTGCAGTATCGACGTTGTCCTTGAGCATCACAGGCACGCCGAACAGCGGCTGGCGCGACGGGCGGCCGTGATGGCGATCGTTCAGTGCATCGAGCTGCCGTGCCTCGCGCAATGCATTCTCATTGATATGTATGTATGCATTGATGCCGGGGCCAGCCTGCTCGTACGCCTCGATGCGCTTCAAGTACATCTGCGTGAGGCGCTCGACCGAAAGCGTGTTCGAGCGAAACGCCTGACGGATCTCGGGAATCGTCGTCTCGACCAGCTCGAACTTCACCTTGTCTCGGCCGTGACGACCGTTGTCGGCGTCATCGTTGGCGAGTACCGGCAGGTGGACGGAAAACAGAGTAGCGGCGGTTAGCGCCAGGAGTAGTCGCATCATGTGAACACACTCCCAAAAAAGTGGCCTGTGAGTGAGAGAAGCGAATTGCGGCGCCGAATCATCCGTCCGCATCGCGGATGGGTCAACGGTGTAAAAGCTGCATCCGACTCCCTGTCAGCGCAGCTCGCCGCGATCGATCGCGAGCACAGTCTGCAGCAGTACGTTAGCTCCATTCGCCATGTCCTGCTGCGACGTGAATTCTTTCGGCGCGTGACTGATGCCACCGACACTCGGTACGAAGATCATCCCAGTGGGAGCGATGTGCGCGATCTCTTGCGCGTCGTGACCCGCTCCGCTCGGCATGACCTTGGTGGAGAGCTTCAGCGCGCTTGCAGCCTTGGCGATGATGCGCTGAAGGCGCTCGTCGGTCGGCGCAGGCTCGGACGAGACTTTCAGCTGGGTAAAGGTGAAGGGTGTCTGACGTGCCTGCGCGATCTTGTCCGCCTCTGCGTGAATGGCGTCGTAGACGGTAGTCATCTTCGCGGCGTCGAGATCGCGGACCTCCAGGCTCAAGACGACCTTGCCGGGAATCACGTTGGGTGCGCCGGGCTCCGCACGAATCCTGCCGACGGTCGCGACCTGTCGCCCAGGCATGGAGGTCGCGATGCGATTGACGGCTAGAGTGAACTCAGCAGCACTCAACATGGCGTCGCGCCGACGATTCATCGGTGTGGTGCCCGCGTGGTTAGGCACGCCCTCGATCGTGACATCCCACCATCGAATGCCGACGATGCCTTCGACGACACCGATGTCGATGTCGCTCTCGTCGAGAATGGCGCCCTGCTCGATGTGGAGCTCGACGTATGCCTTCAGCTCAGCCGGCATGCGTTGCGCCTGGCGGATGTTGTCTGGGTCTCCACCGATCGCCCGGATGCCGTCGCGAATGGTCTTGCCGCTGTGAGTCATCAGATCGAGCGCGGCAGGCTGCAGACGGCCGATCATCGCGAAGCTACCGACGGTACCGCCCTCCTCGTCCGCGAAGATGACTACTTCCAGCGGATGCTTCAGGCGAACGCCCTGTTCCTTCAACGTCTGCGCGACTTCGATCGCGCCGAGCGAACCGACGTCGCCGTCGTAGTTGCCGCCGCCCGGAACGGAGTCGATGTGCGAGCCGATCATGATTGCGGGGAGCTTGGCGTTGCTGCCCTCGCGTCGGCCGATGATGTTCCCGGCGGCGTCGGTGCGGAGGGTCAGGCCGGCTTCCTGCATGAGGCCTGCGACGTACTTGCGGCCGGCGATGTCGGCTTCGCTGAAGGCGACGCGGCTTACGCCGCCTTCGGGGTTTGTGCCGAATTTCGATAGTGCGGTGATGTGCTGTTGGATGCGGTCGCCGTTGACGGCTGGCTGATTCTTGTCGGCTGCGTCCGTTGTCACGACAACGGCCACGAACAGGGTCAAGACCAAGAAACTTGTAGCTCGCATTCCATACCTCGCACAGTCAGGCGTACTATAGAGCCGGTCTCTCGACTAACAAGCATAGAAGCATCAAGCAACAGCACGGAGTGCCAATGCAGACGCCGCAGGGCGGCCCTGACCAGTCTACCGAATCCACCTCCCTATCGCGGCGTCGTTTCATTTGGGGCGGGCTTACGATTGTCGCCAGCGCTGCACTTGGGAGTGGCGTGTGGTGGCAGATCACTGAAAAGCGCTTTAGCACAGCGATTGGCGAGCTAGGACACGCGGAACTGCCCGATGGGTCGATGGCGATACTCAACACGGCCACGAAAATCGCGCTTCGATTCACGCGTCGCGCGAGGCTAGTGAAGGTTCTCAAAGGCGAGGTGCTTTTCGATGTTGCCCCCGACGCTCAGCGCCCCTTTATCGCTAGGGCCGGCAGCTTTGAGGTCCTGGCGGCGAACATTTCCGGGGTGCCACGCAGGCACGCAGCCCGAATCGGGTCGCTCGTAGACTATGCACGCGACATCGCAATTCCGTTGACCAGTCGGACCGCCCATACGCTATTCGCGACGCGTGGCAGCACTTTCACGCTGAGGCGCAAACCGGACCAAATCGTCGAACTCGTCGTGCTTGAGGGGACCACTGAAATTCGGCAGCGCGCGCGGACCGCGGGTTCGGTAGGAATCAAGGAGGATACGGTGGTCCAAGCCATCGCTGCCCCCGGTGCGGGGGCCAGGTTTGACGTAAGACCCGTCAACACCCTTGAACTCGAAGGCAAAGTAGCCTGGTTGGACCGACGGATCGTTTTCGCTGGCAACCATACACTCCGTGAGGCCGCAGCGGAGTTCAACCGATACAACAAGGTACACATACTCTTCGAAGGCAGGATCGGCGATCGACAGATCCGAGGGTCTTTTGACGTCGATGATCCGAACGCGTTCGTGCAAGCGATAGAGGGACTAACGAAGGCCAAACATCGCGTCGTCAGCGACTACTTGATAACAATTCAGGACCCGGATGCAGCCGCGGCGGCACGATGAACTGCGCGTGACTCAGCCTTGACTCTGCAAATCAGTGGGTCTTGAATCGCAGAACGGGACGCTTGATCAAGGAGTGACAGTGAAGCGGCCGGAAAAGAAGTCCCCCGGCAATGGCACGGAACAGCTCGCTTCCGCCGTGTACGCTGAACTGCGCAGGATTGCCGCGGCGCAGATGTCCCGCATGCCCCTGGGATGCACGCTGCAACCCACGGCGCTCGTACACGAAGCGTGGATGCGTCTGCGAAAGAGCGATGCGTCGACCTGGCACGACCAGTCGCACTTCTTCTCTGCTGCAGCTGAATCCATGCGGCACATCTTGATCGACCGCGCTCGGCGCCGTAGTGCCATGAGACACGGCGGCCAGTTCCAGCACGTCACTATCGCCGAGAACGACCTTCCGCTGCGTCTCGACAACGATGAGCACTTGCTCGCGCTCGATTCGGCTATAGAGCGATTGACTCTCGAGCATCCCGAAGCGGCCGAACTCACCAAGCTGCACTGCTTTGCTGGAATCGACATTTCTGAAGCTGCTCGAGTGCTTGGCTTGACTCGCGCCACTGCATATCGACGCTGGCTATTCGCTCGCTCATGGCTTTACAAGGAACTGATGTCTTAGCGGCATCTCATCATCTACGACCTGGCGCTCCACGGATTTCGGAGGGGATGACAATGACTGAACCCGCAGGACGCGACGAGATACTGTTCTCGACCGTTATCGCTTTGCCATCGGCAGAACGTGAGCTGTACCTGGATCGAGCCTGCTCCGATAGTGACACGCGTGCGCGCGTGCAGGTCCTGCTTGATGCGTCTGAGCGCTGTGAAGACCTGATTCTCGACGATGCATCCGAACACCCGCTGGATGCAGCGCAAGCTCAAGTCGAGAACTATCGCATTCTCGAAGACCTCGGTGAAGGAGGCTGGGGAACCGTGTACTGCGCAGAGCAGATGTCTCCGCTGCGTCGCGAGGTCGCGCTCAAGATCATCAAGCTCGGCATGGACACGAAAGCAGTCATCATTCGCTTCGAGGCGGAGCGCCAAGCGTTAGCCGTGATGGACCATCCGAACATCGCGAAGGTGTTCGATGCCGGAGCGACAGATGCTGGTCGACCCTACTTCGCCATGGAACTGGTCCGCGGCGTGAAGGTTACCCAGTACTGCGATTCGATCCGAGCGACCATTGCGGAGCGCGTCGCGCTCTTCGTCCAGGTATGCCAGGCGATCCAGCACGCTCATCGCAAGGGCATCATCCATCGCGACATCAAGCCGTCGAACGTAATGGTGACACTGTGTGACGGAGAGGCCGTCGTAAAGGTGATCGACTTCGGCGTAGCCAAGGCGATCCAGAGTGGGCCGCCTGAGAACACAATGCTAACCGTGTTCGGAGCGTTCGTCGGTACGCCCGCCTACGTCAGCCCGGAACAGATGGACTATGGTGCTCGCATCGATGCTCGCAGCGACATCTACAGCCTCGGCGTGCTTCTCCACGAGTTGCTCTGCGGCGGTACTCCGTTCGCGCCAGGCGACCTTTCTCCTTCCGCGCTGCATTCCCTGAGGAGCCGAATCCGATCCGAGGAAGCGCGGCTGCCTTCAAAGTTCCTGAGGACTCTGTCTGTTGCGGCTGCCCACAAGGTGGCCGACTGTTGTCGCACGACGCGTTCAAGGCTCATTGGACAACTTCAGGGAGACCTTGACTGGATCGTCATGCGCTGCCTGGAGAAGGATCCGGTAAAGCGCTATCAGTCGGCTCGCGACCTCTCCGCGGACCTTCAACGATATCTGCGGGATGAACCCGTGGTCGCGCGCCCTCGACGACTGCTCTACTCGTTCAACAAGTTCGCCAAGCGCCATCGAATAGTCTTCGCCACCGGCGCCGCCGTAATCGCAGCGCTGCTAACCACGAGCGTGCTGACATCCTGGCTGGCGGTACGCGCTACGCGCGCGAGCCTCCTGGCGCAGAGCGTCGCGACTTTCCTCGAGAAGGACGTGTTGGTTCAGAGTGCCGCGGGCGTTCCGCTGCGAACTCTCCTCGATCGCGGAGCTGAGAAGGTAGGCGCGCGGTTCGCCAACGAACCTCTTGTGGAGGCCGCGATCCGCAGCAGCCTTGGCACCATTTACGACTCGATTGACGCAGACAGAGAAGCACAGTCGCAGTTCGAACAGGCTCTCGCAATTTACGACAAGGAGTACGGAGCGCGGGATGTTAGAACCCTGGCTGCTATGGCCAAGGTTGCGACATCGCTGGTAAAGCAGCAGCGATATAGCGAAGCTGAGCGCGTGACTCTACGGGCCTTGGAGCATTCTGAGAAGGTACTTGGGGCCAAGGATGTCGAGGCGAGCCTCACGCTATCAACGGCCCTATCGCTGGTGCTGTTTGAGCAAGGAAGAATCGAGGAGAGCCGCATTCTGCTAAACAACGATTTGATAAGCAGCCAACTAGCGATCTTCGGCCCCGACCATCCGCTGACGCTGCGAAGCAAGTTGGGCCTCGCCTCAATGAACCTCCTCCAGGGCAACCTTGGCAGGGCCGAGGCGCTCGCGAAGGAGGTGCTTGATACACGGGCCCGCATCTTTGGTCAAAAGCACTCAGCAACGCAGGAGGCGGCAAGGACGCTACGGGAGATCTATGAGCGCGCCGGCAAGTGCTCGGTCGCGCAAGACTTGGGTAATGCGTACCAGCTTCAGGACGATAATCAGGTCGTGGCAACAGCGACACTCGTTCCACAGGTGCCCACTCTGTACGAGCCCTATCCTGATCTCTGGGATTGCTACTTTTGACGGCAACAAAATTGCCCTCCACGGCTGAGACGCAGCCCTTCAAACTTCGTATTACCGATCGAGCGACGTGCACTCTCGCACGAGTCGCCGTTTCGTCCTATTGCCAGGCAGCGGGGCCGCCGAGCAATGACAAAGAAGATCACTCGACGGGTGATACACGCCATCGATGACCTGACGTCTGAGGTCTTCTTGCGCCTCGCGCAAGAAGACGGTGACCCCGCCATCGAGGACCCCCAAGGATCGCTTTGCGCAACACTGCTTGACATCGAGAAAGAGTGTCGCGCCTTCGCGGAAGACTCAACGACATCCGACCCACCGCAGCGCCGTCCGAAGGGCCGACAAGTCAAGCAGGCACTCCAGTCGCTGACACCCGATCAACGCGACGCCCTCTTCCTCCACTTGGGAAAAGGCATGACCTGCCTCGAAATCTCCCGTCAGACAGGCATCCCCCGCGAGTCCGTGCTGAATGACCTGGTGCGCGCCTACAGCCGACTGCGTCTCCTGCTCGGCGACAACAACTTACGGGAGATCTGCTAGCGACGTTCTCTTCTTCTGGCCACAATGGCCACATGCAGACGAAGCTCTTGATCGCTGCTTTCTTGTTGAGCGCGACAGCGTGGCCGGCATCGCTCGCGGCCCGATGTCTGCACTACGGCGACGTGAGCCTCACCGGCCGACTCGTGCAACAGACCTACCCCGGCCCTCCCGACTTCGAAAGCGTCACCAAGGGCGACAAACCGCTGGTCATCTGGATCCTCCAGCTCGACACGGGCGTCTGCGTCGTCACCTCGGATGCGAGCCACCCCAACACATATAACGAGCGAGAGATTCAACTCGTCTTCGGCACCGACCAGTACGCGCGGACCAGTCGCTACACCGAGTACCGACACCTTCTCGGCAAGAAAATCTCCGTGACGGGCAGGCTCCTGCCTGGCGGAGGCAAATACGAAAAGCCATTTGTCATTGCATCCCCTGCAATCAAGGAACTTTTCTGACAGGCGGTCGGTTGTGAGTGCGTGCGACTTGCCAGGTGGATCACACTTCCGTTGGTTCTGTGCGCAGCGTGCGCCGTGCAGAATCCGCGCTACGAACCGCCGGAGCAGATGCCGCCGATCGTCGCGCGACAGCGAGAGCTGTCCGAGGACGCTGGCGACAAAGTTCTGCAAAAGGCGCTCGAACAATACAAGGACGATACGGCGGTACTTGAGCTGGTGGATTCAGTTCGCCGCTACTCAACCGCTCCGCTGACCGTGGGCAATCGCGTAAGCGTTCTCATCGACGGGCCGCAAACCTACTCGGCGATCGAAGCTGCGTTGCGCGCTGCGCGCCGCGACATTCACATCGAAACCTTCATCTACGGAGCTGGCGACGTCGGACAACGATTCGCGGACCTGCTCGCGCAGAAGCGCAAGGAGGGCCTCGAAGTGCGCCTGCTGTACGACAGTCTCGGCAGCCGCGAAACGCCGCGCGATTTCTTCGACAAGCTGCGCGCGCAAAACGTGGAGGTCCGCGAATTTCGCCCGTTGAACCCGGTCAAGACGCCGGAGGTCTGGAAGCTGCAAAACCGCGACCACCGCAAGATCATCGTCGTCGACGGGCAAATCGGCTTTACCGGCGGGATCAACATCGACAGTACATACGAGAGCGCATCGACCAGCAAGCCCGGCCCCGAGCGCGGGCTCGAGGACGGGTGGCGCGACACTCATATAGAGATCCAAGGCCCCGCGGTGACGCAGCTGCAGACCTTGTTCGTCGAATCATGGCACCAGGCCGGCGCGCAGGACGACTTCAGCGACAAGGAGAAGTACTTTCCAGCAATCAAGCCGGCCGGCGACAACCTGGTCACCATCGTCGCCAACGACAGTGAATCCGACGATCGCTCCCTCTACGCCACTTACGTCGCCGCCTTCACGCGTTCCAGCAAGCGACTCTGGATCACACACGCCTACTTCGCGCCCAGCGAAGAGTTGCTCACTGCCTTGATCGACGCGGCTCAACGCGGCGTCGATGTCAGGCTCATCGTGCCATCGTTCACCGATTCGCGAGTCGTGCTCAATGCCACGCAGGCGACATTCACGCGCCTGCTGAAGGCGGGCGTGAAGATCTACGAGCTGAAGGACGCCCTGCTCCACGCCAAGAGCGTCGTCGTCGACGGCACCGTCACCATCATCGGCTCCGCGAACCTCGACATGCGCAGCTTCCTGCACAACGACGAAGTCAACGCGATCGTGATCAATCGCGATACCGCGCGACGAATGGAGGAAGTGTTTCAGCGGGACCAGCAGGCGGCCCGGCCTGTCGAGCTCAAAGCCTGGGAGCGGCGCTCGATGTGGCAGCGGACGAAGGAGTTCTTCGTCAACATGTTCTCCTATTGGATCTGAGAC
>Ga0075421_100004619_pt1 | contig 16634 bp, 21 predicted proteins | sample SoiMetdeltSBSDD5_FD_75292 | JGI IMG/M metagenome (GOLD analysis project Ga0075421, IMG submission 75292) | Bulk soil microbial communities from a Populus tree surrounding site in Tennessee, USA - Soil MetaG P. deltoides SBSDD5 | ecosystem: Environmental > Terrestrial > Soil > Tree plantation...
GGCGGGCGGGGCTTGGGCGGTAAGGGTCATCGCGGTGTCTCCGTTGACGGGGTGGCAGAGGTGCTGGGGCTGGTGGCGGTCGGGTTGCGCCACATCGGCCACAGCGGCGGGCCGCCGTTGGGAAGGTGGAACGGGTTGCTGACCATATAGCCGTGGCGCAGGTACAGATCCCGACTGCGGACCGTGGAGGCTTCCAGGTAGGCGGGTATGCCGACCCGGTCGAGGAATGTGTGGTGGTGCTGCAGCAGGCTGCTGCCCACGCCGTTGCTCTGCTCGGCCGGCGATACGCCGAGGAAGGCCAGGTGGTGGTGGAACCGCGCCGGGTGGTGTTTAGCGAAGGTGGCATCGAGCAGCCGGAACCGGTCGGTGAATGGGCCACACGCGGCGGCGAGCTGCGCGTGGTAGTTGGCGGGGCCGGGTGTGTTTTCTGCTCGCGGGTACCAGATGGCCACGGCGGTGCGCTCACGGTTGAGTTCGACGATCCCGTGGTGCAGCCCGTGCCGGACGAAGATCGCGAAGTAGTTGATGTAGACGCTGCGTCGCGCGGCCACGTCCGGGATGAGCCAGTCACCGACTGGGGCGATGAGGAACGCGTCGGCAAGCAGCTTGGCCAGGTGGTCGACGTCGCCCAGTTGTGCCCGGCCGATGGCGGAGCGGGTGGTGGTCATGACCGGCTCGTCTCCGCCATCGGCACTGCGCCACCGAAGGGGTTGGTGGCTGGGGTGGCGTTCGCGCCGAGCCCGATGGTGTCGTAGATGTCGGGCCGCCACAGCTTTAGCAGCCCCGCCCACAGCAGCCCGAGCACGGCGGCGGCGGCGAACGAGGCCGGGAACGCCCAGCGCAGGGGTGAGGCCGGGTCCACGCCGAGCAGGACGGCGAATTGGTCGATGGTCAGGTACAGCACCCAGCCCAGCGCCACCGTCGCGATAGTGGGTGCGGCGATGCGGTGCCAGAACGACTCGCCGTGCCGGTCGCGGGCAAAGAAGCCGATGACGGCGGCGGAGGTGAGGGTCATGAGGATCAGCACCCCGAGGCCGCCGGTGACGGTAATCCAGAAGAACAGGTGCACGATCGGGTCGGCCCCGGCTAGCGCATAGCCGACCAGCACTAGAAACGCCAACACGGTTTGTGTGATCGAGCCCGCCCGGGGAGCCCCAGTGCGCAGGCTGGTGCGGCCAAGCGCGCCGAATAGGACGTGTTCACGGCCGAGGGAGAACAGATACCGGCCAACAGTGTGGTGGAACGACAATAGGGCTGCGAACAGGCTGGTAATGAACAGCAGATGCCCGAGGTCGACGAGGAACTGCCCGACGTGTGGCCGCACAAGCGTGAAGATCAGTTCGGTGGAGTGGTCCTGCGCGGCGGCGACAATCTTGTCGGGGCCGGTGGCGACGGTCAACGCCCAGGCGGACAGCCCGTACAGCACGCCAGTGACGGCCACGGCGATGTAGGTGGCTCGCGCGATGGTGCGCTTGGGATCGCGGGTCTCCTCGCTGAACACCACCGTGGCCTCAAACCCGACGAACCCGGTGACAGCGGTGACCAGGGCCGCGCCGATTCCGGCCGTCAGCAGGAAGCCCGGTGACAGCGTCGAGTACGTGATGCCGCCCTCGGCCGGGTTGACGACCATCACCACCGCGAACAACGCGGCGATGGCGATCTCAGCCAGCAACATGATGGCCAGCACGCGGCCGTTGATATCGACCCGCAACACCCCGAGCACCGCGACGACAGCCCAGCCAGCCAGCGCCCACGCCCACCACGACACCGAGACGCCGAACCGTTCGTCGAGGAAGCCGGACAGGACCGCGCCGAACCCGCCGTACAAGCCGATCTGCATCGCGTTGTAGGCCAACACGGCGATGAAGGCGGCGGCGACACCAGCCGGTTTACCTAGGCCCCTGCTGATGTAGCTATAGAACGCGCCCGCATTGACGACATGGCGAGACATGGCCACGTACCCAACCGCGAACATAGCCAGGATCGCGGCCACCGCAAGGTAGGCGATCGGGATGCCCGTGCTGCCGGTGATGGCGAAGCCGGACGTTGCGCCGCCAGCGGTGACGGTCAGCGGCGCGGCGGCGGCCATCACGAAGAACACCACCGCGGCGGTGCCGAGACGGCTGCGGGCCAACGTGTTGGCCACATTGCTGGTCCGCACTGGTCTGTCTGTAGTCACGAAGGAACTCCTGGGGGAAGAAGAGGTTGATGTTTCAGGTGCGGTGCGCGAGCACCGCATCACCGATCGCGGCATGCGTGTGAAACAGCAGTGCGCGCATCGGAGGCCAAAGGTTGCGCACGGCGCGGTTCAGATGGTCGAAGGTTTCGGCCGGGGCGCCGTCGAGCACGAAGGTGTCCAGCCCGGATGCCAGCGCCAGACCGGCCAGGCACAGCGGCTCGTATTCCAGGGGCTCGTGACGGCGCAGCCGTTGCGACAACATCGCCCACGGCCATGCGGCGGCGTTGATGTCCACCGGCACGTAGAGCACCCCGACCTGGCGGCCGAGTTTGCGTTGCGCCGCCATGCGGACGTGGCCGGCGCGCAGGAGCCGCTGGGCGATCTGCTCTGGTGCCTGCTGGCCCAGGAAGGCGAGCCAGGTACGGACGGTGTGGGCGCGCCCCGCCTCCGCCATCAGCTGGTCCAGGATGAGATGCATCAGCGAGTCCGCCGGTGGACGGCGATCGAGCACCTTGACCTGGTCGTCTTCCACGCCGACGTGCCTGCTGCCGACCAGCTCGGCCAGAATTGCGGCAGCACAGCCCAACTCGACCGCCCTGGGATGCAGCCGGGGCCTTCCCGTCGCGTCGTGGTGGGAAAGCCAGTAGAAGTCGTCGGCGAGCACGAAACCAGCCCTCCCTCGTCAAAGATCATGGACGTGTCGGTCCAGCCCGCCGCCGCGCCGCAATGGGCTACGACAGCGGGCGGACGCTCGTTGCGACGACCCGGACGGGGTATGCTCAGCCGCACGGCACGTTCGCCGACGGCAGCGCCGTCCCCGTCCTGGTCATCGCGGACTTCGTGAGCTCGGGCGGGCCATCGGCCCGTACGAGCCCTAACACGGATCGATACATCGCTTGTGGTAGGTCCACCCTCACGGACAGTCCACATAACCGGGAATCCCGATCCACCACCTGATCTGATACCGGTTCTGCTACCCGGATGGTCTTTGACCTGCGGCTAAGTGCGGGCTGCTCCCGTCTGCGGGACTCTGGCCGCCAAAACCGGGGTTACGCTGCGCGCGTAGCCGGTGCGCGACAGCCCTCCGGCGATCGTCCCTACCCGGAGGTGCGCGGTGATCAGCCCGCTTGTGCGTCGCCGCAGGCTCGCCGCTGAGCTGATCCGTCTACGCGACGAGCACGGCTACTCGGCCGCCCGTGTTGCCAAGGAGATCGGTGTTGTGCGCCAGCGCATCTCGCGGCTGGAAAACGGTCACGTCGCCCCCGACCTCGACGAAATCATGCGTATTCTTCGACTGTTCGACGTGAGCGAACCACGGTGGCAGCAGATCATGACGATCGCCCGCGAAGCACAGGAACGCGGCTGGTGGGCCAAGTACGCCGAGGAGATGGGCACCCGCCAAGCCCTGTACGCGAACCTCGAAGCCGGGGCGAGCGAGATTCGCGAATATGAGATGGTCTACCTGCCGGGGCTGCTGCAGATCCCTTCGTATACCCAGGCGCGGGTGTTGATGGACCGCCCAGACGGGGCCACGTACAGCCACGCACGAGCCCTCGAAGCTCGTGCCATCCGGCAGCGGGTGCTGGAGCGGCCAGCGGGCCCACACTATGAAGTGATCATCGACGAGCTGGCCATCCGCCGCTTCGCCGCACCCGCTGCCGTGATCGCCGACCAGCTCGACCACCTCGTGCACACCGGGCATGAGCGCCCATCGATCACCATCCGGGTACTTCCGCTGGAGGCCCAGATCCGCCAGCACGATGTGCCCCGCTCGGCGTTCTTCACCTACCGCTACCCCGACCCGCGCGATCCGGTGGTGGTCGCGGTCGACACAGTGACCGACGACCTCGTGCTCACCAAGGAATCCGACGTCACCCGCTACCTTGACCTGTACGGCAAACTGCAGGACGCGGCCCTACCGCCAAGCGACAGCCTCGACTTCCTCGCCAAGGCGGCCGAGGAGACCAGGAGGAATACTCACGATGGATAGGCAGTTCGGAACGTGGCGCAAGTCCACGCGAAGCGGCGCCGCCGACCACTGCGTCGAGGTCGCAGCCGACCCCGACCGGCACGTCGGTGTCCGCGACTCCAAGAACCCCGACGGCGGCATCCTGGTATTTAGCCCAGACGCCTGGTCCGACTTCGTCGAAGGGGTACGCCACGGCGAGTTCGACCTGTAGCCGCACCCACAAGCCCTACCGCCAGCCTCGGCTCCGGAGGCTGGCGGCCGTCGCTGTGCTGGGGCTGATCCGCATATTCGCGCACGTCGCATCGACTGGCAGCACATGCGTTGACCCGGGCGTATATGGCCCGCTTGAACCAAATGGGGCCACGCTGGAATCCTGTAAACACCGCCAGCGCCGGACCGCACCCGGCACCAGCGCACCGCCGTTGATCGATTAGGGGGTAGGCAGTGGGAAGGGATATCGTCCCGAACAGCCGTCTCGCGGCCTCCCGCAAGGCGCTGCTGTCCCCGTCTGGTTCCGGCCGTGCGATGTCGCGGCAGGAACTGGCGGATGCCTGTAACGCCGAGCTTGCGCGAATGTACAAGGCGCCGGCCCGCCAACGCTGGGCGGGAATGACTGAAAAGACGATCGGCGCCCTCGAACGAGGTGAGATCCGGTGGCCAAACGAGGATTACCGAGCAGCTCTGTGCACTGTCCTTGGCACTGACGAGCGCAGCCTGGGCTTCTACATCGACCGTCCTGCCGCCAACGATCTACCGGTCGAGCCGTCTATCGATTTCAGCTTCGCAACCGCCGGTTCACAGATCAGCGGAAGGCTCGGCCGTCGCACTTTCCTGACGACGGCGCTCCCTGTCGCTGGATTCGCCACCATGCCAAGTGCGTTCCTCTGGTCCGCCGCGAGTGAGTCTCTCAACCTCGCGCATGGGGTCCCGACCGGATACGCGGGCGACACTCTGGCTTCGGCCCGCGACGGCCTGCGTGAGGCGGCAACCGACTATGTGCATACATCAAACCTTCCGAACGCAGCGGCCGGCGCGTTGAAGGTACGCACCGTCCTATCTCCACTGATGGATCGGAGGTTGCCGCTCAGCGAAGCGAAAGAGCTATACCTCCTCCACGGCGCGGCCTGCCTGCTATTGGCATCGGTATCACACGACTTCGGGGAGTCTGCCGCAGGAATGATGCAAGCCGACGCCGCAGAGCACTTCGCTATGTTGGCCGAGCACCCAGAACTGCTTGGCTGGGTGCGATGCACGAAGGCGATGATCGACCTGTGGCGTGACCGACCTGAGAGCGCCCTCGTTCATGCCGTCGGCCGAACCGCCAGCAACCGGGCGGACTCATACCGACTCCAGGGCCTGGAGATCCGAGCACTAGCGCAGCTGGGTCGAAAGTCCGAAGCGAAACACCGCCTGCAACTGTTAGAAGGGACAGGTCCGTCGTTTCCGCCTGCGGGTGAGCTATCAGATCTTGGCGCCATGTTCACATTCCCCGAAGGGCGGCAGAAGTACTACTCGGCCGTCAGCTACTCGCTTCTCGGAGAGCGCGACAGCGCTGAGCAATATGTTGCGGAACTAGGCTTTCTGGACGGCCCTCCGAACGGAGCCAAGGCGTGGCCGATCAGCTGGGCGCTGAGCCGCAGTTATCTTGCGCTGGCCCGGCTCGATGCCGGTGCGGCGGACGGCGGCCCGGAAGCGGCGGCCGATGCGTTGGCACCGGTGCTGACCATGTCCGAGGGGCAGCGGATCAGCCAGCTTGCCCAGGTCTTTCGCGCACTCGGCAATCGGCTGTCAGTCAAGTCATTTCATCAAAGCAGCGCCGCGATATCGCTCAGCCATGAGGTTCAGAATTTCCTCGGCGGAGCGTTGCGGCAGAAGGAGCGCACGCAGTGGTCATGAATCCCGGAAACCTCGCAAGGGCGCATCGCTTGCTCGCTCCTCGTATTGCCTACCTCATTGGAACGCGAGATCAACACAGCGAGCCAAACCTGATTCCGGTGTCGAACGTTACGTCCGTATCCACCGAACCCGAACTTGTGTTGCTGGCCGTCTTCAAAGAATGGCAGACGCATGCGAACCTAATTGATACCAACGCCTTTACCCTATCTGTGCCGAGAGTGGAACACAGTCTAGGCGTGTGGAAGTTGGGAGCCAGATACTCCCGATACAGATTTAGCGATCTGCGCACGAAGCTCGAAGGAAGCGGTCTATCTATCGAGGACCGGGCCGACCTTCCTGGACCAATCTTGCGGGACGGGCTTGGCTGGATGTCATGCAGCGTCTCCCAGTGCCTCGATGTCGGAGGCGACCACGGCGTCTTCATTGGTGAGGTCACGCACGTTGAATTCGACGATCAGTATCTTGACGCCGAAGGCTTGCCGCAGATCGACCCTCACCCACTAATGCAGGTAACCGGTAATCAGTTCTCCACGAGCGCCGAATCGTTCCGCCTCCCATATGGTGACCGACATGTCGATCACCAGTAGTCGATATCAGATCGACGCCGTCGTCTTCGACTGCGATGGCGTACTTGTTGACTCAGAAACGATCAACAATGAAGTGCTCGCGGAACTGGCTACAGAAGCCGGCATTCCAACTACGTTTGAGGAATGCGTTGCCCGATACATGGGTCGCTCGACAGCCGAGTGCATCGCCGAGATCGAGACATCGCTCGGTCGGGCCATCGAGTTCGATTTTGCTGCAACCTATGAGGAACGTGTATTCGAGCGCGCGGGAGAGCTGCGGGCCGTGCCGGGTGTTGCCGAACTACTGAACTGGCTCGACAGTCTGGGAGTTCCGAGATGCGTTGCCTCCAGCGGCACACCGACTGAAATTCAACACCGGCTGGCAGTCACACAGCTGGCCAAACACTTTGGCCCATATGTCTTTAGCGCCACGATGGTAAGACGCGGAAAACCGGCACCTGACCTGTTCATTTACGCGGCAGATCACCTCGGTGTCCCGCCGACGAAATGCTTGCTGGTTGAGGACAGCCCGTATGGCGTTCGAGGTGGCCGAGCAGCTGGGATGCGGGTTGTCGGGTTCGCGGCGTTGGCGTCGGTCGAGTCCCTCATGCATGCAGGGGCACACTTCGTTGTCCGCTCAATGGCTGAGCTCCAGGCTGTCCTCGTCGTCAATGACCTGATCGCTGCCTCCAGTGGAGCGCAGCGATCCGATGCAATGCGTATCGCCACGGCGGCGAGGCTCCCCCTATGACAAGGCGACACCTTCTCGCGGTCCCCTGCGGCGCCGGGCCGGCCGCCGACATCAGGACTCTCATCACCCTGGTCCATCGAGCGGGCTGGTCCGCCACCGTAACTGCGACACCAAGCGCCCTACCATTTCTCGACACATCCACTATCGAGACGATGACCGGAACGCCGACACGAACAGCATTCGAGGCACCGTCCAATGGCGACAATAAACGTACGATCGGTAAGGCGGATGCGGTTATCATGGCTCCGGCCACCTTCAACTCCGTCAACAAACTCGCGGCCGGAATCGCCGATACCTACGCGCTCACCGTCGTAGCAGAACTGGTCGGCCTCGCGGTGCCCACGGTGATCGTCCCGTTCGTCAACTCCGCCCTGGCCGCACGCAGCCCATACCAAAACGCGCTGCGTACCCTCCAGGCAGAAGGCATACGCATCGTCGGACCAGACGATCAATGGGAGCCACACGAACCGGGTACCGGCGGCCAACGCCAACAACAGTTCCCCTGGCAACAGGCGTTCGACCTAGCAGCAGGCATGGTAGGCGACCGCCGCCAAGCCCGTTGGTCTGTTGGTCGTATGCGCGGCGATCCTCCGGCGACCTGGAGATGAGCGTATGCCGATTAATTTCTATACACCGGAGTTCTACGTATTCAACAACTTCTCCGCCCACGCCATCGATTTTCGAGGCAAGCTCTACCCGACCTCGGAGCACGCTTACCAGGCTGCCAAATGCACCGATCCTCGGGGGCGGGAGGAAATTCGCAGCGCTCGTAGCCCGATCCAGGCCAAGAAGCTAGCGAACGAAACGTATTGGGCTGCCAAAGATCCCGACTGGGAAAGAAAAAAGGTCATCGTTCTGGAAGAAATCCTGCGAGCCAAGCTCGCGCAGCACCCAGAAGCCCAAGAAGCCCTGAAGGAAAGCGGTCACGAAGACATCGTTGAAGATTCCCCAACGGACTACTTCTGGGGTGAAGGTGCAGATGGCTCTGGACAAAACATGCTTGGCAAGCTCTGGATGAAGCTGCGGGACGAGCTGAAGGGCATCGATGTAGCGCAGCAATCTCTGGCCCCGCATCCGTGGGAAATGCCGAGCGGCGTTCGCGGATCAAGGGGATGACAAGTGCCAGCAGGGACCCCGAACCACCAGCCTCGAGCCGTGCAGAGCAACGTCCACATACCGCAGGAGTCATGATGAGACCTGCAATGGTGCCGAATCATCAGCTACGGGACGCGCGCATGGCTGTGCCATCGTCGTCCGGCTCAGGACGCCCGATGTCCCGCCAGGAATTGGCAGACGCCTGCAACGCCGAACTTGCGAAGAAGTATGGGGCGCTGGGAAGAGGCTGCCCTTGGGCCGGATTCACGGAAAAGACCATCGGCGCTCTGGAACGAGGCGAAATCCGATGGCCCAATAGCGATTATCGGGATGCATTGTGCGCGGTCTTGAAGCTGGACGCGCGCAGTTTAGGGCTATACATCGACCGCCCGGTTCAGTCGGATGTCGATGACGAACCCTGCGTCGAGCGGGTTGTCGATCTCGCCAGTTCCGCGAGCGGTGCCCCGCTGGCCGCTCACATTGACGACGCCGAGCAGTTGCTTGGATGGTCGGTGGGTCAGTCGGCTGCTGAGGCGCTTAGCTTTGCCGCCAGGGCGGCGTCGAGCATGGACGCACAAACGACTTCCGACCTGTTCGAGCAGGTTAAGTACATTGCCCGCGATTACGCGAGCGAACACCGGTGGCAGACATTCACGCGTGCTCGGTCTGTGCGTGACCTCGCGTTCGATTTCTCAAATCGGACGCGGCGACCGGACGACCTTGTTGACGTCTACATGCTCGCCTCTCTGAGTAGCCTGTTGATGTCATCGGCTGCTTTTGATCTCGGTCACCCGAGCGCGGCATTGGGCTTGGCGCGGGCCGCGCGGACTTTGGCTGGCCTATCGATGCATGCGGAAGCCGAGGCTTGGGCGCTCGGCTTGCTGGCGACGTTGTTCAACTGGCGGAACCAGCCGGAGGCCGCGCTCGTGCTGCTTGAGCAGGGCCGGCGAGGAACTTCCAACACTGCGAGCCTCTTTCGCCTTAATCACATTGCCGCACGGTCGCATGCACTTCTCGGTGATCGGCGGGCCACGGAGGATGCATTGGCGGAAGCGCTTAGGTGCGGTCCAGGCGATGATGGCGGCGGTCTGCTACAGGACGAGATCGGCGGTGAGTTCCGGTTCGATGATGCGCGGGCGTCGGCTTGTGCTGGGGCGGCGTGGTTGCATCTCGGGGATGGCGTTTCGGCCAAGCGCTCTTTGTGCGACGCGCTTGATGCGTATCAGGCGCTTCCATCCGTGCAGCGGCCCTGGGCGCCGGTCAATGGAGCTCGGGTCGACCTTGCGGCTGCGTTCGTACTGGCTGACGATCTTGACGGTGCTGGTGAGGCGATGGAGCCGATCTTCCGGCTTCCCGACGCCCAGCGGATCTCGACGATTTCCGGCAGGTTGGCAACGGTCCGTGGCCAGCTGCGCAGGCCGCAGTACCAACGCGATGCCCTCGCGCAGCGGCTCGATGCTCGGATCGATGCGTGGACGCACAATAGGCAAAGCGCGATCAGCGACCGCTAGCCCACCGAGGCGAGTATGTCCTTCTCGCGTTGCCGTGAGAGCCCGATCTCGGCGGAGCGTTCATTGACCAACGCGGGATCTGTTGTGGACAGCCATTTCCAGGTAGCGGCAACGGTTTCGAGCAGGGGCCGACACGATAGGCCGTTGGCATGGGCAGCGGTGGAGTCGACCTGCCAGACGCCTCGATGGACCCGCCATAGCGGCAGTTCGGACCATTGCCGGATGCCGAGCGCGAGCAGTTCGTCGTCGCTCACCCAGACCAGCTCGGCATCCGACGCCGTGACCTGCCTGCACGCCTCCAATAGGTCTCCGAAGGTGTCCCGGCCGACCGGCGCGGTGACGTTGAAGGAGCCTGCGATGCCGTTGGCCAGGCAACCGAGGATGAAGTTGGCGACGTCACGCACGTCCACGGGCTGGATGCTTCGGTCTGGGGTTCCGGGGGCCAGCACGCGTCCGCCAGCGGCCACGCGTCGCAGCCACCACGGCAGTCGGCCTACGTGTTCGCCAGGACCGAGCACGACGCCTGGCCGGACGTTGATGGCTCGCTCTGCGCCGATGGCTTCCAGCACGGCGCGCTCGCAGCCCGCTTTCAGGCGTCCGTAGCGGGTCGGGCCGTCCTCGACATCCGGTGGCCCATAGTCCTGGCCAGCGTCGGCTGGACATTCAAGTACCTGCGAGGCTTCGGATAGCGGCTCGGCCGGCCAGCTCTCGTAGACGCTCACTGTCGATACAAAGACGTAGCGGGCACAGGCTGGCTCCAGCAATCGCGCGCCGTCGAGCACTTGCCGTGGCACGTACCCGCACATATCGACGACCGCATCCCACTGCCCGGACCCGGCGAGGTGCTTCACATCTTGAAGGCGTGTTCGGTCGCCACGCAGCGCACGCACTCCGGGTACGTCGCTGCCGGACTGGCCTCGGTTGAAGGTCGTCACCTGCCAGCCGCGGCTGACGGCAGTCTCGACCACGGTGCGACCCAGATACAACGTTCCACCGAGAACCAGCAACCGCATGATCAGTATCTTCGCCTCCGAGACGCTGCGGCGCCAGAGGCAGTCCTTCGCCGTGTTCAACGCCGCTTTGATCATTCCGGTCTGTGCCGTGCCGGTAGTTCCACGGATCGGAGAACCTGATTTCCTGGCTCCTCCGAAACAAAGAAAGGCCCGATGTACGTGCGGGGGCGGGGTCATGCCCCGCCACCGCACCGTGTTCTACTCGCTGATGACGCCTTCGGGGTTGCCGGTTGCGCGGTTGTCGAGGATGCGGACCGTGGTGCTCAGTTTGATCGGGGCGTCTTCGGGGCCGCGCAGGAACGGATGGATGTAGACCGGGCGGCGTAGGGCTCGGCCCTTTCCGTATGCCTGGTTGCGCCAGTGGCCGGTGACCCAGACGCGGCTGGTGTAGGTGCGGCCGGTGCCGGTGGTGGCGGTGTTGGCGGTGTCCTCTCCTTGAGAGTGCGCGCGGATGCGCACGATGCGTACGTCGGGCAGTGGCCGTTTGGTGCGGGCGTACCGTTTGCGGACGGTTTTGTCGACTTCGGCGGCCACGGTTTCGGCGGCTTTCTGCGCGATCAGCAGCCAGGTGGCCAGCAGGATCGCACAGCTGTGGCCGTGTGCGTCGTCGACCAGTTGTTCGTGTCGTAGCTGGAAGGTTCGCATGGGAGCCAGCCAGCCCACCTCGTCGCGCAGGTGTTGCATTGCTTGGTCGTCGAGGCCGGTGCCGATGGCGCGGTAGGCGACGGCCTGGATCACGTCGTCGTGGGTGGCCCAGGAGACGGCGGTGATCCTGCGGGTGGTGGCCGGGTGTGCCCAGATGAGCAGCCCGTCGTCGCAGGGTGCGAGGTCTTTGCTGGCGGTGACGGCCGGCAGTTGCGAGGCGGCGTGTTCGGCCAGCTCGGTGAAGCTGTTGTCGATCCAGTAGAGCCGGGCTCGGTCGAGGCTGTCGGCGAGCTGGTCCCGCTGGGTGATGCGCAGAGTGGCGGGTAGCTCATCGGGGCCGCGGTAGAACCGGGCCAGCCGGTCGCGGACCTTTGGCAGGTCGCGCGGGGTGAGGTGGAGGTCCGGCCAGGCGGTCGTGGTGATGAGCATGCGGCCGGGCCGCCGCTGGCGCAGGAAGGCTTGGTGGAGTTTGTTCGTCTCGGTGTGGGCGAAGGGAATGTTGTGGACGCGCATGCGTCGCACCGCCCGGTCGACGACACGGTTGGCCTTTCCGGCGTCGAGGTCGGCCATGCAGGGCACGCAGGCGGCCCACGTCTCGCCCATGTCCTGCAACAGGTCTGTGTGGCTGCCGGTGGCGAGAACCTTCACGCTTGCACCGCGCAGCGTCCACATCGGATGGTCGTCGCCGCAGAAGTCACAGGTGCGGTCCACGGTGTTCAGCTGGGCGACGGGGACGGGCACCGGTGGGTGCCCGTCGTTGTCGCGGCTGAGCGGGTGGATGTAGTCGCCGTCGAGGACGTTGAGCGGGGCCAGGCAGGTGGCGCAGGCCATTTCTTCACGTGGGCCGGTCATGCGCTCACGCCCCGGTGCTGCTGGCGAAGGTCGCGCAGGCGCGGCCCACGGCGGCGCTGGTTGGCGGGCATGGTCATGCCGGGCTCGTAGATGGCGTACCGGTTTCCGCCGTGGTGTTTGGCGTGGTACATGGCGATGTCGGCCCGGCGCAGGGCAACGTCGTCGAGCGGGTCGGCCGTTTCGGCGATGGTCGCGCCGATGCTGGCGGTGACGGTCACCGTGATTGGAGTGTCGTCGGTGGTCAGCTGGACCGGCTCGGCGATGGCGGTGACGAACACGTCGGCGGCGCGGGCGTGGCTGTGGTCGCGGACGGGTAGCAGGACCGCGAACTCGTCACCGGACAGGCGGGCGGCGGTCCCGCCGAACATGTCGGCGGCTTCGGTGATCCGGTCACCGATCTCGATGAGCAGGTCGTCGCCGGTGTCGTGGCCGTAGGTGTCGTTGACTGGTTTGAAGTCGTCGAGGTCGATGAGCAGGATCACGACGGGCTGGGGTGTGGCGGCCAGGGCCGTGTGGGCGGCGTAGAAGCCGACCCGGTTGGGCATCCCGGTCAGCGGGTCGTGGCCGAGCCACCAGGCGGCGTCGGCCAGTTCGGCGCGCAGGCGGCGGATGAGGGGCCGGGCGGTGAGCCAGCCCAGGAGGAACGCCACCGCCGGGGTAGCGATCATGATCAGGTGTTGGGACACTGGATCCTCCAATGCGAATTGGAGAACCCGGGACGCGAACGTTGTCTAGGCGAGAGCGTCCCGGGTCCTGAATGCGACGAGGCCCGCCTTATGGCGGGCCGCTTTTCGTGTTTGCGGCGCCATGTGGGCGGCGCCGTTGGTGGTGCTCGGGGTGCGAGGTCAGCCGTGGGTTGGCGGCGTGGAGCCGTCGAAGCTCCACGTGGCGCCGACGCGGGCCGGGTACCGCCCGGCGGTGCCCTCGGCCCACCGGTCGGCCGGCTGCCATGGAGCGTCGGTGCGGGGCCGGCGGCCAAGAAACCGGGTGGGATCGCGAGGCGTGCCCGGCCGCCGGTGCTCGTAGGTTTCCGACAGCACATTGACGTACTCGACGTGGGAGGCGTACGGCACATAGACGCCACGAAGGATGGTGCCGCCGAGCCGGTCGCAGCAGGCGACCGAAACCGGGTACCAGCCGTCGGCGATGGTGGCGATGTGGCCGCAGTCCGGGGATAGGTCGAACACGCACAGCCGGTGCAGCTGGGTGCCACCTGGTTCTGTGTGCGGGCCGGTCATTGCGACTGCCGCTGTTCGTGCAGGTGCCGGTAGACCTTCTCGGCGGTCAGTGGCTGCCCGTCGATGTTCGCCGGTGGGTCGATGTTCCTCCAGCCGATGCTGTCGCACGCCAGCCACCAGGTCTCGCTGTCGGTGGCCACCTGGATCGCGTCACCGACCGATAGCGAGCGCAGCCGCAGTAGCCGGTAGACGCAGGCGGCCAGGAAGTCCAGCTCGCCGCCGGGGCGGGTGCGGTTGGGCTCCAGGTGGTCGAGGTCGGCGTTGAACACATGCCACGCCCAGTCGGCGAGCGTCTCGGGCTCGGTGGCGGGCAGGTCGCGCCAGTGCGACACGGTGGCGGTCAGCCGGTGCTCGTTCTCGTACGGCATGAATCGTGAGTCGTTGTTGTGGTAGACGGTGATCTGGTACTGGGTCATCGGTTTGTCTCTCCTTCGGGTACGGGGAACGCGGCCGGGGCCGGTGGTGGCGCGGTGCGTGCAGGGCGGGTCATTGCATGCCGCCGGGGTGGTCGCGCAGGAAGGCGTACGGGTCGAGCGGGCCGTGGGCTCCTTGGGTGCAGGCCCAGCGGGAGTAGCGCGCTTCGAACAGGTAGGTGCTGGCGTGCGGCGACTTGTAGAGCCGGTTGCGCAGGTCGTGCAGCATCGGTGACTGGTCGGCGCGAAGGTGCCGGTCGGCCTGGTAGGCGGCGCATGCCTGGCAGGACGGGCCTTCGTGCCCGGGGTCGGCGTCGTTGATCTGGCGGCTGGCGAACGGCAGCGCCCAGAGCTCTCTCATAGGTGGGTCTCGCTTTCGCTTCTGTCGGAGGGGCCGGGCTGCTGCTCGCGGCCGGATGACTGGGTGGTGGCGATGCGGCGCACGCGCAGGATCTGTTCGGGCAGCACCATCGCGGCGAGCAGCTGCGTGCGCGGGTGGGTGTAGACGCGGTATCCGCTGGCCCATACGAGTTGCCAGCCCTCGGCGGCGGCGCCTGCCCGCGCGCCGGTGGGGTCGCCTTGGAAGGCGATGCCGAGGTCGGCCAGCTGCCCGGCGAGGGAGGTGGCCCGGTAGTGATCCATTCGCCCGGCGATCATGGGACAGGCGGTTGCGGCGTAAGCCGAACAGACAGCATGCATTCCGGGCTCGTGGCTGGTCAGCGCCCGTAGGTCGCTGTCGCGTAGCGCGAAGACGATGCGGTCCTCGAGCGGGTCTCCGCAGGTTTGGCAGAGCCGGTCGGTCATGGCCTGGTTGTGCCGGTCGAGGTCGACGGCACCGAAGCGGTAGCGGCCGTCCGGGGTGCGGCCGGTGGTCCACGGGACGACCAGGCCGCTGATGGTGGGCCGCCCGGCCAGCCGCAGCGGGATGTTGGGGATGCTGGGAGTCGGTCCGGTCATGCGGTCACCGCCGTGGCCAAGGTGTCGGCCGTGCCGAGCAGGATGGTTTGCATGCGCCGGATCGCCCGCCGTTCCAGGCAGCGGACGGCTTCGATGCTGCGCCCCATGAGCCGTGCGGCGGCGTCGCGTGGGTAGCCGTCGATGTAGCGCAGCTGGATGGCGCGGCGCTGGTTGGGGGTGAGCCGGGCCAGCGCGTGCACGAACGTGACTCGGCGGGGCCGGCTGTGCGGCTCGGCCAGACCGCTGGAGGTGGTGTTGCGGCTGGCGTGTTCGTGCAGGGTGTAGGCGGCTCGGGTGTAACGGCGGCGGGACCAGTCGTGGCGGGTGCATGCCTTGGCGGCCTGGATGATGAACCAGCCGCGGACATCGAGCAGCGCGTGGGGCAGCTCTTCCAGCGCCCCGGTGAACGCGTCCTGGACCAGGTCGGGAATGGCGTCGCGGTCGCGGTCGCGCATTCGCACGGCGATGTAGCGGGTCACCGCGTCGTGGAAGGTGAGGTAGAGGTCGGCGAAGGCGTCGCGGTCGCCGTGCTGGGCGCGATGCAGTAGCGCGAGGGTGTGCGGGCTGACTTGCGGATGCCGGCGTGTCCTTCTGCCGGGCTTGTTCGCCGAGCCGGTGTGGTTGGTGGTCACGGATTCCCCCTTTGCGGGTTGTGGATGGGAATCCGGGCACGGCTTGTCGGCCGTGCCCGGAAGATGCGCAGGTGTTTGCGCGATCCGGCCGGGCGCGGCCGGGAAACTGGGGTGCGAGCTGGCTGACGGGGCCGTGCGGCCCGCCGTGGCGGGGCTATCGGCCGGGGTGTGCTATCGCCGCGTCGGGTGTGCGGTCTGGTCGGCGCGCAGCGTCGCGAGAAGGTCGTCGGGGATGACGGCGTAGGGTTCGACGGCGATCAGCACGTCGGTGGGGTCGAGGATCGTTTCGACGATGCCCAGGCGCACCGTGTCGGGCTCGTCGGGCTCGGTTGCCGGGTCCCAGGCGAAGTCGAGGACGGTGGCGTAGAAGGTGCGGTGCGGGTTCCAGCCGACTTGGATGGTGTAGCGCTCGCAGCCGGGCTTGGGTGTGAGGGTGTATTGGCTCATCGGGGTGTGCCTTCCGTTACGGGACAACGGGTTGGTGTGGTCAGGGCAGGTGCACGATGTGGGTCGTGCCGTCCGGGGCGATCACGCGCAGTGCGGCGTCGTCGTGGGCTAGGCCGAGCAGGGTGGCCATCGCACGCAGGCTGTTGTTGATCGCGTCGGTCTTGTTGTCGCCGGAGGCGGCCATGATCGTGGTGAGCGCGGTCGTAGCGCGGGCGGTCGCGTTGAACGTGATGCGGGTCAGCCCGCCAGCCGTTACGTCTGCCGCCGATGCCATCTCGGTGCTTGTGTCGTCGTTGGGGCTCAAGGGGTTCTCCAAACAGGCAGATGGCGCGCGTCGGGTCGCGGACACGCGCCATCGCAGGGCGGGCGGGGGCTATTTGGTGGCGGAGCGCAGCGTCAGGTGCGCTTCCTTGAGGTGCCCGGCGCAGACCTCGCCGCTGGCGCCGGCGGCGCAGAGGCTGTCGATGATC
>Ga0075421_100004620_pt1 | contig 16632 bp, 10 predicted proteins | sample SoiMetdeltSBSDD5_FD_75292 | JGI IMG/M metagenome (GOLD analysis project Ga0075421, IMG submission 75292) | Bulk soil microbial communities from a Populus tree surrounding site in Tennessee, USA - Soil MetaG P. deltoides SBSDD5 | ecosystem: Environmental > Terrestrial > Soil > Tree plantation...
CCCGGGGCCTCGCGGCGGGCCGCGCGGAGCTGGGACGCACCGAGCAGGAACGACGCGGTGGAGAGCGTCAGGATCAGCATCGTCGCGTCCTCGAGGCGCTTCCACAGCACGTTCCCCGCGGTGAGCACCGCCACCATCCCGGCCAGCCCGGCGGCGATGAAGATCCACGGACGCGGCAGCCGGCCGATGCGGTGGAGGAACATCGCGGCGAGCACGCCGGTGGCGATCCCCGCGATCCCCGGGAGGTACGCCTTCTCCAGCCAGATCTCGTTCCCCTGGATCGCCCGGCGGGTGAAGGGAAGGCTGAGCGCGAGCGTTCCCAGCGCCGCCGCCAGCACCCACTCGCGGCGCACCAGGCGGCAGAGCCACGGAAAGCACAGGTAGAAGACCTCCTCGATGGAGAGGGACCACAGGACGTCCCAGGCGCCGGGGAGGTATCCGGTCGCGCCCTCGTACACGTTGAGTTGCAGCCCCAGCGCCGACAGCAGCGCCCACGGGAGCGACTGCCGGGAGGTATCGATCGTGAAGCTCGGGACGGCGAGCAGGTGCATCGCGCTGAGCACCGCGAGCAGCGCCAGCAGGCAGGGCGCGATGCGGGCGAACCGGCGCACGTAGAAGTCGCGGACGTCGACGTCAGAGAGGCGTCCCGAACGCTCGAACACGTGGTGCGCGATCAGGAACCCGGAGGCGACGAAGAAGATGAAGACCGCCTCGTACCCGTTGTAGCTGAGAGTGCTGAGGAGCCAGCGGGGGAACACGTCGGCCGCGGCCGTCTTGCGGAGCGGGATGCGGATGGCCAGGTGGTGAAGCACCACCAGCAGGATGGAGACGCCCCGGAGCGCGTCGATGGCCGGGTACCGCGCGGTCGCGGGGGGCTGGCTCACGAGCGCGGCATTATCCACCGGTGGGTCGGCGTCCAGCGCGGCCATCTGGACCGCCGTGTCGCGGGCCCTCTCAACTTTCTGAGCGCGCACCTGCCTGGCGCGCGCTCAAGCCCGTGAAATCCGGCGGCGGGGAGTGGCACGCGGGTGGCATTGCGCGCAGGCATGTCCCCCACCCCTGAACCGCGGCCGCAACCCACGACCTGGCTGACCCTGGCGCTCCTCTCGCTGCTCGCCACCCAGCTCGGCGGCTGCTGGGGAGGAAGGTTCTGCGAGCACGAATCCCTGCGGAAACCATGCGGGACGAACAAGCGCGGCTCGTCGTACTCGGTCTGCAGGGATGGCGAGTACGGTCCTTACGGCGAATGCTTTGACCCGGACGTCTGCCTGGACGGAGCCGAGCAGCAGACCGTGTGCGGGCTGAATGGCCGCGGCACCGGCATGACGACCTGCGTGCTGGGCCACTGGGGAGAGACCCGCGACTGCGTCGACCCGGACGCGTGCCGGGATGGGGACTGGGACCAGGCGCTGTGCGCCTCCTCCACCGACTCGCACTCCCGGCAGTGCGTGGCGGGGCAGTGGGCCCCCTTCGGGGTGTGCACTGCCGGCCCGGTGCTCACCATCCCGGTGACCGGACCGAGGGACATGGTGCACGACGCCAAGCGCGGCCGGCTGTACATCAGCTCCAGTGGCGCCGGCGGGACCGCCGGAGAAGTGCGTGGGTACGATCTCATGAAGCGGCAGTCCGAACCGCCGCTGCTCACCCGCCAGTACACCGGGCCCGGGTCGTTCCTGGGGATCGACCTCTCTCCCGACGAGGACCTGCTGGCGGTCGCCGACAACGGCTGGGACGACGTCTACAACCATTCCAACTGGGCCCACCTGGTCGACCTGAGGCCCGTGGACAGGTACTACAGCAGGTCCGGCGCGTACCACTTCACGCTCGCCCCGAACGAGCGCGGGTCGTTCGCGGTGGCGTGGGCGTCCAACACCGAGCTCCTCGTCACCTCCAGCTCCACCGGGACCGGAGCGCCGCTGCGGAGGCTCGACCTGTCGAACGGCCTCCCGACCGGGACGATCGCGACCGTGGGACCGGCGACCCTGTTGGCCTCGGCCGCGGGTGGCGCGGAGGTGGTCTACGCCCAGGCGAACGCCTCCGGCGGCGCCTGGGGGCGCTACCACGTCTACTCGCACAGCTTTGCCGGCTCGACGGAGAGCTCGCCCGTCCGCGACGTCGCCGTCAACCCGACGGCGACCCAGTTCGCGCTCGCGACGTACGACGGGCTCTCCATCTTCAATGACGTGTTCAGCCGCCAGATCACGCTGGGCGCGCCCGCCGGCCAGCCCGTCAGCGCCGTGTACAGCCCCGTGGCCGACGAGCTCTACCTGGCCTGGGCCGGCGCCGGCGCCTCTATCGACGTGTACAGCACGGCCACCTTCCAGAAGCTGCGCGACATCGACCCGGCCCCGGGGCTCTTCTCGTGGACGGGGAGCTCGGCGCTCGACGGTGGCCGCCTGCGCATCTCGCGCGACGGGAAGCTGCTGTTCGCGACCACGGGGAGCGGCGTGGCCGTGTACCTCACCGGCCGGTGAGCGCCGGACCGGGCGCCCGCGCCTGAAAGGGTCGTCGTCTATCATCGCCGCCGGCTGATCTCTGACCTCGAGGGAGTCGAGACATGATCGCGTTCCTTGGAACCGGGCTGCTGGGGACGGGCTTCGTGCGGGCGCTGCGCGGGCGGGGCGAGGAGGTGACCGTCTGGAACCGCACCCCGGAGAAGGCGCGGGCGCTGGAGCGGGAGGGCGCCCGGGCGCTGGAGGATCCAGCCGAGGCGGTGAGGGGCGCGGCGCGGGTGCACCTCGCGCTCTCGGACGACGCGGCGGTGGACGAGGTGCTGGAGCGAGCGCGTCCGGGCCTCGAGCCGAAGGCCGTGCTGGTGGACCACACCACCACCTCGCCTCAGGGCGCGGCCGGGCGGGTGAAGCGGTGGGCGGAGCGGGGCGTCACCTACCAGCACGCGCCGGTCTTCATGTCCCCGGCCAACGCGGCCGAGAGCAAGGGCGTGATGATGCTCTCCGGCGACCGCGCGCTGTTCGACGCCCTCGCCCCGGAGCTGTCGAAGATGACCGGGAAGCTGATCCACCTGGGGCCCCGGCCGGACCGGGCGGCGGCGTTCAAGCTGCTGGGCAACCTGTTCCTGATCTTCATGACCGACGGGCTGGCGGAGACGCTGGCGCTGGCCAAGGCGCTGGACGTGCCGCGCGCGGAGGTGGGCGCGCTGTTCGACTTCTTCAATCCGGGTCCGACCATCCCCTCGCGCATCCAGCGGATGGTGGGCGGCGATTATTCGAAGCCGTCGTGGGAGCTGGGGATGGCGCGGAAGGACCTGCGGCTGATGCTGGAGGCGGCGCGCGGCGCCGGGGTGACGCTCCCGGTGCTCCCGGCGATCGGCCAGATGATGGACAGGTGGCTGGAGCTCGGCCACGCGCACGATGACTGGACCGTGATCGCCAGGGACGCGCTCTGAGGGCCGCCTCCGGCTATCCGGCGGGCCGGGTGAAGCGGCGCCACACCAGGTGCGCGACGATGCCGGCGGCGGCGCCGTGCAGCGCGTGCCAGCTGATGTCGATCCCGGCGAACCACAGCGGCCAGGCGGGGACGACGGCGCGGTTCACGATGTTCCACCCGCCGTCGAAGAGCGCGCCGACGATGGCGCCGTCGAGCGCGGCGCGGGGCATCCCTGCACTCTAGCGCTAGCGCCGCCGGGGGCGCACGGTCTCGTCGCCCTCGGTGAGGGTGCGCTGGTCCAGGAACCTCGACGGCACGCCCCTGGTCGAGAGGGCGGCGGAGATGACCGTGTCCTCGGACCCCCACACCGCCCGGTTCACCCCTCCGACTCCGGCCCCGTGCATGGTGTCGGTGAGGTCGTGCAGGGAGGTCGAGAGGCGCTCGCGATCGTTCGGAGGGACGTGGAAGACGAGCGGCCGGTCGGTGAACGGATTGACCCTCGTCGCGGAGCCGGTGATGCCCAGGTCCGGCCCGTTGCGCGACAGCGTCTCCCGGTCGATCCCGGTCAGCGCGTGCAGCATGTCCACGGTGAACTTGTGCGCCGGGAGCTCGCGGGCGTTCGGGACTTCCCGCAGCGTCCGGCGCTGGGCCTCCGGGGAGGAGGCGACCTGGTCCGCGCGCAGCCGCGCCATCGCCAGGATCTGCTCGTTGGTGATGTTCGGGTTCTCGGTGATCGCGCGCCGGATCAGGCCCTCCGGCGTCTGGCCGGCGATGCGCTCCTTGCTGGCCTTCGCGCGATCCAGCATCTCCTGCCGGACCTTGTTCGCGGCTTGCGTCCGCTCCCGGTCGGCGACCTGCGTCGCCTGGTCGCGGATCGTGGACTGCTCGCGCCGGGTGAGCGGACGCCCCAGGTCCTTCTCGCGCGCCGTGCGGAGCCGGTCGAAGTGCTGCTGGATGTGGTCGTTGCGGTTGGCGGGGACTGACTCCGCCGCCGAGCGCGCCCGGGCCGGCGCCGCCTTCTCGGCCCTGGCCGCCGTCTTCGACTCCGGCGCCTTCCCGACGAACGCGTCGCGCTGGAACGCCTCCTTCGGCGCCGCGGCAGCCGGCGGCGTGGACGGCGTGGACGGCGTGGACCCGGCGGCGCCCGGGGACGGATTCGCCGGGGCGGATGGCAGGGGTGGGGGTGGCAGGCGCAAAGATGCGCCGGCATTGATCTCGGCCATGGAAATATCCTCGTGGTGGGAGTGCGAGCTCCAGATGCGGCCGGCCCAACCCGGCGCCGCACGTCGCACTCCATGAGAGTATCCGTGGCCAACTGGGGCGGTTGTGCGCCCCTTCAGTGAATTCTTATTACACAGGAAGGAACTGGAGTCCGGCCGTGCCAGGATCGCTTCCATGAACGACCCGCTCGCGCTCGGTGAGGACGTGTCCCGCTGGCTCCGCAACCAGCTCCAGCGTGCGGGCCTCGCCGGCTCGCTGGCGCCCATCGTGATCAACCCCCGGACGCAGGGGTGGATCGCCGGCTTCCTGGAGGCGGTCTCGGCGGCGTTCGGGCTCGATCCCGCGGCGCGCTACTCGTTCGAGGCGCGCGTGTACGTGTCCTTCTACGAGGGCACGCCCATGGGAGAGCAGCTGGGGCTGGAGGCGCTGACCATGGCGAAGCAGATCCGCTCGATGCCCGGCGCGAAGGGCCTCCTCGAGCAGTGGGAGCGCCACCAGGCCGACGGCGCCCGCGCCGGGGCGCTCTACGTCGAGCTCCACCGCGCCATGGACGACCTGTACGCCACGTTCCAGGCGTGACCTCTTCCCCGCCCCGGCGCGGCCGGCGGGCCCCCTGAGCCAGGGTCGCCGCCGCGGATTTTTCGTCGCATCGATCGCGCGTTCTGTCATCGCCTCGGCAATGCGCTCTCGACGAGCAAGAACGAAAACCCCTGAAGAAACTGAGGAAATTCTCGGCGGAGAATCCGGACAGAAGCCGGCGGCGCGCGGGGCACTCGGCGCCGGTGATTGAACGGGAGATATCAAACATGTACGCGAATCTGAATACCCAGAGCGGGTCGGTGGCGGCGTCTGCCTCAATGTCGGGAAGCCTCACCGTGACCGGGCCCAACGGAGGATCGATCGCCGCCAGCGGGACGGCGTCGGGCGCGATGGCGGCGTCGTGGTCGGCCGCGGGCGACTCGAACGGCGCGGCCTGCGCCCAGCCGCGGTTCGACCCGGCCGCGCTGCGCCAGCGGTTCCAGGAGCTGCTCCAGCCGTATTGTCCGGAGCCGCCGGCTCCTCCGCCGCCGGAGCCGACGCTGAAGGTCGATCCGGAGACGGACAAGGTGACCACCCCGGGCGGCTACGTGATCGAGCCGGTGGACCAGTACTCCTGGAAGGTCACCGGCCCCGACGGGAAGGAGACCCTGGTGTGGGGCGACCCGCACGTGAAGGAGTCGGACGGCGGGGCGTGGGACTTCAAGGACGACTCCACCTTCGAGCTGCCGGACGGGACCAAGATCAACGTGGACACCGTGCCGCTGGAGAACGGCACCACGGTGACCTCCAGCATCGAGATCGTCAACGGCGACAGCCGGGTGGAGATCGCCGGGATCGACCAGGGCAAGGGGCAGACCGGAGCGGTGACCCAGAGCGGGCAGGTCTACGACACCACCGGCAACGACGTCTTCGTGATGGGGGCGGAGACGGACGACTGGTACCTGGCGGACCGGGAGATCGTCGGCAGCGAGGACAACGGGGCGGTGCTCAAGCTGGGCGACAAGCGGCCCGAGGAGGCGGTGGCGGCCGGCGCCGCGGCGGTGGAGTCCGGGGCCTACGGCCAGGTGGAGCAGCAGGTCACCTCGCAGCCGGGCGGCGCCTCCCTGAAGGCCGCGTTCCAGGACCTGGCCCTGGCCTTCCAGCAGGCGATGGGCCAGCTGACCCTGTCCTCGTCAGCTTCGGCGTCGGCTTCGGCCAGCGCGTCGATCTCGGCGTAGGGGCCCTCCGGGGAGAAGAGGTGGCCCTTCGACCGCCGGCAGCACCACCGGCGCCCGGGAACCCGCACCGCCAGTCGGTTGAAGCTCTTCTCCCGCCCCGCCACCATTAAAAGATCAGTGTCGGATCCGGCGAGCTATCGTGAGGTCACCAGGCTGTACGAGTCGGACGACGCGGTCTTCTACCGGGCCGTCCGCGAGGAAGATCGTCGCCCGGTGCTCCTGAAGGTCCTCCGGGCCAGCCGCCGGCTTCCCCGCGATCTGGAACGGATCGAGAACGAGCACCGGATCGCCGGCCAACTCCACGTCCCCGCCATCCTCCAGCCGCTCTCGCTCGACCGCTACGGCGGCATGCCCGCCCTGGTGATGGAGGACTTCGCCGGGCGGCCGCTCGATGGTCTCCCCGGACCGCTGGGCGTGGTGCAATTCCTCCCCCTGGCGATCCAGATCGTCTCCAGCCTCGCGGCCGTCCACCGCCAGGAGGTCATCCACAAGGACATCCGGCCCCAGAACATCCTCTTCGACCAGGCGACCGGCGAGGTGAAGATCACCAACTTCGGGATCGCCGCGCTCGTGCCGCGCGAGCAGCCGATCTCCAGGGGACCGCCGCTGGTCGAAGGAACCCTCCCCTACGTCTCCCCGGAGCAGACCGGCCGCACCAATCGAGCGATCGACCAGCGCGCGGACCTCTATTCACTGGGAGTGACGTTCTACTGGATGCTCACCAACCGCCTCCCCTTCGACGCCTCGGATCCACTCGAGTGGGTCCACTGTCACGTGGCGCGGTCTCCCCGGGCCCCATCGGACGTCGCCTCCGGGGTCCCGGCGGTCCTCTCCAGCCTGATCCTGAAGCTCCTCGCCAAGGAGCCCGACGAGCGGTACCAGAGCGCCGCCGGGCTGCTCCACGACCTGGAGCGCTGCCTCCGCGAGTGGCGGGCGACGGGCGAGCTTGCGCCGTTCTCCCTCGGGCAGGAGGACGTCTCGGAGCGCTTCCAGGTCCCCCAGAAGATCTACGGGCGGGAGCGCGAGCTCCGCGCGCTCCTGGACGCGCTTCACCGCGTGACCACCACCGGGGCGTCGGAGCTGGTGGTCGTCTCCGGATACTCCGGCATCGGGAAGTCCTCGCTCGTCCACGAGCTCCACCAGCCGGCGGTCCAGGAGCGCGCCCTCTTCCTGGAGGGAAAGTTCGAGCAGCTCAAGCGAAACATCCCGTACTTCACCATCACCCAGGCCTTCCGGGCGCTGGTGACCGACCTCCTCGCCGAGGACGAGGGGCGCCAGCGCCGCTGGCGGGAGGAGCTCCTCGCCGCCGTGGGAGCGAACGGCGCGCTGCTGGTCGACCTGATCCCCCCGCTGGCCAAGCTGATCGGGGAGCAGCCCGGCGTCCCGGAGCTCCCGCTGGGCGAGGCCGAGCGGCGCTTCCACCGCGTCTTCCGCGGCTTCCTCGGCGTCTTCGCCCGCGCAGAGCATCCCCTGGTCCTCTTCCTGGACGATCTCCAGTGGGCCGACGCCGAGAGCCTCAAGCTCATCGAGGCGGTCCTCGCGCCTCCGGGCGTCGGACACCTGCTGCTGCTGGGCGCCTACCGCGACAACGAGGTGACGCCCACGCATCCGCTCGTCCTCATGCTGGACCGGCTCCGGCGCACCCGGACGCCCGTCTCCGACGTCGTCCTCTCGCCCATCGACTCCGAGAGCCTCGCGCGGCTCGTCGCGGACGCGGTCCACACCGACGCCGACACGGCGCGCCCGCTCGCGCGGCTGGTGGAGGAGAAGACCGGAGGCAACGCCTTCTTCGTGGTCCAGTTCCTCACCACGCTGTACCAGAAGCACCTCGTCTGGCGCGACGAGGCGCAGGCGCGGTGGCGGTGGGACCTCGACCCCATCCGCGCCAAGGGCTACACGGACAACGTCGTCGACTTCATGGTGAGGAAGCTGACCGACCTCCCCTCCGGCGCCCACGACGTCCTCCAGCGCGCCGCGTGCATCGGGGGCAAGGGGTCGATCTCGCTCCTGGCGCTGACGTGTGGAGCGCCGGAGGAGAACGTGCTCGCGGACCTCCGGCAGGCGGTGCGCGAAGGGCTGTTCCTCCGGACGGACGGGCGCTACGCCTTCCCGCACGACCGGGTGCAGCAGGCCGCGTACCTGATGATCCCGGCGGCCGGCCGGGGCGCGATCCACGCCCAGATCGCCAGGCTGATCCTCGCGCACACGCCGCCCGAGCAGGTCGACGAGCACCTGTTCGAGATCGTCACCCAGTTCAACCTGGGCGCGGAGCTGACCAGCACCCAGGCGGACCGGGCCCACGTCGCCGGGCTCAACCTCCACGCCGGCCGCAAGGCCAAGGCCTCCTCGGCCTTTCGATCCGCCGCCGACTACTTCGCGGCCGGGGCGGCGCTCCTGCCGGACGAGGCGTGGGAGGCCTCTCACGACCTGAAGTACGGCCTGGAGCTGGAGCGCGCGGAGTGCGAGTTCGTGGCGGGCAACCTCGACCTGGCCGCGAGCTTGATCCTCGCGCTCCTGGATCACGCCCGGACCCGCATCGAGAAGGCGTACGCGTACCGGATCCTCACCGAGATCCGCCTCACCCGGGGCGACACCGGCAAGGACGTGGAGGCCGCCCTGGAGGGCCTGCGGCTGTTCGGGATCGACATCTCCCCCCATCCGACCCGGGACGAGGTGGAGAAGGAGTACGACCTGGTCTGGAAGAACCTGGGCGACCGGCGCATCGAGGACCTCATCGACCTGCCGTTGATGACCGATCCCGAGATGCAGCTGGTGATGCAGCTGCTGGCGTCGCTCCTGGGCCCGGCGTTCTGGTCCGACAACAACCTGCTCATCTGGCACGCCTGCAAGATGGTGAACATCAGCCTCCGGCACGGCAACACCGGGGCCTCCACCCACGCGTACGGCTGGTTCGGGCTGGTGGCCGGGACGGCCTTCCACAAGTACGAGGAGGGCTACCGCTTCGCCAGGCTGGGCTGCGACGTGATGGAGCGCCGTCGCTTCGTCGCGTTCAGGGCCAAGGCGGAGTTCGTGATGGAGGTCGTGTCGCTGTGGACCCGCTCCATCGACACCATGCTCCAGCACGTCCACGCCGCCTTCGAGGCGGCGCAGGAGAACGGGGACCTGCCCATCGCCTGCTGGTGCTGCAATCACATCATCACCGACATGCTGGCGCGCGGAGACAACCTGGACGAGGTCTACCGCGAGTCGGAGCGGCGCCTGGAGCTGACCCGGAGGGCGGGCTTCCGCGACGTCGCCGACCTGATCGTCGACATGCAGCGGTTCATCCAGAACATGCGCGGCCTCACGCCCAGCTTCTCCAGCCTCGACGGCGACGGTTACCGGGTGGATGAATTCGAGGCCAGCCTGGCCGGGCGCCAGTCGACCCTGGTCTGCTGGCACTACCTGACCAAGCTGATGGCCCGCTTCCTGTCGGGCGATCACGAGGAGGCGTACGAGGCCGGCAAGAAGAGCAAGGCGCTGATCTGGGCCAGCTTCGGGCACCTGCAGGTCGTCGACCTCTGCCTCTACCACGGGCTCACGCTCGCCGCGGTGCTCCACAAGCTCCCGGCGGACGAGCGGGCCCGGGCCGCCGCCGAGCTGGACGAGCACCACGCGCAGCTCTCCGGGTGGGCCCGGAACTACCCGCCCACGTTCCACCACAAGGCGGAGCTGCTCTCGGCGGAGATCGCCCGCCTCCGCGGGAGGGTCATCGACGCGACGCAGGCGTACGAGGAGGCGGCGCGGGGGGCGCGGGCCAACGGCTTCGTCCAGGACGAGGCCGTGGCGCGCGAGCTGATGGCGCGGTTCTACCGGGAGCAGGGGCTGGACACCGTCGCCGACGCGCACCTGCGCGAGGCCCGCGCCTGCTACCTGCGCTGGGGCGCCGGGGGCAAGGTGAGCCAGCTGGACCGGCTGTATCCCCACCTGGTGGAGAAGCAGCCGCTGGCCCTGCCGGCGACGGTCACGCTCTCGGCCGACCAGTTCGATCTCCTCGCGGTGACGAAGGCGTCGCAGACCATCTCCCGCGAGCTGGTCCGCGAGAGGCTGATCGAGACGCTGGTCCGGGTGGTGATGGAGCAGAGCGGCGCCCGGCGCGGATGTCTCATCCTGCCGCGGGAGGGCGTCCTCTCCATCGAGGCGGAGGCCGAGCCGTCCGACGGCCGGGTGGAGGTGAAGGTCGGCGAGTCGACGCCGGTGGAGGGCTCGGCGCGGCTGCCGCTGTCGGTGATCGGCTTCGTCTGGCGCGCCAAGGAGACGCTGGTCCTGGACGACGCGGCCCGCGCGGAGAAGTTCGCCCGCGACGCCTATTTCGCCGGCAAGGGGGTCAAGTCCGTCCTCTGCTTCCCCATCCTGCGCCAGGCCGAGCCGGTGGGGATCCTCTACCTGGAGAACGACCTCGTCGCCGGCGCCTTCACGCCCGCGCGGCTCACCGTCCTGGAGATGCTGGCCGCGCAGGCCGCGATCTCGCTGGAGAACGCGGTGCTGCTCGAGAACGAGCGCGTCGCGCGGCGCCACGCGGAGCTGCTGGCCGAGGCCAGCGCCACGCTCGGGGAGTCCCTCGAGTTCGAGGCGACGATCCCGAAGCTGGGTGAGCTCTGCGTGCGCGACGTCGCGGACTGGTGCGCGATCGACCTGGTGCAGGACGAGGCGCTCCGGCGCCTCTCCGGGGCGCACGCCGACCCGGGCAAGCGGGGGCTCCTGGAGCAGCTCGCCGTCCGGTATCCCGCGTGGTCGGCCGAACGGGACCCTCGAAGCAACCTGGCGCGGGCGGCGGCGCCGATCCTCTACCCGGAGGTCACCGGCGAGGCGGCGGCGGGCGAGGCGGGCGCCGATCCGGAGCACGCGGCGCGGCTCCGCGCGCTCGGCGCGAGCAGCGGGCTGGCCGTGCCGCTGATCGCCCGCGGGCGGATGCTGGGCGCGCTCACGCTGATGTCGGGCGCTCCGGGCCGGCGTTACGGCGCAGCGGAGCTGGCGGTCGGCGAGGAGCTGGGCCGGCGCGCGGCGGCGGCGATCGACAACGCCTTGCTGTACCGGGAGGCGCAGGAGGCGATCCGGGCCCGCGAGATCTTCCTGCTGGTGGCCTCGCACGAGCTGCGCACGCCGCTGACGTCGCTCCTGCTCCGCCTCGACCGGCTGGCGCAGCTCACGGCCGGCCGGGGGCCGTCCACGAGCGAGAACGTGTCGACCGCGCTCGGGATCGCCATCCGCCAGGGCCGGCGCCTGGACGTGCTCGTCGGACAGCTCCTCGACGTCTCGGCGCTGGCGACGGGACGCTTCGAGCTCAACCGCGAGGAGCTCGACCTGTGCGAGCTGGTGCGCGGCGTGGCCGAAGATCTGCGTGAGCGGCTGGCGCAGAGCGGCTCCTCGCTGTCGATCGATGCTCCGGGGTCGATCGTCGGATCGTGGGACCGCGTCCGCCTGGGCCGGGTCCTCATCAACCTGCTCGACAACGCCGTCAAGTTCGGCGGCGGGAAGCCGATCGAGCTCCGCGTCGAGCCGGTGGGGGCCGGCGCGAGGCTCACGGTCCGCGACCACGGCATCGGGCTGCCGGCGGAGATCAGGGACCGTCTGTTCGGGAAGTTCGAGCGCGCGGTGTCGCACCGGCACTATGGCGGCTTCGGGCTCGGCCTCTACCTCACCCGGCAGATCGTCGAGGCCCACGGCGGCACCGTCTCCGTCGACAGCTCGCCGGACGCAGGGGCGACGTTCACGATCGAGCTCCCGCAGGTCCCTCCGGCGACCGGGGCCTGACCGCCGATCAGCCCGAGGCGCCGGCGCCGGTGCCGGCCCGCGTCCCGGGCTGGTCGTGGTCCTGCGGCTGCTCCTGACTCCGCCGGTGCGCCTCCCAGTCCAGGTCGTGCGCCCGCTGAATCTCCAGCAGCTCCTTGGCGAGCTGCGCGGCGTCCGCCTCGGTGGGCACGCCGGCGAGGGCGTCCTCGATCTCCAGCTCCAGGCGGCGGAAGGCCTTGAAGGTGACCGCCATCCGCACGTAGTTCGCCCGATCGTCCCGGTAGGTCTCCAGCATCGCCAGGAACGTCACCAGCGCGTTCGTCACCAGCGCGACGTTCTTCAACGGCGTCTCGTAGGGGCTGGGCACGTTCAACCCCAGGAGCACGATGCCGGCCGCCCCCAGGAACCCGATGGCGATCCGCCACAGGAGCGCGTACCGCCGGTATTTCTTGTGCTCGCGCTGGTAGAATTCGTACCGGTTCCTCGCTCGCTCCGCGAGCTTCTTCAGGCGCGCCACCGGCTGGGTCTCGCTTGGCGTGGACATGGGTCAGGGGACTCCTCTCGCGCCTGAACCTGCGCAGCGCCTCCCACTCCAGCAACCAGGGCGGGGGCTGGTTCGAACCGCGGGGGTCCGCGCGCAGCTGCTTGACCAGCCGGTGCGCCGGGCCGGCAACGCACCACGTTCGGAACGAGCGCAAGGAAATCGGCGCTCCCCGTTTCTGCATGCGGACAAGGGGAATCGATCATGAACGACCGTCGAAGCGCAGAAGCAGTGGGCATTTTCCTGGCGATCCTGGCGCTCGCGTCATGCGGGCCGGTTCGAGACCTCGAACCGGTCGGCACGGCGCAGGAGCCGCTGTTCGCGTGTGGGGAGTCCATTCACCACGGCGGCAACCTCTGGGAGCAGGATTTCACCGTGACCGCGGGCTGCGCCTGCGGCGGGGGCTACCAGCGCACCACGGCCACCGCCACCCACACCGGCGCGGGCTCCTGCGACATCGTGGGGTTCACCACCGCCGATCCGGGCGACTGCCGGGTGAACGTGCACATCCACAACGCCGCGTGGTGGCAGTGGGGAGACTGTTTCGTGACGGTCAACAAGGAGCCTCGCCCGGACAGCTGCGTCACCCGCTGCGGAGGATCCGCTCCGGCGTGCTGGTGCGACTCGCTGTGCGCCGGGTACGGGGATTGTTGCTCCGACTACGCGGGCGTGTGCCTGAGCGCCATCGAGCTCAGGCTCCAGTCGGTCGTCCGCAGCCCGTCTGACGGCCTCCTCCACCTGAGCATCGTCAACAACGGCCGGCGTGGCTCGGTCCGGCAGGTGGTGTGCACCATGGGGAACCGGACCCTGGGCCGTGACGTGAACGTCCCGATCGAGAACAGCCAGGTGGTCGACGTCACGCTGAACGCGTACTTCGGCGCGGGGACCTACTCCTGCGGCGTCGCCGGGATCACCGACAACGGGGCAGCGGAGACGTTCCTCGACAACAACAACCTCGTCACGTTCATCCCGTAGGCCCGCGGCCCTCAGGGGCGAGTGGCAGTCTCACCGCCCCTGGTTGGGTCCTCGACGCCCCACACTCCTTCCTATCATACGAGAATTCCTGGGGCCGGGTCCTGGCGGTCGATATGGTCACGCATGTGAGGACCACGCTGGTGACAGGGCGCTCGGAGACGGATTGGGAACGACTCCGCGAGCTGCCGGCCCGGAACCCGCTCACCTGACGCGTTCGACCCGGTGCGCGCCGAGATTTTCACGGTGATCCGTTCCCCTCCCGAGCGCGTCTTCGCCATCCTCCACGACTACGCCCGGCGGCTGGAGTGGGACACCCTCCTCACCCGCGCCGAGCTGCTCGGCGGAGCGACCGAGGCGGGAGTCGGCGTTCGCACCCTCTGCGTGGGCCGCCGGATCCCGATGGAGACGGAGTACGTCAGCTTCGTGCCCGGCAAGGTCGCCGCGGTGAAGCTGGTGGCACCCCGGTTCCCGTTCCAGACCTTCGCCGCCACCATCCGCCACGAGCCCGTCGGCGAGGACAGCTCCCGGGTGACGTACATCTATTCCTTCTCCGCTTCCCCGCGCGCGCTGGCCTGGGTACTGGAGCCGATCGTGAACGTGCTCCTCCGGCTGGAGACGCGCCGGCGGCTGAGCGCCCTCAAGGCCCACGTCGAGGCCACCTTTTGTCAAAACTCCGGCACTGGCTAGCGCGCGCGCGCCGCACCGACGCGGGATTCATTCCAGATTCCGGCGAAATTGCGAACGCTTGGGCGCGGACAATCAGGTCAGTCCCGCAGCGCGCGTCTCCCAGGAGTCCTCCCCATGGTCGCCCCCAGCGCCAGCAGCACCAGGCCGCAGACCCACACCACCCCACCGGCGTCCCAGTCCCGGACCCAGGCGCCGGCCCGGCCCCAGCCGGCGCCGCAGACGAAGCCGGCGGAGTCTTCCCGCCCGGCACCCAGGGACCAGGACACCTTTGACGCAGGCAGCCGGAAGTCGCAGCCCGCCGCCGCGAGCGCGAAGACCAACTCCGGGTCCCAGGCCGCCGCCCAGCCCCCGACCAAGGGCGAGCGCCAGGCCAGCGACGCGGTCAAGGTGAAGACGGTGGGCCAGGAGCGGGAGGCGCTCGAGAAGGGCGGCCGGGACGCGTCCAAGAAGAACACCGAGACCGCCGACCACGTCTTCTCCCTCGCCGGCAAGGACCAGAAGGACCTGCCCCCCGGCGTGGAGGCGGTGAAGGGGTCGAACCCCAACCGGGCGGAGCTGGTCGCCCGGAACAAGGACGGCGAGGTCACCGCCCGCACCGTGGCGGTCCGCGACGGCGACCAGACCACCATCCAGAAGACGACCTACGAGAAGGGCCGGGCCAACCTCACCTCCACCACCGCCGGCGCGAACGGCGACTTCTCCACCACCCAGGCCAGCTGGAAGGAGGAGCCGAGCAAGACCCCGCAGCCCACGCCCTCCATCGACTCGCTCAAGAACAGCCGCGACCCCGACGTCCAGGTCCAGCAGCAGTCGGTCCGCCACGACGAGGGCAAGCTGGTGGAGACCGAGTACGCGCAGGGCAAGACCGGCGTCACCCAGACGACCAGGGAGTACTTCCAGCAGAGCAAGGACGACGCCACCCACTCCGGCGACGGGATCAAGGACGACTTCGAGGACGACTTCTCCGACGACAAGCCGGTGGACGTGGTCAACACGCACTCCGTCAGCATCCCCGCCGCGGGCCAGAAGGGCCCGGACGGGGAGCAGGCGGTCCCGCAGGAGAGCTCCAGCGCCACCTTCTCGCAGGGCCAGATGCGGCTGGAGCGCACCGCGGGCACGGAGCAGTTCGAGCGGGACGGCGAGGTCCCCGCGGACTTCCACCCGGCGGCCAGCGACCTGTCCAACCTGGACGACCTCGAGGGCTTCGACCGGGGCGACGAGTCGTCGGTGCAGTGGAAGCTCGAAAAGAGCGACGGGAACACCTACGACGCCCAGACCTTCGTGGAGGGCCAGACCGACCTGAGCACCACCACCCACCGCGAGGCGCGCGGCTCCACGGTGACCGAGACGGTCTCCGGGAAGGTCCCCCCGGAGGACGGCGACGACCCGGTGGAGATCTCCTCCAAGACCACGCAGCGGTACGCGGCGGACGGCTCGCTGGCGCACCTGCACCAGGACGCGCACGACCCGGACGGGACGCACACCGTCACCAACTTCGACCGCACCACCACGCCGGGGCCGAAGGGGCTGGAGATCGACGAGCACCTCGACGTCCAGCGCACCACCGAGGACGGCAAGACCTACGGCATCGACCGGAAGACCGAGAGCCTCCTGAGCAACGAGGGCGTGCAGCTGGTCAGCTCCGACGAGACGGTCACCGGGCCCACTGGCACCAGCGGCCGGACCCGCATCGACGAGACCGGCACCAAGACCTTCATCAACGGGGCCGAGGTGAGCAAGGGCGAGCTGAAGGGCTACCCCGTCGAGGCCCAGCGCCTGGTGACCCAGAGCGGCGCGGACACCTTCAAGGAGGCGCAGGGCTTCATCAACAACGGCGGCGCCAACGCGGTGAAGCTGCTGGGGATCGGCAAGGGGCTGCCCGAGGCGGCGAACGGCCGCAACATCCCGCTCGCCGACGCCAGCAACGCGCTCCACCAGGACCTGGTGGACCGGTTCGGCCAGGAGAACGTCGACACCGCGTTCCGGGTGCAGGCGGGGGTGGCCGGCGGGCTGGAGGCCCTGGGCGGCCTGGCGGGCGCGGTCTCCAGCACCAGCACGCTGGTGGACGGCATCCGCGACCAGGACTTCGGGAAGATCGCCACCGGCGTGGCCGGCGACATCGGCAGCGGCCTGGCGATCAAGAACGGCGGGAAGGCGTTCCTCGACGCGGTGCGCGGCCTGTCGCCGGCGGCGGTGAGCGCGGACGCCAAGGCCGTGAACACCGCCCTGAAGACCGCGGGCTGGCTGGACAAGGTGCCCGGCCTCTCCGATGAGCTGGCCACTAGCGGGGGAGTGGTGGCGGGGAACGCCTCCAAGTTCCTGAGCAAGATC
>Ga0075421_100004621_pt1 | contig 16632 bp, 12 predicted proteins | sample SoiMetdeltSBSDD5_FD_75292 | JGI IMG/M metagenome (GOLD analysis project Ga0075421, IMG submission 75292) | Bulk soil microbial communities from a Populus tree surrounding site in Tennessee, USA - Soil MetaG P. deltoides SBSDD5 | ecosystem: Environmental > Terrestrial > Soil > Tree plantation...
CGACGGGATGTTCGTGCCCGTGTTTCGCGGCAAGCCGGCGCCGGAAATGGGGCTGCCCTCGTATCAGCATCCCCGCCGCACCGCCGCCGACTACGCGGTCGGCCTCGATCGATTCGCGCTGATCGTGATGTGCACCGGACTGTGTGCGCTCGCGGTCGACCCGAGCCTCTGGTACGAGTTCTACACCGGCGACAACCTGCTGTTCACCTCGAGCGACTTCAGGGATCCGCACAACTCCCGGCTGTTCCAGCGGCTGTCTTCCCTGGCGGATGCACAGCTCAAGACCCTCGCCGACGCGTTGCGATCGGCGTGCGCGCAGCCGCCGATGAAGATCGCGTTGCCGCCGCCCGCGTCGTTCCAGGTGACCAGCCGCCACGTGCCGTGGTGGGTGGCCTCGCCCTCGCCCGCGCCCGCGCCCGCGTCGTCGAAACCGGCGTCGTCAGGCGGCGGGCCGCGCATCAAGCTGGCGGCGCCGGGCCTGCGGCACACTGGCGCGGGCGCCTTCGGCTTCATCGCCGTCGTCGCCACCCTGGCGTGGATGATCGCCGTGCAGGCGGCGCTCGTCGCCGCGCTGACCGGCGCCCTGCTCTACTTCTTAGAGCGGGCGGGCCGCTACCTTCAGCTGCCGGCACTGGTGCGCCGGCGCGAGCTGAAGTCACGGCTATCGGCACTGCGGCTCGAATCCGAAAGGCAGACGGCGGCGAAAACGGCGCTCGAGGACGAACTGGACAGGTTGCCGCAGCGGGAGCGCCGTGCGCATGACGAGGAGTTGAAGAAGCTCCGGGACGCGCACGCGGCGCCCTATCTGGCTGCGATCCCGATTTCGCGCATCACCGAGATCGCGGGCATTGGCCCTTACGTAGTCGGCAACCTGGAGAAAGCCGGCATCCGCACGGCCGACGATCTCAAGCGCCGCGGCCCGGACGTGGACGGTGTCGGCGCGAAGCGCCGAGCGCAGATCTTCGGCCTGCTGGCGAAGTGGGAGATCGAAGCGAGCATCGGCGGGCCGACGGCGCTGTCTTCGGAGATCGAAAGCCGCCTGTCGCGCAACTACCAGCAACTGCGGCAGCGCCTGCTCAGCGAGATCGACGAGAGCGGACCGCGCATGGCCGCAGCGGCGAGCGAGGCCGTGGAGGTGGAATCGCAGCTGAAGCAGATTCATGTGCCGACATTTCGACAATTCCTCAAGAACACGTTCTGACCTCGAGGTCGCCATATACTGCCCGGTCATGCCGGTCCGGACCACAGCGATCGCCCTCGTCGCGCTCTCGATTGCTCTTCCCGGCCTTGCCGACACGTATCCGCGGCAGCCGGGCGTCGATGCGATCCACTACGTCTTTCGTCTCAGCCTCGAGGACCGCTCGGATCGGATCGCCGGCGAAACTGCCGTCACCGTTCGCCTTGCCGAGGGCGTCCGCGAGCTCTGGCTCGACCTGACGTCCGAATCCGGCGGCAAGGGGATGGCCGTGGCGTCGGTCACGCTCGGCGGCAGGCCGGTGTCGTTCACGCACACCAACGATCGGCTGCGCATCCCGCGCGATTCGCAGACCCGGTCCGGCGTCGACGTGCAGGTCACCGTGAAATACGGCGGCATCCCGCGCGAGGGGCTGCGGCTGATCAAGAACATCCACGGCGACCGGACGATCTTCAGCGAGAACTGGCCCAACCACGCCCGTCAGTGGCTGCCGATGATCGATCACCCGTACGACAAGGCGACCGGCGAGTTCATCGTCACCGCGCCGGCGCACTATCAGGTCGTCGCCAACGGGCTGCTGATCGAAGAAACGGATCTGGCCAACGGCGTGCGGCGCACGCACTGGAAGCAGTCGGTGCCGATCGCCTCGTGGCTCTACGCGCTCGGCGTCGCCCGGTTCACCGTCCATCACTACGATGTCGTGCGCGGCATTCCGCAGCAGGTATGGGTGTTTCCCCAGGACCGCGATCAGGGATACCAGGCCTTCGAGCTGACCGGCCGCAAGGCGTTCGAGTTCTTCAGCGACTGGGTTGGTCCCTACTCCTACGAAAAGCTGGCGCATGTCGAGGCCGCGGGCATGAGCGGCGGCACCGAGCATGCGTCGGCGATCTTCTACGGCGAGAAAGGGGTCACCGCCGGCCGTGCCCCGGTCGTGCACGAAGTCGCGCACCAGTGGTTTGGCGACGCGGTCACCGAAAAGGATTGGGACGATGTGTGGTTGAGCGAGGGGTTTGCGACCTACTTCACCCATCTCTACACCGAGCAGTTCAGCGGCCGCGACGCCTTTGTGCGCGGCCTCCGCGCCGACGTCGAGACGATCCTCGCCGAGCAGAACGCCGCGCCGGATCAGCCTGTCATCCATCGCAACCTGTCGGACATGAGCAAGGTGCTCAATCGCCTCGTCTACCAGAAGGCCGGCTGGGTGCTGCACATGCTGCGCGGCACGATCGGCACGGAGATGTTCTGGAGCGGCATCCGCGAGTACTACCGTCGCTACCGGAACGAGAACGCCTCGACCGACGACTTCCGCCAGGTGATGGAACAGGCGGCCGGCACGTCGCTGTCGTGGTTCTTCGATCAATGGTTGAAGCGGCCCGGGATGCCGTCGCTGCGCGGCTCGTGGCGCTACGACGCCGCGGCGGGCAAGCTTCGGATCGACGTCTCGCAAGTCCAGAAGGGCGATGCCTATCGCCTGCCGCTCGACATCGGCATTGTCAACGCCGCCGGCCAGGCGCAGATCGAGCGCGTCGAGATGGCGAAGGCGACCGGTACGTTCGCGGTGGCGGTCGCGAGCGAGCCGGCGTCGGTGACGCTCGACCCGAATTCCTGGCTGCTGCTGCAGGCGGTGGAGTTCGTCAAGCGGTGAAGAGGTGACACCGATGCGGCCAGGCGGCTCGCCGCGCTGGCGGCCGCCCGAAGTTAGCAGGAGCAGCCCGCGATCGGTTAAGGTTCCCCGTATCGATCTGGGCAACAAGGCTGATGCCTGAGGCACGGGATGGCTACCTGCTTCGTCGTGATGGGGTTCGGGAAGAAGACCGACTTCGAAAGCGGCCGGACGCTGGATCTCGACAAGAGCTATCACAACGTCATCAAGCCGGCGGTGAAGGCGGCGGGACTCGACTGCGTGCGCGCCGACGAAATCGTGCACGCCGGCGTCATCGACTTGCCGATGTACGAGCAGCTTCTGCGCGCCGACGTCGTCGTTGCCGACCTCTCGACCAATAACAAGAACGCCTTCTACGAGCTCGGCGTGCGCCACGCGCTGCGGCCGAACACGACGCTGGTGATCAGCGAGGACGGCATCAAGTCGTTCCCGTTCGACGTCAACCACGTCGTCGTGCGCAAGTACCATCACCTGGGCGAGGATATCGGCTACAGCGAGGTCGAGCGCTTCCGCGCCGAGCTGACCGACGCGATCAAGGAGCTGATCAAGCCCGACCCTGCGCGCAACCCGGACAGCCCCGTCTATACCTTCCTGACGCACCTGGCGGCGCCGACCGAACACGCCGCCATGCGTCTGGCCGCCGCGGCGCCCGGCGCCCCGGCTGCCGGAGCGCGGCCGGCGCCGCCCAACGAGACGATGAGCGCGCTGATGCAGGCGGTCGGCGCCGCGGAGAAGGCGAACAACTTCGGCAAGGCCGCCACGCTGCTCGGCGTCATCCGCGACCAGGTGAAGGAAGAGGCTGACAAGCAGGGCAAGCCCGAGGATCCATACATCGTTCAACGGCTCGCGCTCGCGACCTACAAGAGCGAGCTGCCGACCAAAGCGGCCGCGCTCAACCAGGCGCGTGAGCTGCTCCAGACGCTTGGCCCCTCGAGTTCAAACGACACCGAAACGCTGGGCCTGTGGGGCAGCGTCCACAAGCGCCTGTGGCTGATCGAGCGCCAGCCCGGCGACCTGAACGAGGCGATCCGCGCGCACGAGCGCGGCTTCTACCTGCGCAACGACTACTACAACGGCATCAACCTCGCGTTCCTGCTGAACGTGCGCGCCGCGGAGGGCGGCGACCTGGCCGAGCGGATCGCCGACTACGTTGGCGCGCGCCGCATCCGCCGCGAGGTGCTGACGATTTGCGACACCTGGCTGGCGGCGAACAAGCCGCCGGCCGACGGCGATTCCCAGGCCACCGGCGAATTCGAGGCGCTGCGTTACTGGGTGCTCGCGACGCGCGGCGAGGCGCTCTTCGGGCTCGAGGATCCGCTCGCCGACCAGGCGCTGCAGGCTGCCTACCGCCTGGCGCCGAAGGACTGGATGCGCGACTCGACGCAGAAGCAGATGGAGAGCCTCAAGGGGCTGCTCGAGCAGTCGCCGATCAAGCGGTTGGAGACGTGAGGTGCCGCGGCTCGGGCGGCCCTGGCTGATCGCGCTCGTCGGCGCCGCCGCGGCCGCCGGTGGTTGCCGCCGCGCATCGCCGGAACCACAACTGCAGCGCACCGAGGTGTCACGCATGGGCAGCCCGCGAGTCGTTCCCGTTCTCGCCGCGCGGATCGATGACGATCCTGCGGTCGACGCGCTGGTGCGCGAGATGCGCGCCGAGGCCGACGTCTTCGTGTTCCTCAGCGGCGGCGCCTCGAAGATGTCGAGCGAAAGCGAGCGCGCGCTGCTCGGGCTCTTCGACGGCTTGCGGATGCTGGCGGCGGAGGGGCTGCGGATTGGCGTCGGCGACGGCGGAACGCAGGCAGGCATCATGCAGGCCGCCGGAAACGCGCGCGCGAAGAGCCAGCCGTCGTTCCCTCTGCTGGGCATCAGCCCTGCGCCCGAGATCCCGCCAGGCGGAACCACGCCGGTCGATCCGAATCACAGCGCGATCATCGCCGTCGACAATCCGGACTGGGACGGCAGCGACGGCTATTTCGGCTCGGAGACCGCGGCGATGTACAAGCTGTTCGCCCGCTTGGCGGAAGGCAAGCCATCGGTAGCGGTTGTCGCCAACGGCGGCGCGATCACGCTGGCCGAAGTGGATGAAAATATCCGCGCCGGCCGGCGCACTGTCCTCGTCCGCGGCAGCGGCCGCGCCGCCGACGCGCTTGTATCATTGCTGGGGCATGGCGAAACCGCGGACGCCGGCGAGGCCGAGCTTCGCCAGAAAGCAGAAGCCCTGAACCTCCGCCGCCGTCCTGATCTCTTTCACATCTTCATCCTGACAGACGGACCACGCGAATTCGCGCGAACGCTGCGAAGCCTGCTCGATCGGTGATCACGGTCCGGCTGAAGCCGGACACTACAACTCGCTGACGGTCGGCCAAAGACGGACGGGACAACTCGCTCACGGTCCGGCTACAGCCGGACGCGACGACTCTCACGGTCCAGCTACGGCGGACTCGACACGTCGTGCGCGGGTTTCGACAGAGTGCGCGTTTTGGCGCAGGTTGAACCGAGCACTCTGGGTCAGCGCCCGCAACCAGGCCCACGCCGAGACGGGCTGCGTTCAACTCGTAAGTGCTTGATACGTATGCGGAAAGCCGATGCGTCGGCGCGCAGCACGCGAGGGTATTCGCGGCGGCAACCCGGTTGCCTTGTCACCAGGTGTGAACGGAGACACCGCCATGATGACCGCGACGCAAAGCTTCCAGCCCGCTCGCTCGACACACGCGCCCAGGACCGTCGCCGTTGTCGGCGGCCACGCCTACTCGCATGAGATCGAGGCGGTGCTCGGCGCCGTGGACCACGACGTCGTCTTCATCCAGTCGGTCGCCCACGCCTACGTGCAGATCAAGCGGGCTGTGCCCGACCTGGTCATCGTCTGCATTGGCGGCGACGACGTCGATGGCTGCCAGCTGCTGTCGATGCTGACCCTCGACCGCGATACCGCGCGCATTCCGGTTCTGACCTTCATGACGGCCGCTTCATCAATCCGCTATGCCGATGAGAGCGACGCCGCAGAAGATATGGTGGCCCGGTTCATCTCGGGCTCCCTGAACTGATTGCCACGAGGACACCTGCCCATGCCCAGACGTAGCGCGATACACATCCTGCTTGCATTTGTTGCCGTGAGCCTGGCGCCGCCTGCGCCGCGAGCGTTCGCTCAAGCAGCGTCCCGCGCGGCGCTGGCGAGCGAGGACCTGAGCACGTCGCTGCAATCGGTCACCCGTCAGGTCGAGCCGGCGGTGGTCGAAATCTTCACGACCTCGTACGCCGCCGGCGACGGCGTCGTTCCGAGCACCGGCGATCTGGTGACGACGCAGCGCGCGTCCGGCTCCGGCGTCATCGTCGATCCGGACGGCTACATCATCACCAACGCCCACGTGGTCCGCGGCACGCAGCGGCTGCGCGTGGCCTTGACGATTCCGGCCCGGGGGCGCTCGATCCTCGCCGCGCGCAGCCGAACGGTCAATGCCAGGCTCGTCGGGCTCGATGCCGAGACCGATCTCGCGGTCATCAAGGTCGACGAAACCAACCTCTCGACGCTCGCATTCGCCGACTCCGACGAGCTGCGGGCGGGTCAGATCGTCGCCGCGTTCGGCAGCCCGCTCGGCCTCCACAACTCGGCGTCGATGGGGATCGTTGCCGCGGTCGCGCGCCAGCTTCAGCCCGAGTCGCCGATGATCTACGTGCAGACTGACGCGTCGATCAACCCGGGCAGCAGCGGCGGCCCGCTGGTCGATCTCCGCGGGCGCCTCGTCGGCATCAACACGCTGATCTTCTCGCGCGCCGGCGGCTACGAAGGCGTCGGCTTCGCCGCGCCCAGCAATATCGTCCGAGCCGTCTACGACCAGATTCGCAAGAACGGACGCGTCCGCCGAGGCGATATCGGCGTCCGCGCCCAGACGATCACGCCGGTGCTCGCGGCCGGGCTCGGGCTCGCGCGCGACTACGGCGTCGTGCTCGCCGACGTCCTTCCGGGCAGCCCCGCTCTCCGCGCCGGGCTTCGACCCGGCGATCTCGTGCACTCGGTCGACGGCAAACCGGTGGAGAACGGGCGCCAGTTCCAGGTCTCGCTGTATCGCCATGTCGCGGGCGACGTCGTCGCGCTCGAAATTCTCCGCGCCGGCAAGCCGGTCACGGTGACGGTGGCGATGGCCGAGCGGAACGACCCGTTCGGCGGCCTCGCCAAGTCCGCCGACCCGCGACAGAACCTCGTCGCGCGGCTGGGCATCCTCGGCGTGACGCTCGACAAGCCGCTCGCGGAAGCGCTCCCGGTCGTGCGCGTCCCCTCGGGCGTCGTCGTCGTGTCGACCGAAGCCAACGCGATCGATCCGCGCGACGGCGGGCTGGCGGCGGGCGACGTGATCTTCTCGCTGAACGGCACGCTCGTCGCCAGCCTGGCGGAGCTGCGAACGGCGCTCGAGCGCCTGGCCTCGGGCGATCCGGTCGTGCTGCAACTCGAGCGTCGCGGCGAATTGATGTTCCTTGCGTTCAGCATCGAATAGCGAGTCGATGCCGGCGGCCGTGCAGGCCGCGTTAAACCAGTCATTTGGGACGGTCTGAAGACCGTCCCCACCAACCCGATTCGAAGAGGAGAGGCGTCATGCCAGCGGTACGATTGGTGGCTACCATGGAAACCGATTCAGCGGCGCCGCTCGTGCTCGAGTTCAGCGCGATCGGCGGTGACGCCCTTGCCGCAGTCGGCGGAAAGGCGGTCAATCTCGGCGTGCTGACACGCGCCGGCCTTCCCGTTCCGCCGGGTGTCTGCGTCACCACCGAGGCCTACCGGCGGGTGGCCGCGGGCGCGAGCGTCAGCGACATCCTCGACGCGATTGCGTCAACGCCTGCCACCGACACCGCGCGCCTCGCGGCTCTCGCCGGGAGAGCGCGTGCCGCGCTCATGGCCGCACCCGTTCCCGCCAAGGTGGCAGACGCGGTCGTCGCGGGCTACGAGCAGCTTGGGCACGATGTGCCGGTTGCGGTGCGTTCGTCGGCGACGGCCGAAGACCTCCCGTTCGCGAGCTTCGCCGGCCAGCAGGACACCTATCTCAACATCGTCGGCGCGACGGCGGTGCTTGCCGCCGTGAAGCGCTGCTGGGCGTCGCTCTGGACCGACAGAGCCGTTGCCTACCGCGCCACGCAAGGCATCGATCCCCACTCGGTGCGGCTCGCCGTCGTCATCCAGAAAATGGTCGACGCCTCGGTCGCCGGCGTGCTGTTCACCGCCAACTCGGTGACCGGGCGGCGGCGCCAGGCGGTGATCGATGCGAGTCCCGGGCTTGGTGAAGCGGTCGTGTCCGGCGCGGTCAACCCGGACCACTTCGTCGTCAACACCGACACCGGCGAGATCATCGAGCAGCGGATCGGCGACAAGCGGATCGAGATCCGCGCGAAGGCCGACGGCGGCACCGAGCACGTCCAGCGGCAGGCGTCGAACGGTGCGTGCCTCACCGACGAGCAGGTTCGCGCGCTCGCAGTGCTCGGCGCCCGCGTCGAGGCGCACTACGGCACGCCGCAGGATACCGAATGGGCGATCGACGCCGGCGGCCGCCTCTGGCTCACCCAGGCGCGGCCGATCACGACGCTATTCCCGCTGCCGGCGAACGCGCCCGCCAACCCTGCTGATCTGCGCGTCTACTTCTGCTTCACCGTCGCGCAGGGTCTGTACCGGCCGATCACGCCGATGGGGCTGGCGGCGTTTCGACTGCTCGCCTCATCGGCGTCGGAGCTGCTTGGCTTCCCGGTCGCCAATCCGCTCGGCGGGCCGACGCGATACGCCGAAGCCGGCCAGCGGGTGTTCGCCGACCTCACGGGTGTCCTGCGCAGCCGCGTCGGGCGCGCGCTGGTGCCGCGCGTCCTCGACATGATGGAAGCGCGTTCGGCTGTCATCCTGCGCCGGCTGTCCGGCGATCCGCGGCTCACCTTGACCACCACGTCGGTGTGGCCGTTCGCGCGACGGGTGCTGCGCATCGCGGCTCGCTACAAGATCCCGGTGACGGCGATTCGCGCGCTGGTCCGCCCGGAAGCGGCCCATCGCCGCGCCGCCGCGATCGGCAGCACGCTCGCGGAGCAGCTGAGGGTGGCCGAGGAAGCAAGCCCCGCCGAGCGGCTCGCGGCCGTCGAGCGGATGCTGCTCAGCGGCTTCGTGTCGCTCGTGCCGCAAATCATGCCCGCGGCGGCGGCCGGCTTCGCCTTCGCGGGCCTGGCCGGAAAGCTGCTCGGCGACGACGTCAACGCCGACGAGCTGCAGACGGTGATGCGCAGCCTGCCGGACAACGTTACGACAGAGATGGACCTCGCATTGTGGTCGCTGGCGCAGGAGATCCGCGCCGATCGCGATGCGGCCGCGGCGGTTCGCGGGACGTCGACCGATGAACTGGCCGAGCGCTATCACGCCGGCACACTGCCAGCGGTTGCGCAGCGTGGGCTTGCGGCGTTCCTCGCGCAGTACGGCCACCGCGCGGTCGCGGAGATCGATCTCGGCATGCCGCGCTGGTCGGAAGATCCGCGTCACATCCTCGGCGTCCTCGCCAGCTACCTGAAGGTCGAGGAGCCCGAGCAGGCGCCTGATGCCGTGTTCGCGCGCGGCGAGACGGCGGCGCAGGCGATGATCGAGACGCTGGCGACGCGAGCCGCGCGGCGCAGCGGCCTTCGCGCGCTTCTCGTCCGCTTCGCGCTGACGCGGGCGCGCGCGCTCGTCGGGCTGCGCGAGCTGCCGAAGTTCTACCTGATCGTCGCGATCGATGCGATGCGGCGCCAGCTCTCGCTCGTCGGGGCGCACCTTGCCGCCGCGGGGCGGCTCGAACGGGCCGACGATGTCTTCTTCATCGATCTCGTCGAGGCGAAGGCCGGTCTCGGAGGCCGCGAGCTGCGCGAGCTGGTGGCCGAACGCCGCGGTGCGTACGCCCGGGAGATGGGCCGCCGGCACCTGCCGCGCGTGCTGCTCTCCGACGGAACCGAGCCGGAGGCCGAGATCGCCAGGGCGGCGGCGAGCGAGGGCGCGTTGTCGGGTACGCCCGCGTCGGCCGGCGTCGTCACCGGCGTCGCTCGCGTGATCCTCGACCCGGTCGGCGCCAGCCTCGAACCGGGCGAGATCCTCGTGGCGCCGTCGACCGATCCGGGGTGGACGCCGCTCTTCCTGATTGCCGGCGGCCTGGTGATGGAGATGGGCGGCGCCAACTCGCACGGCGCCGTCGTCGCGCGCGAGTACGGGATTCCCGCCGTCGTCGGCGTGCCCGACGCGACGCTGCAGATCACGACCGGTCAGCGAATCACCGTCGATGGCAGCACCGGGGCGGTGACGGTCACGCAGGGCGGCTTGGAAAATCGTGACACAGGGCGGCGGCCTGAAATCAGGATGTAGGGCGGCCCTTCAGACCGCCGCGTCGCGTTTCATTTTCACCCCGAGCGTATTCGTGCTGAGCTCGCGCAGCTCGGCCCGGCAAACTGCTTGCACCAGGCCTCGCACGCCATGCGTGCTCGACCGTTTGCGATCTGCGCGCTTTGGTTGCTCGCCACCGCCTGCGGCGGAACATCCTCGTCTATTTCAGTGACATCGCCGACCGCGGCGAAATGCGAAGTCGCGGTCGAGAACGCCGCGCGCGACGCCGCGCCCGGCGGCAACGGCAGCTTGATGGTCACCGCCTCGGCGCCGGCCTGCGCCTGGACGGCAACATCGAATGCCGACTGGCTGATGGTGACCAGCGGCGCGTCCGGCCCCGGCTCAGGTCCAGTCCTGTACAGCGTCTCGCCGAACGTGCTGGCCACCGATCGCACGGGCACAATCACCATCGCCGGCCAGACGTTCACCGTCGTCCAGCTGCACCCGTAATCGCGCCGGCGTCGCTAACTGAACGCGTGGACGACGGCGCGATAGTTCACGACATTCGCGGGACCGGCCGGCGGCAGCGGCAGCGGACTGGTGATGATCTCCGCGCGCGAAAATCCAGCGGCCAGGCACATCGACTTCAGTCCTTCCGCCGTCGGCACCCACCAGATGGTCGGGTCGTCGTTGAGCTGCGCGGCGTCAACGAACTGCCACAGCGGACGGCCGCCAGAATCCGGAAGCAGCACCGCCTCGGTTTCTATCACCGCCAGGCCACGCGTGAGCTGCCGCAGCCGCCGCAGCGCCGCGAGCGGCTCCTCCAGGTGATAGATGACGCCCATGAACAGCACCACGTCGAACGTGCCGAGCGTCGACAGATCTATCGTCATGAAGTCGCCGACGACGACCTCGGCGCGGCTGTTCAGAAGGCGATGGGCGAGATCGAAGCCGCGCTTGCCGGGGAGCCCGATCGGATCCCACAGCTCCGGCACGGTGTGGAACGCGCGAATCGGCTGGCGCGTTTCGAGCTGGCGCGATGTGTACTCGGTCGCCTTCTTGAAATCGACCGACCACACGTAGTGATCGAGCGCGACGACGCGGCTGGCGGCGGCGCCTTCGGCCATGAAGGTGTAGTAGCCGTCCCACGCGCCGATATCGAGGACCGACTTGCCCGCCAGGTTCGGGAGCTGCATCCGGATCAGCTCCTCGTGGTGATGCTGAAGCGTTTTCCCCCCGGGCGTCACGACGCCCTCGCCAACCCGGATCGAGTGGTGCCACGGGCTGATCTCGTCGACCAGCCGCTGCTTCGTCTCGCGATCGAGCTCCTCCACGTCTACTTGAAGACCACGTAGCGGATCCGCTTGTGCGGCACGGCCAGGATCGTGATCTGCCCGTTGTCAATCTCGATGACGGCCGGCGGCATCGGCGATTGCCGTTCTTCGCGACCGTCGCCCGGCACCGTGACGATCGGCGGGCCGGGACGCACCAGCGAGCCGATGCATCCTGCCCTCCTTTCGAGGCGTGATGGCTGGGGAGGTATTGCCGCCAGCAGGCGCCGGCGCGACCGCATCATCTGCGAAGTCGATGGGGGGCGCAACCGCAAGGACATCACTTGATTTCGAAGATGTAGATCCGTGACGCACCGCTGCCGCTTTCCTCGGCGTGCACGGTGCCTTGCTTGATCCACGTGGCGCGCGGGCCCCGGCCGTCGAACGCGACGACCACGGCGTCGTGGGTATGGCGATGCGGCTTGGCAGCGGGCGGTGGCGTCAACTCCCACACCGTGACGCGATCGTTGTCGAGCTTCTGACTGCCGCCTTCGCCGGAAAATGCCGGTGTGCCGCTCCCGGCATCAGTGCCGTATGCGCCCGCCTGCTTCATCTCGACGAACACTGCGCGCAACGGCGCGTCGCTCGTCCCCTCCTCGATGTGGGTGACGCCGGTGCGCTGAAACGCGATGTCCCAGGCCTTGGTCGAGACCGGCCGCTTCGCGCCCTCGGGCGAGATGATCATCCGGTCGCCGGGCTCGTAGTAGACGCCGACCAGGTCGTAGATGTGCCGGTGCAGCGGCGCCGGCTCACCCTTCAGCCAGCCGATGTTCCAGACCTGGACGCGATCGTTGTCGAGGATCTTCGTCACGCCGGGCCGCGGATAGGCTGGCGGCAGACTGGCCGGCTGGATGTGCACGAGGAGAGCGAGAATCGCAACGGCCACGCTTCGCATGTCGGACTCCTTTCGCTGCGCGCGCCAGCAGACGCGCCGATTATAAGGGCCGCTGCCGCGCGCGCCGGGGGAGATAATGTCGTCGGGCAGGAGCCTCGCGATGCATAGACGGACTTTTCTCGCCTCGTCCTCGGCGGCGATCGTCGCCGGCGCGCTTCACGACTGGCCGCTCCTCGCGCAGGCGAAGCCGCAGACGAAATTCTCGGAGCTGCGCAACGGCACCGGCACCTTCACCGGGCGCGGCGGAACGATCGGCTGGCTGGTCACCGACGAGGGCGCGGTCGTCGTCGACAGCCAGTTCCCCGGCACGGCCGAGGCGTGCCTCGAGGGGATCAAGAACCGATCGCGCCGCGGCATCCACGTCCTGATCAACACCCACCATCATGGCGATCACACCGCCGGCAACAAGATCTTCCGCCCCGCGGCGAAGTTCATCGTCGCCCACGCGAATTCGGCGGAGTGGCAGCGGATGGTGGCCGAGCAGGCGAAGGCCGGGGCCGAGCAGGCGTACCCCGATCAGACGTTCCCGAACGTGTGGCAGCTGAAGATCGGCGGCGAGCGGGTGACCGCGACCTACTACGGCTTCGCGCACACCAGCGGCGACGTTGCGGTCGCCTTCGAATCGGCGAATGTCGTGCACATGGGCGACCTGGTGTTCAACCGCTTCCACCCGTACATCGATCGCGAAGCGGGCGCGTCGATCGCCAACTGGATCACGGTGCTCGATCGCGTGCCGCGCGAGCACAACGCGGAGACCACCTACATCTTCGGCCACGGCAAGGACGGAGCCGTCACCGGTAACCGAGCCGATCTCGCGCGGTTCCGCGACTACCTGACGGCGCTGCTCGACTACACCAAGAAACAAATCGCCGCGGGTAAATCCAGGGAAGCGATCACCAAGGTCACCGCGCTGCGCGGATTCGAGGAGTACGAGGCGCCCGACCCGCCGGACGTCAGCCTCGCCACCGCCCTGGGCACTGCCTACGACGAGCTGACCGGCGCGTGACAGCTGCAGTGGCCGCCTGTCGCCCCACCGATCACCCGGCTGAACGGCGAGACGACGACGAGGGTGAACAACAGCTCGCAGTCGAACTGCGGTGAAGGATTGACCCTCGCCGAGCGCGCCGGGCACAGATCGGACTTCGCTTCGAGTTCTGACGGGCGTCCGACGACGATCGAACGCAGAGCCCGCCGAGCACGCAGAGACAACGAGGCGCACGCCGCACGCAGACATAAGCGACCGGCCGGCCGGCTTTGCCGGCCGGCACGCGACGCGAGACCGGCGTGCAAACACAAACCACTGGACCCTATGGGTTTGTGTTTGGCACGCCGCTCTCGTGTCGCTGCCCGCGAAGCGGGCCGGTCGCATTTCTCTGCGGTCTCTGCGTGCTCTGCGTGCTCTGCGTTCGATCGTCATGGGCAGCGCCAGAAGTTGGTGAGCGTCAGCCGGACCGTGACGACCCGAGAAACGCTTCCATCCGCGCCAGCTCCGCCTCGAGTTCCTGCTTGAACGCGCGCTCGCGCGGCGGACGCCCATCGACGTAGCCGAGGTCGGACTGCAGCCGGCCGTTCTTCACCGCCAGGTTGCCCCAGCCGATCACGCGATCGCGCCACAGCAGCGGCAGCGCGTAATAGCCGCGCACGCGCTTGGCAGCCGGCGTGTACGCTTCGAACCGGTAGACCCAGCCCCATAGCATCTCGAAGCGCCAGCGATCGTGGACGACCGGATCGAACGGCGCGAGCAGCCGCACGGTGTCCGGCGCAGCCGCGCCGGCCGGACGCTCGTTCGCCGGCCAGTACCACTCGACGCCGTCGACGGGCGCATGCGCGAGGCGATGACGCGCGCGCGCCAGAGCCGCCGTCAGGTCGCCATGCCACTGCGGCACGGCGTAGCGCAGCCGGCGCACGAAGTACGACAGGCTCTTCGCCGGCAGCGGTCCGTAAAGGCGGACGGCGATGTCGATGAGCGCGTCGAGCCGCGCGTCGCGTGCCGCGGCACCCTGCGGGCTGAGGCCGTGCTGGTGTGCCGCGTAGACGCGGATGCCGCGGTCGCGCCGCGCCACCCGCAGGAGTCCGCGGTAGTGCATCGCGTCCAGAAGGTGCGTCGTCGCATTCGAGGAGCCGCCCCAGTAGTTGGTCACCGTGCCGTGCGAGAAGTGCGCGTCCACCTCGCGCGGATGCACCGGTCCGCGCTCGCGCACGAACGCCAGCAACTGCTCCACCTTCCGCCGGCGCGCGGCCCGCCACGGCTGGACGCCGTCGGCCGGGACCGTGGTCTCCGATCGCGGATGCATCAGCAGCTGCACCTCGCGGGTGACGAAGCCGTAGGTGATGAAGAAATCCTCTTCGACGCCGAGCGCCGGATAGCGCCGCTCGAGATCGCCGGCGTGATAGCTCTTCACCCGATGCCGCAGGATCAGGTCCTGGGCCCGCGCCGGCGCGCGGATCGGATCCGCCTGCACGAAGCCCAGCCTGTGCAGGGCGCGTTTCAGCGTGGTCGGCGGGAAGAGGCTTCGCGCGACGGCGAAGCGCCGCAGGTGGTCAAGCGCGATCATCGAAGGCGAGGCACTGACGAATTCTTATCGCATTCGGCGCGCGCTGGCAATGTAGACTTCCCGCAGATCGCCACGACCATGTTCCTTGAAGACCTGCTGGCCGATCTCCGGTACGGGTGGAGGATGCTCGTCCGCCAACCGGCGTTCTCCGTCGTGGCCATCGTGGCGGTGGCAATCGGAATCGGCGCCAACACCGCCGTGTTCACCATCGCCGACGAGCTCCTGTTTCGTCCGCCGCCCTTCGAGGGCGCCGGGCGGCTCTACTGGATCTACGACGTCAACGCCGACCTGCGCCTGACGGCGACCGACGCCACGCCGCCATCGCCGGCCAACTTCGTCGACTGGCGTGAGCGCACCCGCTCCTTCGACTACATGGCGGCATGGCGGAACTGGTTCTTTTCTGTCGCCGGCCCCGAAGGCTATGCGCTGGCCGCCGAGCAGGTGCGCGGCGTCAACGTCTCGCCCGCGTTCTTCGACATGCTGGGCGTGCACGCGTCGCTCGGCCGCACGTTCCAATCGGCGGATGAAGAGCCCGGGCGCGATCAGATCGTCGTCCTGACCGACGGCTTCTGGCTGCGGCGCTTCGGCGGAGACAAGGCGATTGTCGGCAAGACGCTGCTCGTCGACGGACGTCCGTTCGCCGTCGTCGGCGTGCTGCCGCCCGATTTCTACTTCCTGTTCGCCGACTCGGCGATGTTCATGCCGATGAAGGTTGACGGCACGTTCAAGAGCGAACGCGCGGCGCACTCGATCGTCAGCCTGGCACGGCTCGCCCCCGGCGTGTCGCCGGCGCGCGCGCAGTCGGAGCTCGAGCACGTCGCGCGCGATCTCGAGCGCGAGTATCCGGCGACCAATCGCGGCTGGAGCGCCACGCTGGTGCCGGTGTTTCCATTCAACAAGAACCTGCGGCCCGCCCTGCTCGTACTGCTGGCCGCGGTCGGTTGCGTGCTGCTGATCGCCTGCATCAACGTCGCCAGCCTGCTGCTCGTCCGCGCCGACGTTCGGCAACGAGAGATGGCGGTGCGCGTCGCGGTCGGCGCGTCGCGCGGTCGCCTGATCAGGCAGACGCTCGCGGAGAGCGCGCTCGTCGCGGCCGTCGGCGCTGGTGGCGGCGTGCTGCTGGCGATGGGCGGGCTGCGCCTGCTGGTGTCGCAGATTCCGCAGGTCCAGATGTCGCGCCCGCTGACGATGGCGATCGATGCTCGCGTGCTGATGTTCACGCTGGCGGCCGCCGCGTTCACCGCGCTGGCGCTCGGAATCGTCCCGGCCTTGCGGACGCCGCGCACCGAGGCGCTGACGGTGTCGGTGCAAACCGCGCACGCGACTGCCGCGGGCCGCGTGCTGATCGTGGCCGAGATCGCGCTGTCGCTGATGCTGCTGGTCGCGGCGACATTGCTGGTGCGGAGCCTCTGGAACCTGCGGCAGGTCGATCCCGGATTTCGCGCGGAACGGCTGCTGGCCATGCAACTCTGGCTGCCGGCAGAGAAATACCCGAACCCGTCGAGCGTGTCGGCGTTCCACCAGGAAGTGCTTCGCCGGATTGATCGTTTTCCAGAAGTGCGCGCCGCCGCCATCGTCAACACCCGGCCATTTCTCGGCTGGTCGCTCGGCGCGAGGCTGTCGATTCCGGGCCGGCCCGTCAGTCCCAATGGCGACGACCCGATCGTCGGCTGCCGCGTCGCCAGCCCCG
>Ga0075421_100004622_pt1 | contig 16631 bp, 7 predicted proteins | sample SoiMetdeltSBSDD5_FD_75292 | JGI IMG/M metagenome (GOLD analysis project Ga0075421, IMG submission 75292) | Bulk soil microbial communities from a Populus tree surrounding site in Tennessee, USA - Soil MetaG P. deltoides SBSDD5 | ecosystem: Environmental > Terrestrial > Soil > Tree plantation...
GATGGAAGAAGTCACGGCGGCGGCGGCGGAGCCCGAGTCGCAGGAGGTGGCGTCGGCCCCGGAGCCTCTGGGCGTCGAGGGCGGCGTCGCCGGCGGCACTCTCGGGGCCCGTATCGCCGCCGCGGCGCCAGGGGGTGAGACGTCGAAGACGCGCGCGCAGCGCGTGGGAGGGGACGAGTCGCGCGTCGACGCGGCGCAAGCGGGCCAAGTGGAGACGATCACCATGACCGCCGAGAGCCCGCTCGCCGACGAGCGCTTCGCGGCCCGGCAGCGCAAGGTCGAGCAACAGCCAGCCAGTCGCGACGCCGCGGCGAGGACCGGGGAGGACAAGGAGACAGCAGCTCGCCGCGCGGGTGCCCGCGAACCGGCCCGGATCGCGGCCACCACAGAGCCCCCACCGCCCCCGGCAACCGCCCCGCCGCCTCCACCGCCGACTGCGCCGGCGCCGCCTACTGCGCCCGCACCGCAGGCGCCAGCCGAGCGGGCGGCACCCACGCTCCCGCCCTCGACCGGCGGCCTCGTCGAGCCCAACGACCAGCCCTACGGCGACGTCTTCTTCCGGAGCTACGGCGTCAACCCGTTCGTCGACAGCGAGGACGACCGGCTCTCGACCTTCGCCCTCGACGTCGACACCGGCTCTTACAACGTCGTCCGTCGCTACCTCACCGGCGGCCAGCTGCCCCCGGCCGAGGCGGTGCGCGTCGAGGAGATGGTGAACGCCTTCGACTACGGCGACGCCGCGCCGAAGAACGACGACTTCGCGCTCACCGCCGAGGGTGCGCCGGACCCGTGGGCGCCCGGCGACCGCTACGTGCTCGCCCGCTTCGCCGTCAAGGCGCGCGAGGTGCAGCGCGAGGACCGGCGCCCGGCCGACCTGCTCTTTGTCGTCGACGTCTCGGGTTCGATGGCCGCGGAGAACCGCCTCGAGCTCGTCAAGCGCTCGCTCCGCCTCTTGCTCGGCGAGCTCGACCGCGGCGACCGCGTGGGGCTCGTCGTCTACGGCTCCAACGCTCGTGTGCTGCTGCCGCTCACCGGCGACAAGGACGCCGCCGCCGCGGCGATCGCCGGGCTCGTCCCCGAAGGCGCCACCAACGCCGAAGAGGGGCTGCGCTTCGGCTACGACGTGATCCAGAAGCAGGGACGGCGCGACGCCATCCGCCGCGTCATCCTCTGCTCCGACGGCGTCGCCAACGTAGGCAACACGGGGCCGAAGTCGATCCTCGCCAGCATCGGCGCGGCGGCGCGCGGCGGCGTCGAGCTCACCACCGTCGGCTTCGGCATGGGCAACTACAACGACGTGCTGATGGAGCAGCTCGCCGACCGCGGCAACGGCCGCTACGCCTACGTCGACGACATCGACGAGGCGCGGCGCATCTTCGTCGAGAGCCTGACCGGCACCCTGCAGACGGTGGCCGCCGAGGCGCGCGCGCAGGTCGAGGTCGACCCGCGCTTCGTCTCGCGCTGGCGCCTGCTCGGCTACGAGAACCGCGACGTGGCCGACGCGCGCTTCCGCGACGACACGCTCGACGCCGGCGAGGTGGGTGCCGGGCACACGGTGACCGCCCTCTACGAGCTCAAGCTCCGCCCCGAGACGCCGGCCAACGCCACGCTGGCGGTGGCCCGGCTGCGCTGGAAGCCCGCCGAGGGCAGCGCCTTCCGTGAGATCCAGCGCCCCCTGCGCCGCAACGAGCTGGCGCCGCGCTGGGAGTCCGCGAGCCGCGCCTTCCGGCTGGCGACCGTCGTCGGTCGCTTCGCCGAGGTGCTGCGCGGCTCGTACTGGGCGAAGGGGGACGACATGGCCGAGCTCGCCCGTCGCGCCGCCGGCGTCAGCGAGGACTGGCCGCGTCAGCCCCGGGTCGAGGAGCTCCTGCGGTCGATCGAGCGCGCCCGCGACCTGCGCCGGCAGGCGGGGGCGGAGCGGCCGCCGCAACGCGACCGCTGAGGGGCCGGACGGGCGGGCGCAGGGCCCGCCCCTACATCGGACAGGCGGTCTCTGGTTCCGGTGTAGGGGCGGGGCCTGCCCCCGCCGGTCCGTCGAGAGGCTGCCGCGACGTCAATGCGGCCGTCGCGTGACTGCGTCGAGGCCGCGACGAACGCAGGCTCAGCCGGCCGCGCGGCTCGCGACCTGCCCGCGAGGGACATCCTCGCGACCGTAATACGCGAGGCCGAGCAGGATGCCGCTGATCACCACGTGCGGCAGGTTGAGCACCAGGTTCGCGACCACGGGCTGTTGCTGCAGCACGCCGTGCACGAGATAGAAGACCGCATCGCAGGCGTAATACCAGCCGAAGGCGACGAGCGCGAGCCGCGAGTACCGGGCCGAGAGCAACGCCGCCACGAGCAGCACGATCGCCGTCACGCCGTGTGTCACGTCGTCGATGAGGCTGATAGCGTAGCGCCCCATCAACATGTGCTCACCCGCGGTGGCGGCATGGTGCTGATGCACCGGCGCGTTGAGGCTCGGGATGTAGCCGAGAATGACGACGATCGCGAAGAGGATGGCGAAGACGAAGGCCGTCAGGCGAATGGCGCGATCGGAGAGCATGGGCGAAGCTCCTTGGACCGTGGGGACGGCCTGATCCGGGGGATGGCGAGCATCCGGTGGAATGGCGACCGAGTCTAGCGTAGCGACGGCCCGGGAGAGCGGATGGCGCCGCGTGCGCCGGCGGCTCGCCCGCGCGCTGCGTCTCGCCGCGAGGGTCCTGCTCGCGCTGCTGGTCTTCGGCGCGCTCGTCAGCGTGGTGTCGCTCTGGCGGGCGCCCGCCGTCGCCGTCGCATCGCGCGGCGACGACGGCGTCCGCATCGACGAGGTCACGCGGCTCTACCCGGTGACCGTCGCCCGGGTCGTCACGCCGCACACGGCGGAGGAGATCGCACGGGCCGTCACCACCTGGCCGGGTCCCATCTCGGTGGGCGGCGGCCGCTACAGCATGGGTGGCCAGACGGCGACGCCCGGCGGCCTCCAGCTCGACCTGCGCGAGCTGCGGGGCGTCCTCGCCTTCGACGCCGCGGGGCGAACGATCACCGTGCGCACCGGCGACCGCTGGCGCGACGTGCAACAGGCGATCGACCCCTCCGGGCTCTCGGTGAAGATCATGCAGACCTACGACACCTTCACGGTGGGTGGGTCGCTCTCGGTCAACTGCCACGGGCGCTACATCGGGCAAGGGCCGCTCGTGCGCTCGGTGCGCGAGATCACTCTCGTGCTGGCCGACGGCAGCGTCGTGAAGGCCAGCCCCAGCCTGAACCCCGAGCTCTTCCACGGCGCCGTCGGCGGCTACGGCGCCATCGGCGTCATCGCCGACGTGACCCTCGACCTCGCCGTCAACACGCGCGTGCGGCGGGAAGACGAGACGATGCCGCTCGCCGCCTACGGCGAGTGGTTCCGGCGCAAGGTGCGCGACGACCCGACGGTCGTCTTCCACAACGCCGACATCTACCCGCCGGCGTACGTCACGGTGCATGCCGTCACCTACAGGGTGACCCGCGAGCCGCTGACCGTCGAGGACCGGATGCTGCCGGCCGACCAGGCCTCGTGGAGCCATCGCGCCGGCTATTCCCTGGTCACCGGCTGGCCGGGTGGCCTCTGGGTGCGGCAGCACCTGCTCGACCCGTTGATGTTCCGCGGCAACCCGGTGACCTGGCGCAACTACGAGGCGAGCTACGACGTCAGCGAGCTCGAGCCCGCCTCGCGCGATCGCAACACCTACGTGCTGCAGGAGTACTTCGTCCCCGTGGCGCGCCTCCCGGTCTTCGCGCCCGAGATGCGGCGGATCCTGCGCCGCCACGACGTCAAGGCGGTGAACGTCTCGATCCGGCACGCCCTTCCCGACACCGGCACTTTCCTCGCCTGGGCACCCGAAGAGGTCTTCGCGTTCGTCCTCTACTACCGCCAGGGCACCGACCCCGACTCGAGGCGCGAGGTGGGGAAGTGGACGCGCGAGCTCGTCGAGGCGGTGCTGCGGAGCGGCGGGCGGTATTACCTGCCGTACCAGCCGCACGCGACGCGAGCGCAGTTCTCGCGCGCCTACCCTCGGGCGCGGCAGCTCTTCGCGCTCAAGCGCCGCGTCGACCCCGGCAGCCGGTTCACCAACGTGCTCTGGGACCTCTACCAGCCGGCGGCCGACGGTTCCGTGCCGGCGGTGACCGCCGCGCGCCTGCCGTCGTTCCTGCCCGCCGAGGCGCGCATCGCGCTCGACGCCATGCCCCGCTACGCGCGCCAGGAGGGGGCGGAGTACAGCACGCACCCCGAGTGGGACCTCGTCTACAGCAGCGAGGCGTACGCCCGCTGGCTCGAGAGCGGCCGGCCGCCCAGCGCGTTCCCTTACGTCGGCTCGGTGGGAACCTTCTGGCGCTCGTACGGCGGCGCGTGGAAGGCGGCGCGCAGCCGCTACTCGTTCGGCAGCGGCAGCCACGTCATGCTCGGCGTCATCGGCATCAGCACCGCGGTCGAATACGGGCTCAAGGGGCTCTACGAGGCGACGGTGGGGCGACTGTTCGAGCTCGCCCTGCCGGAAGAGGGTACGGCCGAGGACCGCTTCGCCGCCAAGGTGGCCGCCGACTACGCCGTGCTCATCACGACGCGCGGCTGGTACGAGTTTCCGTTCGGGCGCACGCTCGCCGACCTCTGGACGACAGTGCCGACCTCGGGGCCCGGCAAGCTCCGGAAGTGGGAGCGGCGTTTCGCGCTCTCGGCCGAATACGGCGTCAAGGCGCTCTACGCCGGCGTGATCGGCTTCGGTACGGGAGCGGCCTACGACCCCGACGAGATGACGCGCCGCATGGTGGTGGCGGGGTGGGGCGCCGCGCCTGCCGCGGCGGCCGCCGGATCAGGCCCGATCGCGGCGCTCTCGCCGGTGGCGCGACTCGACCGCGGCTACACGGTGCTGGAGGTTCCCCGCTACACGCCGTTCCGAGACGCGCTCCTCGCCCTCGCCGACCGCGCCGGCGAGGTGCGGATCGCGGAGATCGCCGGATCGGAGCTCGTCACCTTCACCGGCACGGCGCCACGGGGATGGGTGGCCCCGGCGCGCGCCTCTTCGGTCGTCGCCTACGCGACGCCGGACGATGCGGCTCGCGTGCGGGCGCTGCTGCGCGTCCAGGCGCGCGACCTGCTCGAGGTGCTCCGCGAGCTGCGCCGCGAGGGACGCTTCGACGTCGACCACATCTACGACTACTGACGCGGCGCTGGAGCGAGCTCGATCTCGCCGACGAGCCAGTCGCTCACACAGTTGCGCCGATAGGGGTTCTGCCAGCAGCCGGAGGAGCTCGTCGCGTCGACCTCTTCGAGCAGGGCCAGCAGGCGACCGTCGGAGAGCGGTGTCACGCGCACCGGTCGCGCAAACCGCAGCCGGCCATCGCGCCGGTAGGCGAAGCGGTCGAGCCTGCCGGTGACGCGGAGGGTCGCGATGTCGACGGCGAGGATCTGATCGCCCCCGGCGGAGACCCCGGACCGCAGGCGGTGCTTCGCCGCGATCAGCAACGCCTCACCGCGGACACGGCCGGGTACGGCGCTGGTGATGGCGGGTGCGTTCGCGTGCGTGGAGCGGTCGGTGGCCGCGGGCATCTGCAGGGAGGTCGGAACCTCGACCTTGCCACGTCGCGCGACGGTGCTGCCGGCCACCGGCGAGACCGCGAAAACGCTGCCGGCGCGGTCGATCAGCGACGAGTCGTCGAGGAACCAGAACGCCTCGTCGATCTCGGGCTTCGCGGGGAGCTGGGGGGCGGGGCCGACCTGGCCCCATTCGGCGCGGCCCTCGAGCGCGACGACGCTGCCGCTCGGCATGACGAAGAGCGAGCCGGAGGGGTGGAGAAGCCCCTGCGCGCCGAGCCCTGCGTTGAAGCCCGCCGGGTCGAACGGGCCGCTGTTGCCGTGGCTGTTCCAGAGGAAGGTGCCGGAGAACACGACGATGTTGCCGTCGTCGGGAACCGCGGCGCCTTCGACTCCGCCGTAGAAGCCCGGCCTGGGGCTCACGCGGCCGGAGAAGGTCACGGCCTGCGACCAGAGGTCGACGACGGCGAGCTCGGCCTGCGCGAGACCGACGACGGCCCGGCGGCCGGTGGGCGAGAGGTCGAGCCAGAGCGGCTCCGCAGGGAGCGCGATGGTCTGGACGTCTCCCCGGGCGTGGATGACGTGCAGGGCGGGAGGCACTCGAGCGAGCGCGACGAAGCCGCCGAGGTCGCGTCGCGGCTCGATCTCGACGACGCTCTCGGGTTTGCTCCCGAGGTTGCTCCCGAAGCCCTGGATGAGCGTGGCTCGAAGGACGGTCTCGACCTCGCGACCATCAGCGGCCGCGCCGGAGGTCTCGGTGAGGCCGCGGCGTGCCACTCCCTTGCCTGCCACCGCGTAGACGTCGAAGCTCGGAAGGAAATCGAGCTTCGTGGTGCCCCCGTCGGTACCGTCCGTGCTCCATACGCCCTCGGAGCAGCTCGCCATCACGCGACCGTTGAACGCAACCAACGGCCCCGCCGTCTGGCAGTTGGGCAGGCCCGTGAGCCGCCGCGTCCCGGCCGCCGTGCCGCCGCTCACGAAAAGCTGCGAGGCTCCTTCGCCACGCACCCAGAAGAGCAACCGATCGGCGAGGGCGGCCGTCGGCCGGTTTTCCACGGGGAGGCGCGCCAGCTCGCGGGTTCCCGCCCGCGTTCCATCCGTGACCCAGAGCGCCTTCGGTTCCGTGGTTCCCGTCGACGGCGGGGCGACGAAATAGAGGGACGTCTCGGCCGGCATCAGCATCGGAGGTCGTGACTGGTCTCGTCCCGGCCAGAGCTCGGCCACCATGTGCGTGGTGGCCGGGGTGCCCCGGCTCGTCCACAGCTCGCGGCCGTGCACGCCGTCGTCCGCGACGAAGAACAGGGCGCTCCGCGTCGCCACCGGCGGGGATGGCGCGCCGTCGCCGGTGTGCATGAGCGCGGCGATCGCGGCGGTCGCGCCGCCGACGGCGACGAGACCCTTGGCGGGCTCGTTGTCGTACCAGTCGGAGCCGCTCATGAAAAGCGTGCGGCCGAGACGGGCGGGCTTCCCCTCCTCGACCACGACGGTGCCTTCGAGCCGCCGCGGCGCGAGGTCCTTCGGGCTCACCCGCCAGAGGGAGCGGCCGGAGCCGCGCCTCGTCGTGAGGAGGAGCGCGCCGTCGTTCTCGCCGACCAGCTCGACCTCGCGCTCCTCGTCTTCGGTCTCGATCGTCACCTGGCGGGTTCCGCCAGCCGTGCCGTCGGAGACCCAGAGACGCTCGCCCACCATCAGGAACACCGACTCGTCGACGGCGGTCAGATGGCTCGGGCCGTAACGTTCGACGCCGAATGCCGGGTCGGGGGTGAAGCCGGGCTTGACGTCGACGACCTTCACCGTTCCCGTCGGGGTCCCGTCGCTCGTCCACAGCTCGTCGAGCAGGCCGAACCAGGCGCCGCGGCCGGATGCCGCGACGAGGTGGTGGATGTAGCGGCTCTCGACGAGCAACCGCGTCGATTCGGCGGTGCCCTCCGTCGCCCACAGCCCACAGCGGTCGCGACAGCCGACGAAGAACAGGGTCTCCGCAGGTGCGCCGGCGCTGGTCTCCGGCGCGAGTCGCGACCCGCACGCCGCGGCCAGCGTGAGAACCAGCGGGACGAATCCGAGCCGGCTCACCGGGCCAACGCTACAACGCCGCCAGCTCGCTCTCGAGCTGCCCCACCAGGCGGTCGAGCTCGGCGACCACCGCCTCGACGGGCTCGGAGCGGGTGAGGTCGACGCCGGCGGCGTGGAGCTGATCGATCGGGTAGTTGCTGCCGCCGGCTCGCAGGAGCTGGAGGTAGCGCTCGACCACCGCCTCGCGGCTCGCGGCGTCGGGCGCCGCGCGCAGGGCGCGCGCGATCTGCGCCGAGGCGGCGAAGCTCGTCGCGTATTGGTAGACGTAATACGGGCTCTGGAAGAAGTGCGGGATGCGCGCCCAGGTGATGCGGTAGAGCGGGTCGAGCTCGATGGCGTCGCCGTAGTAGTGCCGCAAGAGGGCGAAGTAGCGCTCCGAGAGCGTCTCGGCGGTGATCGGCTCGCCGCGCTCGGCGGCGCGGTGCGCCTCGAGCTCCCACTCGGCGAAGAGCACCTGGGTGTAGAAAGTGCCGGTGATGCTGTCGATGGCGTGCTGGAGCAGCAGCGCGCGCTCGCGCGGGTCGTCGCTGTTCTGGAGGAGCGCGTCGAGCAGGAGCGCCTCGGAGAGCGTCGAGGCCACCTCGGCGACGAAGATCGTGTAGCTCGCGTAGGTGAACGGCTGCGACTCGTGCGAGAGCAGCGAATGCAGCGTGTGGCCCGTCTCGTGGGCGAGGGTGAAGAGGTCGTCGAGCGTGTCGTTGTAGTTGAGGAGCATGTACGGGTGCACGCCGTAGACGCCCGCCGAGTAGGCGCCCGAGCGCTTCCCCGAGTTCTCGTAGACGTCGACGTAGCGGCCCGCGAACACCTCGCGCACCCGGCGCTGGTAGTCGGCGCCCAGCGGCGCTGCCGAGTCGATCACCCAGCGCACGGCCTCGTCGTAGGGGTAGCGCTTCTCCCCCTCGAGCAGCGGGATGCTGGTGTCGTAGATGTGGTAGCCCTCGAGCGGATCGGCGTCGCGCTCGAGCAGGCGGCGTCGAAGCCGGTGGTAGCGCTGGAGGGGTGCCACCCCGGCGCGCGTCGTCTCGATCAGCCGCTCGACGACCTCGGCCGGGATGCGGTTGCCGTCGAGGGCTGCTTCGAGCGTCGTGCGGTAGCGCCGCGCCATCGCCCCGAACCAGTCGCGCTGGCAGACGCCGTTGTAGAGCGCCGCATAGGTGTTGAGGCTGCGGTCGAAGGTCTCGTAGAAAGCGGCGAAGACCGCGGCGCGATCGCGCTGCACGCGGTGGGTGGCGAGCAGCGTGCGGTACTGGCCGTAGCTCACCGTGACCTCACGCCCGTCGGTGAGCCGCACGGTGGGGTAGCGGATGTCGGCCGTCGAGAGGGCCGAATACGCTTCGTCGGGAAGATCGGCGAACCGGCTGGTGAAGGAGAGGACGCGTTCGCCTTCCTCGCCGAGCACGTGCTCCTGGCGGCGGTAGAGGTCCTCGATCTTGAAGCGGTAGAGGGCGAGCTCGGAGTTCTCATCCATCCACGTCTCGACGGTGGCCAGCGGGAGCTGCAGCAACTCGGGCTTGAACCACGCGCCCGCCTGCTCCCAGCGCGCGAAGAGCACCTGGACCCGCTGGCGCTGCGCGTTGACGGTGTTGTCGCGCTGATCCTGGTCGTAGGTGAGCGACGGGTAGTACCAGACCCGATGGGCGAGCTGCCCGAGCTCGTCCTGGAGCTGCAGCACCGCGAGGAGGGCGGCCGGCCCGCGAGACAGGGTGCCCTGCAGCAGGGCGAGACCGTCGACGAGCTTGCCCATCTCGTCGCACGCCCCTTCCCACTCCTCCCAGCTCATGAAGATGGGCGAGAGGTCCCAGCGGTAGCGAGCGTCGATCTCCTCGCGCACCCGCGACCGCGGCGGCGCCTCCGCCTCGACGACGCTGGCCCGGTCGGTCCCCGCGCCGCTCGCGTTTCGTCGGTCTGCCGGCTGCAAACGGTCGATTCGGTCCATCGCTCCCTCCGCGAGCCGGGGATCTTAGCCGAGACGCCTGCAACGAAGGCGCCACAAGCGGCCAACGCCTCTAGACGCGCGCTGGCCCGTGAGGGCGGATCACGGTGGGGCGGGATCAGCGAGGGGGCGCCGACGCTCAGCTTGCCGGCGCTGGTGGGGGCGGCGGCACGAACATCGGCGGCGCGGTTGCCGCGGTCGCCTTTCGGGAACGGCGCCAGAGCCAGACGACGGACGCGACGGCGCCGGCGATGAGGACGATGCCGACGACGGGGCGGTAGAAGATCCAGCCCGAGGCGATCGTCACCAGCGTGACGGGGACGGCGATCAGGAAGGCGGCGAGGCTGAGCCCACCTCCCACGAGGCGGCCGAGGATCGGTATCACGTCTGCCGCCACCTCCAGCGGGCGGAGCAGCGAGCGGATGCCGACGAAGAGGAGGACGAAGCCGACGAGCCGCAGCACCCAGGTGAAGGTCGTGTTGGCGGTACGGGCCGCGGTGAACATCTCGTCGGCGCTCTTCGAGCCGTAGGAGACGAGCGCGATGTCGCCACCGGCGGAGGTGTGGTACGGCTCGAGCCGGCTGCCGCGCTGGGCCGCGACGACACTCGCCGCTGCCGGGCGCACTGCCGCGAAACGGACCCGCACGTCACCTACCTTCGGCGAGCCGGTCGCGTCGCCCAGATAGAAGCCGCCGTCGGCGACGGTGAGGCGCGAGCGAAGCGTCGGGTCGACGCGCTCGAGGTGGGCGGTGGTGACGACGATGGGCTCGTCCTTGTCGAGGTCGCCGGCGAGCTCCGGCGCGAGGTGGAAGGCGCCCAGCCGCACGTCCGAGGCGCGCCAGGTTTCGCCCTCGAAGGGAAAGCTCGGGTTCTCGTGGCCGCTCGTCTCCTCGAAGGAGGCCGAGTCGACCGGCGAGCCCTGCCATTCGGTTGCGTAGGTGTAGGTGGTCACCGTCTCGGTGCCGCCGCCGAGCTTCTTGCGCTCTTTGCGATCTTCCCGTTGCACCCACTGGAACATCTCGACGCGGCGCTCGAGCGCCAGGGCGGACTGCTCCTCGACGCCGAACATCGGATCGCGCAGCGTCTCGTCGGTGGTGGCCTGGCCGGAGGTGTGGACGAGGCCGCCGTCGCGCGCCGCGTCGACGGTGCTTGCCGGCACCGACACCACCTTGCCGGCTCCCTCGGCGAGGGTGCGCGCGCGCTTGACGGCGCGGCCTTCGTTCCAGAAGAGCAGCGGCACCGCGGCCACCGCCAGGACGACGCCGACGATGGCGCCCTTGATCGAGCCGCCGAGGCGGCCTCCCACACCCTGCTGGGTGACCCGAACGACGCGGTTGGCCATGGGCGCCTCCTCCTTCGCGCCCTGGGGCGCGTTGTCTCGAACCTGGGAGGGTGGCGATTGTAGCGAACCCGACCGCGACGGTGGGGCGGAGGGCTGAGGCGGGCCGCGGGCGCGGTCAGCTGGTGCGGCGCTTGTGGCGGGCCGCGAAGGCGGCGTCGGCGAAGGATGCGACACCGGGGAAGCTGGCGCGGAAGTAGGTGCTTTCGCCGGGCTGCAGCGTCGGCGAGGCGATCAGCGCCTGTGCCGAGGCCAGCTCCTTGCCATCCGCTCCGTGCAACGTCACCGCTAGGTTGACCTCGTAGGCGATCTCGGAGCTGGCATTGAGGAGCTTGCCGACCAGCACGGTGGAGCCCGGCTGCGCTTGCGGATCCGGCTGCCAAGAGGCGACCTGCAGGCGTGCGTCGGCGCCAGCTGGCTTTGGCGTCGGCGTCGCGACTGGCGCGGCCTCGGCCCGCGTGACCACTCGCTGGGCGCTGAGCTCGAACTTCGCGTCGGCGATGGTCACCGCCCCGGGGTACTCGAGGGTGAACGTGGTGCTCTCGCCGCCACCGATGCCGCGGTCGCGGTTGCTCAACGCGGCCGCGGACTTGGCGATCAGCCCGCCGTTGGCGTCATAGACCGAGGCCACCACCTCGAGGTTGTAGGCGAGCGTGGGCCCGGTGTTGCGCACGGTACCGCTGACAGTGGTCGTCTGGGTGTCGTGGTGAAACAGGGTGGACCAGGAGACCACCTCGAGGCCGGAAGCGGGATCGGCAGCGCCGCTCGCCGGCGGCTTCGCCGCTGGCGAGGCCGCACGCGCTCCGGCGGCGGCGGGCGCGACGTCGGCGCGCCCCAGGTCGGAATCGGTCAGGGTCAACACCGGCTTGCGCGGCGGCGCCGGCGCGGGGGCGGGCTTGGGAGCCTGCGCCTCGGCGGTGATGCGCGCCGAGCCGGGGAGGTCGACCTTGGCGACCGGCACGGTGGCGAGAGTGCCGTTGGTGAGCGTGAGAACCACCTGGGAGCCGCGCACCTCCCAGGACCCGCGGGTCTCCAACCGCGAGCCGTCCAGCATCAGCAGCCAGTCAGCCCGCAAGGCCGACCCTCGCGCCGCCGCGAGGGCCAGCAGCGCGAGCGCCGCCGTGCGGGATGCCCGGCTCCGCATCAATTCTCCTTCCAGTTCGCCTGCACGACGCCGATCGGCACGCACGCCGGGTAGAAGATGCCGCGCGTGGATTCACGCTGCCCCAGTCGCAGGAAGTAGTTGCCGTAGCGGGCGTTGCTGGGGCCGATCGACTTGAGGAAGTTGACGATGTTGGCCAGGCGCGGCTCGGTGGTGCACTGGTCCGCGGTCGGCGGACCCCCTGCCGGTGGCGGGGTGGTGCTCGCGTTCTGCGTCTGCGTCTGCTCGACGAACGGGTTGGTGACGAAGTCGGCGATCTCCATGAAGCGCTCCGTCCCGCCCGGGCCGCCGCCCCCGCCGACACCGGTGGAGGCGTCGGCATCGAGGTCGGCGATCGCGTTGCCGTTGGTGGTGAGCACGACGAAGTTGCGGCTCGTGCCGGTACGCGAGCAGAAGGTCTCGGCGTTGGCGCCGCCGCCCTCCTCGTCGATGATGATCTGCGGCTGGAAGGACGAGAAGATGAGGACGTTGCTCACCCCGAAAGGCTTGGTGATGATCCGCTCGTCGGGGTCGAAGATCATGAACCAGCCGGGCTTGCTGGCTCCCACCGACGCGGGGTCGAGCAGCAGGTTGGTGGTGGTGGCCAGGTTGTTGTCGTCCGGGGTGAACTGCTTGAACTGCGTCTCGTTCAGCGGCAGCCCCGGGGTAGACGCGCTCCAGTCCTGGTCGACTAGCACGTAGAGGCGCCCCTGGAGGCTGTCGAAGTTCCACAGGTCCTCGCGGTCGCCGGTGGGTATGGCCAGCGCGTAGCCGCCGAGGCGGGAGACAAAGATCAGCTGGATGGGTAGATAGATCGGCGGCGGCGTCGAGCCGACCGGTATCGGGCTCGGGCCGGTGATGAACACGAGCAGCGGGTTCCAGGCCGCCGCGGTGATGCGCTGGACGTCCACGTCGTTGCCGGCGGTGTCCTTGACGGTCACCGTGCTGACCGTCGGAATGGTGCGCAGGTCGATCTTGTAGACCCGACCCGCGGTGGTGCCCGCGTAGATGAAATCGGCGATGTTGTCGGAGTTGGTGTCGAGCGCCGACACCGCCGGTACCGAGCCCTCGACCTCGCGCTTGTAGATCGCCTGCCCGGTCTCCATGTCGATGATGTAGATCCAGTTGCCGACCGTGGGGTTGGTCGCCGTCTTTTCGCCGCGTGCGAAGCCGCCGCCGACCAAGGCGACGAACTTGACCACCGTGACCGGGTTGCCGGCGCCGTCGAGCTGCCGCACCCGGATGCGGGTGAGAATCGGCTTCGACCACGGCTCGCCGAGGTCGCCGGCGCCATTGACGTCCTCGTCGAGCTGCGCCGCGACAGCGACGGGGCTGTTCGGATTGCGATCGAGGAACTCGAAGAGCAGCTTGGGGAAGGGTCGCGCGCAGCCGCTCACGGTCGTGCCGTCGAGGCTGAGGCAACCTGGGATGGAGGTGGTCGCCGGCGGTGAGGCGTTGCTCGCCCCCGCGGGGACGATGGGGACGAAGTCGGTGATCGCTCCCCCAGCGCCGGTTCTCGCCTCCAGCCTGTCCGGTTGCGTGACGTCGAGCGCGTAGTAACCCCCACCGTTGGGTGCGGAGCCGGCACCCGACTCCGGCTGCAGCACGCGGCCGCCGCTCAGCTTGAGGCCGCCCTCGCGGAGGCCGCCCATCGCCACGGTGTGCCACTCCCCGTCGCCGTAGTTGTAGACGTCGCCCACCGCTATCTGTCCGTCGACGCCGAAGATCTGCTGGGTTCCCTCCGCCAGCTCGCGAACGATCGGCAGCGTCATGCGCGGGATGAACGAGAATGCCTCGATGCCGGTGCCGTTGCCGTAGAGGTTGTTCGCCTTGTCGAAGACGCCGGTGTCGAAGGCGTGCAGCTGGGAGTCGTTGGCTCCCACGAGCAGCAGCTTCCGGCGGTGCTGGTGCTTGAAGGCGAAGCACTTGTAGCCGCGGTCGGTGCTGGCCGACAGATCGCAGGCGCGGCCCGTGTCGCCGAAAGTGTTGCTGGCGAAGTCGTTGAAGTTGCTCGGGCTCTCCACCACCAGTGGATCGGAGTGGAAGACGTCGCCCATCACGTAGTCGATGGTCACGGTCGTACCGTCCGCCAGGTCGACCGTGGCGTTCTTGCGCACCAGCGTGTCGCCGATGATCTCGGTGGCGCGGGTGCGGTTGGCGGTCAGCGGCGTCCCGTCGCCGTTGGTCGCACCGGCGTTGGCGAAGCCGAGGCCGCGGAAGAGGTCGTGCCAGTCATTGTTGGAGACCGGCGGCCGGAACAGCTTCAGCGTCTTGTTCTCGGTGGGATAGAGGACGCGACGCTGGTTGGTCGGGCCCAGGCCGAGGTTGAACACGCCGGCCGCGACGTCGGCGGGAGTGGGCGCGAGCGGCTTGAGCACCTCTCCGACGTCCCACAGGTGGCAGTTCGAAGTGATCGTCGCGGAGCACGTGGGCGTCCGCTTGGGGGTGCCGTCCACGTTCGTGGGCAGCGGCTTGAGGAACGCGTCGAGGTGCCCGTCCCAGATCGCCTCGTCGGTGAGCGGAGTGAAGTCGGAGAGGTAGATCTTGTCCTTGACGTTGGCCTCGACCGAGGGCACCGCGGCGGAGGCGAAGGCGCGCGACTCCTCTTTCACCTGGTTGAAGACGCCGTTGAGCACGTCGATCAGCTCTTGCTTGTTTTGCGGGAAGAAGGGGGTGCCGGTGCCGCCGTTGGCTGCCATGCAGGTGAGCGTGGTCCCGCCCCCCGGCACGCCGAAGGCGATCACCACGGTCTTGATCCCTTCCTGGGCGCGCAGCGACGCGGTGCCGTTGCAGGCGCTGTTGCCGCCGCCGCAGGACTCGTCGCCGTCGGTGAGCACGAGGAGGTACTTCTTGCGGCAGCCCCAGTTGGGGTCTTGCGCCGCGGCGACGTCTTTCCACCCGCTGTTGTTGGGGCAGGTGCCCTGAGGGCACCCGGCATACCAGGTGCGGAACGACTGGATCGAAGATCCCAGCGGCGTCGAGCCGAAGGCGAGCAGCGGGCGGTCCGCCTCATTCTTGAGGCGCAGGTAGTTCTGCGCGCCAATGGGATGGTCGTTGAACAGAGGGGACTGGTCGAACCGACCGGGCAGCGGTGCGAGCCGCTTGAGGATGTCGGCCTTCTGGTCAAAGCGCCAGTCCATCGGGATCACGTCGCCCTCGTAGAACCACTTGCCGCGGGTGTCCCCGAGGTTGAGCGTGGGCCAGCGTAGGTTGTAGCCGCTCGCGGGCGGGTCGTCGTTGATGCCCTCGTAGGTGTCGGCTGCGTTCCAGGCGTTCGGGTCCCAGCCGTTGCAGGTGTCGCCCGCGCTGGTGTCGGCGCCGTTGCCCTGGGCGAAGAAGCCGCGCTCGACCTCGGCGCGGTCGGGGCCGCTGTCCCACGCCAGGAACTCGTCGACGAGGTCGTAGGTGATCTCGAGGTCGGTGGCGACGTCGAGGTCGGTGCTGGTGCAGTTCTCGTCGGCGCTGTTGCTGCTGGTGTCCGTGCAGCGCTTGACGTCGATCTTGGCCTTGAAGGTCGCGGTGCCGTAGGTCTGGCCGGCGACCTGCTTGTAAGTGATCCGGAAGCGGTGGGTTCCCGACTGTGCGTAGACGTTGACTGTCGACTGGTCGCCGTTCTCACCGAGCTTCGCGACCCGGTGCAGGCGGGTCATCTCCCAGGCGTCGTTGAGCGAGGCCGCGTCGGTGTTGTTGCCGTAGCAGGCGATCTCGTTGTCGTTGGCGTTGTTGGAGTTGGCGCCGTTGTCGTCGCAATTGAAGAGGAAGCCGAAGACCTCCTGCGCTCCGACCGCGGGGAAGGTCGTGCCGTCGAGGCTGACACCCCCGCTGGCGACTCTGTACAGCCAGTGCTTGGCGCGAACCGTCAGGTCGTCCTGGTTGTAGGTCGCGAAGCCGAAGTTCATGTCGTCGACGTCCTGCAGCACTTCGTAAAGCGCTTCCTTCGCCTGGTAGAACTTCGAAGCCGGGTCGTCGGCGTTGAGTGGGGCGACGCAGTCTTTGTCGGTGCAGAGCTGGCGGCATTTGCCGGCCGCGAGGTCGGCGGCCGAACACCGGGTCGTCCAGTTCATCGACCCCGAGACGTCGAGGAGGATGAAGATGTAGGGGTCCTCCGACGACTTGCGCACGAAGTCGCGGTCGTCGGCGGTGGCGACCCCGGCGAGCAACGCCGCGGCGCAGAGGGAGAGCAGTGATACCCGGAATCGATTGCACTTCATGGCTTTGTTCTCCCTCGCGTGGGCGAGGTCAGTTGGAGTACTCGCCCATCGTCTGCTGCAGGATCTTCTGCACCTGCTTGTCGTCGGCGATGGATTCCCACTTCGGGGGCCACCAAGGGGTGAGGCCGATGGTCAGGTAGAGCTGCTTCTGCCCGGTGCGCGTCGCGGCATCGATGGTCGCCTGGTCGGGCGTGTCGCTGCCGTTCCAGCCGAGGCGCTGCGAGTTGGCGACCACGGCGTGGTCGAGGTCGCGCAGGTTGACGTCGCCGAGCGCCGCCTGACAGCCGTCGCACGGACCGTCGTGGATGGGCACGAACGGGCTCACCGTCACACGTGTGCCGAAGCGGGTCTCGCCGACGCCGAGGGTGCGCGGAATGGGGTTG
>Ga0075421_100004625_pt1 | contig 16626 bp, 8 predicted proteins | sample SoiMetdeltSBSDD5_FD_75292 | JGI IMG/M metagenome (GOLD analysis project Ga0075421, IMG submission 75292) | Bulk soil microbial communities from a Populus tree surrounding site in Tennessee, USA - Soil MetaG P. deltoides SBSDD5 | ecosystem: Environmental > Terrestrial > Soil > Tree plantation...
AGGCGGCTGAGTTGAACGGCAGAATTTACCTCATCCGCTACTATCTCGCGCTTGCTTACGACCGCACCGGGCGGAAGACCGAAGCCATTGCCGAGTTTCAGGAGGCCCTGCGGTTAAGGCCTGATTTTACGGAAGCCAGGTATGCGCTAAGTTCAGCCTGCTGGAAGCATGGCGATCTTGCGGGCGCCATCCTGTTGCTTCGCGAGGTAATCCAAGCTAATCCGGACATGACGGAAGCTCGTTTCAATCTAGCGCTCGCTTTGAAGCAGCAAGGAAGCCTGGAAGCAGCCATTGATGAGTTGCAGACAGTCGTCCGGGTCGAGCCCCGGCGGACACAGGGATATCTTGTCCTGGGCCAGGCTTTGGCAGAAAAGCAACGGCTGGAAGAGGCTGTGGAGGTTTTACGAAAAGCAACCGAGTTGGCTCCACAAGATGCAGAGTGCCACTACAATCTGGGGGTGGCCCTGCGCTTAAGAGGGGACCTGGATCTAGCAACGGCGAAATTTCGCGAAGCTCTTCAGTTGAACCCCAAACATACGTCCGCAAGGCGATCGCTCGGTCTGGCAATGAGGCAGAAAGGAGAATTTGAAGCTGCCGCCGAGCAGTTGCGCATCGCGGTGACCGACGGCCCACAAGATGCGGAAGCCCGCCACAATCTTGGGACTGTGCTCCTCAAGCTGAACGACGCGGATGGAGCAATTCGCGAACTCACGGAAGCCATTCGCCTGAATCCCGCCCTGGCTCAGTCTCACATCAACCTGGCTCAGGCGCTGCAAAAAGTGGGGCGAACGGAAGATGCTCGCAGAGAGACGGCGGAATCGCAGAGACTTCTGGCGCAACAGGGGAATGCCGGAAAGGCAGTGGTGTTACTGGAATCGGCACGCCAGAAAGCGCAGCACGGCAAGTTGGCCTCTGCCATTGCGGACCTTCGGGAAGCCACTGCTTTGGATCCGGGATCGGTCGAATGCCACCTGCTGCTGGCTTCATCGTTGAGGCAGGTCTCAAGCAACTCTCAAGAAGCCGTCGAAACCCTCCAGCGTCTGCTGAAGTTGAATCCCAATCATGCCGAAGCTCATCACCAACTTGGGCGGGCACTCGAAGCTCAAGGCAAGCTGTCGGAGGCAGTGACCGAATATCGCAACGCCATCGAGCTTGCGCCCAGTCTCATCGAAGCTCGCCGTGCTCTGGGTCACGCGGCAATGAAGCTGAAGGATTGGAACACGGCAGCTACTCAGCTGCGATACGTAATCGCCTGGGCGCCTAAGGACGCGGACGCCCACGTCGAACTGGGCCGTGTCCTGGCAGAGCAGCAGAAGTGGGAAGAAGCCGTGGCAGTGCTGAGTGCGGCAACCAGTCTCAAAACAGATTTGGCCGAAGCCCGCTATCGGTTGAGTCTGGCTCTGAGGGCGTTGGGGCGCATTTCCGAAGCCGAAGAAGAATTGCGGCTTGCTCGAAAGCTGGACCCGAGCCTCAAGCAGCTGGAGTAGTCACCGCGAAACGTTGGCTCACTGGTTGCCGAGAATCAAAGGCAGGCCGTCCTTTCCCGCTCCCACAACGACGATCTTTGAGTTTTGAGAAGTGGCCAGCCGTTCGGTGGCTTCGATGCCTTTCCAACGCAATAACTGATCGCTGATCCCACGCGTTACGATGTTCTGGAAATCAGCAATGCCTTGGGCCTCGATCCGTTTTCGCTCAGACTCCTGTCGCTCCTTGGCCAAGACGAACTCCATGCGCTGGCTCTCCTGCTCAGCGCGTAGTTTTTCTTCAATAGATTGCGAGAGGCGCTCGGGCAAGCCCACTCTTCTGAGGGGTGTGCTCTCGATTACAATTCCCCGTGGTTCCAGCAGCCGGCGCAGGTTTTCTTCGATCTGGCCAGCCAGCAACTCCCGCTCGGACGTGTAGAGCGCTTTCGCTTCGAAGCCAGCCGTCACGCCACGGCTGACCGAACGAAAGTGAGGCTCGAGCAAAACTGGTTCATATCGCTCTCCTACGGTGCGGTACACCTCTGCTGCTTTTTCCGGATCAAGGTGATGCAATACGCTTACCTCAAGCTGTACCGACAGCCCTTCTTTGGACGGTACATCCATGACCTCCTTCACTTCCTTCGTCTTCACCGACATGCTGACAATTCGCGCCAGCGGGTTAGTGAGGTTGATTCCTGCCTTGAGCGTCTTGGCGGAGACGTGCCCGAAGAAGTCGACGATGCCAACGTGTCCAGCGGGCACTACGGTCAAACAGGACAGTACTGCCAAGGTTGCTGCCATGGCGCCAACGACTCGTGCCCAGCGAGCTATCCTGGATGTTTGCTCAACTTCTCCTTTGCGAAGAAGGTAAGCTGTGGCAAAGGCGGCTCCGGCAGTCACCAACCAAAGAATGAACCACATAAATTCCTCCATGGTTTGAAAAGTTTGTTTCGGTTGCGACTACAGAACTAGGAACAAAATGGGGGAAGATGGAGAAGGAGGGCCTCAAGCAACTTCGGAAGTCAAACAGGAGAGCGGGTCCAGCGGTGACGCAAATTAAGGTCATTGAGACCTCCCCATGTGCTACGCCACCTGCGAATCTGCCTATGAAAACACTAACCTCCCCAAGTGAAATCCGTTTGAATTCCGTGTTGCCGCGGCGTGAACTCTAACTGACTTCTACGAACAAAACGAAACTTCGTGCCAGCTGTTACTGTGCGGTAAGTAGATGGTGCCCTTCCTTGGAGATTGGCCTGTTTGGAATCCAATGGTCGAACCAGTCCAGATTGCGTTGCATGGCATCCTGCATCATCTTCGGTTCGTCGATGCCGTGGGGCTGGCGCGGATAGACCACCATCTTCACGGCCACATTCTGCCGTTTCAGAGCATTGTAGAATTCGTACCCTTGAGAAATCGGGACCCGTAGGTCGGCGTCACCATGCTGAATCAGTGTGGGCGTCGAAACACCTTTCACATTAAACATGGCAGAATGACTGCGCCAGCGATCAAAGACCTCCCAATACTCACCACCGAAATAGTCGGGAATGAAACTGGGAATATCGGACGTGCCGGTAAAGCTCATCAGGTTCGTAACTCCCGCACCCACTGAGGCAGCTTTGAAGCGCCTTGTCTGAGTGATGATCCAGGAAGTCATGTAGCCACCATAGCTCCAGCCCATCACCCCCATCTGCTCAGGCTCTGCAATCCCCTTCGCGATGAGTGAATCGACGCCGGACATAATGTCGCGATAGTCTCCCCCACCCCAATCAGCTTTGTTGGCATGTCGAAACTCTCGTCCGTAGCCGCTGCTGCCACGAACATTACAGCGCAGGACGGCATAGCCACGGGAAGCAAACCCGGCGACCAGATAGGGCGAAGGCGCTCCCGTAAAGCTGCGCACAAACACGCCCCCTGGCCCACCGTGAACAATGACGAGCAAAGGCACTCGCGTGCCAGCCCGATAGCTGACTGGATAGGTCAGTAACCCTTCAATTGTCTTGCCATCGGTAGATTTCCACTGAACGACGTCGGTTCTTCCCAGCTTGACATCTGGCAGCGACTGAACGTGGCTTACCTGAACAGGATTGAAGCGATCGGCGGCACTTACGAACGCCTCGACGGGCTTTTCCGGCGTCTGCGAAGTAAATCCCCAATGTGTTCGAGAAAAGTTCAACGAAGGAGTATCGACCATCGACTCGGCCGGGCTCAGGTCGAGCGGAGCCGATCCGTCGACAGGCAGCGCGGAAATCCGGTTGACGGTGCCATGAGTTTCGCTGATCACAACACTTTGGCCATCGACCGACCAGCCGAGGATGTTTGGTTTTGCGTCATAACTGACGGCCAGGAATCGGGGCGCACCGCCGCCCGCAGAAACAACCTGAACTCGTCCAACTCCCGCCCACGTGGCTGGTATGTCGCTTGTCACATAGGCGATCCAGCTCCCGTCAGGAGAAAACCTGGGATCGCGGTCAGCGGCCGGCGTTGCGGCCACCGAGCGCAGCTTGCCGGAAGCAACTTCGGCAACGGACACGTCCGCTTGGGTCCAATCATCGACTAAAGGAGTAGGCTGGTGTGAGAACACAAGCCATTTTGCATCGGGCGACCAATCGAACTGAGAGGGGTTCACGCTGAGGTTTCCACTGTTCAACTTTCGTATGCCACGGTTGCCAGTGCCGTCCTTCTCTGCCGGCACAAGATACAAGTGGTACATTTTCAGATTCTCATCAACGACTCGCCAGTCGCGTTTTTCCTTCTTTGCTTTTTCCTCGTCTTCACTTTCAGGCTCAGGCATGGAGAATGCGATCCGTGAACCGTCGGGCGACCACTTGAATGCGGCAATGCCACCCTTCTCATTTGTCACCTGTTCCGCCTCGCCTCCCTCAACTCGAATTCGCCAGAGGTTGGGCTTTGCGTCAGGCTTACTGTCTCGCGCCGCTAAGAACCCGATCCAGCGGCCATCACGAGACCATTCTGGAGAAGTTGCCGACTTGTCACCTGAAGTCAGTTGAAAAGACTGGCTCCCATCCGCGAGCGCCACGTGAATGTGTGAGAGCCACTCGCTCTTCTCACCTTCCATCACGGCCTGGCCGACGACAAAAGCCACCCGCTTGCCGTCAGGAGAAACCCGAACGGTTGAAACGCGCTTCACGCGCATCGCCACCTCGGGCGTCCACCCGCTCTGATTGGCCTGGTCAGATACGCTTAGACACGGGAAGAACAGCAAGAGGGACGCTCGCACGATACCGTCTCTCCAAAATGACTTTCTCATCGAAGTCTCCTTTTCAGCAATTGTTTTGGCAGAGTTAATACGACGCACAAGATAGTTACGAAAGGGGTGCCGTGATCCCGTTGCCACTGTCCGCCCCAGCTCGCTCAGCGGCCGCCGAATAGGTTTTTGAGATATTTTCGAGAAAGAGATTTTGTTAGACCACTTGAGCCTTGTTCCTGGTCTGCCCCAAGGCCTCGCTCCAGACCGCAACTTCCTAATCGGGCGCTGAGCGCGACGCGGTAAGTCCTCCCGGTCCAGTCTTTGGGAAGAGGTCAAGGCGAAGGAATTCCAAAGATTTTCACGTAGTGTGGCAGACGATGGCGGCGCTTTTCATGTGCGGTAATGGTAGGCCCACCTTGCCTCTCACCGGACGAAAGTCCCACGCTTAGACAGGCTTGCTGCCTCGTTGGCCCGGCGCGGAATTCACGACGACTGATTCTCCGCCCGGCGCAGTTCTGCCACGGTATCTCTGGCTTTTTCCAACAAGAACGTGTGTTCGCTGCCACAGCCAACAAAACGCATCCCTCTACCCACCCAAGTTTTCGCCAGGGCCGTGGTTCGGAGATGAATTCCGGGAACCACACGATAACGCTGGCACGCTTCCACGAGGCAGCGCACCCGCTCCAGCACCTTGGGATGTTCGAATTCCCCTGGCACGTCCAGCGAAATGGAAAGGTCAGAGGGCCCAATCAAAGCGACGTCGAGGCCCGGCACTGAGAGCAGTTCGTCACACCGATCCACAGAAGTCTGCGATTCGAACTGAACTATCACCAGAGTATTGGCATTCAAATGTTGAATAATGTCAGGAAAGCTTTGCTGTTCATAATCCACCAATGGAGCCGAGATACCGAACCCGCGGCTTCCCTGAGGGGGAAACTTCGTCCAGCCGATCGCCGCTTCCAATACCCGGGGATCTTCCACGCGTGGAAAGATAATGCCCTGGGCACCCACATCCAAAACCCTCGCCACGAGGGAGTACAGCAGTTCGCCGACTCGAACCAGGGGCGTAATGCCGCTTTGATTGGAGGAGCGAACCAGGTCTTGAACTGTCTCCAGGTCAAAACCCCCATGCTCGGTATCGATGAAAAGGAAATCGAAGCCTGCGGCCGCCAGCAGTCGTGGGATTTCCGCCGAACGATATTGTTGCATCATGCAACCCAGGACCATCTCATTCCGAGCAAGCCGTTCCTTTGTCTGGTTCCGTCTCATAAGTTCCTCAGTAGTGGGGCGAGTGTTTAAGCCTTGTCGCGGAAGGCTGAGAAATCCAAGGTTAAGAAGCGTCGTCAGAAATCTAACGAATGAAATGAAAACAATCTATTTAATTTTGCATACCTCAGTGATCGTTGGGTTCACCAGAATCAATTGTCTAGAGCGGGAATTCTCGCAACATCCCCGAGGTTGCACCAGACATCGCTACAGCCGGAGGAGCTGTTCCCGGAGTATGCGAGACTGGATGCGGCTGACGGGAAGTCGCTGGTCATTCTTCAAGGTCACCACACAGGTGCCACCCGGCATGGCTGTGACTCGGGTGATCAGTTCAAGGCGGGCTAGCGAACCTCGGGAGAGGCGCACAAATTGGCTGGGATCGAGGCGCGCCTCTAGATCCTTCAGGCGGTAGTTGATGGAATGTGTTTCTTTTCGGACCGTGGTGATGTTGAGAACTTCCCCATCGGCCTCGATTGAAGCGATGTCTCGCACCGGCAGGAGAATAACTTCGTCTTGTTGCCGCACGGGAATGCGCTCCACATACACCTTGCCGCCCTTGGCTTCGTAGCTGGTTGCAGCCTTCTGGATGTGAGCCATATCTTCCCGACGCAGATCGGCTTGTTCCAACCGATCTTGAGCACGCTGCAAAGTGTCTGCGAGCCGCGGGCGGTCAATCGGTTTGAGCAGGTAGTCGACGGCATTCATCTCGAAAGCTTTCACGGCGTACTCATCATAGGCAGTGACAAAAGCAACCAGCGGCATACGGCTCTTCCTGACCAACCGAATCACTCCCAAACCGTCCAGTTCCGGCATCTGCAGGTCGAGCAGTGCCAGATCCGGACGCTTCCGCTCAATAATTTCCACGGCCTCTACTCCGTCTTCAGCTTCACCGACGATCTCGACGTAATCGAAAGACCGCAAGAGAGCAGCCAGAAACGACCGAGCTGGCCGTTCGTCATCTGCGATCATGACTCGCAGTTTGGGGTTCATTCCAGTTAAACCCGGATGGCTTCAGGACCCAATATCTAAGTTCTTAGTCAGCCAGCCCGGCTAGATTCAGAGCGTCCGCGTCTCACAAGGACCCTCGTTGCCGCTCGCCGACGGCGGCAACGGCTGGACCACGGGCTACCTCCAAAGGCTGGGTCACCGGCAGGCGTATTTGCGCCTGAAGACCAGCCCCAGGAGAAGTCTGGACCTGAAGAGATGCCGACTGCCCGTAGCAGCGCTTCAGCCGACTCTCGACATTGGTCAACCCCACGCCTGTCCGCCGTCCTTTCTCCAATTCTCCTTGAGATGCTCCCTTGCCGGTGTCCAAAACGCGAATGCATAGAATGGCTGCGTCTGGGGCATGGCTTTCTGAGGCACGTTCCAACTCCGCCGCGACGACAATCTCCCCGCCGCCTCTCGTGGGAGAAATACCATGTCGCACAGCGTTCTCTACGAGCGGCTGCAACAGCAGTGGCGGTATGGGCAGCATTCGTAGTTCGAATGGAACATCGATTTTCACCCGCAGGCGTTCTTCGAATCGAGCCCGTTCAATGGCCAGATACATCTCGATGAGTTCCAGCTCCTCACCCAAAGTGATCGGTTCGCCCGTCGATCGCTTCAGGATACGCCGCAGCAAGCCAGTCAAGTCCATCAAAGTACCCATAGCCCGGTTGGGAGCCGTTTGGATGAGATATCCAATTGTAGTGAGGGCATTGAACAGGAAATGCGGATTCAGCTGTGCTCGCAAGGCGCGCAGTTCCGCTTCAGTGGCCAGACGGCCGATTTCCTGTTCTCTCAGGTCGCGCTGGCAACGCTCATGAGTCACCCGCACGGCATCGATGCGGCGGGCGATGATATGGGCCATTGATTCCAGCATGGCGATGTCGTCCGATAGGAGACGCCGTCCTCCCCCCAGTTCACCGATGACGAGGCAATACTGCGGCGGATCGGCTGTGGGAATCAGCAGGGCCGCGGCCGGACTATCCACTTCTGAAGGGGCTGGATGACCGGATGCTTTGCATTCCAGCAGACGGACCTTCAGCTCTTCCTGGGAAAAGAACAATGAGTGAGCAACGCTGCCGAGGCGCTGCTGGCCTGCGGGAACCAAGGACCTGCCAGCGATATCAAGCCATCGTACATCCTGGGCCGTGAGAGCGTTTCCCAGACGTGCCACCGCGGCGTCCAAGATCTTCTCGGTGGACTCTATCGTCAGGACCTGCTGTGACACTTCGCCTAGCAACTGGCGATAATCAGCGCGCCGGAGGACGGTTCGATCCACAAATCGGCGTGCCAGCGCCCTGACCCAGGGATAGAACAATGCCACAGCGATAGAGAGACTGAGAAAGAGCGCAACCTCCCGCGGCTCCGTATGAACTCGGCCATCCCAGCGCGACAGCAGTGGGGCTCCGACGGCCAAAAAGAGGACCGACGCCAGCATAACCAGAGCAATTAGAAGCAGAGCACGCTTGAGGAAAATATCGGCCAGGGCAAAACGGTAGTCCTGGTACAAAATAGCCAGCACCAGGGGCAGGGAAGCGTGATGTCCCACTAACTCGGTCCACCACGGACTGTAGCCGCCATCGTGGTAGCTGAGGTGCAGTGCCGAGACAGCAAAAATGGCCAGCGCACAGATCCAGAAGGCGCGCTGGCGGCCCGCTTGGCCGCGGGTAGAAAGTAACAGTACTAAAGAGAGAAAAATGAACCCGAATGTCAGCAGGCGAAGAGCAGATTGCGAAGGAGCCCTCGCACTGGTGAAGGCACCAGAGAAGTGCATGGCACAAGCCAGTGCACTCAGCAAATAGGCCGTTACGATGGTCCATCGCTTCGATTGTAGACCCAGCAGAGAGTCTGATGTTTTAGCAACAGAGTGAACCATAACTGCCGGCAGGAAGCCGAGCGCCGAAAAGGTTAAGACGGACAGCCACGGCGAGGCATCGAAGATTCCCAGGTTGGTCAGGCCATAGGCGGAAAGCGACCCCACGTTCCACAACAGCCCGAGAAAAGCTGTGAGAAAAAGCAGGAAGCTGGCTGGCACTCGTTGGTCCTTCACGTTCGCCGCGCGGAAACGGCTGGCGTGGAGCGTCTGAAAAGCCATCACCAGAAGCATTCCGTAGAGGACGCTTCCAGTCAGGAAGCCAATCAGGTTAGCAAGGAGGGCAGCAGAATGAGGAGTCATCGACAATCAACTTAGACTTGAAATTGCCATTCGTTGAACCAAACCGAGGACGACTGATCCAACGAACATTGTAGCGATGTGTGCCGGACACTGGCAACTACGGGCAAGCAGACGTGCAAGGGCTTTGTACCAGCGTTTGCCCTTGATATCCCGTTGTCTGATAGCAACTGGGCCTCCAGCTGCCCAAAGAATTCAGGGCCTGAAGCCAGGAGCCCGCGGTGAAAGCGATCTTCCTTACAAGCCCCGCTGGAGGCATCCCAGGTAACCTGGCGCCAGCGAAACCCCGCCTGGGGAACTAGAAGAACCGAAGCGTGTACGTAAAGCGGACGCCACGTCCGATCTCGGGTGCGAACTCCTTGATCAGAGAAATGTGATTTCGATAGAAACGATCTCCGAGGTTGAAAGCGTTCACTGAAAAAATATGGGCGGCGTGCTTTTGCGCCAGTGTGTATGAGGCGATCACCCCAAAGGTTGTGTAGCCAGCCGTCCGGGTTTCCGTCGGAAAAATCCGGTCCTGATCGCTTGCCATAATGACTTCGGGCTTCACGTGGAAGCCTTTGTAATCCGCATCGATGCCGAAACGTCCTCGCCACGGAGGAATGCGAGGGAGCGGCGTATCAGAGGCAGTCAGCTTGGCATTCACATAATCAGTCGCGAAGTTGAGCCAGATATTCCGGTGTACCCCAACATCCAGTTTTGCCTCTGTTCCTTGAAAACGGCTGGTGCCTTGACTGTAGTTCGCGATCTCAAACCCAGACTCTGCATCAAACTCCCCGGTCGGGGCGAGGTACACAAAGTCTCTGATGTGATAGTAATAATAGTTGACCTCGCCTCGAAAGCGCCCGCTCGAATGCCGCAAGGAAAGATCGATCCCGTCGTTCAACTCTCGCTTTAGATTAGGGTCGCCGATTTCAAAGAGCAGCGTTCCGTCATGTGGCCCATTGTTATACAGCTCCTCGATAGCAGGCGCCCTAAAGGAGTGACTATAGTTGGTGACAAAGGCGCCACCTTCCCAGAGGGGAATACGAACGCCTGCGGCTACCGAAGCTCCATTAAAGGATCGGTCCGGCAAACCCTCCGGCGAGAAGCCGTTGTGTTCGAACCGACCCCCAAATTGGAGAATGACTTTCCGCAAATCAAAGGTTTCTAAGGCGAACGCAGCCACGGCATTCTGCAAAGTTGGAGGCGTCAATACTTCCTCACCTGTGGCAGCGTAGTCCCGATGCATCCCCCAATAGCCGAAGCTTCCTGACCACCGTCCCTTCTTTTGTTGATCGAAGATCCCATCATACAGATACGTTTTGTTTTTGAAGACCGTACCGATCACGCCGTTGGGAATTTCCTGGTGTTGATAGTCGTTGTAGTTGAACGAAGCTCGGAAACTCGTCAGGAAAGAGTCAAGGTCGTGGAAGCCTCCGGTGGTCCGGATATTGTGGCGTCGCATGTTGAGCACCCTGACTTCTTCGGGCTCCTCGGGATCCACCGGTATCCCATATCGCGGTTGGTCATAGCTATAGCTGGTGTTTACGAAGGCTTTTCCGGGATACCAGCCCACACCTCCTGCACCATCATAGCTGCGGGTAAAGGAGTTGGTAATAGTGCCAATTGGAGTCTTGTAGTCGTTGGTTTTCTGACCACCGCCGTTTAGCCAGAGCAGCCAACTCTTAGTTCCAAATTCGAGCCCACCGCTGCCACCAGCCTGCGAATTGTTGGTTCCGCCGAGGCCGGTCAAATAGCCATGTACACCCTCATGAGGTGAATCGTGGCCCGTAAGAACATTCACCACGCCTCCAGCCGCATTGCTGCCGTACAGCAGGGTTGCAGGCCCTCTCACCACCTCCACCTTGTCTGCTTCCAAAACATTGATGGGTTCGCCATGGTCACTGGACTGCGAGGCAAGCGATCCGACACGGCCTCCGTCGACCATCACCAGCACTCGATCACCGTCAAAACCTCTGATCACTGGACGCGTGGAACCCGGTCCCAGGCTGCGCTTTGCCACTCCCGTTTCGTTCTCCAACGCTTCGCCCAAGGTGAGAGGGTTTTTCTGAGCCAGTTCAAGTGATCCGAGAGTGTCGACGGACTGAATGGAATCAAACGTCGTTTGCTCGCTGCCCGATGCGGTGACCGTAATCTGTATCTTGAGGGGCTCGAGTTGAAGTCGTAAGTCGGCGGTCGACGGTGCACCGGCGGTAACGTCAACTATGGCAAAGGCGTCGGGTGCGCGGTCAATATGTGCGACAACGGTGTAGCGCCCGGGAGGGACATTGGAAAACTCGTATCTCCCATCGTCCTCAGTCCATACCACTCGCTTGAGTTCGAGGATCGAAACCTTGACGTTATGAACAGGAGAGCCGGACAGCCCTAGGGTCACTACGCCCCGCAGTGTTCCACTGGACTGCCCGAAGCAGACGCTCATCTGCAAGAGAAGAGTGGCCAGAAGAGAGCCGATGCATCGGACCTTCATAAAATGACATCCTCCGGGATGACCTGCGCAGAAATATTCTTCTGCAGGCTTTGAATCGGTTCAGCTTGCGCACACAAAGCTATCCTGGACTAGAAAACGGGAACAGCGGTTTTCAATGAATGGTGGTTGGGCGGCAATGGCTGGATCGCATTAGCGAATGACTGGCAGAAGGTGTGATCGACTCAACTCGGGCCCTTCCATCCTTCGCTCTCAAATTGGTTTGATTGGCACCATCCTCAGAACGTACGCGAGACACCACAACGTCGGTGTGCTCCAAGAGGGCGGCAACGGTCAGATCAGGAGAGAGCTGGACCTACCGCGAAAGGCGCCTCCCGCTGACGCACGACCTATCTTGAGAGATGCGGTTTTTATCCTGATGTGCGTAACCTTCCTCTTGAGAGACGAATCTGGTTTCCCTTAGAGTCCGGTTCCGTCCAGGCAATGTAGACTCGCCCCATGGATCCGGCGGCGACCGCTGGATAGGAGACGGCCTTTTGACCTCTCGGTATGGGGATGGGATCGCTGATACGGGTGGTGTCTGTGATTTCAACCAGGTAAGCCTGCAGCGGACTCCAGCCCTCTTTCTGCACGGGATCTCGTGCCTGGAAAGCCAGCAGTACGGTTCCATCGGCTGCCGCTGAAAGAGCTGGGTGATTGGCATCCAGGGTTTTTCCGGACGCCATCACCGCTGGACGAAAGCGGCGCGCCCCATCTTCGGACCAGGCGAGCTTGATCCCGGCTTTCCCATCGCTGCCTTCCGTATACCAGGCCAGATAGAGTCTGTTCCCATTGTGAGCGATGGCGGGGCCAGTGTGTGGGCAACCAGCCACTCTCCAGTTGTCTACGGCGACGCGAACGGGAGGGGAAAAGGATGCACCGTTGTCATACGAAGTGGAGATGACTATGTCTCGGATATCGCCAGGGAAAACGTGCCGCCAGGCAACGTGCACCTCGTCTGAACTTCCAAAGGTCACTACTGGACGGCAACATGGGCAGGCACCCAAAGAGACTCGCAGGTTTCTTCCGAAGGTCGCTCCGCGGTCAACGGATTTTGCCAGATAGACCGCAAAGGTGCCGGGCGGTTGGGCACCATCCCGAGCGTCCAGCCAGACGGCGTAGACGTCTCCATTGGATGCCACGCCCAGGGAAGAGAAACCGTTGAAAGAGGGCTGCAGTTTGTCCGTCACTCGAATAGGCTTCTCAAAGCTATGACCGAAGGTCATAGACCGGGCAAACATCAGATTCGTCCCTCCGTGGTCAGCCAACTGTTCCCAGAGGGCATAGTATTCTGTGGGTCGCACAATCAAGCTAGGACTGTTTTCCCCATGAGAGCTGACCTGAGCAGCCTTTTCGCTGATTGGTACCGGCGGGGCAATGGTATCTCCTCCGTCATGGGAAATCGCCATCCCTAGCTGTGACTGGCCTTCTTCGCCGTAAACCGCCAGCAGGTGCACCGCTCCGGAACTCGACAGCGCCAGCTTGGGATCCTTCGCGGACGGAATTCCCGCCTCGGCCAGCACATTCCGAGGCTGGGTCTCAAACCGGTAATTCGATGGGTGCATTCGGCTACAAGACCAGGAGGCCAGTACTGCCATCAGCACGCCCGCAACCGTCCAACAAGAATGAAGCCGTTTGCAGCTGTTTGTCATCGCGCTCCCCCTTTGATTTGCTCTTCTCACCTTAGAAGCGCCATCTCAATCCTCCACAAACGGACCGTCCATTGGATGGCTCGTAGAAACGCCCGGCGTCGTTGTCGACCTGGACCGAGCCCGAATAGCGACGGTCTGTCAAGTTGGCCGCTTCAACGAACAGTCCCACGCTTCTCCAGTCGTACCCGGCCCTGACATTCAGCACCGCGTAGGAATCATTCTGAGCCGTGTTAGGGCTGTTGACGAAGTAGGACCCTGGCGACCAATCTACTCGCGGCGCGATCCAAACACCCTTCGGATGGTCGTACCGCAGTTCAGTGCGAAGCAGATGTCTCGGCGCGCCTGGAATGTAGTTATTCCCGTAGTCGGGATCACCCACAAAACGGAATCGCGACCACGTGTAGGCGGTGCGCCAGGACAGCCGGTCCTTCTCACCCAGTAAGCCTTGCTTCAGACGTGTGCTGTTGCCAATTTCCAGGCCCAGGTGACGTGTATTCGGTGCGCTCCGGTAACTTGGGATAGTAAAGAAGGCTCCCGGAAAAGGAGTCAAGTTGACATTGATAATCTCATTGTCGATCTCCGCATCGAAAAAGGCCACGTCCCAACTGGCTCGATCCCCAACTTGTCCCCGCGTCCCTACTTCAAACTGCCAGGTATCCTGAGGCTTGAGGGGCAGAAATCCTGGCGAAACGGGGTTGAAACTGGTCAGTTCCAAAAGTAAGGGAACCTCGTAGGACCGGCTGACATTTCCAAACAACTGCAGATCTTCCAAGGGACGGTACACAAATCCCAGCTTCGGTGAGAAGGAGCTGTAGGTACGTCGATCCGAGCGGTCGACCCCGAAGGCCATAAATTCATCCCTGTACTGTCGGATGGCATGATCGGCCCGGCCACCCGTGACCAAGGTAAATTGTGGACGAAGGTCGAATTGATTTTCGAAGTAGACTCCATAATTGCGAGCCCGGGTGCTAAACACGTTCGTGCGCTCTCCGCGCCCGCCTCCGAGCAGCGTGTCAAACCAACGCTCGCCGACATTGCCGAGTTGAGGAGTAATGCCCACCACGAAGCGGTCGGGCCGTCCCCACAAGTTTCCGGTATAGCGATAGCGGAACTCGCCCCCGAAGTTCCGGGCGTCCTGGTCCAGGGTCTGAAAAATCGGATGATCCTGGTTTCGGTACTGGCCGTGGAAAATTACATCCACCTCATGTTCACTGCTGAAACGGTGGTTGAGTCCAGCTCCCACACGGGTGAAATCAATGAATCGGCCCCAATCGTAGAGGACATCGGTGGCTTCCGCCTGGCGCGGGTTACTGAGGAATTCCTCGCGAGTAAGAGCACCGGGCAATTTCTCAGCGATGTTGGCGTAGATGACATCGAAATTGAGCGTTGTGGCATCGCTCACCTTGACTCCGAGACTTCCATAGAGCCGTTGGCGCCCTTGCTGACTATGCTCGCGATAGCCTTCTAGCTCCGTGTCTGAGACGCTGAGGTAATAGTTGAATCGTCCCTTGACTCCGCCAGAAGAGAGTTGCCCTTTGACTAGGCCATAGGATCCACCGATCAATCGAACTTGCACCGGCGAGGCTGTATAGCCGTCCTCGGTGACGAAGTTGACTGCGCCGCCCATGCTGTTGCTGCCGAACCGCAAGGCATTGGCCCCCTTCCAAACCTCGACCCGTCGGGTGGCCATCAGTTCCAGCGATTCGAAATCGGAAAAGCCATCGGCGTCCTGATAGGGCATGCCGTTGATGAGGATATTGACGCTTCTTTCGTGAAAGTTGGCTCTCAGCCCAGAACCTCGAATGGAGAACTGGCTTTCGTCGGCCCCAAACCGTGGGTTGGCGAACACGCCGGGAACAAACGCCAGCACATCTTTGAGGTCATAAGCGCGGGATTGCTCGATCTCAATCGGTGAAATCAGGCCGATACTTCCTGGAACCCTTTCCAGCTCGGTTTTGGCGCTCTCCGTCACGGTCACTGACTCGCTGAGGGCCATGAGTTCGAGCTGGAAATCAGCAGTGATCGTTGCCGCCGTACTGACTTCGATTTGACGGGAGGCCTTCTGAAAATTGGCCGCAGTAACCTCCAGTTTGTACGGCCCTGAAGGCAGGCCTGACAGTTGGTAACGACCCTGAGAATCGGTTGTGCTCTCGTGTGTCTCCCGTGTGAGCGCATGGCTGACAACAACCTTGGCGCCCAATAATGCGCCGCTTGCGGGATCTGTTACCCTGCCGCTCACAGTGCCTCCAGGGGTAACCTCTTCTGCAAGCAAGGGCGCTCCGGAAGTTCTCATAGCCACGGTCGTAAGGATGGCCACCAGAATTACTCTTGCCCAAAAGTATGAAGGCATGACTAATCCTCTAGGAAATCTTCAAATGAAGACGTCTAACAGATTTACCCGAGGCCCGCAAAACCGGTCGGACCAGGGCGTTTGCCGTGGTGAGGCACCTAATGTTTCGCACTTGGCGACTCGCTTTGGCAGTTGAGCAAGCCGCAAAATCCAATTCAGGCGTTAGGCAACGAAGGATGGGCTGCGGAGTTAATGGCTCCCCGAAGTACTATTCGATAGCTCGACGAGTTTCGAGGGCTCAGCCCCAGCTCGCACTCTCAGCACGGCGTGTCATCGCTCGATAGAACGGACACTACGCCATTCCAGAAGGTTGTGGTGCAGACAGCGGACTCTGATGGTACGCTAGGCGATTTTGGGAGGGTGAAAGGGTTTGGGCAGAAATCCCAATTGAGGTGATGCAACCAAAGAGGTCATTAGTGGTGACACCTCAATGGTGCAGTGAAGGGCTTCGGAGGGTTCGACCAAAAGGTCCTTTAGTGAATTCATTGTCTGGCCGACGTGATCGCTAGGCCGGCATCCTGCTTTCATAACGCAAGAGGCCGAAGAGTCAGTCTCAGTTTCACTCTCGGCCGAAGCCGTTGGCGACTTGTGGCAGCTTGGTTTCGCCTGGGGTCTGCGGACATTACAGAGCGAAGGGCAGCAACACTTGGCCCGATGCATGGGACAGACCGCCGTCTCCCGTGCGGGCGCTGGCTGGAGCCAGCCACTCATGGCTAACCCCAGCTGTGTGGCGCTCATGCCAAACATGAGCAATACCAGAGATGCAGCCAGCATTCTTAATCGCATAAGATAAGAATAACATAGACACAAACGAGAGCTCTTGGCAAGAAACTTCGGAGGTCCCGGCAACTGAATCCTCGGAACCGAGCGACTGGGACGGACAGTCTGCCGGTGAAACTAGGTAATCTTGTCGGAGGGCACAGGCACCCGGTTTCTTGCAGAGAACTCCGCAAGGCACTGTTGGGGTATGCCCTCCCGGTGGATGCTGCTGCGCTCGCAAATGCTCAGGTCGCAGACTCTGAGGAGATAGGCGCCATTCGATTAGCTCCGACAGGCTGCC
>Ga0075421_100004629_pt1 | contig 16620 bp, 16 predicted proteins | sample SoiMetdeltSBSDD5_FD_75292 | JGI IMG/M metagenome (GOLD analysis project Ga0075421, IMG submission 75292) | Bulk soil microbial communities from a Populus tree surrounding site in Tennessee, USA - Soil MetaG P. deltoides SBSDD5 | ecosystem: Environmental > Terrestrial > Soil > Tree plantation...
TGGACACCGCGCCCTTCGGCCGTCCGGTGGTGCCGCTCGTGTAGATGATCATCGCGCGGCGATTCGAGCCGAGGTGCGGCAGATCGTCGGCCATCGATGCCGCCAGCGCCGTAGTCGTGGTCAGGAACCGAGCACGCGATGCTTTCGCCAACGGCATCAGCATCGTCGCCGAGGCGGGATCGCTGACGACGACCGAGGCCCCCGAATCGCGAATCACGTAATCGAGTTCCGCAGGGGGATGCGAAATCGCCAGGGGCACGGCGACCGCGCCGGCGCGCCAGATGCCGCGCTGCACCGCCGCATACGCAAAGCTCGGTGGCACGAAGAAGGCGACGCGCGTCTGGTTCAGGTCGGCGTTGTCGCCGAGCAGGGCGCCGGCAACACGACGCGATGCCTCGTCGAGCTGGTCATAGGTGAACGTGCCGTCGGCGGCAATGATCGCGGTGCGGGATTCACTCATCTCGTCTACGGGCTCTGGGACGTATTATTACTTCCCATATGGCGTTGATCGATCCAGGCAAGAAGGCGCCGGCGTTCTCGCTCAAGGACCAGAAGGGCGAGACGCACCGGCTGTCAGACTACGAAGGCCGTCCGGTCATCCTCTACTTCTATCCGAAGGACGACACACCGGGCTGCACGCAGGAGACGTGCGAGTTTCAAGCGCGGCTGCCCACGCTGAAGCCGACCAAGGCCGCCGTGCTCGGCGTCAGCATTCTCGACGAGAAGAGCAAGGCGAAGTTCGCGAACAAGCACGGCATCACGTTCCCGCTGCTCGCCGATGCCGACCACGCCGTCGCCGAAAAGTACGGCGTGTGGCAGGAGAAATCACGCTACGGCCGCAAGTACATGGGCATCGCGCGGACGACGTATCTCATCGGGCCCGATGGCAAAGTCGCACAGCGCTGGGACAACGTGAAAGTCAACGGACACGTGGAGGCGGTCGCCGACGCACTTGCAAACGCGTAGGGCGACGCACGCGTCGCCCGCGCGCCGCCCTACGGCGCGGGCGCGTCGCCTTTGACTACTCGCTGACGTGCTTTGTCGACGTCCCGCTGAAACACGAACAGGCGATCGGCGTTGCCGTCGGGATCCGTGAAGTTGTACTGCTTGCCATTGCGAAGCTTGATCTTCAGGTTCTTGTCCAGATAATCGACGACGAACGTCTCGAGATCCGCGAGCGTGGCAGTGAAGCGATCGTCCTTGTCGTCGGTCTCGTAGCGGATGCCTTGCGGCGTCGCCACCAGTTGTCCCTTGCACGATCCCATGCGGTGCTTGTGGACGACGGCCAGCGTCGCGTTGAGCCGCACCTCTTTGAAGCGAATGGCCACGTCCCTCGGTCCCGGCTCGACGTCAATCGTCTGCGCAACGCTGTCGAATCCCTCGGCAGACACCGTCACCGTGTGCGTTCCCGGCTTGACGCCGTTGGCGGTCGCCGGTGCGTTGCCAATGAACTGACGGTCGAGGAACACCTGCGCGTTTGGCACGTCGGCTTCGATGCGCAGCGTCCCGAGCTCGGGCGCGGCAGCGGCCGGTGCGGGCGCCTCAGGCGTGGGCGCAGCATCCGTACGCCGCGGCCTGCGCGGTGCGGCCGTCGCCGTTTCCGATCGACCGGACGCCGGTGCGCCCGCGTCGGCACGCGGCGCATCTGGTTGAGGCGTCGTGCGTGCAGGGTCCGAGACCGCATCCGAACTGGCGGGCCCACGGTCCTCCAACAGCACGAACATCGCGAAGGCACCGCCGACGACGAGCGCGAGGACAACGACGATCGCGAAGATTCGTCCGTTCACCACTGAGATTCTACGCGACGGCCGTTTCTACGCGGTCCGGCACCGGCCAGCCCCTGCACCAACCCCGGCTGGCGGATAAAATGTGCAGCGCGGGAGAACATCGATGAGCGTGCGAGTCGCTATCGGGATCGCGGTAGTCACCTTGTGGATGGCGGCACCGGCCGGCGCACAAGTGGACTTCACCGGGCAGTGGGCACCTCTCTATCACGAAGACACCATCGAGCGAATTCCCGGTCCTGAGCTGGGCGACTACACCGGCCTGCCGCTCAGCGAGGCCGGACGCATGCGCGCCGAGTCCTGGGACGCGGATCGCATCTCTGTCGTGCAGGAGTATCAGTGTCGCCCGCATTCGTCGGACTATTCGCTCCGCGGCCTCGCACCGCTGCGCATCTGGGCCGACTACGACCCGGCCACGCAGCGCATCGTCGCGTTCCACACGCACATCGGCGCCTACGAGAACAAGCGCACGATCTATCTCGACGGCCGTCCGCATCCGAACGAGTATGCGCCGCACACGTTTCAGGGGTTCTCGACCGGCGTGTGGGACGGCAACATGCTGACGGTGACCACGACGCACCTCAAGGAGAACTACCTGCGGCGGAACGGCGTACCGCGCAGCTCGAAGGCGACGTTCACCGAGCACTGGGTCCTTCACGGCAACTACCTGACGATCACGCACCTCGTCTACGACCCGGTGATCCTGACGGAGCCGCTCGTGCGCAGTCAGAGCTGGTTCCTCGATCCCGGCCAGCGCGCGGGATTGTTTCCCTGCGAGTACCTGCCGGAAGTACCGGCCGACGCTGGAACGGTGCCCCACTATCTGCCCGGCGCCAATCCGTGGCTCAAGGAATATGCAGAGTGGTATGCACTGCCGCTCGAAGCGGCACGCGGCGGCGCCGAGACGTTGTATCCGGAATACCGCGCGAAGATGGGTGCCTATAAGCCGAAGGACAAGTGCGAGCGATTCTGCAATTGCACCGGCTTCGGCGATTGCCTGTCCCCTACCGGCGGCCGATGAAGACCTCGCTGTTATCGCTCTCGATCGCATCGTGCGCGTTGGTCTTCGTGTCGGCGCAATCGCCGGCGACGCAGTCGCCCGCGGCGGCCAGCGACATCAGCGTGGTTCACGTGCAGAAGAACGTGTATCTGCTGGCGAGCCGCACCGGCAACGTCGCCGTCCAGACTGGCGATGACGGGGTGCTGCTTGTCGATACCGGCACCGCGCCGATGGCGCAGAAGCTGTTCGCCGCGATTCGCACGCTCTCGATCAAGCCCATTCACACGATCGTCAACACACACCTGCACGGCGATCACACCGGTGGCAACCAGGCACTGGTGAAGCTCGGTGCCGGCGGCCCGCAGCCGCCGCGTGTGATGGGCCACGAGAACACGTACAACCGGATGATGGCCGCGGCCGTCGAGGCCAACGCCAACACGCCGGCAGCCGCGCTGCCAATGAACGCCTACTTCACGCCGGCGCGCGACTTCTTCCTGAACGGCGAGGCGATCGTGCTTCACCATGCGCCGGCCGCGCACACTGACGGCGACACGATCGTGCATTTCCGTGGCTCCGACGTCGTCGCGACCGGTGATGTATTCAATCCCGATCTCTATCCGATGATCGACATCGCCAACGGCGGCACCGTCAACGGCACGATCGCCGCGCTCAACCGCATACTCGAGATCACCGTGCCGGCGAAATATCAGGAGGGCGGCACCTACGTCGTCCCCGGTCACGGCCGGATCTGCGACGAAGCCGAAGTCGTCGAATATCGCGACATGGTGACCATCGTGCGCGACCGCGTCGCCGACCTCGTGAAGAAAGGCCTGTCGCTCGAGCAGGTCAAAGCCGCGAAGCCCTCGCGCGATTACGACGGCGACTACGGTGCCACGAGCGGCGCGTGGACGACGGACATGTTCGTCGAAGCCGTGTACAGGACGATCAATGCGAAGTAGTGTGTGGATGGCCGTCGTGCTGGCGGTAGGTGTTTCGGCCCAGGGCTGGGCAGAGAGCTCGGCGCAGGGCCCGCCCGCAGGGCGTGGCGGACGCGGCGCGCCGCAGCCGCCGCGGACTCCGCGCGCCGCTGCTCCGGTGGACTTCACCGGCTACTGGGTGTCGGTCGTCACCGAGGACTGGCGTTGGCGGATGGTCACGCCCGCGAAGGGTGACTTCGCCGGCGTGCCGCTCAACGCCGCTGCTCGCAAGATCGGCCAGGCGTGGGATCCGGCGAAGGACGAAGCCGAGGGCAACCAGTGCAAGGCGTACGGAGCCGCGGGCATCATGCGCATACCAGGCCGGCTGCATGTCACCTGGCAGGACGACACCACGCTGAAGATCGACGCCGATCAAGGCACGCAGACCAGACTGTTCCACTTTGGCGGCAAGCCGGCGGCCGGGCTCAAGCCGTCGTGGCAGGGCTACTCGAGCGCGAACTGGGAAGGACCGCAGCGCGGCTCGGGCCCGCCCGACTTTCTGCCCATTGCGCTCAACCCGCGCGAGGGCACGCGCGGCCGATCGCTCGAAGTGGTGACGACCAATCTGCGCGCCGGCTATCTGCGCAAGAACGGCGTTCCCTACAGCGAGAACACCGTGCTGCGCGAGTACTTCGATCTGTCTAACGAGCGGAACGGCGATACCTGGTTCGTGGTCACGACGATCGTCGAGGACCCGACGAATCTGACGCAGCCGTTCGTGACGAGCACGAATTTCAAGAAGCAACCCGACGCGACAGGATTCACGCCGACGCCCTGCGCGGTGAGATAACGATCCGCTTACGGACTTTCGACGCGCCTGAATTCGACCGATCCCGCGGTGCGCGCCAGCCGCACGGCGTGAAATGGCGAGGTGAGGATTTGCGCGGTCAACGCATCGCGAGGCGGACGCCGCTCGCGATACTCGACAACCGCGCGGCTCCCTTCCGTCTTCACTGCCGTAATCTCCACGGCGAATCCGGCCGTGGGCCGCGTGCCGAGAAACACGGCGACGACCATCGATTGCGTGAAATCGACAGGCGGCGCAGCACTCTGAGCATCATGCTCTTTCCAGAGCGCCTGCCACTCGGCTGCGGTCCGAACCGCAACCTGCCGGGAGTCCTCGATATTCGACATGACCCCCTGCGCCACGGTAACCAGCTCGGCTGGAGGCGGCACCTGTCCCAACGCTGCGCTCGTCGCCGCGAAGCATACCAGCACGGTCGTGAAGGTCTTCATCGTCGGACTGTAATGATATCGTCTGCGCGATCACCACTGGAAAGCCCCTGACCATCACTCAGACTCAAGCCCTCGTCCCCGGGGCGGGCTCGTACGATTTCTGCGCACGTGCGCACGGCAGAAAGGAGCCACGTATGTTCCGGATTGTTCGCGGAGCCGTCGTTGTCTTGGTATGCCTCACGGTGAGTCGCGTGGCCTTCGCGCAGGACGTGCAGACGCCTGAACGCGCCATCCCGGGTCAGTACATCGTTGTCCTCGATGATCAGCGAGTGAGCCGCGCCGAGGTGCGCGCGCGTGCCGATGCGCTCGTTCGTCAGCACGGCGGAGCCGTCCTGCGACGATACGAGAACGCACTCCGTGGCTTCGTCGCGGCGATGTCGGCAACGGCCGCCGCGGCCCTGGCGCGCAGTCCTGGAGTCCGCTACGTCGAGCAGGATAGCGTGCGGGAGATCGTCGAGACGCAACCCGGCGCCACATGGGGCCTCGATCGAATCGACCAGCGCGACCTTCCGCTCGCTGGCACGTACATCTACGACACGACGGCGTCGATCGTGGACGTCTACATCATCGACACCGGCATCCGTTCGACGCACACCGACTTCGGCGGTCGCGTCTCCCCGGTCGGCTTCACCGCGATCAACGACGGGAACGGCACCAACGACTGCAATGGCCACGGAACGCACGTCGCCGGCACGGTCGGCGGCGCCACGTACGGAGTGGCAAAAGGAGTCACGCTGCACGCCGTGCGCGTCCTCGGCTGCAACGGGTCGGGCGCGACATCGGGCGTCATCGCCGGAGTGGATTGGGTGACGGCCAATCACGTCTCACCAGCCGTGGCCAACATGAGCCTTGGCGGTGGCGCCTCGACCGCACTCGACGACGCGGTGCGGAACTCGATCGCGTCGGGCGTGACCTACGCCGTCGCGGCGGGCAACAGCAACGCCAACGCCTGCACTTCATCACCGGCGCGCGTGTCGCAGGCGCTGACGGTCGGAAGCTCGACGAGCGGCGACGCGCGATCGTCGTTTTCCAATTTCGGCACCTGCGTCGATCTCTTCGCGCCTGGATCGAGCATCACGTCGGCCTGGTTCACCAACGACACGGCGACGAACACGATTAGCGGAACGTCGATGGCCTCGCCACACGTGGCCGGCGTCGCGGCGCTCTACCTTGCCGGGGATCCAACTGCGACGGCGAGCACCGTGCATGCCGCCGTGGTCAACAACGCAAGTCTGGACAAGCTGTCGAACGTCGGTACGGGATCGCCGAATCGGCTCCTCCACTCGCGCTTCGGGGGTGCACCGGTGGATTCACCGCCCTCGGCCAGCTTTACGTTTTCGTGCACCCTCCTGACGTGCACGTTCGATGGCTCTGGTTCGACCGACGACAACGGGATCGGCAGCTACGCGTGGAACTTCGGCGACGGCCAGAGCAATTCCGGGGCAGCGGTCTCCCACACCTACGCCAGCGGCGGGACCTTCACCGTAGTGCTGACGGTCACGGATACCGCCGCTCAGACCGACACCGAGTCGCGCTCCGTCACGGTGACCGGCGGATCCGGCGCTCCGTGCACGAACTGCCAGAGCTACACCGGAACCTTGTCGGGACCTGGAGACTCCGATTACCACCCGAACGGGACCTGGTATTTCAGCGGTCTCTCCGGCACGCACCGCGGCTGGCTGCAGGGACCTGCGAACGCCGACTTCGATCTCTACCTCTATAAATGGAATGGCTTCTTCTGGGTGATTGTCGCGCGGTCAGAGAGCGCCACCTCCGAAGAGCAGATCACCTACAACGGTACGGCAGGCTATTACCGCTGGCGTGTGTACTCGTTCAGCGGCAGCGGTGCCTACACCGTCTGGTTGCAGCAACCGTAACCATCGTGGGGAGCGGGCCACCGGCCTGCTCCCCGCCGTCTACTTCTCGGCTGCACGCGCCGCTTTGAGGATATTCACGATTCCGTAGTTGTGCTCGTGACACTCGAACGGCAGGATCGGCGACTGCTTGTCGAGCACGAGCGGCATGGCGATCGTCCACGGCCTCGTCCACGTCGCTGGATCCTCCATCGTCGCGGTCCATTGGATCGTGTCTGGCGCGACGCGCTTGAATCGCTCGACGACGCGGAAGGTGGCAGGGTCGGCACCGCGGTAGGCGGCGGCCTTCGTGAAGTTCGTCGTCTCGACGACGAGCGTGTCGCCTTCCCAGTGCCCACGCGCGTCGCCCATGTGCATGCGCAGACCCGCGCCGACGTGCGGACGACCGTCGAGCGGAATGACTCGAGTCTCGTGGATGATTTCGTAGGTGATGACGACGTAGCCGGGCGTCTGGACGATCTGGTAGTTGTTGCCGTACATCACCGGAATCATCGACCCGGGGACGCTGCGCGTGATGCAGCGTTCGAGAAAGCCGAGATCCTCCGGACCGTTGAAAGGCCCGCCCATGAAGCTCGTACGCGCGGGGCCTGCCCCACGTTTCCGCGCCTCCGGCGTGAGCGGCGGGATACGGCCGTCAGCAGGATCGACGACCGACCACGCCTGTGCACGCCGCGACAGGTGCAGGTTCTCGAGCCACCAGTAGTCGGGACCGCGCGGTCCCGGCGCAAGACCGTCGACCGCCTGCTGCTCGGCGGCCTGGCGGATCTGCGCCATCTCGGCCGGCGTGATGTCTTCGAGACGGCGGCCTTCGAACCGCGCCGGGCGCTCCAGCGGCGTCGCGTATTCGTCCGAGTTGCTGTAAGTGCCCTGCAGATCGGGATCGCCCCACGGCGTGCGAGGCGTCTTCCCGGTCTGAGCGGCGGCGGCTTGCGCCGCCAGGACTATCGTCAGCGCGGCGATGATGCGCACGCGCCAATTATGCGCCGATGGTGTACTCAGTTCGACAGCTGCGTGTCGAATGACGAACCTCGACAAGCGCCGTGGCCATTCTCTGCCCGAGGTAGCCGATACTTCCTGAACTTTCCCACTTTTCAAGTTTCCACTTTTCAACTTTTCCACTTTTCAACTTTTCCACTTTTCCACTTCGAGAGTAGACTGGCCTCGTGAGACGGCGGCGGCCCATCATCCTGCTCCTGGCGGCACTGGCCGCCCTGGTCGTCGCTGTACGTGTCGACGCGCAGTTCCGGCAGCGCGGCTTCCGCGGTTTCGGCAATCTCGGTTCCGGAGACATTGCCACCGACAAGGATTTCGACGGCGCCTTCCATTTCTGCCGCGTCTACTTCCGCAGCGACTTCCGCGGCGACGGCGGCAACTGGAGCGTCGACTATCCACGCGCCGACATCAACCTCTCGGTGCGACTGAGCGAGCTGACGCGCACCGACGTCAGCCTGACCAACGGCGACCCCAATCCGCTGCTCGTTCGCCTCACCGACGACGTGCTGTTCCGCTGTCCGTTCATCATGATGACCGAGGTGGGCTCGGCGTTCATCGACGACAACGAGGCGGCGCGGCTCCGCGAGTACCTCCTCAAGGGCGGCTTCCTGTGGGCCGACGATTTCTGGGGCAGCTACGCCTGGGAATGGTGGGTGGGTCAGTTCTCGAAGGTGCTCAACCCCGCGGAGTATCCGATCATCGACCTGCCGCCGACGCATCCGCTGTTCTCGTCTCAGTTCGTGATCCAGAAAGTGCCGCAGATCGCCTCGATCAATTACTGGGCCGGGAGCGGCGGCGATACGTCCGAGCGAGGGGCCGACAGCAAAGACGCCCACGCCCGCGCCATCCTCGACAAGCACGGCAACATCATGGTGCTGATGACGCACAACACCGATCTCGGCGACTCGTTCGAGCGTGAAGCCGACGATCCGCAGTACTTCTACCAGATGTCAGTGCCGGGTTACGCCTTCGGCGTGAACGCGCTGCTCTACGCGCTCACGCACTAGCGTCCAATCTTCAATTTCTCGGCATCGCGAATCGTCGCGTCGGCGTCGGCCTTGGTGATGTATCCGGCTTTGAGATTCTTCTCGGTCGCGTCCTTCACGCGCGCAAGGTAAGCGTCGCGTGTTGGATACAGCGCGGTGAGCCGGGCGACGTCGAACGGCTCGCTCGATCCCATGAGCCGGCAGTTTCGTTCGCCGCCTCCGCTCGCGGCGCCAACGTTGCCGACGTTGTCGCCGGTGTTCTTCGCGATCGGAGCGACGACGGCGGCAAGACGGATTCCTCCTCGCGCCAGGCCCATGTCGTCGCGGACGATTTCCCAGCGCGGTCCGGCCAGTCCACCGCGGCCCCGTCCGGTATCGACGGCCGGCGTGCTGGAGGGCGGCAGCTGTTTCAGCTCGATTGGCAGAGCGATCGGCGGCGCGGCGCCGTCGGCGAGCCAGCGATGCGTCGCATCGAACGCCGCATTGAGCACGTGGTAGGACGGCACACGGCTGAACGGCGGCTGCGCGCACCCTCCGTTCACCCCTTCATTTTCCGCGCCGGCACCGTTGCCCGCGGCACCGTTGCCTTTGTCGCCGCCGCTGATCGACGGTCCACCGATGGCCGGCGACCCTTCCACCGGACGCATGCCCGAGACGCGCAGGCCGAGCGCCGCCATCGACCGCGAGAACTGCGCGTCGAGGTGCGAGGTCCCGGCCACTTCCCACTGCCGGTAGCCATTCGAATCCGCCATGCGCGCGTTGGCCTGGCCGATCACGTCGCTCTCGTCCAGATACTTGAAGACCTTCACGTTGAGGTCCGGACTCACCCGGCCACCGCCGCCGTGCAGCAGCACCGCGTCGAAGAGCTTCGACGTCAGCGGGTGCACCGAATGAAAGTAGTTATAGAGCCGGCCCGCCGACTGCGAGTGGCCGGTGGCAATCAGACGCTGCACGCGCAGACCGCCCATCACGTCGCGGCTGGCCTTGCCGCGAATCGTCAGCGCCGCCGCGCTGAAGACGTCGTACGACAGGGCATCGCCGATGATCGTCCCGCCGCGCGACACATCGAGCGTGCCGTAGCGCGACGGACTCCACTCCTTCAACGCATTGACGCCGGCGGTTTGCGCCGAGACGCCCACCCAGGCGTACCCCGAACGAATCAGGTGCTCGTACGACTGGAACCACTCGTACTCGCCGTCGTGCCCCTGAGACACGTTGTACCACTCGACAATGGCCGTGCCATTGAAGCGCGCTGTCTGGCGGGGACGCCGCACGACCAGACGCGTTGCATACGGATGGTCCACATCGATGACGTTGCCGCGGTCGCCGGCCGGCGTGTTGTAGCGATTGGCCGTGCCGGTGATGAAGAACTCTTCCTCGACATAGCCCTGTCTGGCGAGGTCCACCGGCGTGGCGTTGTACGGATAGCCGTGATCAGGATGGCGAAGCGGCGTCGTGTTCGCGATCGGACCGGTCACATCCGGCGCCCGAAGGACGACGTGATGGGCCTGCTCGCGAGCCGAGACGGCCGCGAGCGTGAGGGTCACTGCCGCACCGACGATGAGCAGACGACGCATGGGAGCGCTCCCGCGTAGTGTCCGGCTTCAGCCGGACCGGTATCGTCCTTCGAACACCAGCTCGCCGATCGGCTTTCGCGTGTTCGGCAGCTCGCGCGCCTGAAAATCCTCAGGCAGATCTTCCTTGCGACCCGGCTTGCCGACGGCCGCCATGGCTTCGACGGTGTAGTCGTCGGGGATGCCGAGCACCTGCCGCGCCCGCGCGTAGTCGAAGCCCGCCATCCCGTGCACGACCAGCCCGCGCAGCGTCCCCTGCAGCGCCAGGTTCTCCCAGGCCGCACCGGTATCGTAGGTGTGGGTGACGAGCGGCTTGCCGGTCTGCTCGTTGGTCGTCCTCGAGATGAACATCAGTAGCGCCGAGGCCTTCACGCACCACGCCTTGTTCCGGTCGACGAGCAACTCGAAGAACAGCGGCCACTGCTCGGTGTCGCGGCGTGCGTAGAGGATACGCCAGGGATGCGTGTTGCCCGCCGAAGGCGCCCACCGCGCCGCCTCGAACAGCACGAACAGATCCGCTTCGTCGATCGATTCACCCGACATGGCGCGCGGCGACCAGCGATCCACGAACAGGTCGTCGATTGCATGGTCCGCTCTGCGAACCGTTCCGCCCTTGACGATCACAGTCGATCAGTAACCGAGCCGCAGCACGCCGTCCCTGGCGCCGTCCACCGTCCCGCTCTCGAGCCATTCGCGCGAGGCGCGGAACAGCACGAGATGGTTCTTCTCCCACATCGCGTTGTGCGACGAGCAGCCGAGATCGATGAGCATCTTCTGCGGGGCGCCGAGGTCGGCATAGAGCTGCCGGACGCGGTCGGGCGTCACCTGCTTGTCGTGAATGCCGGCGATCATCAGCGTCGGCGTCATGGCCTTGGCGACAGTCGCCTGATTCCAGCCCCAGGTCGTCGTCTGCGGCGCGCGCCGAACGCCAGCCCCCCACGTCGCGCCGACCGTGTCGGATTCGATCATCGCCGACCACACCGCATCGCTGACCGTGCGGTCGTACTGATCTGCGCAGCCAACCTGGCGATCCCAGTTGGCGTCGAACTCGGCGCGCGACTGCGTGTTGAACGTCGTGCCATTTGCGGGAAGCTTCGGCGCCTCGGCCGCGCCCTTCGGGTTGTAGGCGGGCGCGAGGATGACGAGGCGATTCACCTTCGCCGGATTCTGCGCGGCGTAGCCTCCGGCGCGCGGGCCGCCGAGCGACCACGCCACGAGGCTGACGCGATCGACACGCCGCAGCAGGCGAATGTAATCGACGGCGGCGCCGACATCGTTCCAATCCGAACCGATGTTGGTCAGCGCGGACGGGTACGACGGCGTGCACGGCGCGCCCAGGAACTGGGAACGCTGATTCTCGGCGAGGTTGCAGGGGTCGTTCATCGGCGCCGGCCGCGTCGAGCGACCGTAGCCGGTCATGTCCACCGAGAACACGTCGAACCCGGCTCGCGCGAGATAGGCCATCCAGCTGTAGTCGCCGTTCGGCACGTCGAAGGCGACTTCCGCGGGCGTGCCCGCGCCATGGACGAACAGCACGACGCGATCGGCCGGGGTCGTCGCGCGCGCCACCATCCCTGCGAGCACGCGCTCGCGCACGTACAACTGCGCCTGCTGTCCGGCGATGGCCGGCACGGTCGACTTCACGCGCACGAAGTGATCGATCGTGAGAAGCTGGCCGCTGTCGTCGCCGGCCAGCGGGATGGCGAACGCGGTGAGCAGGGCGATCGTCGTCAGCAAGCGCATACGGGTCTCGCGCAGGGGCGGCGCACATGCCGCCCTTGCATCATCAATGCGTCGACGTCTTCAGATGATCCCGCAGCAGGTCTCGTCCGAAGTCGCCGTTGAAGTCGCGCCAGATCGAGTGCACGTGATTGCCGTCGTTCTGGCTGTTGTCGAACTCGATCAGAAACGTCGGACCCTGCACGCGGTAGTAGTGCTTCTGCCCTCGCTCGGTCGATCCCGCCCAGGCAAACCCGATGTTCTCGATGCCCGCCTTCTTCACCTTGGCCATGCGATCGGCGGCGATGTCGCTCGTCATCAGCCCGGCATATGCGTCGAGGATCTTCATCAGCTGATCGCGCTGCGCGGCGGTCATCGCCGAGACCTTGATACCTTCGGGGGACAGCGGCTTGATGTCGAGCTCGTTGCCGGTGACGATGTCGTTCAGCGCGACGTTGTTGAAGACCGCCGTCTTCCGCTGGCCCTCGTCGAGCGACGTCACGAGCGCGCGCGCCGTGTCCTCGAGCTGACCGAGTGTTCGTTGTCCCTTCTGCGGACCATCCTTCACTTCCGCGGGATTGGCGCCGGCAAACGACGGCGTGCTCGAGATCGCCGTTCCGTTCACGACGTCGAAGTGCAGCGAGATGTGATGGAACTCGACGCGCCATCCCCACGTGCCCTTGGCCGCCGGCGTGCCGAACACGGAGAAGCGATAGCCTTCGGGATCGCGTGTCGGGCCGCTGCCCTTCTCGACGTCACGAAGGATGTTTTCGAGCTGCATGATCTTCGTGTAGGTGTCGTAGCCTCGCGTGCTCAGGCCGGTCTTGAGCAATTCGTGCGCGAGCTTGCGCTGCGGCTCGGTCATCGCTTTGATCTGAAGCCCATTGCGCTCGAATTGCGGCACGAAGTGCCAGCGCAGGCGCTCCGCCGAATCGAAGGCAAAGGTCGCCTGCTGCCGCTGCTCCGGCGTCAGCGACGCCAGGAAGTTGGTGGCCGCCGTCGTCATCGACGCCGTCGTCGATCGCTGTTGCGCGACGACCGCGATGCTCAATACCGCGATGAGACTACCTGCGAGAATGAGTCTGGGAGACGTGAAGCGAGTCATACCTTCACCTTGTAGGGGTCGCCCTGTAGGAGCCGCCGTGAGGCGGCCCTCGTGGAGCGGCCCACTGAAAAGTCGCCGGATGGTAACACGTTTGCCCATCTGGCGCGCAGATTGCTTCGGCGAGCGAAATTGACTAGAAGAGGTGGGAGTATGAAACAGCTCTCTCTGCTCGTTCTGATGCTCACTGTTGGTGCGGTGGCGTGCGACGAGAACCCTGTCGGCCCGACCAGCATTCAGAACATCACCTGGAAGCTCGAATCGATCGAGCGTACTGGAACGGCCACGATTACCGTCCCCAACCCTGACCAGTTCACGGTGCGCTTCGAGGACAACGGGAACGTGGCCGTACGGGCGGACTGCAATTCGTGCAGCGGGCGCTACACGCTCGACGGCTCCTCGCTGACCATTGGCAATGTCGCGTGCACGTTGATTGCGTGTCCGATGCCAGGGCTCGACACCACGTTTACCTCCGTCCTCGGCAACGTCCGTTCGGCGACGGCCTCGGGCAGCCAGCTCACGATTACCGGCACCGGCTTCACACTGCGCTTTAGGAACTAGAATGGAGCCCTCACCGAGGAGGGCTTCGTGGCTGATTCGATCGACCGCCGTGACTTCTTCAAGGGGGCGGCGCTTGGCGCAGCTGGTCTGGTGGTTACCACCGAGAAGACCGCTGACGCCGCCGCCATCCCTGCGCCGTCACCAGTCACACTGCCGACCAGCGCCGATGCGCACGACCTCGCCTACGCGCAGGCGCAGAGCGCGGCCACGGCTCCCGTCCGTGCCGTCACCACGCCAGGACGGCCAGCCTCCGACTTCATGGTCGACGTGATCAAGAAGATTGGCTTCGAGTACGCGGCAGTCAATCCCGGCTCCACGTTCCAGGGTCTTCACGAATCGCTGATCAACTACGGCAAGAACACCGCGCCCGAGCTCCTCACGTGCCTGCACGAAGAAGCCGCCGTGGCGATGGCGCACGGCTACGCGAAGGCGGCCGGCAAGCCCATGCTCGTCGCCGTGCACGGCACCGTCGGACTGCTCCACTCGTCGATGGCGCTCTTCCAGGCCTGGGCCGATCGCGTCCCCGTCGTCCTCATCGTCGGTCATCACCGCAATCCGTCCGGCGTGATCAACCGTCCGCACAGCGCGCAGGACATGGGGCTGCTCGTGCGCAGCTTCGTCAAGTTCGACGACGAGGCGACGAATCTCGAGCGGTTCGCGGACGCGGCGATGCGCGCCTACAAGATCGCGATGACGCCGCCGATGGGACCGGTGGTGCTGACCGTCTCCGCCGAACTGCAGGAGTCGATGGTCACGAACGAGCCGCGCATTCCGGAGCTGGTGCTGCCGGCGCCGCCACAAGGCGAGGCCGCCGCGGTTCGCGAAGCGGCGCGTCTGCTGGTCGATGCGGAAAGTCCGCTCATTCAGATCGCCAAGCTCGGACGCACGCCGAAGGCGTGGGACCTGCTGATCGAGCTCGCCGGCACGCTGCAGGCTCCGGTGGACACGATGGGCTATTCGTCGTGGCAGAAGTTCCCGTCGTGGCATCCGCTCTATGGAACCGGTGGCCGCGGCTACACACCCGACGTCACGCTCGGTCTCGAGGTCACCGACATGTCGGCGCAGGCGCGCGCGGCGCGGGCCAACAACCGCAAGACCATCAGCATCTCCGCCGAACACCTGTTCCAGGGCAGCAACATTCACGACTACGGCCGCTACGCCGACGTCGATCTCGCGATTGCGGCCGACGCTGAAGCCACGCTGCCCTCGCTCATCGAGGAAGTACGGCGTCAGATCACGCCGGCGCGCAAGAGCGCGATCGAAGCGCGCGGCCAGCGTGTCGCTGCCGCTCACAAGCAGGCGCAGATGGACGGCATTCGCGAGGCACGGCACGGGTGGGACGCAAGTCCGGTGAGCGTGCCGCGGCTGATCGCCGAGCTCGGCGATCAGATCGCCAAGGACGATTGGGCGATCGTCTCCGGCCATCAGTTCACCGGCGACTGGCAGCGCCGGCTGCTCAATCACGACAAGCCCTATCGCTACAACGGCGACTGCGGCGGCTTCGGCATCGGCTACGACACGCCGGCGTCGGTCGGCGGCGCGCTCGCGCACAAGAAGAACGGCCGCCTGTCGGTCGCCATCGTCGGCGACGGCGATCTCAACTTCAGCCCCGGCGTGCTGTGGACCGCCGCGCATCACAGGATTCCGCTGCTCTTCGTCGTCCACAACAACCGCGCGTATCACGCGGAGGTGATGATCATCCAGCGGATGTGCGGCGTGAGAGGACGAGGAAACGAGAACGCCCACATCGGCAACGTCATCGCCGATCCGGATCCGAACTATGCGCAGCTGGCGAAGGCCTACGGCATGTACAGCGAGGGGCCAATCGAGCACCCGAAGGATCTGGCAGGTGCGTATCAGCGTGCGCTGGCGAAGGTGCGAGCTGGAGAGCCGGCACTGATCGACGTCGTCTCGCAACCGCGGTGACTGTGATGAAGCTCCTCGCGATCAGCGCCTTTGCTCTTCTTGCCGTGAGTGTATCGGCGCAAGCTCCGGCGCCGCTTGCCGCGGCCACTGGAAACGCGCAGCGCGGCAAGGCGGTGTTCGAAACCACGCTGCGCTGCTTCGCGTGCCATGGCTACGACGGCCAGACCGGCTCACCGCGCCTGGTGCCGATGGCGCGCGCCGAGGACATCTTCCTTGCGTACGTGCGCAAGCCGGCGACACCGGGCATGCCGTCGTTCGCGGCGGTGCCGGAGCAGCAGCTGCGCGACGTCTACGCCTACATCCGATCGATTCCGCAGGCCGCGCCGGCGCCAGACAGCGTGCCGCTGATCAAAGGGATCCTCGACCGACGCGCGAAGGCCAACTGAGACGTAGGGTCCGGCTTCGGCCGGACCGGACCAACGTAGTGTCCGGCTTTAGCCGGACCGGACCAACGTAGTGTCCGGCTTTAGCCGGACCGGACCGCCTCCACTGAGATCACATCATGAAACACGCCTTTGGCCTGCGCATTCCACAAACAGTCGACGACGCCGTCGATCTCGAATCGACCGCGCTCATCGTCTACGACATGCAGGTCGGCATCATCCGGCAGTTGAAGCACGGCAGCGAGATGGTGGCCAAGATCGGGAGCGTGCTCGAGGTCGCCCGCGAGGTCGGCCTGCGTACGTTCTTCATGCGTCACACGTCGTTGCCGAAGAACCTGATGGGTGTGTTTCAGTGGCGGCAAGCCCTTGCCTGGCAGCGCAAAGACTCCCCGGAGGATGTGCACCCGTGGTTTCTGCGTGACTCACCCGGTCACGCGATCGTCCCCGAGCTCACACCGCTCGACAGTGAAGGCGTGTTCGACAAGATTGGCATGTCGGCGTTCGA
>Ga0075421_100004633_pt1 | contig 16617 bp, 13 predicted proteins | sample SoiMetdeltSBSDD5_FD_75292 | JGI IMG/M metagenome (GOLD analysis project Ga0075421, IMG submission 75292) | Bulk soil microbial communities from a Populus tree surrounding site in Tennessee, USA - Soil MetaG P. deltoides SBSDD5 | ecosystem: Environmental > Terrestrial > Soil > Tree plantation...
ACTATCAGGTCGGGACGACGGTCACGATCTTTCTCCCTTGCGCGGAGGAGGAACAAGCCGGCATCCACCCGCCGGAGGAAGTCACTGCTCCCCCAGCGCCCAAGGAAACCATCCTCGTCGTCGACGACGAAGACGGGATCCGCGCACTTATGGGCAAAGTACTCACGCGCGAAGGATACGAAGTCATCGAAGCGTCGAGCGGTGAAGAAGCGCTCGAAAAGGCGCGCGCTTATTGGGGTGTGATTCCCCTGCTTGTTACTGATGTCGTCATGCCCGGAATGGGCGGAGTCGATCTCGCCAGTCAACTGTCGGCCCAACGGCCCGGGATCAGGGTGATGTTCATCTCCGGCTATACGGGCCAGTCCGCTCTTTCTTCGGCGCAGCTTTCACAAGGTTTCGAATTCTTACAGAAGCCCTTCACCTTGAGCGCATTTCTGGGCAAAGTCCGCGCCATCCTTGCCGCTCCGCGCGGCATGGGCCACGCCTCGGGCGGTTAAATTGCGTCCAGCATAGGCCATGCTACACTAGAAAAGTTATGGGAATTCCGAACGCACGCCGCTTTAAGATCTCAAGCCCGGATGGCACGCAGACCGCCACGGTTGTAGCCGTCTTGCCAAAGGGCGCCGATGTCGACGCCTACGTCGCCGATGTTCGCAGCCGCTACGACTGGAAGGCCCACTCCGAAATGATGCAGCGGCAGTTCAAAGTACGCGTCGGTCAGCAGAAACAGAAGAAGGCCAAGTAAGGCTTTTCTTCCGCTTTCCGCCTGCTGGAAAGCTACTGCTTCATCCCCAAAGTCCGAATGGCCCGGGCTCCTGCCTGGGCCACTTCTGTTTCTCCATCCTGGCTCAACTTCTCGAGCGCGGGCCGCGCGTCGTCAGAATAGGTGCGCGCAAGCACGTCGGCGAGGTAAATCTTCTCTTCCTTCGTCCTTTCGTGCATCACCGGATAGAGTGCCTCTCGAATATCCTGTTCCCGGCAAAGTTCGATCAGAAAGGCCTGTGATATGCCCCGCCAAGAATAGGAGTTCAGCGTGTTCACCAGGTACTGCAGCGGGCTCAATTCGCCCAAATCGCGCTTGCCTAGCATCACGGCGGCGAAGGCGAGGCTCAACCGTGGGCTCATCTTCTTCTCCTCGTCGAAGAGCTTCACCATTCGTACCGCGTCTTCGGGATTCTTCAGCCGCGCGAACCCCTCCCCGGCGGCAGCACGCAAACCATCGTCCCGGTCCAGAATGAACTGCTCAAACACCGGCCGGCTGGCTTCGTCGGGCAGCTTCGCCAATGAGATCAACGCCGCGCGCTTCACCTTTACGCTCTTGCTGTCGCCGAGCACCTCACGAAGCCTTGGAATGGCGCTCTTATTGCGCAACTGCCCCGTGGCTTCGATGGCGGCGATCTGAACCTTTTCGTCGAGGTCGCGCAGGAGGAACGAGAACGAATCTGCCGCGGCCGGGTCGCCTATCTTCTGGAACGCCACCAGGCATTCGTAGATCACCTGCCCCTTCTTGCTCTTGACCGCCTCGGCCAGATCCGGTATTGCCGCCCGTCCCCGCAGTACACCCACCGCGCGCGCCGCGTTGGCCCGGGACTGCTCAGAGATGCCGCCTCGAGCCAAAGCGCCCAGCGCCAGCACGACGTCTTCGCGCACTTCCACGTAGGCTGGAATCACCTGATCGTTCGTGTCGGAGAACTTGGATTTCAGGCTGGTGCCCGCCCTCTTGAGCGACGCGGTAAGCCCGAACTCGATGTACCCCGGCAAATAGAAGTTCACCAGTCCGTCGGCCGCCCGGATTTGAATCTCCTCGTCGGGATCTTTGGTGGCCGCTACCAGCAGATCCAAACCGCCGAGCCCGCCCATACGCACCAGCGCCGTAACGGCTTCGCGCCGAACCTCCACGTTGCCGTCGTTCAAATACGGTTTCACGCGCTCGATTGCCTGCGGACCACCGTCCTTGCCGACGTCCTTCAGCATCTTGATTACCTGTTTGGACCCATCTTGAGCCAGCAGGGCGAAAGCGATCAGCACCAGAGCAGACAGAGATCGGATGAACATATTTTGATTAGACCACCGCGGCCCACGCGCAGGTTGCAGCGAGACGGTTTACCGGACGAATTCGACCGCGACACGGGTCGGCAGGATTCCCGCCTCGAAACCCATATCGAGCAGCTTCTGGGCCGCCGCGGGCACTTCCTCGCCGCAGTCGATCGTATGGTGGTTTACGTACATTCCGACGAATTTATCGGCCAGCGGGGTTTCCATTTCGCGCGCGAACTGCATGGCGTAGTTCAGCGCCTCTTCATGGTGGTCGAAGGCGTGCTGGATACTCTCTTTCATCATCCGGCAGCATTCGCTCTTGATATCGTCGGGCAACGACCGCAGCAGGGCGTTGGCGCCCAACGGAAGCGGGAGGTTGTATTTCTGCTTCCACCATTTGCCGAGGTCGGCGATGCAATGGAAACCGCCTTTGGCGAATGTCAATTGCGCCTCGTGGATCACCAGGCCCAAGTCCACTGTATGATCGCGTACTGCGTCGGGAATCTTGTCGAACGGTGTCACCACGGGGATGAAATCCGGTTCGAATAGGCTCAATGTCAGGAACGCCGTAGTCAATTTGCCGGGAATGGCGATGCGTTTTCCCTTAATCTCGGACGGGTCCATATTTCGGGCCGAAATGAGCAACGGGCCGTACCCGTCGCCCACGCTCGAACCGCTGGCCATCAACTGGTACTTGTCCGCGACATAAGGATAGGCGTGGTAGCTGATCGCTGTCAGCTCGTAGGCGCCCTCCATCGCCTTCCGGTTCAAGGTCTCGATGTCGGACAGTACGTGGGACACCTGAACGAAGCGCGAGCGCACCTTTCGCGTCGCCATTGCGTAGAACATGTACGCATCGTCGGAGTCCGGGCTATGCGCGCAGACAATCTCTCTAGCCTCGGTTGGAACCATGTGAATGTGAGTTTTCACTATAGCATGGCCCGTTTTTGAGACCCAGTAAACAGGCCTCTTGGGGCGGCGTGGAGAGGCGGAACTCTAAGTGCCGGCAGCGACTTTTTCAAGCTCGTTTTGGAGCTCGGACAATTGCGCGGCTAGCGCGCGGCAGGTTTCCCGCGAACCGCTCAGCATGCGATGGCGTCCCATGGTTTCCAGTTCTTGAGCAATCTGAGTTCCCGCTTCCGCGCCAAGCGTGGCCAGCGAGCCCTTCATAGTGTGCGCGGCTTCCATCACACGGCCCGCGTCGCCGTGTGCCACCGCTTCTTCCAACTGGCCCATCAACGACGGGTATTCCTGAAGAAACAGTTGTGCCACTTCGCGGAGAAGTTCTTCGTCTCCTCCCACGCGATCCAGTGCCAAGTTCCGATTGAACACGGCTAATTGCATCGGCCAATCCGTATTCGTTCCCTTGATCGCTACCATTCTCACGTCTCTTCGTATCGGTTACATCTCGGCTTCGTGAGAGATGCCTACGTAGATTTGCGTCGGGACCTCAGAGTTCATGCCTACTACTACTAGCAAGGCTAGTTTATCCCATCTTTGGAGGTATTTCTCATCAACTTTAAAGCAGATCTTCCTACATGACCGCGGGGCAAAGATAAGTCATTTTATTTCTTTTATTTGAACATTTCGAAATTCCACCTTTGTCCCGTGTCCGAGGAATCCCAAGTGCCCTTTCGTACGCCGAATCCCTGGGTGCTTGGCGACAATTTGAGGGTCTTGAATAGTACTAAGGTCACCTTTCGTGATTACTTCGCCATTCAACTTTACCTCGACTTGCGGGCCGTTGGCAGTGATCTCTTCCTGGTTCCATTCGCCTGCCGGCTTCAGCGCGTCCTTGGTAGCAGCAATCACGTCATAGATGGAGCCATGATGCTGCGCTGGCCGCAATCTGCCTGCGTACCGGGCGTCCTTGTGGTCGAGGATTTGGATCTCCATCCCGGCATAGGCCGCATCACCTTCCTTAGGTGCGCGGATCCCTACGCCGTTATTGCCGCCCGGCTCCATCCGGAATTCAAAGCGCAACACGAAATTGGCGTACTCGCGCTCGGTGAGTAGATTCCCTCCGCCGTCGGCCGGGCAGACCAGAATGCCGTTTTCGACTACATAGCCCCTGCCTTTGCCGCCCACTAGCATCCAACCGTCCAGCGTCTTCCCGTTGAACAGGGGTTGAAACCCCGGGTCGGCCGCGAATCCGGCAGCCGCCAGCAGAAGGAAAAAAAGTAGTTTCATCGAGAGATCCTTTCGTTCAATTCGCTTCCGGGCGTGGCAGTGCGCCCGAAGGTGGCACTATGGTGGGCCGCTTCAAAACAGCCGCGCGAGCGGCGCGAACTGCCTCTGGCATCCCTTCCATCATACGTTCGACGAGGCCCTGGATCTCCTGCACAACCTGGGGATTTCCTGCTGCCACGTTATAGCTTTCGTCCACGTCGGTAATGACATCGTACAACTCGGCACGGATGGGCAACGTCAGCACTCCCGCCGGCGGGGGCGGGCTGTAGATCACGTGATTGCGCCGCGCAACGTGCAGCTTCCAGCGGCCCCAGCGGGCGCACTGTAGATCCATTCCATCGAAGATCAACATCGGCTCACGTTCGAGCGTCTTCACCTTTCCGGTAAGCACCGGCGTCAGATCCACGCCATCCAGTTTCACGCTCGGCCGCGCGGCCCCGGTGAGACTGCAAACGGTTGGCATGAGGTCCCAAATGCCGCACGGGTTGTCGCTCACCTTCCCCTTCGCGATCCGTCCGGGCAACCGCGCGAGCATGGGTACCCGCTGGCCGCCTTCCCACGTCATCCCCTTGCGTCCACGAAGACGGCCCGGCGATCCCTGAAACCAGGGCCCGTTGTCGGAGGTGAATACGACAAGCGTGTTCTGCTCGGCGCCCGTACGCTTCAACGCCGCCAGAATCTCGCCTACGCTCCAATCCAATTCCTGCAGCACATCGCCATAGATCCCTTGCGGCGACTTGCCCTGGAAACGCTTGCTCGCCGCCAAGGGGATGTGCGGATATGTGTGTGGCATATAGAGGAAGAACGGCTTGCCTTTGGACGACTCGATGAACTTCACGGCCCGCTCGGTGTAGCGCGGCGTGAGGTCCTCCAGGCCAACGTTCTCCTCCAATACCTTGGTGTCATCCATCAGCCAGCGCGGGCTCATGTCGTTTGAGTACGGGATGCCGAAGTAGTGGTCGAATCCACGAAACGTGGGCAGGTAGGGCGCAAGGTGCCCGAGGTGCCATTTGCCGACAACCTGTGTGGCATATCCGGCGTTCTTGAGCACGTTCGCCATCGTGATCTCGGAGGTGGGCATCCCCTCCTTATCGCGGGGAAACAGAACGAGCGGTACGCCCGCGCGCACACAATAGCGGCCCGTGAGCAGCGCGGCGCGAGAGGGCGAGCAGACTGGATTGCCGGAATAGAAGTGAGTGAACCGCATGCCATCGCGGGCCAGCGAATCGATGTTAGGCGTGGCAATAGGAGAGCCATAACAGCCCAGGTCCCCATAGCCGAGATCGTCGCAGAGAATGACGACGACGTTTACCGGCGGGTTGTTGGGTTGGGCGTAGGCCGAAGAAACAGCCGCCGCGGCCGAAGAGGTGATAAACGCTCGCCTGGTGGACATGCGCCACATGCTACCACTGCTCCACGCCTGCTATTTGAGAATCCGGAACAGATTGGAATAGTCGTCTGTCCATGTGCCGACACCGTCGCGCGTTTTGGGATGCGCGGTGATGCCGGCGAACGGCGCCGTCTGGAAAGCCTCCGGCGTATGAGCCATCACGATGAAGGTCGTGCCGAAGCAATCGCCAGATTCATCCTCTTCGGTTTCCACGACCATCGCCGTCTTCTTGAGCTCGCCGGCTATGCTCGCCAATACTGGTTCGAGATTCAGATACTTGTTCGAAATGTGCATCACCAGGTATCCGGCCGGTTTCAAGTGGCGGAAGTACAGCTGGAACGCATCCTTGGTCACCAGGTGCACCGGAATCGAATCGCCCGAAAAGGCGTCCATCATCAGCACGTCGAAGTTCTGTGGCGACTGCCGTTCGAGCGACAGACGGCCATCGCCCATAATGATGCGCTTCGTCGATGGGGTGTCCGGGTAGAAAGAGAACTCGGTAGTGGCGATCTTTGGCACCACTGGATTGATCTCATAGAACGTAAGATCGTCGCCCTTCCGTCCGAAGGCGGCCATCGTGCCAGCTCCCAGTCCGAGCACGCCCACCTTCTGCGGAACGCCTTCCTTACGCACGCGCATCGCGCGGCCGATGCCCGTGTCGGGGCAATAGTAGGTGAGCAACTCACGCCGCCGCGCCGGATGCATCCATTGTTCGCCGTGGTTGATCGCACCATGGAGTAGCGTGCGATAGTCTTCCCAGCCGCTGCCGGTGCCTGTCTGGCGCACGCGAAGCGTCCCATAGAAGTTGCGCGTCACCAGGCGATAGCCCTTCACGCTGTCGCGAATGCTGACTCCCAGGAAGATCCACAGCCCAGCCATTCCCGCAAGCAGCGCGAACGAAGGCAGTGTGACCGCCGCCTGACGCCACGTGAAGCCAGGCTCTTCAATGGCGACGATGTAAGCAAGCAGTCCGCAGAAAGCAAGTGCGATTGGCAATTCGAAGTAGTTCTGGAATAGATAGGGTGCGACCACGCCTACGAACAGGCCACCAATCGCCCCGCCTACGCTCAGCGCCAGGTAGAACGATGTTAAATAACGCGGACTCGGCTTGCGCGAGGCGAGCTCACCGTGACAAACCATGCAACAGATGAAGAAGCCCGCCGAAAGCGCGGCGATCGTCCATTGCATCTTCAATTCGCTCGCGTTCGACCATTGGAGGTAGGCCATGCCGCCCAGCCCCGGCGCAAGCAACACCAAAAAGATGTTCCGTTGGTACCAGCCGCGAGCGTCGAAAGTGAGGATGAAGCTCAGTAAGTACAGGCTCAGCGGCAGGACCCAAAGAAAGGGGATCGCCGCCACGTCCTGGGACATGTGGTTCGTCGTGGCAAGCATCAACATCGAGGGGCAAGCGGCGAGCGCAATCCAAAGAAGCTTGGTGGCAAATGTCGGCGGCGCCTCAATGTCCGCGATCGCCTCCTCGGCCGCGGCGGCCAAGGCGGTCGATTCCGTCGAGCGCCCCTTGTAGGCGAGGTACGCGGTGAGCGCGGCAAACAGCACGTAGCCGGCCGACCAAACGTAAGCCTGCAGCCGCGTCGGCATATTGGGTTCGATCAGCGGTGGATAACTCAACAGGGCGAGCATCGAACCAAGATTCGACAGTGCAAACAGCCGGTACGGCATCGCGCCCTTCTCCGACCGTGAATACCAGGCCTGCAACAGCGGAGATGTCGTCGATAACAGCAGGTAAGGAAGGCCGACGGTTGCTGCGAGCAACAGGAGAATTCGGACCGTCGGATTCTCCGTACCCTGTGGCTTCCAGGCTTCGTTAGGCAAGATCGGAAGCGTGGCCAGACTCAGCAGCAGCAGCGTGATATGCAGGATGCTCTGTGTGCGCGGGGCGAGCCGCTTGATCAAGGAGTGTGAATAGAAGTAGCCCGCCAGCAGCCCAATTTGGAAAAACAGCATGCACGTCGTCCACACTGCTGCAGTGCCGCCAAACCAACTTAGGATAATGCGGGCGATGATCGGCTGAACCTGGAACAGCAGGAAGGCGCTTAAAAATATCGCCGCCGCATGGAGGAACATTCCCGATTACGGTAACACAGGGGTCGCAGTGAGACGCCGCTTCGATAGCCTGATAGCGGTGGCGCAATGACGATTTTCGATTACTTGGCCGGAATGGCAGCGGTGACCGCGGGAGGTGTTGCTGCAGTGTCAGGATTCGGAGTCGGCAGTATCCTGACTCCAGTTTTGTCGATAAGGCTAGGGACACAACTTGCAGTCGCCGCTGTGTCGCTGCCTCATCTGGTGGCGACGTTCGTCCGCTTCTGGATGCTACGCCGCGACGTGAACCGTCGGGTGCTCATCGGGTTTGGGATCATGAGCGCCGCCGGCGGGCTTTGCGGGGCGCTCCTCCAGTCCGTGGTTTCGAGCGTGGCACTGACTTACATTTTTGCAGGGCTGCTGATATTCGCCGGGCTGAGCTCGATCACCGGTTACTCGAAACGGATGCGATTCGGACGTGTCGTGGCGTGGGTCGCCGGAACGATCTCGGGCGTTTTGGGTGGACTGGCCGGAAACCAGGGAGGGATTCGTTCGGCGGCCTTGTTGGGTTTTTCGCTGGAGCGGCGCGCATTCGTTGCGACGGCAACGGCAATCGGCCTGTTCGTCGATTGCGCGAGGGTTCCTGTTTATCTGGCGACAAGCACACCGGGACTTATCGACAATTGGAAGCTGATCGCGCTGTGCACGGCGGGCGCGCTTGCCGGGACTTTTTTGGGAACGAGTGGATTGAAGAGGATTCCGGAGGAGGCGTTCAGCCGCGTGGTCGGCGCGCTCATCTTCGGGCTTGGGGTTTGGATGTTGATAAAAGGGACGCTCAATATTTCGTAGAGCGCGCCGTGAGCGGTTGGCGTATCCGCGCCTACCGCCTTGCCTGCCCGATATGAACCAGCGGCGTCGCAGCAAGGTCCGGATCGATCGGTGGCAGTGTCTGCGGATCGCGCCAGCCGTCCATCAGCGACACCTGGTGCACGCAGCTCACCGTGCAGTGCGGCGCGCAGCCCTTCTCGGTCTGGTATTCGCGGCGAATGTCTTCCACCGTGTATTGTTCGATCGGCTTGTTCGGGTAGCCGCGCTGCTGCGAGCAGTAGTGCACCAGCCCGTCTTCGCAAATGTAGAGATACCGTCCGCCGGCTCGACAACGCCAGTCGTTTGTGCGCCCATCGGCGATCGCTTCCTGGAACCGGTTGAAACGCGAATAGCTTCTCTTGTTGAACTCCTTGATCGTGTTGAACACCTTCCGCTCACGCTCGGCCAGCGGACGGAGTTGGCCCGTGCCGTCGTGAATGATGCCTACCGTCGAGGTGAACCCAAGCTCAATCGCGCGCTCAGAAACAGTCAACGCGTCTTCGGGAGTGTTGATGCCGCCGCCTACTACCGAGTTGATGTTCACGTGAAACTCGGCGTGCTCGGCCAACATCTGAAGCTTCTTATCCAGCACCTTCAGGCTCTTCTTCGACACATCGTCGGGCATGATGTTATCGATCGAGATCTGCATGTGGTCCAATCCCGCGCGGTTGAGCGCGCGAATCCGGTCCGGCACAAGCAGATAGCCATTGGTGATCATGCCGGCCAGTGCACCCACCTTGCGCATGCGGGCGATGATCAGGTCAAGCTCGGGGTGCAGCAGCGGCTCGCCGCCGCTAATCGTTATGATCGTCGTGCCCAGGCGGCCCAGATGATCGACCCGCCTCAGCATTGTCTCGGTCGGCACGGGCTTCGAGAAATCGTCGTATTCGTTGCAATATGTGCAAGAAAGATTGCAGCGGCGAATAGGGATTATGTGGGCCAGGATAGGGTGGTCTGTTGAGGTTAACCCCTTGGCAATCATCTTCAATTCGCGTGCTCGGCGCGAAGCGGCGTTCCATCGACGTCGCATGGTGGAGCTGTGCATAAGTACCGAAGCTCTCATTAGATCACGCGTCTGCCGCACCATCCAGCGCCCCCGACCGGTTGGCGAATATTGCGGTGCGAACGGCGCAATGCGCATGGCGAAAGGCCCGAGCCTTGCTTCGTCTCCTGTTCGCCATCGCCGTGCGATACGATGACCCGCCAGGAGGATTCGGGGGATGACTGGTTCAAACGTGATCGTCGACATTTCTCATCACAATGCCAACGTCGACTTGAAAAAGGCCAAGGCGGCGGGAATCGAAGCCGTTATCCACAAGGCCACGCAAGGCGCCGGGTTTCAGGACCCCGCCTTCGCCGCCAATCGCACTAAGATCAAAACCGCCGGACTGCTCTTCGGCGCTTACCACTTCGGCACCGCCGCCGACCCCGTGCGCCAAGCCGACTTCTTCCTCAAAATCGTCAGCCCCGGGCCAGGCGACCTGCTCGTCCTCGACTTCGAGGAGAACACCCAAACCAACACGATGGCCCTCGAACAGGCCCGCGCTTTCGTGTCGCGTGTGCGCGACGCAACAGGCCGCTTTCCGGGACTCTACGCCGGACATTTCCTCAAAGAGCAACTCGGCACGAAGATGGATCCACTGCTTCGGAACTGCTGGCTCTGGCACGCGCAGTATAGCGACGAACCGAAGATCCACAAAAACTGGAAAGCATGGACCATGTGGCAGCACACCGACGGCAAACTCGGTCCGGAGCCGGCCCCTGTGGATGGAATTGGCCCCTGCGACCGCGACACGTTTAACGGAACCCTTGCGGAGTTGAAAGCCTTCTGGGCGACAGCGTCAGTTCCCGATCCAGGCGGCCCGTAAAGCCATAGCGACGGTTACGGTTTCTTCTTCTCCTCGGGCTTCTTTTCGGCTTCGCCCGTGACCGGATCGCCAAACGTGATCTTGGTGTCGGCGCCGAATCGCTTATAGTCTTCGTACTTCACCGTCATGCGGATGCGAACGGCACCTGACTCGAAGTTCAAAGTATCGTTGGCAATGGTGTAGGTAGGGAACCAGAACTTACCGTCGATTTGTTCGCGGTAGGTCTCAAACTTGGGGAACTGATTGTCGAAGCCCTTCTTCTTTACGCCCACGCCACGTCCGTAACTCTTCACGATTTGCAGGTCCTTGTCGTCCACCCATACGATGCCCGCGAAGTAACGCTGGCCCACGTCCATCTTCTTCGGACGCACCGCAAAGGCGTAGCAGGGTATTTCGTCGAGCTTCTCCTGCCCGATGTATCGAACGTGGTATTTGTCGATGTCGTTAATAGTCAGCACGAACGGCTGCACGCTGCGCAAATCCTGCTCGTCTTCCGGCGTCAGCTGGATGCTCTGGAGCGTGGAAACGGGTGCCTTTACCACGCGCTCGGTGCGCTTACCCTCGGCCGAAAACACGATGTCGCTCACGATGTCGTAGCGCTCGGCCACGCGTCCGCCTGCATCCAGCACGTGCACGCGCGCCGTCTGGCGATAGGTGTACTGTTCGCGGGCCTTGGCGAAGTTGGCCTCGTTGGTGGCGAACTTGGTAATGATTTCCTGGATGCGGGCGTCGCTCAAATCCGGCGCGCCGGCTTCGCGGAAGCCCTGTGGAAGCGCGGGAAGCGCAATCAAAATCAGGCTGGCGAGCAGTTGTTTCATCGTCTACCTCTACTTCAAAATCTGTTTGGCAATGGTCAGCCTCTGCATGTTGGACGTGCCTTCGTAGATGCGTCCGATCTTGGCGTCGCGATAGAGCTTTTCTACAGGGTAATCCTTTGTGAAGCCAACGCCCCCAAAAATCTCCACCGCCTGGCTGGCCACCGTCTCGGCGATCTGGCTGGAGTAGTACTTGGCCATTGCCGCTTCGGTCAAAAATGGCCGCCCAGCTTCGCGCAGACGTGCGGCGTTATATGTCAATAGACGCGCCGCCTCGATCCTGGTTGCCATTTCCGCAAGGTCGAATTGCACGCCCTGGAATTCCGCGATCGGTTTGCCAAACTGTTTACGCTCCTGCGCATAGCGCAGGGCATGGTCGAGGGCACCCTGCGCCAGGCCCACCATTTGCCCGCCAATGGCAATGCGCCCTTCATTCAGCGTTTCAATGGCGATCTTGTACCCTTTGCCCATATCGCCCAAGACATTCGCGCTGGGCACCAGGACGTCGTCGAACAGAAGCTCGCAGGTGGACGAAGCTCGAATACCCAGCTTGTCCTCCTTGCGCCCCACCTTGAACCCCGCTGTCTCGCGCTCCAGCACGAAGCAGGTGATGCCCTTGTAGCCTTGCTCGGGAGCGGCATTTGCGAACACCAGGAATAGCCCGGCCTCGGCGGCGTTGGTGATCCATAGCTTGCGTCCATTGAGCAGCCAGCCGGCGCCATTTTGGGTAGCCCGTGTGGTGAGTGCAAAGGCGTCCGACCCCGATCCCGACTCACTCAGCGCGTAGCTGGCCACAGTATCGCGCGAAAGGCGCGGCAGCCAGCGGCTCTGCTGTTCCTCGCTTCCCCATCGCAAAATCGCGTTGATCACCAGCGTGTTCTGCACGTCGACAATTACCGCGGCTGCGGGATCCACGCGCGCAATCTCTTCAATCGCCAGCACCGATTGAAAGAACGTCCCGCCCTGCCCGCCATGCTCTTCGGGAATCTCGATCGCCATCAGCCCGAGTTCAAACATCTGCCGCAGCAGGTCGGGCCGGAACTTGCTCTCCTCGTCCATCGCGCGCACGTGCGGCTGAATCTGCTCGCGGGCGAACCGCCCCACTGTGTCGCGGAACATCCGTTCTTCATCGTTAAGCAGAGTCAGCGGGCGCGTGGGCGAATCGCTTGCGGTGGGCGTAGCAGGCATCGGGGCCTCCGGTCAAAGGATATCGGAGTTGGCATCCTTGCGAAAGAACTCGTTCAATTCTGCAGCCGCCGGTGCGTCATTAAATGCGTCGAACGTCCCCTGCGTGGCAATCTCTCGTGCCGCGCGCAGAAAGCCACCCCATGCACAACGCGCCAGCGCCGAACCCACGCTGATCCGCCGTACCCCGATCTCGGCAAAATCCGAAACTTTAAGTCCGGTCCCGGCAATCATCAGTGCATTCACCGGCTTGGGATGCACCGCCTCGACAATCGCCCGGATGTCTTCCTTCGTGCGCGGGCCCGGCGCATAGAGGACGTCGGCGCCTGCTTCGGAATAAGCCTGCAGCCTGCGAATTGCCTCGGCTAACGGTTCCGGAGTGCCCACCAGATAACACTCGGCGCGTGCCGTCAGCAGAACCCCCGTACGCGATTTGTCGATCGCCTCTCGTGCGGCGCGGATGCGCTTGACCGCCAGCGTGAACTCGAAGAGCGGAGCTTCGGGATCCTCTGTTGAGTCCTCGATCGACAGACCGGCTACCCCCGTCTTGATACAACGCCGGACGTTGGCAGCGACAGCGGCGGGCTCACGAGCATAGCCGGATTTGAAGTCGGCGTTCACGGGAACACCGGCCGCTCCGGCAATTTCCGCGATGTGGGCGAGCATGACGTCGCGGGGAACGGCCCTGTCCTCGTCGGGACGGCCCAGCGAAAAGGCGGCGCCGGAACTTGTTGTTGCCAGGGCAGGGAAGCCGAGGTGCTGTAGATAGCGCGCGCTCCCAGCGTCCCACGGGTTCGGAATGACGAAGCAGCCCTTTTCATGCAGTTCGCGAAAAGCGGTTCGGTATTCCCGTTGGCGAATAGAGTCTTGGTCTTCGCTGGCCGTCGGCATGGAAATCCTTTCAGCCGAGGATACCCAAATTTTCCCTGCTGATATACTTGCGGCAGCGATGGTTCGTTCTCTGCATCGCCGTATCCCCGAATTGCCGCGCTTCTTGGCGGCATGGGCGATGGTGGCCGTTTTCGCATTCCCCTTGATGCAAGAGTTGCTGCCACGATCGTCGGCACAGACCATGTCCTGCTGCCGCACCAAGAAGTCCTGCTGCTGTAAGAAGTCCGCTAAACCGAACGATGGCCGCACGGCCTTTCGCCTCCAAAGTGCCAAGTGCGAACAGACTTGCCAGGGGACGCTGAGTTCCTCTGTGCACGCTGTCGACGCCCCTCGCACTGGAATCCAGAGTGCGCCGCCTCTGCCGTTGCAGCGCGCCGCTTACCGCTCTGTTGCGTTGCCGCCGTCGCACGATCCCGATCCCCGCTACGGAAGGCCGCCGCCCGCTCACACCTGACATCCGCCTACAGCTCTGCAGCCGTAGTTGTGAACAGGAGTGATCCATGCTGTTTCGTTGTTCATTCATCCTGTGCGGGCTGGCTTGGACAGCCTCCGCGCAAAATATTGGTTCGTCTCTATCCGTTCAGGTCGACGATTCTCAGGGCCTCGCCGTGCGCCGTGCGCGAGTGGTGGTCGAAAGTTTGCAGACAGGCGCACGTCAGGAATCGGTTAGCTCTTCCGCCGGCCAGGCCCGATTTGTGTCGCTCGCGCCAGGAGCCTACAAGGTCTGTGTGAGCCGCGACGGCCTCGCCGCCGCAGTGGTCGAAGGTCTCGCCCTCGTCATCGGCCAGGAACGCAGCGTGCGCGTCACGCTACGACCCGAAGCCGCTAAACAGTCGATCACGGTGAATGGCGAGGCAATCTCCACCGTGCAGACCGAGTCGGGCTCCAATGGTGCCAGCTTCTCGTTGCAGCAGATGCAGGACTTGCCCATGCTCGGCGGCGGTACAGGCCGCAACTTCCGCACGCAAGCCTATCTCGCGGCGGGTGTGGCGCCTTCGACAGCGGCGCACCGCCCCTTCGCCGTCTCCGGTTCGCGCAATCGCAACAACAACTACCTGGTCGATTCGAGCGACTTCAATGAAGCCGAAGGTGGCCTGCTCATGGGCCGGGGGGCTAGCGAGCAGTTGATCTCTACGGAAGCCATCGAAGGCATGCAGGTCATCACGCATAACTTCAAAGCTGAGTATGGCCGCCAGTCCGGTTCCATCATGAGCATTGTCACCAAGCGCGGCTCGAACGACTGGCACGGCCTCGCGTTTAACTACCTGCGCAACGACAAGCTCGACGCGCGCAACACCTTCGACATCGCCAAGCCGCCGCTTCGCGCGAATCAGTTCGGCTTCAATATCGGCGGTCCGATCTTCCGCAACAGGACCTTCTTCTTCGTGAACAACGAGTGGAGTATTCGCCGCGCCACCAACGCGACCACTGTGCAGACGCTGACACCCGCGCAGAAGACGCAAGCCGCGCCCGCCGTCGCCGCGCTCGCGGCCCTCTATCCCGACCCCAATGTGCCCGGCACGAACCTCTTTCGTTCGAGTGCACCCACGTCGCTCGACCAATGGAGCGGAGTCTTCCGCGTCGACCACGAGTTCAACACGCAGCATCGAGTTTTCTTCCGGGGCACTTTGCTCGACTCGACTAACAAAGGTGTCGCTGGAGCCAGCTTTGCGCGCTATTCGAGCAACATCGGCCCAAAGGCGTACCTCTTTCAACATGCCTGGACCCCCGGAGCGACCATCCTGAATGAAGCGCGAGCCAGCTACACGAGATTTGACGTGAACGATGACTTTATCGATCCCGTGGCCCTGGGCGACCCCGCCCGCAACGGATTGGTTGGCGCCGTCAGCGCCACTGGCCTCTCCGCTCTTGGCCACTTCGCTTTTATGCGACGCCAGACGGCACAAAATACGTTCCAAGTGAGCGACGACCTGAACTGGTACCAAGGAGCGCACTCAGTGAAGGCCGGCTTCGCTTTGCGCCGCCTGCAATCGAACAGCGGCGTCTTCACGCCTGGCTTCACCGGCATTGCGCGCTTCCTCAACGTAAACGATTTCCTATCCGGACGAGCCGCTTCTTATTCGCGCAACATCGGCAATCCTTATCTCGGCCTGCGTACGACCGAGACAAATACCTACATGCAAGACGACTGGCGCATCCATCCGCGGCTCACCTTGAACCTCGGCGTTCGATATGAGTTCAACGCCGTGCCATACGAAGTAAACGGCCTCATTCAGGACCGCTATCGCTACCAATCCGACCGCAATAACATCGCGCCTCGCTTTGGCTTTGCCTACCGTGCCGACCGCGACGGCAAAGCGGTCGTGCGCGGTGGCTATGGCATCTACTACAACGTGCTCGAGCTCAGCTTCGTTGGCCTTGCGCGCTTCAATCCTCCACTCATTTCCAGCTTGGCCGCGGCCCAGCCCACCTTTCCCGATCTCCTCGCCGGAGCCGCGCAGTCCATTCCCAGTGGCCTCGTAATACCCGACGCCGGACTCCGCCAGCCCTATTCGCAGCACCTCAACTTCGCTGTCGAACGCCAATTGTGGAATCCCCGCACCTCATTCACCGCTGCCTATGTCGGCACCCTTGGCCGCAAGCTGCCCCGGGTTTCACGCCCAAACGGCGGCGATGCGCTCGCGCAGAACCAGCGGCCCGACCCGACCGTGGGCGTCGTCAACGTACTCGAAACCGCCGTGACGTCGAGCTACCACTCCATGCAGTTGAGCTGGAGCACCACTGCGCGCGGACTCATGATGCGCACCTCTTACACCTGGAGCAAGTTCATCGACGAGGTGAGCGACTTTCCCACAGGCAATCAAAACCTGGCCCGCGAAATTCTGCCGCTCGACGAACGCAACTGGCGGCTCAACCGCGGTCCATCCGACTTCGACCTGCGCCACACCTTTAGCTTCGCCTGGAGCTACGAGCTGCCGTGGATGAAGCGCAACCGCGTATTCGGCGGTTGGCAGGCGCAGGGGATCACGACTCTCTATAGCGGCCGTCCGTACTCTCTCTTTTCAGGCACGGACAATCCACAGGGTTCGAACTCGAACCGCATTGTCGAGGTCGCGGGCGCGCTCGTGCGCAACGGCGGAGCGGCGCAACGCTCCATCGACCTTGCTCCCGGTTTCACTAAGATGATGTTGACGCCCTCGCGCGGTGTCCTCGGCACCATCGGACGAAATACGGAAAACGGCGACTCGCTGATTTCGTGGAGTGCGTCGCTATTCAAGACTTTCTCACTCACCGAGCGCGCGAAGCTCCAGTTCCGCGCCGAGGCTTTCAATCTCACGAACACGGTGAGCTACAACCCGCCCGACGGTGT
>Ga0075421_100004635_pt1 | contig 16614 bp, 20 predicted proteins | sample SoiMetdeltSBSDD5_FD_75292 | JGI IMG/M metagenome (GOLD analysis project Ga0075421, IMG submission 75292) | Bulk soil microbial communities from a Populus tree surrounding site in Tennessee, USA - Soil MetaG P. deltoides SBSDD5 | ecosystem: Environmental > Terrestrial > Soil > Tree plantation...
GTTCGCCAGTTGTACTGGGCCTCGAGCGGGCTGTTCGGCCCGTTCAACAATGTCGGACTGATTCCGACCCTGCCGAAGGAAAAGCAGCGCGACGTCCAGATTCCGGTGAGCATGTGGATCATCGACCATCCCAAGGGCCTGGTCGTGTTCGACACCGGCAACAACGTCGCCATTTCGGACGGCAACTGCAAGAAATACTGGGCGGCGGGATTCTGCGACTTGCTGCTGCCCAACCAGAAGCGCGAGGACGTGATCGACCGGCAGCTGCAGAAGCTGGGCTACTCGGCCGACAAGGTCAAGGCCGTCATCACGTCGCACTCGCACCTCGACCACATGGGGAACGTGAAGATGTTCCCGAAGGCGATCCACATCATCCAGAAGAAGGAGCTGTACCAGGCGTGGTGGCCGGAGAAGTTCCAGCGCGGCCCGGCGTTCGTCATGCAGGACTTCGACGGCGCCGCGGTCGACTTCAATTACCTGGAGCTCGAGGGCGACTATGACTTGTTCGGCGACGGCTCGATCCGGATCCTGACCACGCCGGGCCACACGCTTGGCCACCAGTCGATCGTCGTGCGGACCGCGGGCAATAACACCTACGTGATCACCGGCGACGCGATCTGGATGCAGGAGAACCTCGACGGCTATCCCGCAGGACTGAACTACAGCGTCAAGGACTACAACAACTCGATCAACCGCCTGAAGGCGGTCCGCGACCTGGAGAACGCCGAGCTGATGATGAGCCACGACCAGGATCAGTGGAAGGCGAAAGGCAACCGGTGGTATAAGTAAGCGCCGCTCGCGGCACCGCTTGCGTGAAGAAGCCCCCTTGCGAGGGGGCTTCTTTTTTGCCTCGACTCCAACCCGCCTTGATCGCCCTCGAATCGGTTTCCAAGCGCTACGGCACGAAGACCGCCGTGGACGACGTCTCGTTCACCGTCGAGCGCGGCGAGATCGTCGGATTCCTCGGGCCGAACGGCGCCGGCAAGACGACCACGATGCGCATGATCGCGGGAGTCACTGCCGCCACGTCCGGCCGGGTCACCGTCGTCGGCTGCGACATGGCGACCGAGAATGCGCAAGCCGCACGCAAGATCGGGTACGCGCCCGAGCATCCGCCGCTCTACGACGCGCTCGATGTTTCCGCCTACCTGCGTTTCGTCGCCAAGGCCAAGGGCGTTCCGCGCGCGAGCATTGCGTCCGATGTCGACCGCGCCGTCTCGGCGTGCCACCTCGAGTCGGTCTTTCGCAAGGAGGTGTACAAGCTGTCCAAGGGCTATCGCCAGCGCCTCGGCCTTGCGCAAGCGCTCGTGGGCAAGCCCGACGTGCTGCTGCTGGACGAGCCCACTGCGGGTCTCGATCCAGGCCAGATCCAGGAGACGCGCGAAGTCATCCGCTCGTTCGGGAAGGAGCACGCGGTGCTTCTCTCCACGCACATCCTTCCCGAAGTGACGATGATCTGCGCCCGGGTGGCGATCATCGATCACGGCAGGCTGCTCGCGATCGATTCCCCCGCGGGACTGCAGCGCGCGTCCGAGCAAACCGACTGCGTCGCGCTCGTCGTCGCCGCGCCGGCCGCGGGATTGCGCGACGTGCTTCTGTCGATCGATGGCGTTGGCGGAGTACATCTGGACGAAACGCTGGAAGGCGGCCGCGCGATCCGCGCGACGTGCCAGGTCGGCGCGAGAGAGGGCATCGAGGCGGCGATCGCGCGGGCAGTCGCCGGGCGCTTCGAGCTCTGCCGGCTGGAGCGGCAGCACCCGACCCTGGAGAACGTGTTCCTGCAATACGTGCAGCGACGGCCGTCATGAGCGGCGTGCTGGCGATTCTCGAGAAGGAGCTGCTCACCTACTTCCGCTCGCCGATTGCGTACTTCGTGCTCGCGGTGTTCTTCGTCGGCACCGGGTACTTTTTCACCTACAACGTCTTCCTCACCGGCGACGCAACGATGAACGAGACGTTCCTCAACATGGGGATCCTGCTGATCATCGTGCTGCCGATGGTCACGATGCGGCTGTTCGCCGCCGAGTACAGCGCGCGCACGATGGAGCTGCTTTCGGCGCTGCCGCTGCGGCCGCGCCACATCGTGCTCGGCAAGTACCTTGGCGCAGCGCTGATCCTGCTCCTCCTGACGGCGGGCACGACGATCAACCTCGTGCCGCTCTATCTCTTCGGCAAGCCGGAGACGACGACGATCCTCTCCGGCTACATCGGCTTTTTCGCCCTCGGCATGGCCTGCCTCGCGATCGGCCAGCTGTTCTCGGCGCTGACGCAGAACCAGATCGTCGCGGCGCTTGCCACGATCTGCGTGCTGCTCGGCTTCTGGTTCGTCGGCTACCTGCAGGGCTTCCAGCACTCGCACGAGCTGCGCAGCCTGTTTCGCCACCTCTCGTTCTCGCTGCACTACGCGAACTTCGTGCAAGGGCTGGTGCGCACGGAGTCGCTCGCGTTCTTCGCCGCGGTCAGCGCGATTGCGCTGACGATCAACGCGAGCTACCTCGACTGGCGGCGCTAGGGATGGAGCGCTCGTTCCGCTTCGGGCTGACCCTGATCGCCGGCGCAGCGCTGCTGGCCGGTGCGCTCGCCACGCACCTGATCCTGCTCGAAGCGACACCCTGGACACTCGTGCTCGCGGCATCGGGCGCGGTCCTCACCGGCTGGGGCGGCTTCGGCTTGCGCAGCGAGATCGGCTCGCTGCTGCGCCAGCGACGCGGCGAGATCGTCCTGAGCACGATCGGAATCGTCGGCGTGCTGATCGTCCTCGCTTATCTCGCCGAGCGCTTTCCGCTGCGATTCGATCTCACCGAGGCAAAGCTGTATTCCCTGTCGCCGCAGTCCATCACGATGCTGCAGCGGGTCGACAGGCCGGTCCACATCGTCTTCTTCCACGATCCGAAGATGCGCGAGACCGTGGAGCTCTACGAGCTGGTCGCGAAGCAGAGCAAGCGAATCACGCTCGAGCTGCACGATCCAATGCTCAATCCGGCGCAAGCCCGGCTGCGCGGCGTGCAGTTCGCCGGCACTGCGCTGCTGCAAAGCGAAGGGCGCACGGTCCAGGTTCACGGCGACAGCGAAGCGGACATCGTCAACGGGATCCTCAGGGTCGCTCAGGGCGTCACGCAGACGATCTGCTTCCTCGAGGGACACAGCGAAGCGAACCCGTTCAGCACCGAATCGCACGATCACCTCGAGGGCACGGCGGGCCATTCGCATGGACTTGGCGTGCAGTACGTGCTCCATGAAGTGCATGGGATGGCGAAGGCGCGGGCCAGCCTGGAGGCGATGAACTACGGGGTCGAGCGGCTGTCGCTGCTGACGTCGGCTGCGGTGTCCCCGCGCTGCTCGCTGCTGATCGTCGCGGGGCCGAAGATCGCCCTGCTCGGCGCCGAAGTGGCGGCATTGAGAAAATTCCTGGCCTCGGGCGGCAAGGCGTTCCTGATGCTCGATCCCTTCGTGCAGACAGGGCTCGATCCCATCCTGCGCGACTACGGGATCGTGCTCGACGACAACATGGTCATCGACGAAACGAATCACTTCTGGGCGGATTTCTCCGCCCCGGCGGTGACCAGCTACAACCATCACCTGATCACGCGCGAGCTGCCGCTGACGTTCTTTCCGGGCGTGCGCGCCCTTTCGCCGACCCCGCAGCGTGTCCCCGGGACCTCCGTCGTCCCGCTCGTCAACTCGTCGAAGAACAGCTGGGCGCAGTCCAATCGCGAGCGGATCGAATTCAAGCAGGGCCGCGATGTGCGGGGACCCACCACGCTGATGGCCATTGCGACGCGCAGGCCGATCGCTCCGGACAGCCTGGCGGCGGCCCCGCTCGGCGACGAAAACACGAAAGGCCCGCAACCCGAGCCCGTGTCGGCGATGTCCCGGATCGCCGTCGTGGGTGATTCGGACTTCGCCACCAACTCTTTTTTTCACATCATGGGGAACGGCAAGCTGTTCCTCAATACGGTCAACTACCTGACCGCGCGTGAAAACCTGGTCGGCGTCGAGCCGCGCACGCGCGACCTGCCGCGCGTGAATCTCACCAATCGCCAGGTCAAGGGCACGTTCTTTCTGTCCGTCGTGCTGATTCCAGCGCTTCTCGCGTTCGTCGGCCTGGTGGTGTGGTGGAGGCAGCGATGACCGCGACACCGATCCGGCCAAGGCTGGCAGCCGTGTGGATCGTCCTTGCAGTGCTGGTCAGCGTCGTAGCCGCCATCGAATACGGCGATCACAAATCGGGAGGTGGCGGCGAGGAGCGAAGCGCGGACGCGCTGCTGCCTGTCGGACTCCAGGACCTGGATGCCGTGGAGATCGGCCAGGCCGGCACCATGCACCGCTTCGAGCGTGACCATCACGGAGCCTGGTTCTACCATGGCGTCCATGGGAGCGCCGAAGCGCCACACGACCATCACGCCGATCCGGCCAAAGCAGACATGATCGCCAAGGCGCTTGCGGGATTCGCTCGCGCGCGCATCGAGCGCCGTCTTCCAGCGGGTGGCGCGGGGTACGGACTAGCGGCGCCGCGGATGCTGATCGTGATCTATCGCCACGACGAGTCGCGGCCTTTCGCACAGTATGCGGTGGGCGACGTCGCGCCGGACTCGTTCAGCCGCTACGTGCAGAAGCTCGGCAATGCCGAAGCAGTGACGATTGCCAACTACCAGATCGAGAACCTGGTCAAACTGATCGAAGCCATGAGGAACTGACGCATGAACCGAGACGAACTGCGGGCCGTCCAGGCCCCGCTGAAACAGCGCTACCGCGAAGCACCGGAAAGCGCCTCGATCACGCTCAAGGCCGAAGGCGAACTCGGCGAAGGCATTGCGTGCCGCGTCGACACGGGCCGCGCGATGGTCGAAGCCGGCTTGCACCCGGGCACCGGCGGCACCGGGCAGCAACTGTGCTCCGGCGACATGCTGCTGCAGGCGCTTGTCGCATGCGCGGGCGTCACTCTTTCGGCGGTTGCAACGTCGATGGGCATCGTCCTGCGCGGCGGGCGCCTGAAGGCCGAGGGCGACCTGGATTTTCGCGGCACGCTCGGGACCGACAAGAGCGCGAGCGTGGGCTTCCGCAACATCCGGCTCGCGATCGCGCTCGACACCGACGCGAGCGCGGAAGAGCGCAGCAAGCTCATCGAGCTGACCGAGCGCTACTGCGTCGTGCTGCAGACTTTGCGCTCGTCGCCCGCGACGCAAGTCTCGCTGGCGGCGAAAGCGTAGCGCCCCCGGCATGTACGGACCCGGGTCATCGGCGGCGCCGATGGCGTACGCGGAGCTGAGAGGCGCGGAAATCATCGCGACCATTCAGAAGCTGGAGCAGCGCATCGTCGCGCGGTTTCCCGGCTCGGGCCTGAGCCGCATCAGCATCGACCTGGGCGGGCTGGCCGAATCGGCGGCGCACGAAATCGAAAGGCTGCGCAAGCCGCTCTGGGTCGCCCGCGCGGGCGCGATCAGCGGAATTCTCGGGATCGCCGCCATTGCCGGCGGGCTCGGCTTCGCCGCGGTTTCCCGTCCGCTCGAAATGGGCGCGTTGTCGGAGTTCCTGCAGGGCGTCGAAGCCGCCGCCAATGGGGTGGTCCTCCTCGCGATCGGCACGTTCTTCATGCTGTCGCTCGAAACCCGCATCAAGCGCAAGGCCGCGCTGAAGGCGCTGTACCGGCTGCGCGGCGTCATCCATGTCGTCGACATGCATCAATTGACCAAGGATCCGGAGTTCGTCGCGTGGCCGGGAATGCCGGTGGAGCAGGCTCGCGAGCCGATGCTCACGCGCTTCCAGATGGTGCGCTACCTCGACTATTGCTCGGAGCTTTTCGCGCTCAGCAGCAAGGTCGCCGCCCTGTACTCGCAGTACATCAATGACGCGGTCGTCGTTGCCGCGGTCAATGAAATCGAATCGCTCGCTGCGACGCTGTCGCAAAAAGTCTGGCAGAAGATCACGATCCTCGACCAAAGACGCTCCGAAACGGAGGAGCCGGCCCGTGCCGATGCAGGTCAACGAGCAGCCGGCTGAAGCGTTAGTTGGGGGAGCATTCGTGAGAAAATAGAAGCGTTTCAATCACTTCCATCCGCCGGAGCAACCTTGGGGGGCGTCCGACGGAGGTTAATTCCCTCAGCGAAAGGAGCAAGAATGAAGGTGCTGCATACCACCCTCGCCGCCGCGATTGCCGCCGGAGCGCTGCTGTCCGCGCCCGCGCAAGCCGACGAGGCGCTGGCAAAGAAACACAACTGCTTCGCGTGCCATACGGTCGACAAGAAATCGGTGGGTCCGGCCTACCAGGAGATCGCCAAGAAGTACAAGGGCCAGAACGTCGCCGCGAAGCTCGAAGAGAAGGTGAAAAAGGGTGGCTCCGGAGTCTGGGGCCAGGTGCCGATGGCGCCGAACGCCGCCGTGCCCGACGCAGATATCAAGAAGCTCGTGGCATGGATTCTCGCGATGTAGGAGGAGGAGCGCAAAAAGAATAACAAGAACGGGGGCGCAAGCCCCCGTTTGCGTTGTGGGAGAATCGCGCGCGCAGCCGGCGCGTTGACCGGCGTCAATCGTTCCGGTCGGTCCTGCAGCACAATTCCGGCCGTCGTCCCCCAACCGCCGATGCTCGATGCGAACGACCTCGAATGCCTGCGCGGAACCCGGCGCCTGTTCGCCGGCCTTTCGTTCGCCCTCGCGCCGGGAGAGTGCCTGCACGTGCACGGCGCGAACGGCAGCGGCAAGACGAGCCTGTTGCGGATCCTGTGCGGCCTGTCCCGCCCCGAGCGCGGGACCGTGCGCTGGAACGCAGAGCCGATCGACGCTGCCGGCGATGAGTACCGCGCCGCACTGGCTTTCTGCGGCCACGCGAACGCGCTCAAGGAAGACCTCACCCCGGCGGAAAACCTGCTTGCAGCTGCCGCGCTGTACGGAACGCCTGCGACGGAGGATTCGGCACGCGCAGCGCTCGATGCGTTCGGCGTCCTGCACCTCGAAGCGCTGCCGGTGCGCGCGCTCTCGCAGGGGCAGAAACGCCGCGTCGCGCTCGCGCGCCTTGCCGTTTGCGCGCGCCGGCTGTGGATTCTCGACGAGCCGCTCGCTGCGCTCGATGCACGCGCCGCGCAGACGCTCGCCGCGCGACTCGATTCGCACCTCGCCCAGGGCGGCCTCGCGGTGCTCACCAGCCACCAGCCGATCGAACTGCGCGCGCCGATGCGCTCGCTCGCGCTTTCGTGAATGCTCCGTCGAGCGGCGCGGTATTCCGCGGCATCGTGCGGCGCGACCTGCGGCTTGCGGCGCGGCGCCGGTCCGAGCCGCTGTTCACGCTCGGGTTCTTTGTCGTCGTCGCGAGCCTGTTTCCGCTCGGGCTGGGTCCCGAGCCCGAATTGCTGCGCCGGATCGCGCCCGGCGTGCTGTGGGTCGCGGCGCTGCTGGCGTCGATGCTCGCGCTCGGCCGCATGTTCGCGGCCGACTACGAGGACGGGACGCTCGAGCAGATCGTCCTCGCGCCGTCTCCGCTGGTGCTTTCCGTCGGGGCGAAGATCGTGGCCCACTGGCTCGTCTCGGGCCTGCCGCTGGTCCTCGTCTCGCCGCTGCTCGCGCTTCAATACGGGCTGCCGGCCGACGTGATCGCGCACCTGGCGCTGTCGCTGCTCGTCGGCACCCCGGTGCTGAGCCTGATCGGCGCGATTGCCGCCGCGCTGACGATCGGCGTGCGCGGCGCGGGCGTGCTGGTGGCGCTGCTGACGCTGCCACTGTATGTGCCCGCGCTGGTCTTCGGCGCGGGCGCGGTCGACGCCAAGCTTGCCGGACTCTCGGCCGCGCCGAACCTCGCGCTGCTGGGCGCGTGCCTCGCGCTCGCGCTGCTCTTCGCGCCGCTCGCAACCGCAACTGCGATCCGGATTTCGCTGGAATGACCGCGTGACGAACGGTGTCATCCACTGGTTTCGCTACGCTTCGCCGCAGAGCTTCTATCCGCTCGCCGGGCGCATGATCCCCTGGTTTGCGACGCTCGCCGCGCTGCTGACCGCCGCGGGCCTGTGGATCGGCTTCTTCGTCGCGCCGACCGATGCGCAGCAGGGTGAGTCCTACCGCATCATCTTCGTCCACGTGCCTGCGTCGTGGATGTCGATGTTCCTGTATGTCGTGATGGCGGGCTGGGCGGGCCTCGGCCTTGCCTTCAACACCCGGCTCTCGGCGATGATGGCGCACGCGATCGCGCCGACCGGAGCGATGTTCGCGTTCCTGTCCCTGTGGACCGGCGCGCTGTGGGGCCGGCCGACCTGGGGGACGTACTGGGTCTGGGATGCGCGCCTGACATCGGAACTCGTGCTGCTCTTTCTGTACCTAGGCTACATGGCTTTGCACGCGGCGATCGACGATCCGCGGCGCGGCGATCGCGCAGCGGCCGTGCTCGCGCTCGTCGGCGTGATCAACGTGCCGATCATCTATTTTTCGGTGCAATGGTGGAATACGCTGCACCAGGGCGCATCGGTGAGCCTTACCCGTGCGCCGAGCATGGCTGCGACGATGCTCACCGGGATGCTGGTCATGGCGCTCGCGTTCTGGATGTACAGCATAGCTGCCGCGCTGGCGCGCGTCCGTGCGATCATGCTGGAACGCGAAGCGCACATGCAATGGACGCACGAACTGCCGGAGGCTGCGAAGTGAACTGGGCGAGCACGTCGGATTTTTTCGCAATGGGCGGATACGGGTTCTACGTCTGGGGCAGCTTCCTCGTCACGGCCGCCTGCATCGCGGGCGAAGTCGTGTTCCTGCGCGCGCGACGCAGCGCAGCCCTGCGGACCGTACGCGCGGAGAAAGTGCGGCATGAAACCGCGGCATAAGCGCATCGCAGCGATCGTGGGCGGCGTTGCGCTGCTGGGCGCAGCGGTGGGCCTCGTGCTCTACGCGTTCAACTCGAACCTGGTGTTCTTCTTCAGCCCGACGCAAGTCGCTGCCGGCGAAGCGCCGCGCGACCGCGCGTTCCGGATCGGCGGCCTGGTGCAGGCCGGCAGCGTGAAGCGCGATCCGGGCGCGCTCGCCGTGCGTTTCGTCGTCACCGATACTGCGCACAATATCCCGGTCGCCTACTCCGGGACCCTCCCCGACCTGTTCCGCGAGGGCAAGGGCGTCGTCGCGCAGGGCCGGGTCGGCCCCGATGGCGTATTCCGCGCGAGCGAAGTGCTCGCGAAGCACGACGAGAACTACATGCCGCCGGAAGCCGCGCATGCGCTCGAGCAGGCGCAGAAGGCCGGCAAGACCGTGATCATGACAAGATGACGAAATGATCGCCGAGCTCGGACACTTCGCGCTTGCCCTTGCGCTGGGCGTGGCGCTCGCGATGGCGGTACTGCCGCTCGCCGGCGCGGCGCGCGGCAACGCGCGCTGGATGGCATTCGCGCGCCCGGCGGCGGCCGCGCAGTTCTTGCTGGTCGCGGCCTCGTTCTGCGCGCTCGCCTGGTCGTTCGCGCAGAACGACTTCTCGGTCATGTACGTCGCCCAGCATTCGAATTCGAAGCTGCCGCTGCAGTACCGGCTGTCTGCGGTCTGGGGCGGCCACGAGGGGTCGCTGCTGCTGTGGATCCTGATGCTCGCCGGCTGGACGCTGGCGGTCGCGCTCGCTTCGCGCCCGCTGCCCGAAACGCTCGTCGCGCGCACGCTGGGCGTACTCGGGCTCGTCGGTGCGGGATTCCACAGCTTCATCCTGTTCACCTCGAACCCGTTCGAGCGGCTCGCGCAGACCCCGGCCGACGGCCGCGACCTGAACCCGCTGCTGCAGGACCCCGGCCTGATCTTCCATCCGCCGATGCTCTACATGGGATACGTCGGCTTCTCGGTCGCTTTCGCGCTGTCGATCGCCGCGCTCGCGTCCGGCAAGCTCGATGCCGCGTGGGCGCGCTGGTCGCGCCCGTGGACGACGGCGGCATGGATGTTCCTCACGCTCGGGATTGCGCTGGGCAGCTGGTGGGCCTACTACGAGCTCGGCTGGGGCGGCTGGTGGTTCTGGGACCCGGTCGAGAACGCTTCCTTCATGCCGTGGCTCGTCGGCACCGCGCTGATCCACTCGCTCGCGGTCACCGAGAAGCGCGGCGCGCTGAAGGCCTGGACGCTGCTGCTCGCGATCACCGCGTTCTCGCTGTCGCTGCTCGGCACGTTCCTCGTGCGCTCGGGCGTGCTCACCTCGGTGCACGCATTTGCGACCGATCCGCGCCGCGGCACCTACATCCTCGTGTTGCTCGCGCTCGTGATCGGCGGCTCGCTGATCCTGTTCGCGCTGCGCGCGCCGAAGGTCGCTTCCGGCGGGACGTTCGATCTGGTCTCGCGCGAAACGCTGCTGCTCGTCAACAACGTGCTGCTCACCGCCGCGGCCGGAACCGTGCTGCTCGGCACGCTCTACCCGCTCGCGGTCGACGCATTCGGCCTCGGCAAGATCTCGGTCGGCCCGCCCTACTTCGATACCGTGTTCGTTCCGCTGATGGTGCCCGCGCTGTTCTTCGTCGCGCTCGGCCCGCTCGCAGCGTGGCGCTCGGAAAGCATCGGCGATCTCGCGCGCCGCATGAAAGTGGCGTTCCTGGTCTCGATCGTCGGCGGCATCGCGGTTCCGTTCGCCATGGGCAAATTCCTGCCGCTGGTAGCGCTGTCGATGTCGCTCGTGTTCTGGATCCTCGCTTCGGCGTGGGTGCAGATGCGCGCGCGCATCGCGCACTCGAGCCCGGGCGTGGGCGCGACGCTTGGCGCGCTCGCGCGCCAGCCGCGCCACTATTGGGGCATGCACCTGGCGCACCTCGGCCTCGCGGTGTTCGTCGTCGGCGTCGCGCTGTCCAAGGGCTACGAAACCGAGACGGAAGTCCGCATGGCGCCGGGCGACACGCTGACGATCGGCGACTACGGCCTGCGGATGGTCGGCATGCGCGAAGCGGCGGGCCCGAACTACAACGCGGTGATCGGCGAAATCGAGTTGACGCGCGGCGGCCAGCTGGTAAGAGTGCTTCGGCCGGAGAAACGCACCTACCTCTCCTCGCAGATGCCGATGACCGAGGCGGCGATCGATCCGGGACTCACGCGCGACATCTACGTCGCGATCGGCGAGCCGCTCGGCGACGGGGCATGGAGCGTGCGCGCGCACGTGAAGCCGTTCGTCGACTGGATCTGGGGCGGATGCCTGCTGATGGCGCTCGGCGGGTTGCTCGCGCTCCTCGATCGGCGCTACCGGGTGCGGGCGCGCGCGACGGCCGGGGCCGAGGCGCTCGCGGCCGGGAGGGCGTGACGATGCGGATCGCCATCGTCGTCGGCTTCTTCGCGCTCGTGATCCTGCTCGCGGCCGGGCTCAAGCGCGACCCGCGCGTCGTTCCGTCGCCGCTGATCGACAAGCCGGCGCCGGCGTTCGAGTTGCCGCGGCTGGGCAGCGCCGAGCGCTTCTCGCCCAAGGACATGCAGGGCAAGGTGTGGCTGCTGAACGTGTGGGCGTCCTGGTGCGTGACCTGCCGCGACGAGCACCCGGTGCTCGTGGATTTCGCGCGCACCAAGCGCGTGCCGCTGGTCGGGCTCAACTACAAGGACCAGAAGGACGATGCGCTGAAATGGCTCTCGCGCTTCGGCGATCCGTACCAGTTCTCGGTCGTCGATGCGGACGGCCGCATCGGCATCGACTATGGCGTCTACGGCGTGCCGGAAACCTACCTGATCGACCGCGCCGGCGTGATCCGCTACAAGCAGATCGGCCCGGTCACGCACGAGCTGCTCAAGGGCAAGATCGTGCCGATGATCGAGGCGCTCGAGAAGGGATCCGGATCAAAATGATCCGGATCGCCGCGCTGCTCGCGATGCTGGCGGTCGCTGGCGTGCTGGGCGCGAAAGAAGCGGTGCCGCTCGGCGACGATCCGAAGGTCGAGGCCCGGCTGACCGCGATCGCCGAAGAGCTGCGCTGCCTCGTCTGCCAGAACGAATCGCTGATCGCCTCGCGCGCCGACCTGGCGATGGACCTGAAGCGCCAGGTGCGCGAGCAGATCAAGGCCGGCAGGTCGGACGCCGAGATCCGCGACTACATGGTGCAGCGCTACGGCGACTTCGTGCTCTATCGCCCGCCGGTCAAGAGCAGCACATTGCCTTTGTGGCTCGGGCCGTTCGCGCTGCTGATCGCCGGGTTCTGCGCGATCTGGATTTTCGTGCGCCGCAGGCGGGCCGCGCCCCAGCCTGCGCTCACCGGAGAGCAGGAAGCACGCGCGGACGAACTGCTCGCGAACCGTGCCGACCACCCCAGCCGCTGACCGGCCTTACTTCGCCGCGTTCCTCGACTTGCGCGGCCAGCCCGGCATCGTCGTCGGCGGCGGTGCGGTGGCTGCCGGCAAGGTCGAGACGCTGCTGCGCTCGGGCGTGCGTGTCACCGTGATCGCGCCGGACCTGTGCGTGCGGCTCGCCGAGCTCGCGACGCTCGGCGCGATCCGGCACGAGCCGCGGCGCTTCCAGCCGGGCGACCTGCTCGGCGCGCAGATCGCGATCGCCGCGACCGACGACGCCGCGGCGAACGAGGCGGTGGCGAATTCGGCGCGCGCCTTGCGGATCCCGGTCAACGTCGCCGACGACGCGTCGCGCTCGACGTTCATCATGCCGGCGCTCGTCGACCGCGCGCCGGTGCAGATCCCGATCTCGACTGCCGGTGCTTCTCCGCTCCTTGCGCGCAAGCTGCGCGCGGTCATCGAGACCGCCGTGCCTTTTGCGTTCGGCCGGCTCGCCGCGCTCGCGGCGCGTTTTCGCGCGATCACCAAGGCGCGGATTCCCGAGCGCGGCGCGCGCCATCGCTTCTGGGAAAGCGTGATGGACGGCCCGATCGCGGAGCAAGTGCTCTGCGGCGACGAAGACAAGGCCGCGCGGATGCTCGAGCAGGCTCTGGAATCCGGTCCGCCACCGGCCAAAGGAATCGTCTATATCGTCGGCCCGGGGCCGGCGAACCCCGAATCGCTGACGATGCGCGCGCTGCGGGTGCTGCAGATGGCCGACGTCGTGCTGTACGACAGCCGCTCGTCGCGCCCGGTGCTCGACCTTGCGCGGCGCGAAGCCGAGAAAATCGATCTCGCGTACGACGCAGCCGTCGAGCTTGCGCTGCGCGAATCTCGCGCCGGCCGGCGCGTCGTGTGGCTGCGCGAAGGCGACCCGCTGCAGGCGCTCGCGATGCAGGGCGCGACGCTCGAGGTCGTGCCCGGAGTAGCCAGCGAAGCGAGGGTCGGGGCCTGACTGCCGGCCCGCTCGTCGCCTCGATCGTCCTGGCAACGCTGGTCGCTGCGGCCGGCGCCCGCTCGTTCGTAAGCCAGCGGCTCGAAGCCCAGAACGCCGAGAACCGGCAGCTCGAGGCCGCGCTACGGCCGCTGCGGCGCGAGACCGCCGAGGTCGACGCGCTGAAGGACGTGATCGCGGACTATCTCGCTCGCAACCAGGTCACGAAGGTTCTTTCCGAATCGTCGAGCCCCGCGGCTGAAGCGTTCGCCGAGCTGTCGCGCCTGACGCGCGACATCGTACTGACGGAGGCGCGCATCGACACGATGCACCTGGTCGCAACGGGCGTCGCGCGCAGCGACGCGGCCGCGCACCAGATGGTCGAGCAGCTCGGCGCGGCGCGATACATCCTCCATCCGCGCATCGCACAGATCGATGCTGCGCCAGCCGGCGATCCATACGGCCCCGGCGCGCGCGCGTTCCGGCTCGAAGCCGACCTGAGGCACTAGGATGCTGAAGCTCGTCCTGCAGGGGTGCGCCGCCCTCGCGATTGCGGGGATCGCGAGCTACCTCCTGCTCGTGCGCGCGCCGCTCGAGCAGCTCGAGCAGGCCAGGGCGCGCCATCTCGAGCTGCAAGAGGAGTACCTCCAGCGGCAGGCATACCGGGTCAACCTGTCGCTGCATCGCTCGCAGGCGCAGGTCATGCAGGACCTTGGCAAGGCGGCACGGATGGCGCTGCCCGACTTCGATGGCCTCGGCGCCGCGCCGCGCGACCTCGAAGAGGCAATCCGCCAGGCCGCGCAGGAAAAGAAACTTACGTCGCGGCTCGAATTCACGATCGGCGACTGGTCCTCGAAGGAGTTCTACTACTTCCGGCCGTTCACGGTCCGGGTGAACGGAGAATTGCGGCCGATCCTCGCATTCCTGCAAAGCGTGTCGACAGGCTCCGTGCAGCTGCACACGGTGAAAACCGCGTCGCTGCGGCCGCTCGCCGGCAGCGACGAGGTGACGCTCTCGCTCGACGCGCTTGCAATCCGGTTTCGAACCGACGAACAGGCAGCGGCCGCACGCAAGGCGAAGGCGCAATGAAGCTTCGAGCCGTGGCCGCGCTCGCCGCTTGCATGCTCTCAGCATGCGAGAACCCCGAGGGCCAGACGGACCGCTTCCTCGCCAAGGCCGCGCAGCACGCAGAGAACGCGCGTGGCAAAGTGCCGCCGCTACCGAGCTATCAGCCGAGAGAAGTAACGCCGCTCGTGATCGAGCGCGATCCGTTCAGGCGCTGAGCCGCGCGCTCAGGGGCCGGGCTTTCGCTCCTCGGCCAACCGCACGACGTTCAGCGGCGGCTTCTCCTCCAGTTCCGCCGACTCGATCCGCTGGAACTGGCGGCTGATCTTCTCGCCGGTGGTCTGGATCTTCTGCGCGTCGTCGTAGGCCTGGCCGATGTGCTCGGCGAGCTTGCGCAGCCGCTCGTCGAACCGCCCGAACTCGGCTGACAGGCGGCCGAGCGCGTCCTTGATCACGTCGACCTGCTTGCGCGTCTCGACGTCCTTCAATACGGCGCGCGCGGTGTTCAGCACCGCCATCAGCGTCGTCGGCGAGACGATCCAGACGCGCTTGGCGTTCGCGTACTCGACGACCTCGGCGTGGTAGGCATGGATCTCGGCGAACACGGCCTCGGCGGGCAGAAACATCACCGCGCCGTCGGACGTCTCGCCGGCGACGATGTACTTGCGGGCGATGTCGTCGACGTGGCGCTTGACGTCGGCCTTGAACAGGCGCTGCGCAGCCGCGCGGTCCGACTCGGCGCCCTGCCGGTCGAACATGCGGTTGTAGTTCTCGAGCGGGAATTTCGAATCCACGCAGACCATCCCCGTCGGCGCGGGCAGCCTGAGCACGCAGTCGGCGCGGGTTCCATTCGACAGCGTGTACTGCATCTCGAACGAGGCCCCCGGCATCGTGTTGCGGACCAGCGCCTCGAGCTGGACCTCGCCGAACGCGCCGCGCGTCTTCTTGTCGCCGAGCAGCTCGTGCAGCTCCACCACGCTGCCGGTCAGCGTCTCGATCTTCTTCTGCGCCTCGTCGATCGTCGACAGGCGCTGCATCACGTTGACGAACGTGTCGTTGGTCTTGCGGAATCCCTCGTCGAGCCGCTCGTTGACCCGGCTCGAGATCTGGTCGAGGCGCGTATCGAGCTTCGCCGCGACCGACTCGCGCAGCTCACCGATGTTCGTGCCGAGCCGGTCGCTTTGCCGGACCAGGCCGTCGTGCAGGTCGGAGAGCATCTGGCGATGCTTCTCCTCGAGCGTGCGCTGCACGCGAAACAGCATCCAGACCGCCAGCGCCAGCGCGGCCAGTGCGGCAAGCAATGCGGCTTCTGCCATGCCCGATTCTCGCGCAAAAAAAGAAAGGGCGCCCGGAGGCGCCCTGAATGAGCACAGCTACTGCGAGGTACGACGGGAATCAGGTGCGGTACGCGGCTTCGCCGTGCGAGGTGACGTCGAGGCCCTCGCGCTCTTCGTCCTCGGTGACGCGCAGGCCGATCGTCATGTCGACCAGCTTGTACGCGGCCGCTGCGACGATGCCCGACCACAGCAGCGTCACGCCGACCGCCTTCGCCTGGGTCCAGACCTGGGCGACCATGCTCTCGAAGCCGGGCTTCATCTCGAACCAGTTGTTGTAGAAACCCGGGCCCCCGAGCGACGGGTCGTTGAACACGCCGGTCAGCAGTGCGCCGAGAATCCCGCCGAGCGCGTGCACGCCGAAGACGTCGAGCGAGTCGTCGACCTTGAGCGCCCGCTTCAGGCCGTTGACGCCCCACAGGCAGACGAAGCCCGCGGCGAAGCCGATGACGAACGCGCCCGGGATGCCGACGTTGCCGGCGGCCGGGGTGATCGCGACCAGCCCGGCGACCGCACCCGAGGCCGCGCCCAGCATCGACGGCTTGCCCTTGAACATCGCCTCGCCCAGCGTCCACGCGAGGACCGCGCAAGCGGTCGCCAGGTAGGTGTTGATGAACGCAAGGCCCGCGGTGCCATTCGCTTCCAGCGCCGAGCCGGCGTTGAAGCCGAACCAGCCGGTCCACAGTAGCGCCGCACCGATCATCGTCAGCGTCAGGTTGTGCGGCATCAACGCTTCCTTGCCGTAGCCGACCCGCTTGCCGATCAGGTAGGCGCCGACCAGGCCGGCGATGCCCGCGTTGATGTGCACGACCGTGCCGCCGGCGAAGTCGAGCGCGCCCCATTGCCAGAGCAGGCCCGCTTTCCCGTTCATCTCGTCGACGACCTTGGCGCTGGTGTACGCGTCCGGCCCCATCCAGAACCACACCATGTGGGCGATCGGCGCATAACTGAAGGTGAACCACAGCGTGATGAACACCAGCACGGCGGAGAACTTGGCGCGCTCCGCGAAGGCGCCGAGGATCAGGCAACAGGTGATAGCGGCGAAGGT
>Ga0075421_100004636_pt1 | contig 16612 bp, 17 predicted proteins | sample SoiMetdeltSBSDD5_FD_75292 | JGI IMG/M metagenome (GOLD analysis project Ga0075421, IMG submission 75292) | Bulk soil microbial communities from a Populus tree surrounding site in Tennessee, USA - Soil MetaG P. deltoides SBSDD5 | ecosystem: Environmental > Terrestrial > Soil > Tree plantation...
GATCAGAGCCACACCCCCGTGCTACGGGTGGGCAGCCGCTAGATAGAGCGACCCCGCCGGACACCTCGACCCAGCCTGGCCGGGCTGAAGCCGTACGTCCATTCAAGAAGTAGCCGCTGACCGCTCGACACGGACAGCACCGACGGGGGGCCGCCCGCAGGGCACGGCGCGCAACATCCGCTTCTGCCGCACTGCGCTCGCCACGCACCGCACGGACGGCACCGACGGGGGGCTCCGCCCGCAGGGCACGCGGATCTGCCGCGACCTGATCGCTACCGAACGTAAACAGTCTGGCTCAGCTCGATGTGTGGGGCTCGTTCACCTGGTTCGGGCCGTGCGGCCTGCGTGTAGTCGTTAATTAATCCGCCGGGGATGGACCATCGCTTGACCAGCTCGGGGTCATCCCTGCGGATGCTTGCCGCAGCAGCGGCGGATCAGCTCTGGTGTGAGCTGGATTCCGTTGGCGAAGTTCAGCGCCTGGTGGACGGCCGGGTTCGTCCACAGTGGTAGAAGCTCCGGCGTCGGGGCATCGACAGCGCTGGCGAGGATATCCTCCACGTCGTCGGGTTGGTCGCGCAAATGGTGGGCCAACACCGGCCAGTGAATACGGATGGCGTTCCATTGCGCGAGCGCGGCCACCGGCATCGGATCGCCCAGCTGGGAACGGACCACGCGCGCCATGTTGTAGTCGTTGAGAAAGCGTTTCATCGATCGCGGGTTCGCCGGCAGGAGCGGTGCGAACATGGCCAGCGCCTCGTTGTGGTGCGGGTTCGACTGCAGCTTGGTAGCACCTCGACGGCTTTCGGGCCGAGTTGTTCCCGCGCCGGCTGGGGCATGTCCTCCATGGTGGCGAGAAGTTCCGCCTCCGATTCGCTGGCGTCGAGGCGATCCTGGCCGTCGCGCATCAGGGTCGAGCTGACTTGGTCTGCCGGCCGAGCAGTGCCGCCAGGTAGCCCGACTGCTCCCGCATGCCGAGATTCGGTACCGGTACGACCAGCTGGAGTATCTTGTCGCAGAACAGGTGCCCGATACTCTGGCCCGGATCGACGATGGCCGAGCCAACACTGCATTCCGACTCGAACGCGGCGTGCAGCCAAACCGCGTCGGCGGCGACCACGACCGCGACTGGTGCGGGTCGGCCCGATCTGCCCGATGGTGGGTCGCGCGGAAGCGTCTGGATGCTCTCCAGAATCTCGACGACCTCTGCCGGTCGGCATCGATCGAGGTCGTCGACGACCAGCAGCAGCGGGTGGCCCGCGGCGCGGTCCGTCGGATATACCAAATCGTTGGAACTGCTTGCGGCCCGATCGCGACCACTGCTCATAGATGCACGTCCCTACCGATGGACAAGGAGCGTGGTATGCGAGCACGATCGGTGGCCGGTGCGACCGTCGCGGTGCTGGCCGGGGTGTTGATCGGGGCGGGTGCCGGAGTCGGACCGGCGTCGGCACACGTGACCGTCAACCCCAGAGAGGCCACCCAGGGCGGGTTCACCAAGCTGGCGTTCCGGGTGCCGAACGAGAGCGACACCGCCAGCACCACGAAGCTGGAGATCGTCATCCCGACCGACGCGCCGATCGCGTTCATCTCGATCCGGCCGGTGCTCGGCTGGACCGCGGCGCTGGAGACCACGAAGCTCGCCACGCCGGTGAAGACCCACGACGGGGAGATCACCGAGGCGGTCTCGAAGATCACGTGGACGTCGACGGGCGCGGACTCGGCCATCAAGACGGGGCAGTTCCAGGAGTTCGAGGTGTCCGCCGGCCCACTGCCGGAAGTCGACCAGATCATCTTCAAGGCGCTGCAGACCTACTCCGACGGGACGATAGTCCGGTGGATCGACAACCCGCCCGCCGCCAGCGGGGAGGAGCCCGAGCACCCCGCCCCGGTGCTGAAGCTGGCCAAGGCGCCGGCCGCCGGCGCGACCGGGACCGCCGGTCCGGCGGCGGCCGCGGCCAACGCCAACGCCGACCCGGCCGCGACCTCCGGCCGTGACACCCGCAGCGGGTGGGCCCTCGGCCTCGGCGTGGCCGGACTGGCCGCGGGTATGGCCGGGCTGGCGTTCGGCCTGCTCGGCTGGCGGCGCGCGGCGAACCGCGGCTGAGCCGCCAGAGCGCCGCGGCGAAGCTGCCGAAGCGCCGCCGCGAAGCTGCCGCTGATCCCGGTCAGCCAATGGCGCGCAGGTGCCGCGTGGCGGGCGTGCCGGTGCCGGCCTGGACGGCGGCGACGAGATCGGCGCGGGCCCGGGCCACCCGGGACCGGATGGTGCCGACCGGGCAGTCGCAGATCTCGGCGGCCTCGGCGTAGCTGAGCCCGAGAAGTTGGGTGGCCACGAAGGCCCCCCGTCGCTCGGCGGTCAGCCCGTCCAGCAACTGGACCAGGACGAGCGCCTCGTCGAAGCGGAAGGCCTGCGCGGCGCCGACCGTTTCGGCACCGGCCTCCAAGTCCGCGACCGGCGTGGTACGAGGGCGGCGGACCACGGTTCGGATGTGGTCCGCCGCCACCCGGCGGGCGATCGCGAGCAGCCATGTCCGCGCGGAGGAGCGGGCGGCGAACCGGGGCAGGGCGTGCATGGCCCGAAGGTACGTCTCCTGGGTCAGGTCCTCCGCCTCGCGAGTGTCGACGAGGTGGGCGAGGAACCGGTACACGTCCTGCTGCGTGGCCAGGACGAGCTCCGCGGCGGCCCTCCGGTCGCCGGCCTTGGCGGCGAGGGCCAGCCGGGTGATCTCCATGTCCGGGGTGCGCGCGGGCATGACGGGAACCCTAGCGGCCGGTGGTCGGAGGCGTCTGCCGTCCTAGTGGGAACCAGCGCCCCGGATGATCCGACTATCGAGATGTGGGATGTGAGCAGTACCAGGAGATGCTGTCGGCCCGCCTGGACCGTGAGGACACGCCCGCCGAGCGGGCAGCGGTCGACGCGCACCTGATCGACTGCCCGGACTGCAGTGCGTGGTGGCAGGCGGCCGCGGACGTGACCCGGCTGGTCCGTACCGGACCCGCGGTCCCGCCGCCGCCGGTGCCGGACACCGTGCTGGCCGCCGCACCCGGACCCGGACGGGCGCGCCTGGCCCGCGGCCTGCGGGCCCTGCTCGGCGTCCTCGGAGCCTGCCAGCTCGGCCTCGGCCTCGTGCAGGTGACCGGGTTCGCCGCCGGTACGGTCCTGCACGACGGCCACCTTCCCGCGGGTACGCCGGCCGATCACCTCTGGCACGAGTCCGCCGCCTGGAACGTCGCCGTCGGGGCCGGGTTCCTGTGGATCGCGCTGCGCCGCACCCGGCCCACCGGACTGCTGCCCACCCTTACCGCGTTCGTCGTGCTGCTCGTGGTGTTGAGCGTCAACGACGTCATCTCCGGTCGGGTCGATCCCGGCCGGCTGCTCAGCCACGCGCTGATCGGCTGCGGCTACACCGTGATCCTCGCGCTCACCCGGCCGGCGCTGGACTTCGGCGATCCGTCCGGCACACCGCGGACCGGCTTCTCCCGGTGGCGGGCACGGTTCGAAGCCGACGAGGCCGCCAGCGCACCGGCGCCCGCCACCCGTCCGGTCCACGGCACCGCGCACCACCGCCGCGCCGCCTGACCCTCGCCCCCCAGGCCTCGGCGCGCCGTCCCGTCAGGCGGGCACGGTCGACATGACGAAGTCGACGATGCGCCGGCTCACCTCGTCGCGGTGGTCGCCGGCGAACAGCTGTACGCCGTGCGCGCTGCTCGGGTAGCTGACGAACTGCTTCGGGCCCGGCGCCCGGTCGTAGACCTCGCGGGTCGCCGCCAGCGGGACGTTCGCGTCGGCGTCACTGGCGATCACGAGCTTCGGCGCGGTGACATCTGCACCATTCCTCGTCATCACCGGCCATGGTGTGGACATCTTCCTGCACCCGACCGACGACGAACGGTCGACCGCCGAGGAGGTTTCCTCTCTGGACCGGCTCATTGAGGCCTTAACGGCGTACCGGGACCGGCTTGACCCGCTGGTCGATCTGGGGGAGGCGTGACGCCCGCCGGCCGGCCGTGCTGAACAGAGCATAGGGACGATCACCGCAGGAGCGGGTGACCGGCCCGAGTCGAACATGCGGCCGCCCGGCCGCGAAGGGCCGGCTTGGGCGCCGCGGATCCGCTAGCGGCGGATGTTGATTCGCCTGTCTGGCGGTTACCGTTGATCGGGGTGGATGTGCAGGTCAACCGCCCTCCAGTTCTTGACTGTTCGAACAAGTGTTCGTATCGTCGGCGGTGTGGGCGATGCGGTGCGATTGTGGTGGAACGGCAGGTGGGGCCGCATAGCGCAGCGTCGGGTGCGGCTCTACCACGAGCCCGAGGGCGGGGAACGGCCATGGCGGGTGGAGGCCCAGGCCGGGGACAGCGAAGGCCCCACCCAGTCCTGGCGGTTCGCCTGCGAACCCGACGCCCTCGTCTGGGTAAACCAGCTCCTGGACTCCGACGGCGGCGACGGCTGGCGGCCCATCACCCTGCCAGCCCGACCGAAACCAGCGGATCGCACAACGCTTTTACGGACCGCCGGCGCCTTAGACGACAGTCACCTGCAGTCGGCGATCACCTCCACGTCGTCAGCCGCGCCGCGGGCGGTGGGGCGGGCGGATGGCGGCAGCGGCCGTTGCCCACGCCCAAGCGCTCGTCTCCCTCGGCAAACCCGACCTGGCCCAGGAACGGCTCGGTGAGATCCTGCCGGACATTGTGCGCCGGTGCCGCGACCAGCGCCGCCGCGGCGCGGCGGGAGTGGACTCGGCTCCGGCTCTTGGTCGCCTGGATCGCCGACCACGTCGGCCCACCGCCGGAGGTGCGACAGATGGCCGTTGACGTCCACACCGAGATCGTGATCGACCGGCCCTGCGACGAGGTCGCCGCATACGCCAGCGACCCGACCAATGCGCCCGACTGGTACGCCAACATCGCTTCGGTCACGTGGCAGACCTCACCACCGGTCGCCGTCGGCTCCACAATGGACTTCGTTGCGCGGTTCCTCGGCCGGCGGTTGGCCTACACCTACGAGGTCGTCGAGCTGGACCCCGGACGCAAGCTAGTCATGCGCACCGCCCAGGGCCCGTCCCGATGGAGACCACCTACACCTGGGAGCCAGTCGGCGAGAACCGGACCCGGATGACCCTGCGCAAACCGCGGCGAGCCGGCAGGCTTCGGCAAGGTGTCCGCGCCGGCCACGGCCGCCGCGATGCGCCGGGCCAACCAGAAGGACCTGCTCAGGCTCAAACGCCTCCTGGAGCAGGCAGACGCGGGAACCGGTGAACTCCATAGCGGAGCCGTGTTCCGATCGAGGCCGGCGGGTCAGGCGAGGCCCTGCTGGCTGGTGGCCGGGCTCTGCGCGGGACCTCCCGGTGGGGCCGACCGCAACTCGGCCCGCCAGCCGGCGAAGATGCGCCGCAGCGCCAGCGGCGCCATGGCGTGCAACGCGATGGCGAACAGGCCGCCACGGATCGACGGCGCGGCCCGGTAGGCAAACCGCATGGTGACCCGGCTACCTACCGGGTGCGGGTCGACCTGCCACAGCCCGGACATCGCCAGCAACGGGTACGGGTAGTTCGCGATGTCGACCTCGACGGCGAACCGGTGGCCGTCCTGCCACAGGGAGCAGGTCTCCTCCCAGTGCCGGCCGGTGGTGCTGGTGCACCGGCGATGCAGCGGCTGCCCAGGCTGGCTGGTCACCTCCACAGTGGACAGGTTGAGGGCGAGCCGACCGTAGAGCCGGTGGTCGGTCAGCAGCGGCCACAGCGCCGCCGGCGGGTCCTCCAGTTCCTCGGTTGCCTCGACCACCTCGACATCGGCGAACGGGTCGTCACCGCGCGCACCGGCGAGCCCGGCCAGCTGCCAGCCGGCTAGAACGGCGACTGCCACGGCAACGGCGGCCACCGCGAACACGCCCGGCGCGGCCGGCTGGTACGCCGCCAGCAAGACGCCGCTGCCGGCGAGCCAGCCAAGGTCGGCGGCGAGCACCGCGACGGTGCCGCCGCGCAGCCGCCCGAACGGCAACACGGCCAACCGCGCCAGCAGCACCCCGAACCCGGCCACCGTCAACCCCAGCAGCGACGGCAGCGCCGCCGGCCCGAGCCGCCACGGTGCGGCCACCAGCCAACCGAACCCAGCCAGCGTCGCCCCGGACAGCATCGAGAACGCCGCGTTGGCCCGCAGCGCCGCCCGCAACCGGCGGGTGCTCGGCCGGGACCCAACCGCGACGACCGCATCGACGACCTCGGCCCGGTCGGCCACGGTCGGCCGGGCGACCCGACCAGCGCGGTGTTGCTTGCGCGGCGACGGTACGCCGTGCTCGATGTAGTGCTTCAGATCGGCCAACACGTACTGGCCGGTCCGGCGCGCCTGGGCGAGCAGCCACCGCCGGCCCAATCGGCCGAGCGGGCCGTGCACCTCCAGCCGGGCTTCGAACGCAACGAGCGTGCGCGTGCTATCCACCGGGGTGACCCGCCAGGTGTTGCGGGCCAAGCTGACGAACGCCGGCATGCCCTGCGTCGCCTCGTACGTCAGCGTCCGTGCGGCCTCGTCGTAGCCGATGATCTCCTCGGTGACCTGCGGCACCGCGCGGATGCCGGTGCGGCAGACCCGTGCGGCCACCGGTGCTCCCACCGGCGGGTTCGCCGTCACCGTGGAGGTCGAGGCGGGTACGGCGGTGGCCCAGTCGCCGATGCCGTCGAACCGGTGCGCGACCACCTGCCACACCTGCTCGGCCGGGGCGTCGATGACGATGTCGCTGGTCAACTGGCTCATGCCGGCAGCATCGCGCCGCGGTAGCGGCCTCGTCGATTCCCGAACAGGGAATCGGACGCCGGTGGCGGGCCTGGGATACTGCCGTTCGTGGCCAACGCATCCGCGGACAGCCCGTTCGGTGCCCGCCTGCGCCAATGGCGGGCGTTGCGCGGGGTCAGCCAGTTGGCGCTGGCGGACAAGGTCGGTTCCACCGCACGGCACCTGTCCTTCTTGGAAACCGGCCCATCCCGGCCCAGCCGGCAGATGGTGCTGCGCCTGGGCGAGGCGCTGGACGTCTCGCTGCGGGAGCGCAACCAGCTACTGCACGCCGCGGGGCTGCCCGCCGTCTACCCCGAGGCCGGCGTGGACAGCGCCGACCTGGCGCCGTTCCGCGCCGCGCTCGACAGCCTGCTGCGCGCCCACCTGCCCTACCCCGCCATGGTTCTCGACCGGCACTGGAACGTCCTGCTGGCCAACACCGCCTGCACCCGGCTGTACGGCGTCGACCTGGTCGGCACCAACCTGGTGCGCCAGTTCCTCGCCGACCCCGCCACCGCCGATACCGTCGTCAACTGGGCCGAGGTCGCCTGGGCGGGCCTGGAGCGGCTGCGCCACCAGCGCGACCGCAGTCCGTCCGACCAGCACCTGGCCGACCTCGTCGCGCTCGCTGAGCAGGCGCTCGCCGGCATACCCCGGCCCGCCCAACCGCCGCCGGACCTGGTGCTGTGCCCGTGGTTCCGCCTCGGCGACCGCATCGTCAAGACCATCGGCATGGCGGCCCGGTTCGACGCCACCGCCGAGATCACCCTCGACGAGCTGCGCATCGAGCTGATCTACCCACTCGACGAGGCCGGCGAGCAGTTCTTCCGCGACGCCGGCCGCTAACCGCGGTGCCGCGTTCACGATGTCGCTGGTGGCTGGCGGTTGGCGGGCTGTCGTTCGGCCTCGGCCTTGACCGCGGCGAGGCTGGAGCGTACGGCGGCCTCCCAGGCCCGGGCGACGAGACGACCCCACCAGGCGCCGACCGCCCAGCCATCGGTGCCGAGCTCGCCGCGGTAGTCGCCCGCAGCCTGTCCATCCCACACGACCTGACCGTACGACAGGATGGGTCGAACTCGGTGCGGGCGGGTAACCGTCGATACTCGTTGCTGAGGCCGCTGACGACCCGTTGTTGTCGTACCGGGGCCTCGCGCCGCGCCCGACACCTGAACTGGATGCCGCTCGGAAGTGGGGGCGATGCCCAACCAGGAGATCATCGCGCCTTACGGTGTGCAGTTCCACGAAGCCCCCGTTATCCAGCTCCGGTGGCACCGGATGAGCGTAGGTGCTTGACCACATACAGATCCGGCACCACGAGTCGCTGGATCTCCCTGCCGGTGGCGATGTCGAACCGGATCACGCCGTCGGGGTACCCGGCCCAAAGGTCGTTGTCGACGCCGAGGACCAGTCCACGCGGCTCTCCCGGTTTGGCGATCACGCGGTGGGGACCGGTCCAGGATGACCGCGCCCTCGACGTTGACGGCGATCCGGCCCGAGGCGGTGACCTGAAGGTTCGGTTTACCGGACAGCCCGGTGGCGGCCAGCGCGGTGACGCCGGTGACGGCCAACCGATCCACATCGATGTCCGCAAGGCTCGCCGACGGGGCGTGCACGGCGTAGAGCCGCTCGCCGGGGGCGGACAGTGCAATCGCGTGCACGCCGGGTCGTTGCTGACCGAATGGTGCGGGAAGGTCGATCCGGCGGCTCCATCCCTCACCTAGGCAGTGGATGAAAGCCTTCGCGTCCGCCTCGAACGAGTACAACGTGAAGAGCATGACCCGCGCCGGGTCGTAGACGTTCATGATGCGGTAGGCCCGCAGTTGCCCCTCGGCGATCGGTACCGGCAGGCGGTTGACTAGATCGACCACCCGGACCCGGAACCGCTGCGGGCGCTCCGCCGGCAGGTAGTCCAGCAGGAACAACTGCCGGCCGTCAGGCGAGAACGCTTCCGGCTCGAGGTTGCCCGGCAGATCCAGCCGGACCCGCTCGCCGCCGTGATCGGCCACCACAACCGTCGTACGGTCCCGACCGGCGGCCTCGTGCAGCCCGTAGACACCGGCCCCGCCCGGAGTCACCGCCGCGACCAGGTCACCGGCCGGCGAGACGATCCTCGGCTCGAGCCGATCAGGAAACGTGGTCACCGATGACATCCGGCCGGATGCCAGATCCCGGACCACGATGCGGGTACCCGCACCGGCCGGCTCCGCGATTACCGCATGAGCCCAGTCCGGTGTGGCCACGGACACCGCGTACGGCCCGGCGATGATCTGACCGCGCCCGTCGTACACGGAAACGCCCTGCTGTGTGGTCAGGAAGATCAGGACACGCCCGTCGCCGGCCCGGGTCGGCCCTGGTGTCCCTGGCGTCGGGTGGTCGACGCACCCGGTCAACAACCCGCCGCCGGCAACTCCCGCCGCCCTCAGCAGTACCCGCCTGGTCACCACGGCCCGCGCCGTCATGACCGGAGGAGTCGCTGGACGGTAGCCCGGTTCCGCAGCCGCCGCGCACTATCGCACCTACAGGGTGCGTGTCAGCCTCACGGAGCAGATCCGCCAATGTAGGGTTCTCCGCTAGCGGTGCCTCGGAAGGCTGCGACTCGGGTAGCTGGTCAGCAACACGAATTGGAGTCAGCCGGCGTCGCGTCGCGTTCGGGCGGAATCCGTCACCGCACCGAGAAGCGGCGCGTCGGGCCGTTCGATGCCTGGGGATGCCCGGTCAGGTGCGGCGGAAGAGTTGGCGGTGCCCGGCCGCAGATCCGGGAGTCTGTCGGCCGGGCTCGCCGGGTGGATCAGAAGATGGTCACGCCGTAGGCGTTGGCCGCCTCCCGCACGGGCTGGAAGAAGGTTGTGCCACCGCTCGTGCAGTCACCGCTGCCGCCGGAGGTGAGGCCGAGCGCCCTGGTGCCGTCGTAGAGCGGGCCGCCGGAGTCACCGCCCTCGGCGCACACGTTGGTCTGGATCAAGCCGCTGACGGTGCCTCCGGGGTGACCACGGTCGCGGACCGTGACGTTGAGTGCGGTCACGGTTCCGGTGTGGACACCGGTGGTCGACCCGTCGCGGGTCACCCTCTGGCCGACAAAGGCGTCCGCGACGGTGAACCCGCCGGGGTGGCTCAGCGAAAGGTTGTCGTAGCGAACCAGCGCGTAGTCATTCCCGGGGAAGCTGGAGGCGATAGTCGGGCCGATGAGCGTGGTGTGGCTGGAGTTGGTGTACCAGGTGTTGGCCAGGTCGCCGCAGTGCCCGGCGGTGAGGAAGTAGAAGGTGCTGCCGCTGACCACGTTGAAGCCGAGCGAGCACCGGAACCTGCCGCCGTAGATGGCATCACCGCCCGACAGCAGCGGGGTGAAGACGCTGGCCGTGCGCTGCAGCCGCAGGGCACCGGCATAGGCGCCGGCGGCGTGCCGCAGCCTCGCGATCTCGGCGGCGGAGACGCTGCTGTCGGCGGTGATGACAACCCGATGCGCTGTCGCGTCGACGTACCAGGCGAGGGCTTCGAGATCAGTTCAGAATGGGTCGGCGTGGCGGCGTGTCTTGTCCGGGTTGGGACATCGACACTCGTGTGGTGACGACACGGTGCTGGCGGATAGGCTGTGGCTGCGGTTGCAGCCGCTGCTTCCGGTACGGCAGCGGCGGTTCCGGCATCCGGGGCGGTTGCGGACGCCGGATCGGGCGGCGTTGGAGGGCATCCTGTCGTGGCCCGGACCGGTATCTCTTGGAACGACCTGCCCACCGCGGTGTTCGGCGCGTCGGGGCGACGTGCTGGCGGCGGTTGAAGGAGTGGTACGAAGCCAGGGTGTGGCAGCAGCTACACGAGCCGGTGCTGGCCGAGCTACGCGTCGCGGGACGGCTGGACCTGTCGGCGGCGATCGTGGACCTCTCGCATCTGCGGGCGTTCAAAGGGGACCCGCACCGGTCCCAGCCCGGGTCGACCGGGGTCGGCTGGGCAGCAAGCACCTGATCACCGACGCCGCCGGCATCCCGCACAAGGTGACTGTCGCCGGCGGCAACCGCAACGACGTCACCCAGCTCATCGCACTCGCCGACGGGGGTACCACCGATCCGGGGAGTTGTCGGCCGCCCGGCCCGGCGACCGGATCGGCTCTACGTCGACCGCGGCTACGACAACGACAAGTATCGCCGCACCCGGCTTGCCGGCCGAAGTGCGGGGGTGGTCGGTGACGTCCGCCGGTGTAAAGCCTCGCCGGTGGGGTGGTGAACGCCAGTCCGGTCTGCAACCCACTTCGGTCCGGCGGCGAGGCGTCCCCGACGTTGCCGAGCCGGTGTGCGCGGTGACGGTGTCCGCGTCGAGAGCGACGCCGGCTTCGCTGTCGTCGGTCGTGGGTGGTTCGAGGCTCGTGGCCCAGCCGTAAGGGGTGATCTGCCAGCGGATGGTGATCTGTTTGCCGGGCAGGTCGACGTCGGCCCAGTGCAGGCCGCAGGCGCTGCCATCGCCTGGGCGGTGGTCGACGGCGTCGACCGCGCTGAAGCCATAAATCAGCAGTCCTAATCAATAACGCCCGACCACGCGGCCGACCCATCCGGGCAGCGTAAAGTTCGACCCCGGCGCGGGGGCGTACGTCCAACGCTGCGGCACCCACCGGGCTGCGAACAAACGCGGGCTGCGCCGTTGCCGGCCCACCGGTGACCGGCCGGCGAACACCGGTTGTGGTCGGCCTCGGCGCCGGCCCGGTCCTCCTCGGCGGCTAGCTCGAGGCGTGTGGCAACCGCTGCGCTTCGGCAGTGTACTGCCCGGCGCCGCCCTGCTGCGCTGCGACAGCCTGCTGGTGCAACGCGGTCACCTGCTCGGCGAAGCGCGGATGCGGGCGCCGGAAGGCCACCGTCGTGCCGTCGTTGGAGACCCGGCCTCTTGCGACGGCACCGCGTGTGGCGTATCCCGCCGTGACCAAGCCGGCGAACAGCGCCACGATGATGAGCAGGAACAACGGCCCGGGCACCGAAGCGTCCGCTGTCAGCTCGAAGGACCCGAACAGCACCGCGAGGGCGATCACGACCAGTCCGAGGCCGATGAGCAGCCGGATGGTGGGCAGCCGACGGCAGCGGTCACAGAACGGCCACGCCGGCGCCGTGACCCGCTTCTTCACGGCAAACGCAACGATGAGAAACAGCAGGAGTCCGAAGGGGATCAGCAGGTACGTCCAGCTCGGGGCGAGTGAGCGGAACGTGACCTTCCTCTGCTGCGTCGCCTGTTCGCCGTGCCGCGAGCAGACCTGCGGTATGCCTTCGCCAGCCGAGATCAGGTGGGACGGGATGTCGACAAACACAACAACCTCCAGCGGTACACCCGGGCCCCGTACCTCGGGTTTCCACCGGTGATACCCGCATCGAAGGACGGCCATGCGCCCGGCCTCGGGCGCCGGATGGAGCCCCAAGGGCGCGGGCGGCCCAGCGACCTGTTTACGCGTGCCGCCGACATACTGTCCTGATGACGGAGCAACTGGGGGACGTGGCGCGCGGGATCGTCGATGCCAGCCTGTACATGGTGCTGGCGACCGCGGACGGCAGCGGCCGGCCGTGGTCCTCGCCGGTGTACTTCGCGCACGCCACATATACGCGGTTCTACTGGGTGTCATCGCCGGATGCGACGCATTCGCAGAACATCGCGGCCTGACCGGACTTGGGCATCGCCATCTTCGATTCCAGTGCTCCGATCGGCACCGGTCAGGGCGTCTACCTACGAGCCGGGGCCGAGGTCAGCGGCGACGACCTCGACGAGGGCATCGAGGTATATTCCCGGCGGTCGCTGGCACACGGCGGTGTGCCCTGGGTGCCGGCGGACGTGCAGGGCGACAGCGGGGTGTATCTGGCAATCGCCGACGCGCACTGGATCCTGGCCAAGGACGGCCGCCCCGATCACCGGATACCTGTTCGGCTCACCTGACACCAGCGTTCCGGCGCCGGCCTCACACGCTCATCTCTGGCGCCGCCGAACACGCGATCTTGGTATCGCACCGGTAGGCCGCTGGCGAGGTTCCTGTGGTGCAGGTCCTACCTGGGTCGCTAGCGCGGCGAGACTCGGGTGCATTCCGAGTCCGACCTACGGGTGTTCCTGCGCTGGCGCACCGACCAGGGCCTCGACCCGCTCGCCGCCGGTGGACATCGAGCGGTACCTGCGCTGGTTGCAGGACGACGTACATGTCCGGTGGAAGTTCCTCTGCGACGTTGTGCGCCTTCGCCACGACGGGATCGTCGACCCGCCGACGGACACCCTCACGCTGAGCGCACCGGTTGTCGTGGGCGGTGGCGAACGGACCTGGCGCCGCCACCGCGTCGCGGGTGCATGGCCGCTACCAGCGAACGCTGCGGGATTGCCCGCTGGCCGGCACGCCGGTGGTGATCCGGTTGACGGTGCGCCGGTTCATCTGCCAGACGGCGGCTTGCCCCCGCCGGACCTTCGCCGAGCAGGTGCCGGGCTTGACCACGCCCCACGCTCGGTACAGTCCGCTGTTGCGCGGCGCGTTGACCGCGATCGCGGTGGCGCTGGCCGGGCGGGCCGGCGCCCGTCTGGCCGGCACGTTGGGCATGGCCGCCGGTCGGGACACGCTGCTGAACCTGCTCCGCACGGTGCCCGACCCGCCGGCGGGCATCGTGGAGATCCTCGGCATCGACGACTTCGCGCTGCGCCGGGGGCGGGTGTACGGCACCGTGCTGCTGGACATGGTCACCGGCCGACCGGTCGATGTGCTGCCCGGACGCGACGCGGATCCGGTCGCTGCCTGGCTGCGCGCTCACCCCGGCGTCCGGGTCGTGTGTCGGGACCGGGCCAGCGCATACGCGGTCGCCGCCCGCGACGGCGCGCCCGAGGCCATCCAGTGCGCCGATCGCTGGCACCTGTGGCGGAACCTGGCCGAGCACGTCGAGCGCGCCGTGATCCGCCACCACGGCTGTCTCAAGCAGGCCGCGTCCACCGCGTCGTCGTGTACGCCGCCGGCCGCTTCATCTGTTACGGCCACCTCTGAGCCATCTGCGGCAGCCGACGGTGCCGACCAAGCCGCTGCCGCGTCCGAGTCCGTCCTGGTCACGCGGATCCGGGACCGGTACGCGACCATTCAGGCACTGCAGGCCGACGGGCGCGGCCTGCGACAGATCGCGCGGGAGCTGAGCCTGGACCGCAAGACCGTGCGCCGCTTCGCCCAGGCGACCAGCGCCGACGAGCTGGTCGCCAAGACCCTCGACCGCGACACCCTCATCGACGCGCACAAGCCCTACCTGCACCAGCGGTGGAACCAAGGCTGCCGAGACATCACCGTCCTGCACACCGAACTCGAGCAGCGCGGCTACCGCGGCAGCATCCGAACCCTCTACCGCTGCCTGCAGCCCCTCCGCACCCAGGACCCGGCCCAGGCCGCCGCGCCCGTCGAGCCCGCACCGCCGAAGATCCGCCACGTCACCACCTGGCAGCTGCGCCGCCCCGAAGACCTCGACAACACCGAACAAGCCACCCTCGCCGACATCAAAGCCGCCTGCCCGCACCTGGACCGGCTCGGCGACCACATCACCGCATTCGCCAAGATGATGGTCCACCGCACCGGCGCCGACAACCTCGACACCTGGCTAGCCGCCGTCGAGAACGACGACATCCCGGAACTGCACACCTTCGCCCGCGGCATCCGCCAGGACTACACCGCCGTGCGCAACGGCCTGACCCTGCCCCATAACTCCGGCGCATGCGAAGGCGCCGTCAACAAACTAAAAACCATCAAGCGACAGATGTACGGCCGAGCCAGCTTCTCCTTGCTACGCAAGAGAATCCTGCTCAACACGTAAACGCCAACAGACCCGACTCCACAAGATCGTCGCCAGAACCCATGATCGTGGCAGGCGACAGAACCGGAACCACCGCAGCAGGTCCATCCCACACGAGCGCTGCGTCGCCGCCGGCCTTCCCGACGCTGCCAACTCCCGCAGATACACCCCAGCAGGCGCCACCACCGCGCCCGACGGATCAACCAGCCGGTACGGCTCGAACAGATCCCCAGTGCGCTGCAGCGACCCGCCCGCCGCAGCCTTCAAGCGGGACAGATCCCGCGCCTCTTCGTCTCCACCGACCACGGCCACAGACCGTAGACACCCGAGCGGGCACCCGTCCCGCCACGACACCTCGCCCTCGCCGTAGTTCGGTTAACGGGTCGGTCTTATCCCGGGTGTAATCGTCGGCCTCCCGGGCCAAATGCACCCGCAACGCCTGCACACAAACGAACCCCATCCCCGCCGCATCGGCCAGCGCCATCACCGCCCGCCACCGATGCCCGGTCGGCTCGCACCCCACCACCACCCCGGCGAACCCCTGCCCCGTGGCCTGCGCCTGCGCCCAGCCCAGCAAGCCACCCAACCCGTGCGCCTTGGCCTTGAGGCTGCGGCGGCCCACCACCCGACCCTCGTGGTCCACCAGCGCAGCGACCTGCCGGTCCTCGCCCAAATCGATAGCCAGAATCGCCCTATCGGAACGAACCACCGCCCGCACCGCCGCGATCCGCTCGTTACGACGACGATCCCCACGAGTCAACCCGCTACGCTTGGCCACGAACGTCCTCCACGTATGTGTTGGGACAACGAGCCCGTCTACCACACCAGGAGGACGTTCCCGATCCCACCCAACAGCGCTACGGGATCTTTCTACGGGGGCCGCCCACAGGGCACGCGGATCTGGCCGCTGATCGCGCGCCGCTGCCCCGGTATTGAGCCTGCCGTCGATGTCAGGCGACGTTTCCGGATCGCTGTTGATCCGGTTGCGTTTGCTGTTCACTGGCAGGCCTGTCCATGCCGACGCGTGGTGTGACCGGTCCGGCACGGCGAGTAGTGCGTCGCGTTGTTCCCCTGCATGTAGTTGTCTTTTCGGCCGAGTCGGCAACGGTAAGCAACCGGGCGAGGACTCCCCGCGGGCGAGCCTGGTTCGCTATCGTGCCGGAGGCACGTCGCAGTTGTCGAACTCGACGAGCGGAGTCTGCTGGGTGGGAGCACCGGGCGCTGGTGCGGTGAGAGTGGTCGCGCGCTGCGCGCGGCTGGCAGGTACGGATCGTCTGATGGCGTTCGGGCTGGTGTTCGGCATCGCTGCGCTGGCCTGGTTCGCGGTCGGTCCGGCCGGCGGCCAACGGGTGGGACTGGCGGTGGTGGCGCCGGTGTACGCCGGCCTGATCGGCGTCGGTCAGTTACGGGTCGGGGTCGACCCGCGGCTCCGGCCGGCCGCCAGGCGGTTCTGGCGGGTCCTGTCGGCTTCGATGTTCACGTACACGGCCGGGATGCTGGTCAACCTGACGGCGCTGGTGTTCGGAATCCATGTGGCGCGTGACGCCGGCGAGACGCTGTTCTACCCGGTCGCCGCGGTGTTCACCGTCGTCGCGCTGGTGGTGTTTCCGACGGCGGTCCGCAGCGCCGGCGAGCGGCTGCGAATGTTGCTTGACGTGGCTACTGTGCTGCTCGGCAGCGCGACGTTCGTGTGGTACTTCCTCGTTAGCCGGCGGTGGCGGCCGGCGAACGGATGGGCCGAGCTTGCCGACGGGGTGGTGCTGCCGGGGCTGATCCTCGTCGTCGGCTTCGTCATCCTGCGCATCATGATGGCCGGCGCCAACGTTATCAGCCGGCCGACCGCCGCTGGTTTCGTCTTTGGCGCGAGCTGCATCGCCGTGCCGGTCATCCTGGACGCCGAAGCCGGGACCGCGGCCGATCGCGTGGGCGCGTTGGTTCACCTGACCGGTTTCCTCTCGTGCCTTGTGGCCATAGCGATCCAGCGGCGGGTCGGGTTGGCCGGCGACGGCCGGCCGGCGGCCTGGCGCCGCTCGTTCACCGTCCTGCCGTACGGTGCCGTGGCCGCCACGCTTTCCCTGCTGCTC
>Ga0075421_100004639_pt1 | contig 16601 bp, 12 predicted proteins | sample SoiMetdeltSBSDD5_FD_75292 | JGI IMG/M metagenome (GOLD analysis project Ga0075421, IMG submission 75292) | Bulk soil microbial communities from a Populus tree surrounding site in Tennessee, USA - Soil MetaG P. deltoides SBSDD5 | ecosystem: Environmental > Terrestrial > Soil > Tree plantation...
CTCCAGCGTGACTCCCGTCACCAGGTCCAGCCGGTCCTCGCCCAGGGGCAGGATCGGCGAGCGGGGAAGCTCGACGCCGTCCCGGTAGCCGTACAGCTCGCAACTCACGCCGCCGGCTCCGCCCGCGAGCAACGCGTCGGCAAACACCCGGGCCACCGTGCCCCGGCCGGCGATGAGGCGCGTGCTCAGCACGGCCTGGGTGACCTGGATCTCCCGCGCCAGCACCTGGTTGGGACGGCTGACCGTCACGTCGACCGCGTCGCTGCCTCTGGCGCCGCCCTCGTCCACGGCGGTGACGACGATGCGGTGCCGCGTGCTCGGAGCCCGACCGTCGAGCAGGACCCATGCGCTGAAGGGGTATCCGCCCTCGGGGGTGCCGGTGAGCGTGTCCACCGCCACGGGCCCGGCTCCGAAGCCCTCCACGTCGATCGTCACCCGCTCGCGGGTCAGGCTCCCGTACTCCTTGTAGATCTTGCCGTAGACCTGGATCTCCGTGTCGTCGAGGACCTCGTCCGCGTCTGGGCCCCAGATGATCACCCGGGGCGCCGTCGCGTAGACGACTTCGACGGAAGCGCTGCCGAGTTGCACCCGGCTGTCCTCGGCCTCGACGGTGAGGCGGTTCCTGCCGGGGCGCAGGCTCACGCGGAAGACGTTCGGGTCCCGAGGAAAGCTGAAGGTAGGAGCCGCGCCCGCCCAGTCCATGGCTGCAGGAGGGGGATCCGGATCCTGCTCGAGAGGAATGTGCCGCAGCGTCAAGCGTCCCAGGCCGACCGCCTCGGTGACCGTACCTTCGAGACGGACGAGGTTGCTGCCGAAGACGACGTGGTTGTTGGCCGGCGTCGTGATGCGCACGACCGGAGGGTCGTCCGGCGGAGGCGGGGGTGGGTCGAGGCCCTCGAAGGTGAGGCTATCGATGATCTCGACACCGTTCGTATCGACGTCGAAGTAGACTTCGTCGAGCGAGTCCTGCCGCAGGAACTGGACCTCGGCGCGCCGGATCTGGTTCGAGCCCACGTCGATCTCGAGGGGGATGTTGATGGCCCGCGGTCCCCCTCCGATCGCGACGTACTTCTTCTCGATGAGCTTCCCCACGCTTCCGTACACGCGGAGCACCGCCTGGCTCCGCGGATCGTTGCTCCCGAAATGCTGCCCGACGTATACCCGGACGCGCTTCTGGAGGCTCGAGAAGGTGAACCTCACGGGGCCCGGATGGTGTGGAATGTCGGTGCCATAGATGGCCTCGAGCGCCTGGACCCCCGACAAGGTGCCGGGCGGGTTTGCATGGACGATGCGGACCTCGTCTGCCGAGAAGACGACTCCCTGCGCCTCGTATTGCCTCGTGACTGCCGTGCCGACCGCCAGTGCATCGAAGCGGATGACGGTCACGGCAGCCGGTAAAGGAGCCGCGAGGACGAGGACGAGGACGAAAGGTAGACGGTTCACGAGAGCCTCCTGGGCGACTTTCAGCGGGTCACGAGCGAACAGGCCGCCGGCGGACCTACCGGGGGTCAGCACCCGTTACTGCGCGCAGGAGGAAAGTGGGGACAGGAAAAATGGGCGTGGTCGCTCGGGGGGGGGACTCTACGGGTTCGCCCCACCTGGAGCTCGCGTCAGGGGAGGGGTTCGAGACCGCTCTCTGCCCCCCCGGCCTTCCCGAGATCCCCTCGAACGGTGCTATCTACCGGCTAGGCGACCGGCTCCCGCCCCTGGCGGTACTCTCGGCCCCAGTACTGCTTCACGGCGTCATCATCGCCGATGATCTTGCCCGAGCTGGGGTCGCAGCGGAGCGTCCGACCCGTGCGGTAAGCGATGTTTCCGAGGTGGCAGAGGAGCGTGCTCCGCTGCGCATCCTCGATCTCGGAGTTGAGCCTGGCTCCGGTACGGATGCCATCGACGAAGTTCTGGAAATGGAGCGTGTCGTCGGACGGCCCCGACTTCTTCTCGAGGACCTTCCCCTGGAGGTCGACGACCCGGTAGCCGGCGTCCTCGATGACGAGGGACCCGCCCTCGCCGTAGAAGGCGCAGATGGGGTGGTCCTCCTCCTTGCGGGGGTGGCAGCTCGAATCGTCCCACGACGCGCCCCGGTCGCCGAAGTCGAAGACGGCGCTGCCCGAGTCCGGCGTCTCCTGGTCGTCGTCGTGGTGGTACCGGCCGCCGTTCATGGTGACGCGCGCGGGGTAATCGACCCCGAGACCCCAGCGCGCGAGGTCGAGCGCGTGCACTCCATTGTTCGCGAGCTCGCCGCCTCCCCAGTGCCACATCCAGTGCCAGTTGTAGTGGACGAGGTTGTCGCGGTAGGGCCGGTGGGGGATGGGCCCTTCCCACAGCTCGTAGTCGAGCCACTCGGGGAGGGGGACTTCCTTCCCCCGGCCGATGGAGGGGCGCGCGCTCGAGTACCACGTCCGGGCGAACCTCACCTTGCCGATCACTCCCTGGCGCAACTTCTCCATGCCCTCGATGATGCCGGGCATGCTGCGGCGCTGGTTGCCCATCTGGACCGCGCGGCGGTGCTTCTTCGCGGCCTCGACGAGGCGCTCGCCCTCGCGGGCGTTGTGACTTCCGGGCTTCTCGACGTAGACGTGCTTTCCGGCGGAGCAGGCGAGGATCGCCGCCGGCGCATGCCAGAAGTTCGGCGCGGCGATCGTGAGGATGTCGACGCTCTTGTCATCGAGGATCCGGCGGAAGTCCTTGACCGCGGCGACCTTCGCCTCCTGCTTACCGGAGACGGCCTTGACGCCCTCCTCGAGCCGCCGCGAGTCGACGTCGCACACGTAGGCCACATCCACGCCCTTCAGTCCGAGCAGGCTCTGGACGTGGGCCATGCCGCGGCCGAGGCCCATGACGCCGGCCCGGAGGCGGTCCTCCGCGCTCGCACGCAGGATGGCCGGAGCCGCGAACGCCGCACCGGCGACAGAGAGGGCCGTTCGCTTCAAGAAGCGCCTGCGATCGAGGATCGGGGACTGCGCCATGGGGAGACTCCTGAAGGGGTGGATGCCTAGAGGCTATCCTCCGTCGCAGCCGGGGTCACGATCAAGGCCGGCCTCGTCTCGCCGACAGCAGGCGGACCGAGACGGTCGACGCCGCATCCTCCGGGTGCCAGGCGTCCATCCCGACGATGCCGCCCACGGGAAGGAACGGAGGGCGCGACTCGGTCACGAACATCCTGCCGGCGAGCGCCGGTTCTCCGTACGCCGTGACCTCGATGGGGAGCGCGTCGACGGGGTCCGTTCCGATCGCCAGCTCCCGATCGGCGTCCGTCGCGCTCGAGAAGCCCGGGTAGATCCCGAGGTGCAGGACGCCTCCATGGAGCACGATCTGGATGAGAGAAGGACGCGCCACGACGGTGTCCAGGATGGGTTTCAGAGCCGGACTGCCCAGCTGCAGGAAGGCGTCGAGTGCGCCCATGGACCGGAGCACGGCTCCGAAACCCTCGTTCCACTGATCGATATCCGTTACTTCGATCCGTCTTCCCGCACGGCAACCGGGATACAGACCGTGCTCCAGGTCGGCGGCGGGCACGAGCACGTGCCTCACGTGCTCGGAGATGCCCTTTCTATCGAAGATCTCCACCCTCAGCAGAACGGGTTCCGATCCGGGAGCGGCCGGGTCCTGCTCTGGCTGCGAGGGTGCCGCCTTGAACGGAGGGTCCTCCGCGAGCTCCGGGACGCCCGGATGTGAGTGGACCTCGATCTTGACCAGCCACTGCCGCGACTCGCGCGGACTCTTCATGGTGACGCCGTAGGCGACCGCGTCTCCCGGCCGCCAGGTCGCGGTCGGCTCGGGCTCGTCGATCCCGGGCTCCATCCCGATCAGGCTCGAGGAGAAGGACATCGGGTTGCCGGGCGGCGGCAAGGCGGTCGAGTCCGGCGCGGAGGCGCAGGAGGACGCGAGGATACAGCACGCGCCCACGCACAGCTGTTTGAGCATGCGGACGACCCTACGGCCGCGAGGACGCGAGCTCAAGAACGGTGTCTGCCTGCGCCGGGGCTGCCCGTTGAGGTCGAAACGACAGTCAGGGCGCGGACGGAGACCGCAGCGGCCGGACCCGTTGCGGCTCATTCACTCAGGAGGGTCGTTCCATGCGTACATTCGCTTTGCTTCCTCTCGTCGCCTCGTTCTGGGTCCTGGCGTCGGAGCGGGCCCTGGCGTCCTTCATCACGTGCGAGGACCCCCAGGGCTGTGTCCCCATCGAAGTCGGATGCGGACAAACCGGCAACATTCCGTGCACGGCCTGCGACGGGGTGAGCGTGGTCATCTCGGTGCCCAGCGGCACCTGCTCCTGCCTGGGAGACAACACGGTCACCGTGAAGGTGGACGGCGTCATCGTCTCGATGGACACCTATCCGGATCCCGGCTGCGGCGGCGAGACGGTCTGCACGACGGTGGGCGGGGGCGTCTACGTGACCAAGAAGCTCTCCCTGGGAACGCACACGATCACGACCCAGCAGACCGCTCCCCCGTCGACGTGCACACAGACGATCCACGTGGTACCCGGGCCGGCCTGTGACGCCGACGGCGATGATCACGTGGACTGCAAGGACAACTGCCCCGGCAAAGCGAACGCCGACCAGTTGGACACGGACAAGGATGGAGCGGGCGATGCCTGCGATGGCGATGACGACAACGACGGGTGTGAGGACGGGAACGACCTGAATCCCAAGTCGGCCATGGTCCCCATCGGAAAGGCGGACGGCCCTTGCTGCGATGGCGATGACAACACGCTCTACGGCTACGAGGGGGGCAATTCGGACGATGACTCGCTCCTCGATTGCGAGGACGACGATGACGACAACGACGGGATTCCGGACGCGCAGGACCCCTGCCCCATCGGGCCGCTGGGCCTTCAGATACCGGGAAAGGAGACGTGTTTCCTCCTGCAGGACTGCCCCTGTCTCGAGCTCGGGTGCCAGCTCATCCCCTGCGACAACTGCATCATCAATCCTCCCGCCTGCTTCGGCTTCCTGGTGAAGCTCTTCGATGCGATCAATCCGGATCCCACGATCGTCTTCGATGACGTGCTCGTCGCCGGAAACAGGCTCTGGGTGGCTCCGCCCGCGGGCCTCGGCCTCCTGGGCGCTTCCGAGATCCTCGCGGGGAGAGGACCCCAGGCCCCGCCCGGCCTCGGTGGAGGCGCCGGGGTCCGGAGTTTTCGCCTGGAGCTCTGGTTCCGGGGTCGCGATGGCACGGAGAGACTCGATTCCGTGCTGGCCGAGTACGATGCGGACCGGGTCAAGGTCGGGGACATGAGGCTCGGAAGGTGGCTTCGCGTGACGCCCGGGGAGGGGGGCGGGCTGTCGCTCGACGGAGTCTGGTTCCCCGGCGCGGACACGGACACGCGCTTTCCCGATCGTGACGAGGACGGTGTCCCGGACACGCTGGACAACTGCGAGACGGAGCGCAACGCGGACCAGACCGATCTCGATCGGGACGGTATCGGCGACGCTTGCGACAGAGAGCTCCCTCCTCCGTTCGTGCTCGGGTTCGGCGGGCTCTGCGGGGCGACCCTGGGCGCCCCTCCCGGCGAGAGCGTCTTGGCGATCATCGACTGCACGCTCCAATCGAGCGTCCCCGGGCCCACCGGGGCCGAAGGCTGGTCCATCGGCGTTGTTGCCGACGGCGGTCGCATCACGGGCATGTCCACCCTCGGCACGGCGTCGGACACCATCTCGAACGGAGGGTTTCTCGCGGATGGCTTCGTCCGTACCGAGCTGACAGCGGGTCCGGGGAACGAGGGTGCGGTGAGCACGGCCGTCCTTTCCCGGTCCATGCCTTCGAGCCTTCCACCCGTGGGAGAGGCGATCCTCGCGAGGATCTCGGTGGAGGCACGGGCTCCCGGGGAACGCTGCTCGACGATACGTCTGCGGTACGTGGATACCCTCATCCCGGCCGGCGGCGGCCCCCTCGTGAACGCCATCGAGTGGCAGTCGGCCTCGCACACACCGGAGAAGGGCACCTGCTCCCTCACCGTCTGTGCCGAGCAGGGAGGCCTGTTCAGGACCTACGACTGTAACGGCGACGGGAGAGACGATATTGCGGATCCGGTCTGCCACCTGAACTTCCTCTTCAGCGGGAGCGCGGAGCCGGAATGCCGCGCGGCCATGGACTACGATGGGAACGGCAGCGAGGACATCGCGGATCCCATCGGGGCGCTGAACTTCTTCTTCCTGGGCGGAAGGCCGCCCTCGAAGGGTCAGGGCTGTCAGCCTCATGAGTCCTGCGAGAGCCTCCACTGCCGCGCGTGACGAGGGCGGAGCCCGACGACGTTGACCGGCTGGGCGGGGGGCGTAGGGTTGGGCGCAGCCGGCCCAGGCGCCGCCTCGCCGAAGGGGGTACAGTGTACGGGATACACCGACTGGAGCGTGGACTCCGCGCGGTGTGTCGCACGTCTGGTCCGAATGGGTGACGCCCGCATGGAATCCCGCCGGCTGCGGAAGCTCCTCCTCCTCTGCCTGGTGCCCGCCGCGTCCTCGATCCCGGCCCAGACCGAGAACTGCACGCACCTCCTTGCTCCGTCGCCCTTCTTGACCGAGCTCGACGTCACCCGTGATCCGCTGATCGCCCCGGTCTTCGGGAGGAGGCTCGATACCACGCTGGAGCCCCGGGAGGGCGTCCTCTCGTTCCTGATCGCGAGCCCCGAGATCGGTCAGCGCTTCGCCGTCGAGCTCGACGACATGAACATCCGGGTCGTCTTCAATCAAGACTCGTGGCGGATCGCGAATGGGGGGCTCCTCCACGAGGGCATTCCCATCGACGGGACCGTGTTCCACGTCGGTTTCATCGAGGAGACGGGGAGGCTTCTCTTTCTCCAGCTCACAGACCTGCACGGGTGGGTGTTCGGGCCCGACATTCCTAACGTCTCCCGGAGCGAGGCGGCAGAAGTCGTCCGGAAGGCCGCGTCGGCAATCATGGCCGAACCTGAGGTCCGCGAGCTGCGCGGCACCGATGCCCTTACCTACGTGCCCCTGCCCGCGCGGAGGTTCGTCCTGGCCTGGTCCTTCGGGGTGGTCGATCGGCTCGGATCCGTCTTCGACGGGAGGATCATGCGGGTCGATGCCATCGGGGGCGAGATCCTGTACGCCGGCCCGAGCGCCTCGGACACGAACCTACCCAACTCGGTTCGATTCGTCCGCGGCGACGCGAATGCCGACGGCGTCATCGACTTGTCCGATCCCATTACGATCCTGTCCAGGCTCTTCCTCGGCGGCATCGGAGAGTTCGAGTGCGCCGATGCCGTCAATGCCAATGCGGATGGGGACATCGACATCTCCGATGGCATCCTCCTCCTGCACCACCTCTTCCACGGAGCCCGGCCGCCGCCTCCGCCGTTCCCAGGTTGCGGTCTGGTGCTCGATGGCCTCGGCTGCTATTGCTATCCAGCCGAGTGCCCCTAGCCTTTCACGCGACGACCGTGGGGAGGAGTGGCCGCGCGCGGGGTCCACGCACGGTCATCGCGCAGGCCCTCTGCGCAGTGCCCTGCCTGCTTTCCTCCGGATCCGCCGGCGCGGACACCCCTCCGGGACGTGACTCCGACTACGCCGGCTCCACCCCCGCCGAGGAGGCGCGGACTTTCCGGCTGAGCCCCGGCTTCCGGATCGAGCTCGTCGCCGCCGAACCCGATGTCGCCGACCCGGTCGCCTTTTGCTGGGACGCCCGCGGGCGCCTCCTCGTGGTCGAGATGTCGGACTACCCGCTGGGATCCTCGGGGGGCCGCGTCCGGATACTCGAGGACACGGATGGCGACGGCCGCGTGGACAGGTCCACCGTCTTCGCGGAAGGGCTCCCGTTCCCCGCCGGCATCGTCCCTCACCGGAAGGGCGTCCTCGTCGCCGCGGCTCCGGACATCCTCCTTCTCGAGGACACGGACGACGACGGGAAGGCCGATGCGCGGCGCCCGGTCCTCACGGGGTTCGCCGAGGGCAACACCCAGCTCCGTGTGAACGGGCTCATCCAGGGGATCGATGGCCGCATCTACGCCGCCAACGGCCGCTCCGGGGGATCCGTGAGGCGCCCGGGCGCCCCGCCATCCGAGGGGATCGACATCCGGGAGAGGGACCTCCGCTTCCACCCGGACACCTTCGAGCCCGAGGCGATCGGCGGGCCGTCCCAGTTCGGGCACGCCTTCGATGCCTGGGGACGACGCTTCCTCTCCTGGAACACCATCCACGTCCGCCAGGAAGTCCTCTCGCCGCGGGACCTCGAGCGCCATCCCCGGCTGCTGTGGACCGCGTGCGTCGCCTCCATCTCCGATCACGGCGATGCGGCGCGCATCCACGCCATCGTGCCGCCTCCGAGGACGTTCAATGCCGAGCCCACGGATCACTTCAACGCGAGCTGCGGGATCGCCGTCGAGCGCGGGGGCATCTTCCCCGCCGGTCACGCGGGCTCGCTCTTCGTGTGCGAGCCGCTCGTCGGGATCGTCCACAGGGACCGCATCGTGAAGGGGGACGGACCTCTCCTCGTCGCGCGCCGCGGCGAGGAGGGAGTGGAGTTCCTCGCGTCCACGGACCCCTGGTTCCATCCGGTCAACCTGGGGAGCGGGCCCGACGGTTGCCTCTACGTGGCGGACTTCTACCGGGAGCTCGTGGAGCATCCCCACTACGTGCCCGAGGCCGTGCGGCCGGGCGTCGACTTCACCCGCGGCCGGGGGCGCGGCCGGATCTGGCGCATCGCGCCTTCCGACGCGAGACTCCTCGCCGTGGAGTCGCTCGACCGGCTCGCGCCCACGGACCTGGTCGCGCGTCTCGCGAGCCCGAACGGTCCGACGAGTGAGACGGCAGAGCGGCTGATCCTCGAGGCGCGCGGCGCCGCGTCACAGGGGGCGAGGGGGCCGCTCGAGGCGCTCGCCCGGGATGCATCGCGGCCCGCCGGCCGGGCGCGGGCTCTCTGGACCCTGGCCGCACTGGGGATGCTCGAGGAGAGGGTCCTCGCCGACGCCTCGCGGGCCGCGGAGCCGGAGCTCCGGGAGACGTACCTTCGCATCGCGCGCGAGCGCCCCGCGGCCCTCGGTGCCATGGCCGGCCGCGTGGCGGACCTCGCCCGCGACCCCGACCCGCTCGTGCGCTTCCACGCGGCCTTGGCCGCTGGAGACCTCCGCCAACCGTCCCATGAGGAGAAGGCGCTCGAGGCCCTCGCGGGGACGGCCGCCCGGGATGCGGAGAGCCCCTGGACTCGCGCCGCGATCCTCTCGTCGCTCATGGGTCGCGAAACGCGCTTCATCGAGCGCGTCGCCCGCGAAGGCGGCGGCGCCCATGTCGATGCGCTCCTCCGCAATGCCGCGTACCTCGCCGGCGCGGGAGGGGACTCGGGGGAAGGCCGCATCCTGGACGTTGCGCGCCGGTCGCTCGCCCTGGGCTCCGCGGTCCGGGGCTTCCTGATCGCGGAGGGCCTCGCCGATGGGCTCGCGCGCGCGGGTCGCGGCGCGCAGATCGCGAGCGCGGAGGAGTGGCAGGAGATCTTCGAGGAAGCGGCCGCGGCCTCGGACCCGGGTGGATCGGACGCGAGCATCGACCAGGCGACGCGAGCGGCGGCGATCGCGCTTCTCGCGCACGGGCGCGCGGAGACGGCTCTCCCTGTCCTCCAGAGGGTCCTCGTCTCGGCCCCCCCGCCCGAGGAGAGAATCGCTGCGGCACGGGCGCTCGGGAAGGTGGGGGGGAGCGCCGCCCTGGCGGCGACGATCCTGAGGGAAGCGCTGCGAGCGTCCACGCCCGCGGTCCGATCCGTGGTCCTCGACGAGCTCTCGGCGAGAGCGGAGGGACGCGAGGCGCTCCTCGCCGCACTGGAAGAGGGGACGCCGGGCCCGGAGAGCATCGGGCCGGCCCGTATCGACAAGCTCCGGAAGGCCCTCCCGCTCGAAGCGAGGAACCGGCTCGAGAGGCTGCTCGGCTCCAGTGCGGCGGCTGCCGCACCTCGTGCCGAGGTCATCGCCCGCTACCTGCGCGAGGCGCCTCCGAGCGGCGACCGCGCGCGCGGAGCGGCGCTCTTCGATGAGATCTGCGCTCCCTGCCATCGGAGCGAAGGTAAGGGTCACGACGTGGGGCCCGACATCTCCGGCATCGGTCGGAAAGGCAGGGAGGCCCTCGTCGCGGAGCTCCTCGACCCGAACCGGGCCATCGTGGAGGGCTACGAGGCCTACGTCGTCCGCACCAGGGACGGACGCACGCTCTCGGGGATCGTGTCCTCCGAGACCGCCGCCGCGGTGACCCTGCGGCAATCGGGCGGCGTGGAGGATGCCGTGCCCCGGTCCGAGATCCTCGAGCTCCAGCCCGCAGGCGGGTCGCTCATGCCCGAGGGCCTCGAGTCGAGACTCGATCCCGGAGCCGTGGCGGATCTGCTCGAGCACCTCGGGGTCGAGAGGCCGCCCGGACGCAACGAATGATTCTGGTAGAGGCGTAGCGTGGCCCTGACGCTGAGACCCCTCCGCCCCGAGGACATCCCCTTCGGCATGACCCTCAAGGACCAGGCCGGCTGGAACCAGACCGAGGAGGACTGGCGAAGTCTCCTCTCGTTCCGCCCCGATGGCTGCTTCCTCGCCCTCCACGAGGGCGCGCCCGCCGGCACGGTGACGACCATCGATCATGCCGGCGCCTTCGGCTGGGTGGGGATGCTCCTCGTCAGGCACGACCTGAGGCGCCTCGGCATCGGCCGCGCGCTCCTCCGGCGTTCGGTCGCGAGCCTCGCCCACCTCCCCGCGGTGAAGCTCGACGCCACGCCGCTCGGGGAGGGCCTCTACCGGAGCGAGGGGTTCGAGGCGGAGGCGGTCATCGAGAGGCGGGTGCGGGCCGGATCGCCCTCCCCGCGATCGGGGGAGCACGGTCGGGGACTCCCGCGGCCGAGGCCCATGGTGCCCGCCGACCTCCAGCGCGCGGCGGACCTCGATACTCCGGGGTTCGGCGCGAGGAGGGAGGCCATCCTCGATGCGTGGTGCCGCTCTCTCCCGGGCTCTTCACTCGTCATCGAGGAGACGGGCGGCATCCGCGGATTCGTGATCGCGCGTCGCGGCAGCCGCGCGATCCACATCGGGCCGCTCGTCGCCGATGGGGCGGACGCGGCGATGGCGCTCCTCGGGGCCGTTCTCGACCGCATGGGCAGCGAGGACCTCATCCTGGGCACGATGATTCGCGATCCGGCGTGGATGCAATTCCTCGACGCGGAAGGGTTCCGGGGCGAGAGGATCCTGACGCGCATGCGCCTCGGCCTTCCCTCGACCGCGCCGCGGCCGTCTCTCCTCTGGGCGAGCGCCGGCCCCGAGGTGGGCTGAATCCTAGGGGCTCTCCGCCGGGAGCACGAGGAGGGCGTTTTTCCTCCAGATCTCCTCGAACCGGTCGCGGGGGATCCAGTCCGGTCCCGAGAGCGGATCGAGGACGGAGACTCCGTCCGTATCCGCATCGACCACCGCCATGGCGTGGTCCATGAAGAAGTGGAGCTCGATGGAGACGAGGCACGGTGCATCGCCGGCAACGAGCCCGGCGTAGTCGAGACGCCTCAGCTCGACGCGGTATCCGGTCCCCCGGAGCTTCAGCGCGATCCCGCGGTGCATGTTGAGGACGTCGGTCCCGAAGTGCGGCCTCGCTTGCATGAGGCGCGCCATCTCGTTCTCCCGCGCCTCGACTCCGAGCCTGCGCAGGAGGGAGCAAGCGGCGGCCGGGGCGCAGGACCAGCCCGTCGACTGGAGACAGCATTCCCCATCCCATTCCTCGGCTCCGAGCCCGAGGGCCGGATCGCCGAGAAGCCCCGAGGCGCTCCAGATGACGCCGACCGAAACGAAGCCACCGAAGAGGGAGACGGCCCGGTGGTTTCGGGCTCCGGCACGCGGCCCGAGGACGAAGAGTAGCACGATGCCGAAGGCATAGCCGAGACCGGGGTAGAGGAGGGCGAGATCCGTCCCCGCGATAAGGGGGGCCACCGTCTCGGGCCTCCAGGCGCAGAAGAGGTGCGCCCCGACCCCGATGAAGCCGGCGCAGACGAGAGCCGCGAACCACGGACGCCCCAGCCTGCGCGAGAACACGTGACCCAGGCCCGACGCCAGAACCAGGAACGAGACGATCACGAGGAACGCCACGGTGGGGGTCACGAGCGCAATCTTAGGACACGCAGGATCGCACCGGAACGACGAAGTCACCTGCAGCCATCTGCTGCTCGACGGGGTATCCGATTTCGGCTCCAATGAAGCCTGTACCCAGCAGTCAGAGCCCTCCCCGAAAGGATGTAAAACGATGTCCATAGCCAAGGTCCTCGAGATCACCTCGTCCTCCGCGAAGAGCTTCGACGATGCCATCCGTGCCGGGATAGCCCGCGCGGACAAGACTCTGGACCAGGTGCAGGGGGCCTGGATTCAGGACCAGACCGTCGTCGTGGAGAAGGGAAAGATCACCGAATACCGGGTCCGGATGAGGGTCACCTTCGTCCTGAAGAAATGACCCGGAGAGTCGTGGAGCGCGGAGCGAGCGTGGCCATGGATTCAAGGAATCAGCGTTCGATGATCATCGCGCTTCTCGCGCTCGAGCTGGGCTTCGTCGTGATGGTCCGCTCCGCCGCGGGAGCGGACGCTCCGCCCCTGACCACGCCTCCCGATTCCTTCTTCGAGATCGTTCGCGAGCGCGACAGGGAGGCGGCCCGCGCGTTCTACAAGAAGCACCTGAACGTGAGCGGCATCCCGGTCGTGGCCTCGGCGGAGGTTGCCGACGAGGCGCTCCGGCGCACCCACGAGATCGTGAGCCGCCTACTGGCCGGACGGCCGGACATCATCGCGGCCATGGTCAAGGACGGGATGTACCTCATCGTCATAGGCAAGGACCAGGTATACACGGACATGCCGGAGTACCGCGACAACCGGGACCCCGAGTACGTGAACGAGCGCGTCCGGGGCACGGGCGGCAAGCCCACGAGCTTCGGCGAGGAGAACCTCATCGGCTTCCCGCTCGACCGATACGACGATGAGAGCATCGCCGTCCACGAGTTCTGCCACACGATCGACAGGGCGCTCCGCTCCATGGACGCAACGTGGATGGAACGGAAGGACAAGGTCTACCGGAGCGCGGTGGAGAAAGGCCTCTACAAGAACGCGTACGCGGGCGGGAACCCCGGCGAATACTGGGCCGAGATCTGCCAGTCGTACTTCGACTGTAACCGCGTCAACAACTGGAACCACGGCCCGATCGGCACCCGCGAGCAGCTCAAGGCCCACGACCCCGAGGGCTACGAGCTCGTGAGGACCACGTTTGCCTTGAGTCCCGAGCAGGACTGGCGGTACCGGCCGCTCCGGAGGCTGCCGGACGTCTCCGTTCCGCCGGAGAAGCTCGGCGTCGACCCCTTCTACCGCAAGTTCACCTGGGCGCGCGAGCTCACCGTCCTCGGGCGCGAGGCCAGCGACGAGGCCCTCCTGAGGGCCAACCACACGGTCCGGAGGATGTTCGCTTATCGCCACGACATCCTGAAGGCGCTCATCGCCGATGGCGTGAAGCTCGTCGTCCTGGGCCGGAACGAGAAGCTCGCATCGCTGCCGGAGCTCGGGGGCCGCGACCGGAAGGGCCTCGATGTCGATGCGCTCGCCCGCTACCTCGACTACACGCCGGAGACGAAGATCCTGGTCGCCGGCGAGGAGAACATCCTCGCCGCCGCGCCCGGGCCGCTTCGCGGCCAGAACCAGGTGATCCGCGTCCTCGCTGGAGCCCTGTACCATGTGACCGCGAAGCGCCCCGCCGACCCCGACTGGGAGAACCGGGGCCGAAGGGTTCAGCAGTACGAGCTCCACGTGAAGCGACTCGATGTCCGGTTCGACGAGACTCTCGGGGAGCGCTACCGGGCGGCCATGGAGAAGGGGTCGTGGAAGGGCACGGCCGCGGTCCACGATCAGGTCGCGTACTGGGTGGTGGGCGTGCTCGCGTACTTCGATGCGACGGGACAGGATGCGGCGCCGAACGACGCGGCTCACCCCATCGCGACACGCGAGGCGCTCGCGGCGTACGACCCGGGCCTCCACGCGCTCGTCGCGGAGACGATGGCCTACGAGGGCCGCGTGGACTGGCGCTACGGGCGCGAATAGGGCGCGGGAAGTCAGGCTTCCGCGCGAGCCCGCGGGCGTGCCCAACCCTGCTGCCCGGGGAGCTCCCGAACCGTCTATGCCGTGGTCTGCGGCTGCGGTTCGGGGGTCACCGCTGCGGTGATCGCCTTCCTCATGGCCGCGCCTGTCTTCGCGACCTGCGCCTGTTGACCGGCGATGTCCGGCTGGCGCGGGTCTGCGGGCCGGGTGCAGTTCCCCTCGAAGACCACGCCCTCCTCCATCGAGACCGTGGGAGTCTCCAGGTTCCCGTGCACCTCGCCCCCCGACAGGATCTTGACCCTGGTCTTCGCCTTGATGTTCCCGCGGACCTTCCCGGAGATCTCGACGACCCCCGCCGTCACCTCCGCCTCGAGCTTCCCCGAGCTGCCCACGATGAGGGTGTCGTCGGTCACGATGGTCCCCCGGAACTCGCAATCGACGATGATCTTGCCCGCGAACTTGAGGTTGCCCTCGAAGGCGAGGTGCTGATTCAGGATCGAGGTCTTCTCCTCCGAGACTCTCGAGCCGCGCAGCGATGCGCCGCCGCTTCTCCCATCATCGATCTGGTTGCGCGGCCCCGCCGCCGCGGCGCTCCGTCGCTCCTCCATGACCTTTCCTCCTGCCACGTTGTTCCAGCCCGCCGCGCTCGCGGCAGTCACCGCCTCCTCAGCCTTCTTCCCGAAGATCATGGCCTCACCTCCCCTGTCGTATGTCGATACCCGGGAGAGACTATCATCCCGGCGCGGAGTGGGTGGTTCTCGAGCGCGGATGTCGCACTCGAGGTCCGGTAAACAGGGCTCGGGGCAGCGAGGCCGCCGAGGAACCCGAGCCCGTCCTGCGACCGAAAGCGCGCCCGCCGGTCCGTCAGGGTGTCCGTATCAGCTTCCGGACCTGGGCCCGTAGCTGGTCGACATCGAAGGGCTTGTCGATGACCGTCGTGACCCCGAGAGCGTGCGCTTCCGCGTGCGTCGCTCTATCCCCGAAGGCGGTGATGAGTATGACCGGGGTCACGGGATCATGCTTGCGAAACGAGCCGAGGACCGCGAACGCGGAGAAGCACGGCATGCGAAGGTCCGAGATGACGAGATCGAAGTCACGGTGCGGCGTCGCTCCCGGCTTTACCAGGAGGGCCGGTTCCAGTCGCTGCAGGAGCTCGATCCCGTTCTCGGCCTCCACGACCTCGTAGCCGTCCTGCCCGAGCGTCCATGAGAGCAGGCAGCGCATCTCCCGGTCATCCTCGGCGAGGAGGATGCGGGCGGTGCGCGAGACGCCTTCCCCAATCTGCTCCAGGTAGAAGGGATCGTCGATGCGCGACGCCGGGTACGTGGACATGGGGCCTCCTTTGAGGGCGGTGATATCAGCGGGGCGGCAGGATCCTGCGGATGAGAGCAATCACCTCGTCGAAATCGAAGGGCTTGTCGATGACGAGCGATGCCCCCAGCTCGCGTGCCTGCGCGTGCATCAGCGGATCGCCGAAGGCCGTGATCAAGATGAAAGGCGTCACCCGATCGTACCGGCGCAGGCAGGCGAGGATGTCCATCCCCGAGCAGCCCGGCATGCGCTGGTCGGAGAGAACGAGGTCTACATCGAGGAGTCGCCCGCCCATGCGGGCGTCGAGGAGCCGCGACTCGAGATAGTCCATGAGCTCGAACCCGCTCCCGGTCTCCACGACGTCATAGCCTTCTTCCACGAGCGCCCAGGCGAGGAGGCTCCGCATCTCCCGGTCATCCTCGGCGAGCAGGACTCGACGCGCTCCGCCATCGGCATCCTGCCATTCGCGTTCCACTTCATCCTTGATCATGGCCTGTCTCATGACGCGCCTCCGCAAACTTCCTGCTGACCTGCGCCTTCGCGGCGCGCGATCCTCGATTGCAGGATCCTCAATTGCACACACCATGCCGGTTGCCCATCCGCCGTTTTCCCGGGCTTCATGGCGGGTTGCCGGCAATGGCAGCGTGGCGTTCTGCCCCATCCCGAACCGGGTGGGGAGAAATGCCCCTCCGGGCTCCGACGGCTACCCGTCCCGTTCGCGCGATCCACCGGTGTGGTATTTCTCGAGCTTCCTGTACAGGGTCTTCCGGTCTAGCCCCAGGATTCGGGCAGCCAGTGCCTTGTTGTCCCCCACGGCTTCGAGGACCCGCAGGATATACCGGCGCTCGATCTCCGCGAGCGGCGCCATGGCGGCAGGATCATCGCTCACGGCCAGGAACTCCGAGGGCCTGTAGCTCTGTACGCGCTCGGGGAAATCCTCCACGGCCAACAGCTCGTAGCCGGTCAGCGCCACCGCCCTTTCGATCGCGTTTTCGAGCTCCCGGACGTTGCCGGGCCAGGGATACGCGAGCAGCTTCGCTCCCGCGGCGCTCGAGATCCCCGTGATCTTCTTCCCGGTCCGCGCCGCGCACTCCTCGGTGAAGCGCTGGGCAAGGAGCAGGATGTCGTTCCCGCGGGCGCGCAGGGGAGGGACCTCGATCCGGATGACATCGAGACGGAAGAAGAGATCCTTGCGGAAGCTCCCCCCCTCGAGGGCCTCCTCGAGATCGCGGTTGGTCGCCGCGACGATCCG
>Ga0075421_100004640_pt1 | contig 16600 bp, 13 predicted proteins | sample SoiMetdeltSBSDD5_FD_75292 | JGI IMG/M metagenome (GOLD analysis project Ga0075421, IMG submission 75292) | Bulk soil microbial communities from a Populus tree surrounding site in Tennessee, USA - Soil MetaG P. deltoides SBSDD5 | ecosystem: Environmental > Terrestrial > Soil > Tree plantation...
ACCCACGAGAGATCACCTACGGGTGCAGCGGATGTGAGCCGGCCGTTCCATGCTGACTAAGGTTCCTTGTCGGCGGTGTGTCGTGCCCCCTAACTTCATGATCAACCGGATCTTGGTGGGACGTGGCGAGGATTGATCCATGAAGAGCGTGGACCGCGCGATCGCGGCGTATGAGCGCACGATCGAGGCCTCCCGCACGCGGTCCCGCGCGTTCGACCACCTGTGGCGGGCCCGGGAGCGCTATAACGAGGTGCTCGGCGGGCGGCTGGCCGCGGCGATCTCGTACTACGGCTTCTTCGCCGCGTTCTCCCTGGCGGTGGTCCTCTACTCGATCCTCGGGTACGTGCTGACCAACACCCAGAGCACGTTCGTCGACGCGGTCAACCAGTACCTGGACCAGAGCCTCCCGTGGGTCGCGGCGACGGCGGAGGAGGTGGGTCGGGGTGAGGTCAGAGCCCTCGCCGGGATCGCGCTGGTGCTGACCGGCGTCGGCTGGGTCGAGGCCCTGCGCTCCTCGCAGCGCGCGGTCTGGCAGCTCGACCAGCACCCGGGCAACTGGCTCATCCGGCGCCTCGTCGACCTCGGCATGCTGGTCGGGCTCGGCGTCCTGCTCGGCCTGTCGCTCGCGGTGACCGCCGGCATCGACGAGCTGCTCGACCGGATCGTCGGAACGGAGGCGACCGTCGTCGGGGCCACGGTGCTGCGCTCGTCGGGGCCGGTGCTGGAGTTCGGAGTCAACCTGCTGCTCGCCGCGGCGCTACTGGCGGCGGTGCCCCGGCTGCGCCTCAGCCCGCGCCGTCTGCTGCCCGCGACGCTCGTGACCGGCGTCGGCATCCAGCTCCTCAACTCCCTCGGCCGCTGGTACATCGCCCGTTCGCAACACAGCCCGGCGTACCAGTTGGTCGCCGGCGCGGTCGGGTTGCTGGTCTATCTGTACCTGCTCAACCAATTGATCCTTTTTGGTGCGGCGCTGGCCGCGACCGCGAACAATGGCAACGTGGTCGACCTCGCGGCGGGCCCGGTGGATCAACCGGATCCGGGCAACGAGGCGGCTCCGGCCCGGTCGGAGGACGTCGGCGCGCCGAGCCGCGCGCCGGGCGCCGAGCCGCCATGATGGGCCGACAGTTCGCGAACGAAAGGTGAGCACGTGGGATCGCTTGTGACACTGGACCTGCCGGCCGACTCGCCGGTGCTCTCGCTGCCCTGGATCATCACCTTCGGCCCCCTCAGCGACGACGAGGACTGGGAGCCGGTCGTCTGCGGACCCTATGAGCGGGCGCACGCGCTGTCACTCGCCGAGACCGTCGTCGCGGACGAGGAGTTGATGGCCGTCGTTGAGCCGGTGCTCCCGCACACCTCGGTCGACCAGATCCGCGACGAGATCGCGTCGTCCCGCCTCGCCGCCGAGGAGGCCGAGGACGAGGAGTACGAGGGCGAGGACGCCGAGTACGAGGAGTTCGACGAGGGCGAAGGGGACGAGGGCGACGAGGGCGACGAGGATCTCGAGGTCGAGGTCGACGACGAGTACGACGAGACCGCCGAGGGCGAGGAGGAGTACGAGTCGGTCGAGCCCAGCCCCCTTCCGTCGCCCGAGGAGGTGCGCGCCGGATTCGCCCGGATCGCGGCCCGGCTCTCCGGCTCCTGAAGCAACGGACCCTTCGCAGATCTTGGATGATCTCCGGTGCCCCAGGCCCGGAAATCATCCAAGATCTGTTTTGGTATCAGGCGGCGACGGGGACCGGGGCCGTGACCGGCGCCGTCGCCGTCGAGCCCCGCACCACCAGCTCGGGGCGGAACACGTACTCCGAATGCGGCGCCGCGTGGCCGTCGATCTCGTCGATGAGGGCGCGCACGGCGGCGACCGCCATCGGCTGCACGGGCTGGTGCACGGTGGTCAGCGGCGGATCGGTGAACGCGATGAGGGGGGAGTCGTCGTAGCCGACGACGGAGAGGTCGACCGGGACGCGCAGGCCGCGCCGGCGGGCCTCGCGGATCGCGCCGAGGGCCATGAGGTCCGAGCCACAGACGACACCGGTCACGCCGCGGTCGATCAGCCGACCGGCGGCCGCGGCGCCCCCCTCGACCCCGAACAGCGAGAGGGAGACGAGTTCATCCAGCTCCGCGTCGCCGGTGCCGAGCAAGCGGTGCATGGTCGTGCGGTAGCCGGCGAGCTTGCGCTGGACCGGGGTGTAGCGCTCGGGGCCGGAGATGAAGCCGATGCGGCGATGGCCGAGCGCCACGAGATGGGAGACCGCGAGCTCGCCGGCCACGCGGTCGTCGCAGGAGATGAACGGCGCCTCGACATCGGCGACGAACCCGTTGATCAGCACGATCGGCAGCGGGCGGCTCACGAGCTTGCGGTAGCGCTCGGTGTCCTTGGACGTGTCGGCGTGGACGCCGGAGACGAAGACGATGCCGCTGACCTGCCGGTCGAGCAGCATGTCGACGTACTCCTCCTCGGAGACGCCGCCCGGGGTCTGCGTACACAGGACCGGCGTATAGCCTGCCTGGGCCAACGCGGACTCGATGACCTGCGCGAACGCCGGAAAGATCGGGTTGTCCAGCTCCGGGACGACCAGGCCGACCAGCCCGGCGCTGCGCTTGCGGAGCCGGGCGGGACGTTCGTAGCCGAGCACGTCCAGCGCGGTGAGCACGGCCTGACGGGTCCCGGCGGAGACGCCGGGCCGATCGTTGAGAACGCGCGACACCGTGGCTTCGCTGACCTCGGCCTGGGCAGCGATGTCCTGCAGGCGTGCACGCATGCGGAGACTGTAACGCACTAGCAAGACTTTGCAACGATCCCTGCAAGGACTTCCAACATCTGCAAAGTCTTGCTAACGTGCCGGCAACAACATGACTCTAGTTGACGGTCGCGACGCGTGCGGTAAGGGAGCGCAACCAGGCCGTGAGACCTGGCCCGCGGGCGCGTCGTGGCCGCAGACCCCCCATCCCCTCTCCGGTGTCATGGCGCTGAAACCGCGGCATGACCTTTCACCGACAGGAGACCCGATGCGCATCCGTACCGCGGGTGTGGTCGCCGCGTTTGCCCTCGCGCTCGCCGCGTCCGGCTGTGGCGGCGGCAAGCCGGCACCAGCCAGTTCGACTCCCCAGGCCACCGGCAAGCTGGTGATCTGGGCCGATGACAAGCGGGCCGCCGTCCTCAAGCCCTTCGCCGATAAGTTCGGCAAGGACAACGGCGTCACCGTGACCGTCCAGGCAATCTCGAAGGACCAGCAGACGACCTTCGTGACCGCGTCTCAGCAGGGCAGCGGGCCCGACGTGATGGTCGGCGCCCACGACTGGATCGGCAACCTCGTGCAGAACGGCGCGATCGACCCGGTGCAGCTGACCGACGCCCAGAAGGGCGGCTTCCCCGAGGTCGCGCTCAAGGCGGTCACGTTCAACGGTCAGCTCTACGGCGTGCCGTACGCGCTGGAGAACATCGCCCTGATCCGCAACACCGACCTCGCCCCCAACGCGCCGGCGACGATCGAGGACCTCGTGGCCGCCGGCAAGGCGCTCAAGACCGCGGGCAGGGCCACCGAGATCATGGCGTTGCAGACCGGCCAGAACGGCGATGTCTACCACCTCTACCCGCTCTACACCTCCGGTGGCGGCTACCTGTTCGGCGCCAAGCCCAACGGCGACCTCGACCCGAAGGACCTCGGCGTCGGCAAGCCCGGCTCGATCGCGGCGCTGACCAAGATCCAGGCGCTGGGTGAGAAGGGCGACGGCGCGCTCAAGCGCTCGATCGGCGGCGACAACTCGATCGCCACGTTCACGAGCAAGAAGACCGCGTTCCTGGTCTCCGGCCCGTGGGCCATCACCGACATCAAGAAGGCCGGCATCAAGTACGACATCACGCCGGTGCCGGGCTTCGCGGGCGGCCAGACGGCGCAGCCGTTCGTCGGCGTGCAGAGCTTCTTCGTCGCGGCGAAGGGCAAGAACAAGGCCCTCGCCCAGGAGTTCGTCACCAACTACGTCACCTCGCCCGACCTCGCGGTCGCGCTCTACCAGGCCGAGCCCCGGCCGCCGGCGCTGGTTGCGGCGCTGGAGCGGGTGCGGGCCAGCGACCCGGACCTCGCCAAGTTCCTCGAGGCCGGCAGCAAGGGCCAGCCGATGCCCGCCATCCCTGAGATGGCGACCATCTGGGACCCGCTGGGCAAGGCCGAGGCTGCCATCATCGGGGGAGCCAACGTCCAGACCACTGTGGACGCTGCGGCTAAAGCGATCTCCGGCCAGATCAAGTAGGGACGCGGACGTGAGCGCGGAGCGCTTGCATGAGGTGGGGCCTGCGCAGCAGGCCCCACCGGTCCCACCCACGTCCCGGGCGCCGATCGACTCCCGCCCGCCGGGTCCACCTGGCCGGCCGCCCGAGGACCTGCTCGGGCCACCCGCCGCCTGGCGCGACCGGATCAGCGGCCTGGTCACGCGGGTGATCCTGCTGGGCCTGGTCGCGGCGATCGCGGTCTGGGCGGCCTTCCCGCTCATCGAGGCCGAGGCCTGGGTCGGGCTGGGTGTCCTCGTCGCCACCACCGTCGGCCTCTTCTACCTCTACCTCACCCGCCGCCACGTGCCGGCCAAGTACCTGGTGCCGGGCACCCTGTTCCTCATCGCGTTCCAGATCCTGCCCGTGCTCTACACGGCGAGCACCGCCTTCTCCAACTTCGGGGACGGGCACCGGGGCAGCAAGCAGGACGCGATCGTCGCGATCCAGTCCTCCTCCGTGGTCCAGGTGCCCGGCTCGGCCGAATACGTCCTGACGATCGCGTCCACGGGCGACCCGTCCACCGGGCCGCTCGTCTTCCTCATCACCGACCCCGCCACGGGTCAGATCTCGGTGGGCGACGGGTCGGGCCTTGAGGTGCTGGACGCGGCCGACGCCACCGTGAACGCCGCCGGCAAGGTCACCGCCGCCCGTGGGTACACCATCCTGAACATCGGCCAGGCCAGCGCGCGCAGCACCGAGATCACGAGTCTCACGGTGCCCACCGCCGCCCGTGCGATCCGCTCAAACGGTCTTTCGCGCGCGTACGAGGGGCAGGCCACCCGCCGCTACGACGCCGGGTGTGACTGCGTCACCGACACCACCAGCAACCACGTGTGGACGGCGGCCAACAGCGACGGGTCCTTTGTGGACTCTGAGGGCGGGCGGCTGCCGCAGGGCTGGCGCGTCAACGTCGGCTTCCGCAACTTCGCCACCGTGCTCACCGACCCGAACGTGGCCGGTCCGTTCCTGGGCACGTTCCTGTGGAATCTCGCGTTCGCGGTCGGCTCGGTCTTCGTCACGTTCGCCCTCGGTGTCGCCATCGCGCTCGCGCTGAACTCGGAGCGACTGCGCGGCAAGGCGGCGTACCGGATCCTTCTGGTCCTGCCGTACGCGATGCCGTCTTTCGCGATGCTCCTCGTCTGGCGTGACATGTTCAACACCGACTTCGGCCTGATCAACAAGCTCTTCGGTCTCGACGTCGACTGGCTGGGCGGGCCGTGGTCGGCTCGGTTCGCCGTGATCCTCGTGCAGCTGTGGCTCGGCTACCCGTACATGTTCCTGGTCGCGACCGGTGCGCTGCAGGCGATCCCGAAGGAGATGAACGAAGCGGCCGAAGTGGACGGTGCCTCGCCCTGGCAGCGCTTCCGGCAGGTGACGCTGCCGCTGCTGCTGGTCGCGTTGTCGCCGCTGCTGATCGCGTCGTTCGCGTTCAACTTCAACAACTTCAACGCGATCTACCTCACGACCGAGGGTGGTCCGTTCCCGGCCGACAACCCGTCGGTGGGCGCGACCGACCTGCTCATCACCTACACGTACCGGATCGCGTTCGGTGCCGCTGGCGCGCAGTACGGCCTGGCCGCGGCGATCTCCATTTTCATCTTCATCATTGTCGCCACGATCTCGGCGGTGAGCTTCCGGCGCACCCGCGCTCTCGAGGAGGTCTACTGATGACGACGGCGACGCTGTCCCCGACCGGCGAGGACGCCCCCGCCGCCCGGACCGCTCCCCGGCGTCCAGGCCGGTGGTTCGCGAAGGTGGGCTGGCGGCATCTGGTCGGCGTACTGGCCGTGGCGTTCTCGCTCTTCCCGATCGTGTTCGTGGTCTCGGCCGCGATGAACCCGCTCGGCCAGCTCTCCTCAACCGAGCTCTACCCGACCGGGGCGTCGCTCGACAACGCCATCAACCTCTTCCGTCGCACGGCCTTCGGTCACTGGTTTCTCAACTCCGTCATCGTGTCGTGCACGTCGGCGGCCGCCACGGTGCTGCTGTCGGCGCTCGCGGCGTACGCGTTCAGCCGGATGCGGTTCCGCGGCCGCCGGACCGGGCTGCTCGGCCTGCTGCTGATCCAGATGTTCCCGCAGTTCCTGGCGATCGTGACCCTGTTCCTGATGTTCTCGAGGATCACGCAGCTGTGGCCGGAGGTCGGCTTCAACACGCCCTGGGGGATGATCCTGGTCTACCTCGGCGGGGCGCTCGGCGTGAACACGTGGCTCATCAAGGGCTTCTTCGACACCGTACCGCGGGAGCTCGATCAGTCCGCGATGATCGACGGCGCCACCCACGCGCAGATCTTCTTCAAGATCATGCTGCCGCTGGTGTCGCCCATCCTCGCCGTGGGCGGCCTGCTCGCCTTCATCGGTTCGATCAACGAGTTCCTCATCGCGAACGTGTTCCTCACCAACGCCAACTCCAAGACGCTGGCCGTGGGGATGTTCGGACTCATCGCGGGTGAGCGCAACAACAACTTCGGCATGTTCTGCGTCGGATCCCTGCTCACCGCGATCCCGACCGTGGTGGTGTTCCAGTTCCTGCAGCGCTACATCGTCCACGGCCTGACGGCGGGCGCGGTGAAGGGGTGATCCCGCTGCCGTTGCCGCACCACGACGGGTCGGCGCTCTACGTCTCCGACCTGGAGCCCTCCCTCGGCCAGACCGTCAGCGTCTGGCTGAGGGTCGGCGCGGAGGCGGGGATCGAGCGCGTTTTCGTTCGGTCCACACCGGATGGTGAGCCCCGGTTCTCGCCGGCCGTGGTCGACCGGCGGGTGTCGGGCCGCGGCGCCGGTCCGAGCGAGGTGTGGTGGCGGGCCGAGGTGGAGGTGCGCAACCCGGACACGCGCTACCGCTTCCTCGTCCACGGCCCGGACGGTCAGCGCTGGCTCAACGCCCTGGGGCTGTTCGGGCACGACGTACCCGATGTGCACGACTTCCGCCTGCTCGCCTGGGATCCGCCGCCGGCCTGGGCTCGGGACGCGGTCGTCTACGAGATCTTCCCCGACCGGTTCGCCCGGTCGGCGGGAGCGTCGGACCGGCCCGTGCCTGACTGGGCCATCCCGTGCGACTGGGACACCCCGGTGATCGGGCGGGGCCCCGAGACGCCGTACCAGTTCTACGGCGGCGACCTGGACGGCATCGTCGAGCAGCTCGACCACATCTCTTCGCTCGGCGTCGATACGGTCTACCTCACGCCGATCTTCCCAGCCCGATCGAACCACCGCTACGACGCGGCGTCGTTCTCGCAGGTGGACCCGCTGCTCGGCGGCGACGAGGCACTCGCCCGACTGTCGGCCGCCCTGCACGCCCGGGGCATGCGGTTGCTGGGCGACCTCACCACCAACCACTGTGGAGAGTCACACTCTTGGTTCCAGGCCGCTTTGGCGGACCTGACCGGGCCCGAGCGGGAGCTCTTCTTCTTCGCGAAGCTTGCGAGCGAAGCGACCGGCTCTGTCGATGGTGCGGACTATGAGGCGTGGTGCGGGGTGAAGTCGCTGCCGAAGCTCAACTGGGGCAGCGGCGAGCTGCGCCGCCGGTTCGTCGAGGGGCCCGACTCGGTCACGGCGAGGTGGCTGCGGCCCCCGTTCGACCTCGACGGTTGGCGGGTCGACGTCGCGAACATGACCGGCCGGCTCGGCGCGGACGCGTACACGGTGGAGGCGGCGCAGCTCGTGCGGGGGGCGGTCGTGCGGGCACGCCCGGACGGGCTCGTGGTGGCGGAGCACAACTACGACGCCACGGCCGATCTCGACCGTAACGGTTGGCACGGCACGATGAACTACGCCGGCTTCCTCCGTCCAGTGTGGAACTGGCTGCGGGCAGACGGGCTCGGGATGTCGGACTTCCTGGGCGTGCCCGGTGATCTGCCGCGCCGAAGCGGTGTCGACGTGGTCGCCACGATGCGCTCGTTCGCGGCACTGATGTCGTGGCGGTCGTGGGTGCACTCGTGGACCTTCTTGGGCACCCACGACTCGCCCCGGGTTCAAACGATCATTGGGGACGCGGGCCGTGCCGCGGTGGCCCTCGGGCTGCAGATGACCCTGCCCGGTGTGCCGATGGTCTTCGCCGGTGACGAGATCGGACTCGAGGGTCGCAACGGAGAGGATGGCCGGCGGCCGATGCCATGGCATCGGGCAGGGTCGTGGGACCGTTCTCGCCTCGGCCGCTACCGGGACCTGATCGCGCTGCGTCGCCGCCACGAGGCGTTGAGCCGGGGTGGGTTGCGGTGGGTCCACGCGGATGCCGAGTCCATCACATACCTGCGCGAGACCGAGGACGAGACACTGCTCGTCCACGCTCGACGCGCCGCCGGCGCACCCGTGGTCCTGCGCGAGCTGGTGCCGGCGGCCGAGAATGTGTACGGCGGGGCGTCCATCGACGTGCTCCCCGACGGCTCGGTGCGCCTGCCGGCGGAGGGTCCCGTGTTCCAGGTCTGGCGCGTCGGGTGAGTCGCAGCGTCCAGTTGGTGCGGAGGAGATGTCCACAGTGTCCAGCGAAGTGATGACTGGCGGTCCCGCACCGGCACCGGCGCCCGGAGCGACCGGTCAGAAGGCGTCCTGGGCCCGCGACGCGGTGATCTACCAGGTGTACGTGCGTAGCTTCGCCGACTCCAACGGCGACGGCGTGGGCGACCTGCCCGGGATCACGAGCCGGCTCGACTACCTGACCGCCCTCGGCGTCGACGCGCTCTGGCTCACGCCGTTCTATCCGTCGCCGATGGCCGACGGAGGTTACGACGTCGCCGACTACCGCGACGTGGATCCGGTCTTCGGCACGCTCGACGACTTCGACCGGCTGCTCGCCGAGGCTCACACCCGCGGGCTGAAGGTCATCATCGACATGGTGCCGAACCACTGCTCGCACCGGCACCGGTGGTTCACGGAGGCGGTGGCGGCCGGCCCCGGCTCGCCGGAGCGGGAGCGGTTCTGGTTTCGCCGGGGCCGCGGTGAGCACGGCGAGCTGCCGCCCAACAACTGGCTGTCCATCTTCCGGGGTCCAGCCTGGACGCGCCTGCCCGACGGTGACTGGTACCTGCACCTTTTCGCCCCCGAGCAGCCGGACTTCAACTGGGAGCATCCGGCCGTGCGGGCCGAGTTCACCGATGTGCTTCGGTTCTGGCTCGACCGGGGCGTCGACGGCATCCGCATCGACGTGGCCCACGGGCTGGTGAAGGCGCCCGGCCTGCCCGATGAGGGCGCCGAGACCGGTCTGCTGGACGCGTCGCCTCATCCGGCGTTCGACCAGGACGGTGTGCACGACATCTACCGCGAGTGGCGGTCCATCATGGACGGATACTCCCCGGACCGGATCGCGGTCGCGGAGGCGTGGCTGGGCAGTCCGGCGCGTACGGCCCGCTATGTGCGCCCCGACGAGCTGCACCAGGCGTTCAACTTCGACTTCCTCGGCGCGGAGTGGTCGGGTCGCGCGTACCGCCGCATCATCGACTCGTCGCTGCACACGATGGCGTCGGTGGGTGCCCCTACGACGTGGGTGCTGTCCAACCATGACGTGGTCCGGCACGCCTCCCGCCTCGCGGCGGGCATCGGTGGTACGCCGGGCGGTGCCGGCACCGCGGGCGGGTTGGCCGATGTCGCGGACCCCGCGATCGGTCTGCGCCGCGCCCGGGCGGCCACCCTCTTCCTGCTCGCGCTGCCCGGTTCGGCCTACCTCTACCAGGGCGAGGAACTGGGCCTGCCCGAGGTGTTCGACCTCCCGGACTCCGCCCGCCAGGATCCGATCTTCGCCCGTACGGGCGGCGCCGAGCGGGGCCGGGACGGCTGTCGCGTGCCGATTCCGTGGTCCGGTGTCGAGAGCCCGTTCGGCTTCGGGTCCGACGGCTCTGTTCCGTGGTTGCCCCAGCCGGCGTCGTGGATTGAGTCCACAGTGGAGGCGCAACGGTGCCGTCCGGACTCCACCTGGTCGATGTACGCCGAGGCCCTGCGCCTGCGCCGCGAGCTCGTCGCCCTCGGTGACGGGGAGCTGCGCTGGCTCAGCGCCCCCGGCGACGATCTGCTCGTCTTCGAGCGCCCGGATCCGGCCGGTGGAGCCGTCGTGTGCGCGCTCAACCTGAGCCCGGTGGCGGTCGCGCTGCCCAGTGAGCTCACGGCCGGAGCGCCGGCGCTCGCGAGCCAGGCGCTCACCGAGCCCGGCGTACTCCCGCCCGACACCGCCGCCTGGTGGCTCCGCTAACCCCAAGATCGCAGCTTGGGGGAGCAGCGGAACGCGAAAGCCCCCACATATGGGACAAACGGCTGCCCGCTGCTCCCCCAAGCGGAGATCTTGGTGGGAAGGGCATTACGAGATCGTCGAAGATCGTGGGGTCGGGTCGAGGGTGGCAGTTCTGGACGAAGTGTTGCTACCGACCGCGGGATAACGACACAACGCCAGGATTTGACGTAACAGTGGATCATGGCAGTGGCCAGTTCACCCCACACACACCTCGCCCGCGAGTTGCCAAGATCGCGGCTTGGGGGAGCAGCGGACGGCTATTCGTCCGCTTTGTCGGCCCAGGGGTGTCGGCTGCTCCCCCAAGCGGAGATCTTGGGCTGGCGCGGTAGGGATAGGGGTGGGGGGTAGAGGCACGTCCTAGCGGCGGGCGGTCATGGCGTCGGCGAACCAGGCCCACGCCGGCATGACCGACGGGATCGGGGGCCAGCCGTTGATGATCGCGATGAGCTGCCAGTAGCGCTCGGCGCGCGGCTCGTAGCCGGTACGGACGTTCTCGAGCAGCTCGGCGCGGTAGGCGGCGTCGGGCTCCCGTCCAGCACTCGCCGCGAAGGCCGCCACCAGCTCGTCGTGGATGGCGTCGGCCTCCCGGGAGGTCGGATCGAGGCCGGCCGCGGCCGCGGCGCCGGCCTTCTCGGCGACGAGGGCGGCCGTACGGGCGGCTTCGGCTCCGCTGGGCGGCGCGGGGGCGGGCCGGTCCTGCGAGCCAAACGTGCGCCGGCTCATGGCCCGCAGCCGCTCGCGGAACTCGGGGTCGCGGACGAGCTCGGCGAACTCGATCCAGGCGTCGACCTGGGCGTCACTGGGGTCGTCGGGCAGCTCGGGCGCGCCGGCGCGCACCTTCGCGGCGAACTCGTCGGAGACGCTCACGCCCTCGAAGATGGCGTCGAGGAACTCCTCCACGAGACGGCGCCGCTCATCGGCGGTCGCCTGGGCCAGGCGGGTCATGCGGTCAACCTCTTCCGGTGTGGGGTCGCGGCGGGCAAGGGCCCGCAGGACGGCGCGCTGCACGCGGAGGAGGCGGATCTGCGCCCCCAACGCCTCGGCGTGGGCCGCCGCGACCGTGGTCAGGTTCTCCTGTTTCTCCAGCACCCGGCGGATCGTGGCGAGATCCAGGCCGAGCTCGCGCAGCGTGCGCACGAACTCGAGCCGGACCACGGCGCCCGTGTCGAAGCGCCGGTAGCCCGATGCGGATCGCGCCGACTCGGGCACGAGCCCCAGGTCGGAGTAGTACCGCACGGTCTTCACCGACAGTCCGGTCAGCCGAGCCACCTCGCCGATGTGCATGCCACCGATGGTGGAGTCTCCAGCGGCGGGAGACTCAAGGCCATTCGCGAAGCTTGCAAGCGGATCATCAGGCTCTGTAGGCAACGTCCCACCACAATGTGACGAGGGACTCATCGCCGAGTGAGAGATCCCGCGGGTGGTCGGGGTCGACGCCGAGACGCACGAGCGCGTCCGCCAGCTCGGGGTCGCGCTCCGGCGGGAGGCACAGCCGGCGCCGGGTCACCGCGACGAGCGCGTCGAACGACGGGTACTCCGGGCGCAGGGGGCGGGTCCGCTCCTCGCGGTGCGGGTCGAGCCCGGCCTCGCGCAGTACGTCCCTGGCGTCCGTCGCGGTCGGGCCTTCGGGCCGTTCCAGGTCGTGGAGCTGTTTCCACAATGGATTGAGGACGCGCACAGGATGCCCCTCGGTGAGCTCGACGACGACGCGGCGGCGGGCCCGGTCGGTTAGCGCGAGGGCGAAGGCCGCGAGATCGGGGGCGTTGTAGAACACGTGGTGGCACACGACCACGTCGGCCGGCGCGACCTGCGCCGCGACGTCGGGCCAACGACCAAGGACGACGTCGTACGCGATACCGAGCTGGGCAGCCCGCTCGGCGAACGCCGCCAGCATGTCCTCACTGCTGTCCACAGCGGACAGTCGAGTGGCCCACCGCGCCAGGGGCAGGCTGGCCGCACCCGCGCCGGCTCCGACGTCAAGCACGGTGCCGGCGGGGCGCAGGGCCTCGGAGGCGCGGACGTAGGACGGGCCGGTCGGCGCGGCGACGCTGTCGTCGGCGCGTCGGGTGAAAACGTCCTTGGGGATGGCCCACGGGGAGTCGGGCACGGCCCGCAGGATGCGATCGGGCAGCGCCCAGGCGGCGAGCTGATCACGCCACCGGGCGGCCGCGTCGGAACCGCTCCGGCTCACGTGGCTCATCGTGCCTGCACCTCGAGCAACGTGCGCAGGCCGGCCTGGAACGTGTCGGGTTCGGGCTGCCCGGTCAGGATGCGCTGCAGCGCGTACCCGGGCAGGACGGCGAGCAGCACGCTGCCGACGGCCACCGGATCGGCGTCGGCCGGCAGGTCGCCGTGCTCCTGCGCGCGGCGGGCGATCAGGACCATCGTGTCGCGCAGGCGCCCATAGACCCCGGCGACGAACTCGGCCAGGGCCTCGTCGCGGAGGGACTCGCTCCAGATGTGCAGCACGAGCCGAAGGGCGCCGTCGGGGCCGGTGTTGGCGGTGGCGACGTCGATGACCCGGGCCATCACCTCGCGCAGCGCGGGCGGCGGTTCGGCCGCCGCGACCGAGGCGAAGACCGAACTGATCTCGCCGATGACCTGACCGGCGAGCGCGGTGATCAGGTCGTTCTTGCTGGGGAAGTAGCGGTACACCGCGCCGACCGACAGGTTCGCCTCCTTGATCACATCCTGCATCGAAGTGGCGTGGAACCCATTGCGCAGGAAGCAGGTGCGGGCCGCGTCCAGGATCTGCTGACGGCGGGCGGCGAGGTGGTCGGCGGAGACACGCGGCATGCCATCCATCATAAAACGAATGCTCGTTCTTGACAGCGGCGATCTCGTCGGCCAGCATGGGAAAAGGAGAATGACCGTTCGTTTTAGTGGAGTGTGCGATGTCCCGAACCCCCGCCGCACCGGCCCGCGCGGTGCTCGTCGCCGCCGCGGTCGTGGTCTTTCAAGTGATCATTGTGAGCTGGTTCGCCTGGCCCGCCACCGAGATCGAACCGCGTGACCTCCCGGTCGCCGTGGCCGGTCCGCCACCGGCAACGGCCGCCGTCACCCAGCAGTTGAACGCCGTGCGCCCCGGCGCCTTCAAGGTGACCGCGGTGGCCGACGGTGCCGCCGCCGACCAACTCATCCGCGATCGCGAGGCCTACGCGGCCTTCATCGTCGCGACCGATGGGATGAGCCTGCACGTCGCCTCGGCGGCGAGCCCGACGGTGGCCGCCCTGCTGACGCAGGCGTCGCAGGTGCTGGCCCAGCAGAGCGGGCGGCCGGTGACGGTCGTCGACGTGGTGCCCGGCCCGGCCGGCGACCCGCGGGGCGCCGGGTTTGCGTCAAGCTTCCTGCCGCTGGTGCTGACGAGCCTGGTCGCCGGCCTCGTGATGTTCGTTCTCTTCTCCCGCTGGTCGGTGCGGCTGATCGGGCTCGCGGCGTTCACGATGCTGGCCGGCCTGGGCGGCACCGCGATCATGAACTTGCTCGGCGTGCTGGACGGCAACTACCTCGCGAACGCCGGCGCGGTCGGGCTGCTCGCGTTGGCCGTCAGCGCGGCGATCGCCGGCCTCGGGGCGCTGCTCGGCCAGGCCGGCGTCGGACTCGGGGTGGTGCTCGTGTTCCTCTTCGGCAACCCGATCTCCGGCATCGCCGCGGCGCCCGAGCTGCTACCCACCCCGTGGGGCTCGATCGGACAGTTGCTGCCGCCCGGCGCCGGCGCCACGCTGCTCCGCTCGACCGCCTTCTTCGACGGCGCGGGATCGATGGCTCCACTGTGGACGCTCGTCGGCTGGGCCGCCGTCGGTGTGGTGCTGGTCGTGGTGGGGCGGGCCACCGCCGTCCGCGGCCACGCCCCCGGTGGTCAGGCCGCGGCCAGCTGAGCGCCGCCGCGCGTAGTGATCGTGGACGCTTCGCGCCCTATTCATGGGGCGCGACGCGTCCACGATCCGCTGGAGTGCGTAAGCGCTCGAGGGCCGACCTCAGCCAGCGCGGCGACCACCAGTTCCATTCGCCTAGCAGGGTCATGAACGCGGGCAGCAGAAGCCCCCGGATGACGATCACGTCGAGCGCGATGGCGACCATCATGCCGACGCCGATCTCCTTGACGGCGACGAGGCCGCCGACGACGAACCCCATGAACACGATGATCATGCACAACGCGGCGGCGGTCACGACCGGACCAGATCCGCGGATGCCGTCGATGACGGCGCGGTCGTTGGCGCCGGTCGCGCGCCACCGTTCGGTGATCCGGGATAGGAGGAAGACCTCGTAGTCCATCGTGAGCCCGAAGATGAACACGAAAAGCAGCACGGGGGTCGTGAGGTCGAGCCCGCCCCAGGACTGGAAGCCGAGCAACCACGCGCCCCAGCCGTGCTGGAAGACAACGACGAGCACGCCCAGGGTGGCCGCCAGGGTAAGCGCGTTCATGACCAGTGCCTTGGCCGGGATCACCAGCGAGCCGGTCAAGCGGTAGAGCAGGACGGTACCGGTGACGAGCAACCCGACGATGACCCATGGCAATCGGCGGGCCAGCGACTCCCGGTAGTCGACGAGTTCCGCGGCCGGCCCCGTCACGAGCGTCTCGAACGGCGGACTCAACGCGCGGATGTCCTGCACCAGCGACCGCGCCGCAGGGCCGTCGTTGGGGCCGGCGGTCACGAGGTCGATCACCGTCGTCCCGGGCGGGATGTCGCGCCGAAGTTCCAACTGAACAACGTCGTCGTGCCCGTTCAGGGCGTTGAGATAGTCCCGCATCGCCGGGGTGTCGGCGCTCGCGCGGGCCAGCACGGTCACCGGGACCGCCGCGGCCGCCGCGAAGTCCCGTTGGAGAGCTTCATAGGCCCGTCGGGCCTCGGCCGACGCGGGCAGCGAACGCACGTCGGAGTTGGCGAAGTTGGCGCCCAGCAGTGGCAGCGCCAGCAGCAGGAGGCCGGCGGTGGCGGCCAGCGCCACGACCGGAGCGCGACGCTGGGCGATCGCCGCCAACCGACCCAGGGGGCCACCGTCGGCCCGCGGGCGCCCACGCCGGTCGACCCGGCGAGGTGCACGGCGCGGCGGGATCCGTTCACCGGCGGCCGCGATGAGCGCCGGGACGAGGGTCAGGGCGCAGAGCGTCGCGATGACGGCGACGATCGCACCGCCGGCCGCCATGGCCGACAGCAGCGGTTCGGCGAGGATCGAGAGGCTCGCGAAGGCGGCGACCACGGCCAGGCCCGACACGAGCACGGCCCGCCCGGCCGAGCTCACGGCCGCCACCAGCGCCGCCTCGGGCCCCACGAACTCGCGCTCCTCGCGGTACCGGTAGAGCAGTAGCAGCGAGTAGTCGATCGCCAGACCGACGCCGAGCAGTGTGACGACGTTGACGGTGTACTCGCTCACGCTGGTCGCGATGCTCAGGCCCGTCAGGCCGGCGAGCGTGGCCGCGACCGTGATGACCGCGGCGGCCAACGGGACACTCGCGGCGACGAGGCCGACGAGGAGGATGAGCGCGACCGCGACGAGTACGGTCGCGATCGACTCGCCGATCGTCGCGTCCTTGATGGCCTGGTCGGCGAAGGCTCGTTCAGCGACCGACGCCCCACCGACCAGCACCTCGGGCGCGCCGATGCGGTGCAGGGCGTCCGTCACCTGGGACTCGACGAGTTCTCGATCCCGCGCCGGCAGAAGGTCGTTGATCTCGACGCTCACCAACGTGCTGCGGTTGTCGGCCCCGATCTGGCCGCGCCCGGTGTAGAGATCGTTGACCTCGACCACGCCCTGGATCTGCCGGAGCTCGGCCGTCACCTCGGTGACGCTGTTGACCAGTTCCGGGTCGTAGGGATCCCCGCCGCGGACGACCGCGAACACCACCGTGCCCTGCGGCGCCAGCTGGTCGATGCTGCGTTCGGCGACCACGGACTCGGCGTCCGGTCCGAGCGCGTCGACTGTGGACAGACGGTCGAACAGGCTGCCGGCCGTCGCGGCACCGGCCACGAACAGCACTCCCCAGGTCGCGATGATCACCCACCGCCAACGGTGGGCGAACCGACCTAGCCCGGAGAGCACAGCACCCCCAGCCGAGGTGGGTGGCTACGTGCCATGGATCTGCAGTTCGTAGATGCGGGCGTAGGTGTTG
>Ga0075421_100004641_pt1 | contig 16600 bp, 19 predicted proteins | sample SoiMetdeltSBSDD5_FD_75292 | JGI IMG/M metagenome (GOLD analysis project Ga0075421, IMG submission 75292) | Bulk soil microbial communities from a Populus tree surrounding site in Tennessee, USA - Soil MetaG P. deltoides SBSDD5 | ecosystem: Environmental > Terrestrial > Soil > Tree plantation...
ACCGGCGGCGGCTTCGGCGGGAAAGAGGAGTACCCGTCGATGATCGCCGCCCACGCCGCGCTCCTCTCGTGGAAGGCGGGCAAGGCGGTCAAGATGGTCTACGACCGCGCCGAGGACATGGTGGCGACCACCAAGCGCCACCCGTCGCGCACGCGGATCCGTTCGGCGACCACCCGCGACGGCAAGCTGCTCGCCCTCGACGTCGACTTCGCCATCGACGGCGGCGCCTACGCCACGCTCTCGTCGGTGGTGCTCTCGCGCGGCACCATCCACGCCGCAGGCCCCTACGACTGCCCCAACGTGCGCGTGCGCGCCCGCGCCGTCGCCACCAACGCGCCGCCGCACGGCGCCTTCCGCGGCTTCGGCGCCCCGCAGAGCATCTTCGCCATGGAGAGCCACCTCGACGAGGTCGCCGATGCCCTCGGCATCGCCCCCGACGAGGTGCGGCGGCGGAACTTCATCCGCAAGGGCGGCACCCTCGCCGTCGGCCAGGTGATTCACGAGGAGGTCGACCTGCCGGCGCTCCTCGAGCACGCCTTCGCCGCCACCGGCTACCGCGAGAAACGCGAGCGCTTCGCGCGCCAGCGCCGTGAGAACCGCGAGAGCCCCGAGAACGGAGCGCGCCGCGTCCAGAAGGGCATCGGCTTCGCCTCGTTCATGCACGGCGCCGGCTTCACCGGCTCGGGCGAGGAGTACCTCGCTTCGATCGTCGGCGTCGACGCCGGCGCCGAGGGACGCGTGCGGGTGCGCGTCGCCAGCACCGAGATCGGCCAGGGGACGAACACCATCCTGGCGCAGATCGTCGCCGAGGCGCTCGGCCTCGACTACGACGACGTCGACTGCGCGCAGCCCGACACCGCCAACGTCCCCAACAGCGGTCCGACGGTCGCCTCGCGCACGACGATGGTCGTCGGCAAGCTGGTGGAGAAGGCGGCCCTCGGCCTGAAGCAGAAGCTCCTCGACGCCGGCCTGCTGGCGGCGGCGGGCACCGCCGACGACTTCCGCGCCGCCTGCCGCGCCTGGCACGAGCGCCACGGTGCCCTCGAGTCGGTCGTGCAGTACCAGCCGCCTCCGGGGATCAAGTGGGACGACGAGAAATACCAGGGCGACGCGTACGGGGCCTACGCCTGGGCCGTGTACGTCGCCGAGGTGTCGGTCGACACCCTGACCTGCGAGACGACGGTCGACGACTTCTATGCGTTGCAGGAGGTGGGACGCGTGATCCACCCGGTGCTCGCCGCCGGCCAGATCGAGGGCGGCGTGGCGCAGGGGATCGGCTGGGCGCTCTACGAGGACGTCGTCTGGCGCGAGGGGCGCATGGTCAACGCCCAGATGACGAACTACATCATCCCCACGGCGGCCGACGTGCCGCCGATCCGCGTCGCCTTCGCCGAGGTGCCGTACGCCGGCGGGCCGGGCGGCGCCAAGGGGATCGGCGAGCTGCCGATGGACGGACCGGCGCCGGCGATCGCCAACGCCATCGCGCAGGCGACCGGCGTGCGGCTGCGGTCGATCCCGGTGACGCCCGAGGTGTTGATGGACGCGCTCGCCGCGGCGCGCGGTCAGGACGAGGCGCCAGTGGCCGTCGGTGGGCCCCAGCTTTGACCACACCGTCGTCGCTCCGCCTGACGGTCAACGGTCGCGAGGTCGAGGTCGTGGCGCACTCCATGGCGCGCCTGCTCGACGTGCTCCGCGAGGCGCTGGGTCTGACGGGCACCAAGGAAGGCTGCGGAGAGGGCGAGTGCGGCGCCTGTTCGGTGATCCTCGACGGCGAGCTCGTCAACAGCTGTCTGGTGCCGGCGGCGCAGGCGGCGGGGTGCGCAGTCACCACGGTCGAGGGGCTCGCGCGCGACGGCGTGCTGCACCCGGTGCAGCGCGCCTTCGTCGACCACGGCGGCGCGCAGTGCGGCATCTGCACGCCGGGCATGGTGATGGCGGCCGTGTCGCTGCTGGCGAAGACGCCGCGGCCGAGCGAGGCGGAGATCCGCACCGGCCTCGCCGGCAACCTCTGCCGGTGCACCGGCTACATGAAGATCTTCGACGCCGTCGCCGCGGCGGCGACGGGCACCTCGGGCGACGATGCGGTCTGACATCCCCGCCTACGAGCTGGCGACGCCACGCGACCTCGCGGCCGCCCTGGCGCTCGTCGCCGGCGACCACCGGCCGTTCGCCGGCGGCACCGACTTGATGGTGCTCCTCGAGGCGGGCAAGCTGCCGCACCGGCGCTGGGCGAGCCTCTGGCACCTGCCCGAGCTGCACGGCATCGAGGAGACGGCTAGCGGGGTGCGGCTCGGCTCGCTCACCACCTATGGGCAGGTGCAACGCAACGCGACCCTGCGTCGCGAGTACCCCCTCCTCTGCCAGGCGGCCGCGGAGACGGGCGGCGTCGCCATCCAGAACCGCGGCACGCTCGGCGGCAACATCGCCAACGGGTCGCCGGCTGCCGACTCGCCGCCGGTGCTGCTCGTCTACGACGCCGAGCTCGAGCTCGTCTCCGCGGCCGGCACGCGGCGCATCCCCTACGCGGGTTTCCACCGCGGCTATCGCCAGATGGACCTGTCGCCCGGCGAGCTGATCCTCGCCATCCACCTGCCGCGCCGGCCGGCGGGCCGCTGGCGCGAGACCTACCGCAAGGTGGGCACCCGGCGCGCCCAGGCGATCTCGAAGGCCTGCTTCGCCGCCGCCGTGGCGATGGACGGCGACCTCGTCGCCGACGTCCGCATCGCCCTCGGCAGCGTGGCGCCGATGCCGCTGCGCTGCGTGCGCACCGAGGCGGTGCTGCGCGGCGAGCGCTCGAGCCCGGCCCTCGTCGCCGCCGCCCGCGCGGAGCTCGGCCGCGAGATCGCGCCGATCGACGACTTCCGCTCCACCGCGCGCTACCGCCTGCGCGTGGCCCAGGAGCTGCTCGTCGACTTCCTCGCGACCGCGAGGTCGTAGGGACCGAGACGAGCAGACCGGACGGGCGGGGGCAGGCCCCGCCCCTACATCCGGAACCGCAAACGCGGGGCAAGGCCGTCCCTCCGAATGTAGGGGCGGGGCCTGTCCCCGCCCGCGTGCGCCGCACATCCCTGCGTCGACGGCTCGGGGGACTCGAGGCCGGGACCCGGCCGCCCGCCCGATAGGATCGACCTCTCGATGCGCGAGGCCACCCCCAGCGGCCGGCAGCTCTTCCGCGGCAGTCGTGTGGTGACGGCGGCGGGCGTCGGCCCGGCGTCGATCTTCGTCGACGACGGCAGGATCACCGCCGTCGCCGACTTCGGTGAGACGCTCTCCGGCGCCGAGCGGATCGACCTCGGCGATCTGCTGGTGATGGCCGGGCTCGTCGACACCCACGTGCACGTCGACGAGCCGGGGCGCACCGAGTGGGAAGGGTTCGCGACGGCGACGCGCGCCGCCGCGGCGGGGGGCGTCACCACGATCGTCGACATGCCGCTCAACAGCGTGCCGGCGACGACGACGGCACCCGCCCTCGCCCGGAAGGCCGCCGCGGCCGAAGGCCAGGTCGTCGTCGACGTCGGTTTCTGGGGCGGTGTCGTGCCCGGAAACGCGGGCGAGCTGCGCGGCCTCTGGGAGGCGGGCGCGCTCGGCTTCAAGTGCTTCCTCGTGCCGTCCGGCGTCGACGAGTTCCCGGGCGTGACGCCGGCCGATCTGCGCGAGGCGCTCCCCGAGCTCGCCGCCCTCGGGGCGCCGTTGCTCGCGCACGCCGAGGTGCCAGGGCCGATCGCGGCGGCCGCGGCCACCCTCGCCGGCAGCCCCGCACGGAGCCACGCCACCTGGCTCGCCTCGCGCCCGCGCGCCGCGGAGAACGAGGCGATCGCGCTGCTGCTCGCGCTCTGCAGGGAACACCAGGCGCGCCTGCACGTCGTCCACCTCTCTTCGAGCGACGCGCTCGACATGCTGCGCCGCGCCCGCAGCGCGGGGGAGCGGGTGAGCGTCGAGACCTGCCCCCACTACCTCACCTTCGCCGCGGAGGAGATCCCCGACGGCGCCACCGACCACAAGTGCGCGCCGCCGATCCGCGAGCGCGAGAACAACGACCGCCTCTGGCGCGCCCTCGAGGAGGGCGCGATCGACATGGTGGTGAGCGATCATTCGCCCTGCCCGCCGGCGATGAAGCGCGCCGAGAGCGGCGACTTCATGAGCGCCTGGGGCGGCATCGCCTCGCTCGAGCTCGGTCTCGCCGCGGTGTGGACGGGCGCCCGCGAGCGCGGCATCCGACCCGAACGTCTCGCGGAGTGGATGTCCGCCGCGCCCGCGCGCCTCGCCGGCCTCGAGGGGCGCAAGGGGCGGCTGGCGCCCGGGCACGACGCCGACCTCGTCGTCTGGGACCCCGAGGCCAGCTTCCGCGTCGACGTCGGGCGCCTCCACCAGCGCCACCCGGTGACGCCGTACGCCGGCCGCGAGCTGCGCGGCGTCGTCGCCGCCACCTACCAGCGGGGGCGCAGAGTTTTCGGCAACGGAGAGGTCACGAGCCAGGCCAACGGCCGCCTCTTGCGCCGCTAGGGTGGCGCCGCGGCATCCCCTTCGCCATATCCTCCTTCCAGCCCGATGACCGACACCATCCAGACCGGCCCGCTCGCCTGGACGCAGCTCGTCGACCTCGCCTCGGCGCGGCTCGGCGGCAAGGTGCTCTGGGCCAACGACGACTTCTTTGCCGGGAAGGAAAACCTTCTCAAGCCGGAGCGCCCGGTCTGGAAGGAGCACGAATACACCGACCGCGGCAAGTGGATGGACGGCTGGGAGAGCCGGCGCCGGCGCACCCCCGGCCACGACTCCTGCATCGTCGAGCTCGGCCTCCCCGGCGTGGTGCGCGGCGTCGTCGTCGACACCGCCTTCTTCCGCGGCAACTACCCCGAGCACTGCTCGCTCGAGGCGTGCGCGGTCGACGGCGCACCGAGCCTCGACGCGCTCCAGGGCGAGGGGACCCATTGGGTCGAGGTGCTGCCGAAGTCGCAGCTCCAGGGCGACTCGCTCAACCGCTTCGAGATCGACAGCCCGAACCGCTTCACCCACCTTCGCTTCCACATCTACCCCGACGGCGGCGTCGCCCGGCTGCGGGTTCACGGCGAGGTCGTCCCCGACTGGCCGGCGATCCTCGGCCGCGACGGAGAGGTGGACCTCGTGGCCGTCGAGCACGGCGGCCGCTGGCTCGCAGCCAGCGACATGTTCTTCAGCGCGCCGCAGAACCTGCTCATGCCCGGCCGCGGCGTGCGCATGGACGACGGCTGGGAGACCAAGCGGCGCCGCGGGCCCGGGTTCGACTGGGTGGTGCTGCGTCTCGGCATCGCCGGCACCATCCGCCGCGTCGATGTGGACACCGCGCACTTCAAGGGGAACTACCCCGACACCTGCTCCCTCGACGCGTGTGTGGCGCCCGGCGTGGGGCAAGAAGGGGCGGACGAGAAGCACTGGGCTTCGTGGGCCTGGCGCGAGGTGCTGCCGCGCACCAAGCTCGCCGCCGACACGCGTCACGTCTTCCACGTCGAGGACGGCAAGCCGGCGACCCACGCCCGCATCAACATCTACCCCGACGGCGGCGTGAGCCGGCTCCGTCTCTGGGGGACGCCCACGCCCGAGGGCCGTAGCGCCGAGGGGCTGCGCCGTCTCAACGCGCTCCTCCCGCGCACGGCAAAGGCGGCGCTGCTCGAGTGCTGCGGCTCGCCGGTCTGGGCGCGGGCGATGCTCGAGCGGCGGCCGTTCGCGACGCCCGGCGAGCTCTACGCCGCGGCCGACGTGCTCTGGCAGTCGGCGGGGCGCGACGAGTGGCTCGCGGCGTTCAAGAGCCACCCCGAGATCGGCGAACGCAGGGCGGAGCAGGCGCAATCGGCGACGGAGCAGGCTTGGTCCGCCGCCGAGCAGTCGGGCGTCGAGGCGGCCGCCGAGGAGACGCGCGCGGCGCTCCTGCGCGCCAACCGCGCCTACCGCGACCGCTTCGGCCACATCTTCATCGTCTGCGCCACCGGCAAGAGCGCCGAGGAGATGCTGGCGCTCTGCGAGGGGCGCCTCGCCAACCCGCCCGAGCGCGAGCTCGAGGTGGCCGCCGAGGAGCAACGGAAGATCACCCAGCTGCGGCTGCAGAAGCTGCTGGCGTAGCCGGGATGCCGCGAGGGCGCGCGCGTATACTGCCGCGCGAGCTGAATGAGCGGTCCACTCCGGTGAGCAAACATCAGGTGAGCAACCCAATCTGGTGAGCAACCCAATCTGGTGAGCAACCTCAGCACGCACGTCCTCGACACCGCCCTCGGGCGGCCCGCCGCCGGGTTGCCGGTGCGACTCGAGATCGAGGCGGACGGGGGCTGGCGCGAGGTCGCGAAGGGGTCGACGAACGCCGACGGCCGCGTCGTGCCGCTCCTGCCGGCGGGGACGGCGCTCGCCGCCGCCACCTACCGCCTCACCTTCGAGACCGCCGCCTACTTCGCCGCGCGCGGCGTCGAGGGGTTCTACCCCTACGCCCAGGTCGTCTTCACCGTGCGCGACGCGGCGCAGCACCACCACGTGCCGCTGCTACTGAGCCCGTTCGGCTACTCGACCTATCGCGGAAGCTGATCCGCGCTACGAAGATCCGGCCGGTGGCGCGCCGCCGTTCCGGCATTCGGGAGGGACCGTGATGAGCATCGACTGGCACTCGTGGGTGACGCTCCTCGTCCGCTGGGTGCACATCTTCGCCAGCATCCTCTGGGTGGGCACCACCTACTACTTCACCTGGCTCGACGGCCGCTTCACCGAGGAGGAGAAGGCGGGGACGAAGGACACCGAGGTCTGGATGGTGCACAGCGGCGGCTTCTACAAGGTCGCCAAGTCGAAGACCTTCGACGTCGGCCACAAGCTCCACTGGTTCCAGTGGGAGGCCGCCACCACCTGGCTCTCCGGCATCGTGCTGCTGGCGATGGTCTACTGGGTGGGCGGCGCGATGGTCGACCCGAGCATCCGCGACCTCGCCAACGGCTGGGCGATCGGCATCGGCCTCGCGGTCATCTTCCTCGGCTGGGGCGTCTACGACGGCATGATGCAGTCGCCCATCGGCCGCTCCGAGAAGTTGGCCGCGGTCGTCGGCTTCGCGCTCCTCGCCGCCCTCGCCTTCACCCTCTCCCGGTGGATCTCCGGGCGCGCCCTCTACATCCACATCGGCGCCCTCTTGGGCACCATCATGGCGAACAACGTCTCGATGCGCATCATCCCGGCGCAGAAGAAGATGGTGGCGGCGGTCAAGGAGGGACGCACGCCCGACGCCGCCCTCGGCGCCAGCGCCAAGCTGCGCTCGAAGCAGAACACCTTCCTCGCGGTGCCGGTCGTCTTCCTGATGATGAGCAACCACTTCCCGACGCTGACCTACGGGCTGCGCCACGGCTGGGCGATGCTCTGCGTGCTGGTGCTCGTCGGCTGGGCGGCGGCGAGCTGGATCCGGCGAGCCTAGGAGCCCCCGGCTCCTGGTCGCTCACTCGCGCAGCACTGCGGCGGGAGCGATGCCGGCGCAGCGCCGCGCCGGGAGCCACGCGGCGACGAGGGCGACGGCGAGGAGCAGCGCCGGCGTGACGGCCAGGGTCAGCGGGTCCCGGCCCGCGATGCCGAAGAGCAGACCGGTCATCGCGTGGCCGAGCCCGAGGGCTCCGACCGAGCCCGCGGCGAGGCCACGGCCACCGCCGCCAGCTCGCGCCCGATGGTCAGCCGGACGACGTCGCGGACGCGGGCGCCCAACGCCATGCGCACCGCGATCTCGCGGCGCCGGACGGCCGTCGCGTCCGCCGTCACTCCGTAGACGCCGATCGCGGCGAGCACGATCGCCAGCGCGGCGAAGAGCGCGAAGAGGGCGAGCAGGAAACGCTCGCGCGCGAGCGAGGCGCGCACGACGTCGTCCATGGTCCGCACGTCGAAGAGGGGAAGCCCGGGGTCGATCGCCGCGACCGCCCCGCGCAGGGACGGCAGGAGGCTCTCCGGAGGCAGCGCGCTGCGCACCACCAGCGCCAGGGCGGGGTCGCGACCGCCCTCGCCCTCAGCGAACCTGCGCGACGAGCTCGATCTCGACGCAGGAGCCGAGCGGCACCTGCGCGACGCCGAAGGCACTGCGGGCGTGAGCGCCCGCCGGGCCCAGCACCTCGTTGAGCAGCTCCGACGCGCCGTTGGCGACGAGGTGCGCCTCGGTGAAGTCGGGCGTGCAGTTGACGAGCACGAGGAGCTTGACGATGCGCTCGACGCGGTCGAGGTCGCCGGCCGCGGCGTGGAGGGTGCCGAGCAGGTCGACGGCGATGCCCCGTGCGGCATCGCGTCCCTGTGCGGTGGTCAGGTCGGCGCCCAGCTTGCCCGCCACGACGGCGCCGTCGCGGCGGGCGATGTGGCCGGAGACGAAGATCAGGTTGCCGGTGCGCACGGCCGGAACGAAGGCGGCGACGGGCGCCGTGGCGCGCGGCAGGGCGATGCCGAGGGCGGCGAGCTTGGCGTGGACGGACATGGGGACCTCCGGGCGGTTGCGGGAAGCGTGGGCTGGGGCCGCGGGACGGTTCACCAGGCGGCGCGGAACGCCGTCTTGACGGCGGCGATGCGCTTCTCGTCGCGCTTGAAGAAGGTCCACTGCTTGATCCGCTTGCCGTGGATCAGTCCGGCGCGGACGAGGATGCGCAGGTGCTCGCTGGCGGTGGGCTGGCTCACGCCCAGCTTCTGGGCGATGAAGACGCCGCAGACGCCGTCGCGGACCAGATCGCCGTCGACCTGCGGCGGGAAGTGGGCGACCGGGTCCTTCAGCCAGTTGAGGATCGCCAGCCGGCGGTCGTTGGCGAGCGCCTTGATCACGTCTCCGCTCAGCCCGGCTGCCACCGTCCGGTCCCTGGATTCGTCGTCTGGCATATTCGCCAATTTGCCATACGACTAATTCCTGTGTCAACATCGGCGCCGCCCGAAACGAGCGCCCGCCGGCCGTGGTGGTTGGCCGGGCACCCCGAGGAGACCACGCCGATGGAAGCCGTCCTGCCCGCCCGCCTCGTCGACCGCGCCGGCATCGCCGCCGTCCACGAATCGATCGCACCGTACCTGCGGCTCACCCCGACCCTCGAGGTCGACGGCGTGCCCGGCCAGCCAGCCGTGACCCTGAAGCTCGAGCCGCTCCAGAACGCGGGCTCGTTCAAGGCCCGCGGCGCGTTCGCCAACCTGCTCACCCGCGAGCTGCCGGCGGCCGGCGTCGTCGCCGCCTCGGGCGGCAACCACGGTGCGGCGGTGGCCTTCGCGGCGCGGCGCCTCGGCGTGCCGGCGAAGATCTTCGTGCCCAGCGTCTCGTCGCCCGCCAAGACCTCGCGCATCCGCGCCTACGGCGCCGACCTCACCATCACCGGCGAGGGGTACCACGAGGCGCTCGACGGAGCCAACGCCTGGGCGGCCGCGACCGGCGCGCTCTCCGTGCACGCCTTCGACCAGGTGGAGACGATGCTCGGCGCGGGGACGCTCGCCCTCGAGCTCGAGCGCCAGGCGCCCGGGCTCGACACGGTGCTGGTGCCGGTGGGCGGCGGCGGCCTCATCGGCGGCGTCGCGAGCTGGTACGCCGCGAGCGGCGTGCGCGTCGTCGGCGTCGAGCCGGTGCTGGCGCCGACCCTGACCGCGGCGCTCGCCGCCGGCCGACCGGTCGACGCGCCGACGGGGAGCGTCGCCCACGACTCACTCGCCCCGCTGCGCATCGGCGAGCTCGTCTTCCCGATCGTCAGCCGGCTCGTCGAGCGCGTCGTGCTGGTCGACGACGAGGCGATCGTCGCCGCGCAGGAGCGGCTCTGGGAGACGGCGCGAGTGGTCGCCGAGCCGGGCGGCGCCACGGCGTTCGCGGCGCTCGCCAGCGGTGCCTACCGGCCCGCGGCGGGGGAGCGGGTGGGGGTGGTCGTCAGCGGCGGGAACACGACGGCGGTGAAGTTCCAGGCGTGACGAGGAAACGTGCGATGCCCTCGCCGCCGACGACGAAGGCGCCGCCGCCCTCGACGCTCACGCCGGCGCGACGGAGCGCCTCTCCCATCTCCGCCAGCGCCCCCGGGCGGTGGGCGAGGCGGATCGCGAGGTCCCTCACGGCGCCTCCGTCCCTCCGGGCGCTGGCGGCGCGGCGGCGGCGACGGTGACCTCGGGCCGATGGTGGATGGGGAAGTTGCACGAGCGCGCGATGAAACAGAGCGCCGCGGCCCGATCGTGCAGCGCCGTCGCCGCGGCGGCATCCCCTCCGGCGGCGAGCACGACACGCGGCGCGAGCGTGATCTCGCGGAAGGACCCGCCGCCGTCCGGGGTGAGCTCGAGGACCCCGTGCGCGCGGTCCTCGTAGGCGACCACTTCCACCCTCGCCCGCGCGCAGAGCGCGAGGTAGCTGAGCATGTGGCACGAGGCGACCGCGGCGAGGAGGAGGTCCTCGGGGTCGTGCAGCGCGGGGTCGCCCCGGAACGTCGCGTGGGCGCTCCCGACGAGGTCCGCCTTGCCCTCCACCCGGATGCGGTGCTGCCGGCCGTAGCCGCCGTAGGTGGCGGTGCCGGTCCCGAGGTTCCCCTCCCAGGTCAGGTGCGTCTGGTAGTCGTGGCTCTTCGGCGCCTTGGCGCCGGGCGCGGTACCGGCTGTCGCGGTCGGACGGGTCGTCTCCATGCCGGTGACCCTAGCCCATTCCCTGCCCAGCCCATGCACCGGGCCGACACCGAGGTCGCGGCTCGGATCGCCCCCATCGGTGTCATCCCGCGCGCCACCATGTACCGGAGCTGGCGCGCGTTCGCGCCGCACTTGCATGCGCGGTCCGGGGGTCCGCCCGGCCGCGATCTCGTCGCGCAGCGCGCGGTCGGTCCAGGCGATGTAGGTGCCGACGTCGCGGACGGTGGTGAAGCCGGCGAGGAGGGTGGCGCGCGCGTGGTCCCTGCCGCGGGCGAGCGCCTCGCCTTCGCTGCGGGTGAGGTAGACGCGAAGGTCCGCGGTGTCCTCGGGGCTGTCGGTCAAGTGGGTGTGGAGGTCGAGCAGCCCCGGCAGGCAGGTCTTCGCCGCGAGGTCGAGCACCGGCGCGGGACGGGGTGCGGCGCCCTCGGCCGCCCCGGCGCCCAGGGCCGCGGCGAGGAGCCAGCTCGCGGTCGAGGCGCCCCGGATGCCCCTCCAGGTGCCCATCGACGTTCCCACCGACGCTACGGCCGGCGCCGCCGCGGCGCGCTCAGCCGCCGTCGCCCCGCAGCCCGCGCAACACGGTGCGGTGCGACGCCCACGCGCCGCGCGCGGCGACGTACTCCTCGTGCGAGAAGCCGAGCTCGCTGGCGATCTGGCGCACCACGCTCTCCTCGTCGCTCGAGATGCCGTCTTCGGCGGCGGAGACGGCGAAGAGGCAGTCGAGCAGCCGCTTGAGCTCCGCCTCGCCGGCGACCTCACGCAGGTCGCGGCTCACCTGGAAGTTCTCGACGTGTCCGAAGAGACGGTTCTGCGCCTTGGCGATCTCGACGACGAGCGCCGCCTGATCCGCCGGCACCTTGCCCACCTCGGCGACGAGCTCCTCCATGCGCGCGCTCTCGACGGAGGTGATCTCCCGGTCGGCGTACGCCACCCGCCCGAGCAGGTAGGCGAAGGCGGCGAGCTTGCGCGCCTCGTCCGGCGGCAGCGCCGCGAGCTGATCGGCGATCCGGCGCACGGCGGCGGACCCCGCCGCGGTCTCCTGCTTCTGCCCGATGAGGCGGTCGAGCCACGACATCGAGCGAATTCTAGCCGCGGCAGGGCCCCTTTCCAGCGGCCACCGCGTCGGCAAGAATCCGCCATGCCCAGACGCCCCTTCAAGAGCCTCTCCCAGCGCGAGATCCTCGCCCTCGCCATCGCCTCCGAGGAGGAGGACTCCCGCATCTACGACGAATTCGCCGTCGCCCTCGGCGGCAACTACCCCGCTTCGGCGGCGGTCTTCGCGCAGATGCGCGACGAAGAGGCGGGACACCACCGCCGGCTCACCGAGCTCTACCGCCAGCGCTTCGGCGACCACATCCCGATCGTCCGCCGCGAGGACGTGAAGGGGTTCGTGCGCCACCGTCCGGTGTGGCTCGTCCGCTCGCGCGGCCTCGACGCCATCCGCCGGCAGGCCGCCGTGATGGAGCTCGAGACCAGGCAGTTCTACCAGCGCGTCGCGGCGGAGACGACCGACGCGGGCATCCGCCAGCTCCTCGACGACCTCGCCGACGAGGAGGGACGGCACGAGCGGCGCGCGGGTGAGCTCGCCGAGGAGCGCCTCACGCCCGAGGCGCGCCAGGGAGAGGAGCACACGCGCCGTCGCCTCTTCCTGCTGCAGGTCGTGCAGCCCGGGCTCGCCGGCCTGATGGACGGCTCGGTGTCGACGCTCGCGCCGCTCTTCGCCGCCGCCTTCGCCACGCACGACAGCTGGGACGCCTTCCGCGTCGGCCTCGCGGCGTCGATCGGCGCCGGCATCAGCATGGGCTTCGCCGAGGCGCTCTCCGACGATGGCGCGATCACGGGGCGGGGCCGCCCGTGGCAGCGGGGGGTCGTCTGCGGCGTGATGACCACCCTCGGCGGGGTGGGCCACACGCTGCCGTACCTGATTCCCGACTTCCGCCTCGCCACCGGCGTCGCCGTCGCCGTCGTCGCCGCCGAGCTCGCGGCGATCTCGTGGATCCGGCACCGCTACATGGACACGCCGCTGCTGTCGGCGGGCTTCCAGGTGGTCGTCGGGGGCGTGCTCGTCTTCCTGACGGGGATCCTCATCGGCAGCTCCTGAGAGCGCCGCGAGCGCACGTCACGGCGGATGCCGTTCGAGGTATTCGCAGGTGGCGACGGCCGCCTGGTGCATCAGCGCGCACTTGGTGGCGAGCGTGATCTCGAAGTCCGTCGTGCGCACGCCGAGGTTGTCGATCACCACCGTCCGCGCGCGGTCGTCGGCGCTGTCGCGGAACGCGCTCTCCTGCACCGACAGGATCGTCTCCACGAGCTCCTTGGTGTAGTCGCGGAAGTTGCGAATCTCCACTCGCGCATCGGCGCTGCGATGCAAGTCCTCGAGCACGAAGCCGAGGGTCTCGCGGTTGACCTGCTCGACGGGAACGAAGGGCGGTTGGTCGAAGATGAAGATCGGGAAGTTGGCGAGGATGCCGCCGTCGACGAAGAGGTCCGTGCCGCCCGCCTTGCCGAAGCGCGAGCTGGCGACGTGCGCCGCCTCGAAGAACAGCGGGATCGACATCGAGCTGCGCACCGCCTGCGCCACCGGCAGATCGGGCGACGTGGTGTGCGAGAAGACCTGCACCCGGCGCCGCGAGAGGTCCGAGCCGACGACGTAGAGCTCGCGGAAGCGGTCGGGCTGAGCCCGCAGCTCGGCGAAGGTGGTGTCCGGCGCGCCGGTCTTCTGGCGCACGCGGTCGCGCATCCAGTCGAGGAAGAAGGCGCCGCGGTACCAGCCGAAGCGGCGGATGAGGCGGAAGGGCCCGCCGAGCGTGCTGCCGTCCTCGAAGCGCAGGAAGTCGAGGTCGAGTAGCAGCCGGCGGATCTCGTCCGGCGTGTAGCCGAGCGCGACGAGCGTCGCGCCGATCGCCCCGGCCGAGGTGCCGGCGACGCGGCGGATGCCGCCCAGCACGCCTCGCCGCTCGAGCACCTCGAGGGCGCCGGCGTACGCCACCCCCTTCACCCCGCCGCCTTCGAAAACCAGGTTGACGTAGCGCGGCGCCGCCGGCGCCGGGGGCGCCGGGCCGCACAACGGCACCGGCTGGGGCGGGCAGCTGGCCCCCGCGCCATGGTGGTGGCCGAGGGACGTGCAGCCGGCGAGCGCCGCCAGCGCGAGCGAGCCCAGCACCGGCAGCCGAAGACCCCACGACCCTTCTCCCATCAGAGCTCCCTCCCTGGCTCCCTCAGGGGCGGCGTACCGTCCCGGGCGCTCCCCGTGCGCTTGGAAGCCTTCAACGCCCGTCGAGGCCGTCCAGTCAGCGGCCGGGGCGGCCTGGACGCCCAGGCAGCCTAGCGCAGCCTTGCGCCCTCGTCGCTCACGCGCCGAGAGCCCTGCGGGCGAGCTCGCGCGCGCGGACGATCTCGGGCGGCGGCGGGTCCTCGGCGACCACCTGCCAGCTGACGGGGAGCCGTGCGAGCTGCCGGGCGAGGCGCTCCCACCACTCGCGGTTGGCCACCGGCTTGCCCTCGCGCGTCTTCCACCCGCGCTGTCGCCAGGCGGGGAGCCACTGCGTGGCGCCGTCGCGCAGGTAGTCGGAAACGGTGACGGCCCGCACCTGCAGCCGCTTCTGGACCGCCTCGAGCGCGAGGGCCGCCGAGGCGATGTGGGCGGCGTTCGCCGAGGCGACGCGGACCGTGCCGCCGATCTCCTTCTCGACCCCGTGGTAACGCAGCAGCGCTCCCCACGCCCCCTGCCGGCTCTTCGCCGACCAGGCGACGGCGAGGAATGCCTCGACGGCGTCGGCGCTCGGCCCCGCCGCGGGCTCCGTCCCTGCGGTCTCGCGCCTGCTCCCGGGGATCGCCGCCGCGGCGAGCTCGTGCGCACGCTCGTTGCCCGCGTGTCCGGCGTGGCCGCGCGCCCACTGCCAGTTGATGCGGTGCTTGCGAGCGACGTCGTCGAGCGCCATCCAGAGGTCGCGGTTCTTGACCGGCTCCTTGCTCGTGGTCACCCAGCCGCGACGGCGCCAGCTCGACAGCCAGCGGGTGATGCCCTGCTCGAGGTAGGTCGAGTCGGTCACCAGCTCCACGTCGGTGCCGGGCGGCACCGCCTCGAGCGCCCGGATCGCCGCGGTGAGCTCCATCCGGTTGTTGGTCGACGCCGGGTCGCTCCCGGAGAGCTCCTGCCGCCCCCCGTCGGGGAGCTCGAGCACGGCGCCCCAGCCGCCCGGCCCGGGGTTGGGCCGGCAGCCGCCGTCGGTGTGGATGGTCACCCGGCTCGTCGATCCGGACCTCGTCGATCCGGGGGGTGGCGTGGATCCGGAGGCGCTCGTCACGGGTGCGGAGGTTCTACTCTCGCGAGGGCGGTGTCAATCACGGCTCTCGCGAGCGAGGTTCCGATCCAGGCCCGCCTCGAAGATCGCGGTTTCAGCGCGACGGCACCGGCTCCCCGGCGAGGAAGGGCAGCAGCGCGGACAGCAGCTGCTGCGGCGCCTCCTCCATCGGCACGTGGCCGCACCGCGGGATGATCACCAGGGGCGCCCCGCCGAGGCCGGCGGCGATCCGCTTCCCGTTGGCGAGCGGCGTGAGGGTGTCCTCCTCACCCCAGACGAGGAGCGCCTGGGTTGCGATGTGTGCCAGGTCCACCTCGGCGGGCGCCTCGCCGTTCTTTGCCGTTAGGCCGTAGTAGGCGTCGTCGATTCCCTCGATGCGCAGCCGCTCGAGGTATTCGCGCGTCACCGCCGGGGTCGCCAGCGCGTCGTCGAAGTAGGCCGCGCGGAGCACGTTGCGGACGTATCGCTCGCGCATCGCCACCGTGCGCAGGAAGACGTGGGTGAGCGGCCGCAGGTTGGCGGCGCGGGTTCGCCGGGTGGTGCTGTAGCGCGGCATCGCTGAGTCGAGAAGCGCCATCGAGCGCACGCGCGCGGGGTGGTGCGCGGCGATCCAGATCGTCAGCCCGCCGCCGTACGAGTGGCCGACGAAGTGGGCGCGTTCGACGGCGAGCGCGTCGAGCACGCCGAGCACGAGCCGCGCCTGGCCGTCGAGGGTGTAGGCGGCGGGGTCGCGAGGCCGGTCGGTGTAGCCGAAACCGTTGAGATCGATGGCGATGACCTGGAAGCGCTCCGCCAGCGCGGGGGCGACGAGGCGGTAGGTGAAGGTGGACTCGCCGAAGCCGTGGAGCAACACGACCGGCTCGCCGCTGCCGGCCTGCGTCACGTGGACGAGCTGGCCGGCGACCTCGAGGAGCTCGCCGGCCGGCACCCGTTGCCGGGCGACGGAGCGCGGTTGCAGGGAGATGCAGCCGGTGGTCCCGAGGCCCACTCCCAGCGCCAGGGACGCAAGGCGGAGGGCGAGCAGGAGGAGGCGGCGTCGAGGTGTGGCTTGTCGCACGAGGTTCCTACGCCGTTCGGGCCCTCCTGGATGGCCCGGTTCCCGCGAGTCGGCGGCACCGTCGCACCGGGCGCCCGCGGCACCGACCGCTAGAATCCCACCCATGTGCCGCAGCATCAAACGCCTCTACAACGTCGACCCGCCGGTGACGAGCGACGAGGTCTACGCCGCCTCGCTCCAGTTCGTGCGCAAGATCGTCGGCACCACGAAGCCGTCGCTCGCCAACGCCGAGGCGTTCCTGCGCGCAGCCGAGGAGATCGCCGACGTCAGCGGGCGCCTGCTCGACTCGCTCGTCACCCAGGCGCCGCCGCAGGACCGCGAGGCCGCGGCGGCGAAGGCACGCGAGCGACGCCAGTACGCCCGCTGAGGCTGCAGGCACCAGGTCTCCTGGCGCCCGAGCGGTAGCGAGGCCGTGGGCTTGGGGGAGCGAGGGTGGCAGACCAACCTGGGGTGGGGATCTTCCGGGCCCCTCTCTCCCCGGCGAGGGGAGAGAGGGGTTGGGGAGTGAGGGGCGGCAGACCAACCCAGGGGTGGGGGTCGGGCGGGCGGGGGCAGCGCGCTGTGCGCGCGGGGCGGGCGTTGGCTGCTAGCGCGCGATCGCCAGGCCGGTCGAGCCCGGTCCTCCAGGCTTGCCCAGCTCGCTTCG
>Ga0075421_100004642_pt1 | contig 16595 bp, 19 predicted proteins | sample SoiMetdeltSBSDD5_FD_75292 | JGI IMG/M metagenome (GOLD analysis project Ga0075421, IMG submission 75292) | Bulk soil microbial communities from a Populus tree surrounding site in Tennessee, USA - Soil MetaG P. deltoides SBSDD5 | ecosystem: Environmental > Terrestrial > Soil > Tree plantation...
CCGCCGCCGTGCTGGCAGCCGCCCAAACAACGCGGCCGGCCTTCTTTAGCCACCCTGCGACTGACTCAGCAATGGGCTGCTTGATCACCCTTAAGTGCGGTGACACCTCCCGTGCGATGCCCCACTTTTTCTCGTCATTCTTTCCATTCATATCCCATTCGCGTTGGTGTGTGTTGTAGCTGGGATTATCGCGATGTTCAGTCCGAAGCGAGCCGGTCGCCATCCGAGGTTTGGAACAATTTATTATTGGTGCTTGGCGGTTGTCTTCGTCTCCGCGTCTATGCTCGCGGCGCTGCGCTGGGCAGAGGACTATCACTTATTCATTCTCGGCGCGCTTGCCTTCGCCGCGGCGTCGTTCGGTCGCACGGCACACCGGCGGCGCTGGCGCGGCTGGGTGAGGCTGCACATCAGCGGGATGGGACTCTCGTATATTTTTATGCTAACGGCTTTTTATGTGGATAACGGCAAGAGCCTGCCGCTTTGGAAGGAGCTTCCCCCGATTGCCTATTGGCTGTTGCCCAGCGCGATTGGGCTGCCACTCATCATTTGGGCACTCGTGCGCCACCCCCTCGTTCGGAAACCTACACGTTCAGAACCGCCCGCTTAACCAGCACCTTCGCCAAACGAATTTTATAAGCGTTATGCGAAAGCGGCTGCGCGTTTTGGATCGCGGCTTCGGCGGCGCGCGCGGCTAAGTCCGGGGACAACGTTTGGCCCACGAGTAAACGCTCGGCTTCGGGGACACGCCAGGGGGTGGGCGCGACGCCGCCGAGGACGAGGCGGGCATCGGCAATTTTTTCTCCATCAAAATCTAATCGCGCGGCGACGCTGACGAGCGCAAAGCCCCAGGCCGCGCGATCCATTTCTTTGAGATAAACGCTGCGCGAGTTGGAAAATTTAGGCAGGTGAATTTCCGTGATGATCTCATCCGGGCGACGGTCGTTCAAACGGCGGTCGTCGCCAGCCGGCGCGCGAAAGAACTCGCCGACCGAAAGTTCGCGCGAGCCGTTGGCGGAGCGGAGCGTGAGCATGGCATCGAAGGCGAGGAGCGCGCTGGCCGGATCAGAAGGATGAACGTGAACGCAATCGTGGTAGCCGAAGATGGCGGCTTCGCGATTCTCGCCCTCGCGCATGTAGCAAACCGCCCCACCCTTTAGCCAACAGTTGAAGTCGCCGCGATAGTAGGCGCAGCGCGAATCTTGATTCAGGTTTCCACCGAGGGTGGCGACGTTGCGTAATTGCGGCGAGGCGGCGAGGTCACAGGATTCGGCTAAAGCACGATAATGCTGACGGATGCCGGGATGCGCTCCCAGCTCGGTCAGAGTCGCTAAACCCCCGAGGCGCAGCCCCCGTTCGGTTTCAGCGATCCCGTTCAAGTCCGGGATTTTTTTTAAATTGATTAAGCGGGTGGGCGCGGCGAGTTCAGATTTGATTTCGGGGACCAGGTCAGTGCCGCCGGCATACCAGCGCGCGTCCGGCTGCCAGAGGCGCAGCGCTTCATCGAGGGTGCGGGGGGAGGTGAATTCAAAGGTCATAATTTAATTCCTAAAGGGAACCACGGATTACACAGATTTCACAGATTTTAAAAACATTCAAAATCCGTGTAATCTGTGTAATCCGTGGTTACAGATTTTCCAATGCTTCCAGTACATGTTCGCGCGTGAGCGGCAGTTTGTGAATCGCGACGCCGATGGCAGCGTAGACTGCGTTCACGATCGCGGGCGCGGTGGGGATGATGGGCGGTTCGCCCGCGCCCTTGGCGCCGAGGTTGTTGATGTTCGGGTCGGCGCGGTCAATCATGCGCACTTCGATCTCCGGGATGTCGAGCATCGTCGGCAGGTGGTAGCCCTCCAGGTCCGGGTTGAGGACGAGGCCGAGGTTCGGGTCCATGAGCCGCTGCTCCATGAGCGCGTAACCCAAGCCTTGAATCACGCCGCCTTCGATTTGACTCGAGAGCGTGAGCGGGTTGAGGACTCGACCACAATCATGCGAGGCGACAATTTTGATGACGCGCACCGCGCCGGTTTCGATGTCTACTTCGACTTCGGCGAATTGTGCGCCAAAGGTGCGGATGGCGACGTGACCGGGGTTCGGCGCGCGCGAGCCTTGCCCGATGATCATCACGTCGCCGAGTTCGCCGAGGATTTCCGCGAGTGGACGTTCAACAGTTTTTCCGCGTTTGAGGCCGTGGATGATTCCGTTTTTGAGCGTGACACTCGCGCGCGTGAGGCCGAGGAAGGTCGCGGCGACGCTGAGGAGTTGTTCTTTGACATCGGCGGCGGCTTCGCGCACGGCCGGGCCAACCGAGGCCGCGGTCATGCTGCCGGCGGAGATCATCGAATACAACCCCCATTGCGTGTCGCCAATTTCGATGCGAAATTTTTCGAGCGGCAGGCTGAGCTCTTCCGCCGCGATTTGCGTGAGGATGGTTTTGGTTCCGGTGCCGATGTCCTGCGTCCCGGTGACGATGGTGGCGCTGGCGTCAGGGTGAATCCGGATTTGAGCGTACGAGGGTGGCCCGCCCGCCCCGCCCCATACTTGACTCGCCATCCCGATCCCGCGCCGGAGCGGACTGGCGTTGTCAACTTTTTTCTTGTCTCGATTATTCCAACCGATGGCCTTCGCGCCGGCTTGATAGGCGTCGAGCAGGCCGTTGGTCGAATATTCTTTTCCGTCCGTGGGGGAACGGCGCGAATAATTTTTGATACGTAGTTCGAGCGGATCAAGCCCCAACTTGTGCGCGAGTTCGTCCATGAGCACTTCGAGCGCGAACATGCCTTCAACAAAGCCGGGCGCGCGGAAGGCGGTGAAGGGACCGGTGTGCGTGCGGGCGTAGTGCTCGCGCGTGCGGACGTTGGGACAGGCGTACAGATCGCGACACGGCCCACCGACCGGCCCGCACCAGCCGGACTCAAACGCGCCAATCGAAGAATAGCTGCGCGCGTCAATCGCGACGAGCGTCCCATCTTTTTTCGCGCCGATTTTTAGATATTGCTTGGAAGGTGAGCGGTGACCGGTCGCGAGATTCTCCTCGACGCGATCCAGAAAGAAACGCACCGGCCGTCCGGTGCGCTGGGCGAGGAGTGCGGCGACGAAGGTGTATTTGCCGGTGTCGTTCTTGGCGCCGAAGCCGCCGCCCATGTATTGCTTGACGACGCGCACTTGGTTCTTGTTTAGCCCGAACCAGCGGGCTAAGTCATCACGCACACCGTGAATGTATTGCGTGGAGTCGTAGACGGTGAGTTGATTGCCTTCCCACGTGGCGACTGAGCCGTGCGTCTCGAAGGCGTTGTGCAGTTGGGCCGGCGTTTCAAAACTGCCCTCGACGATGACTTCCGACTGTTGGAAGCCTTTCTCCACGTCGCCGCGCACGTATTCTTCCGGTTTGCCGTTGAGGAGGTTGCTGCTGTCAAACACGCGCGGCGCATCGTCGCGTAACGCGGCTTCAGGGTCGAGCACAAAGGGCAACAGTTCGTATTCGACTTCGATCAACTTTATTGCCGCGTGGGCGATGCCCGGTGTGTCGGCGACGACGGCAGCGACTTCTTGTCCGGCGAAGCGTACGACTTCATCGAAGAGCGGCTGCGTGTTGCGCCAGGGAGTTGTGGGCGCGTTGCTGCGGGAAAGGATGGCACGCACTCCGGGGAACTGCTCAGCGCGCGAGGTGTCCACGCGAACAATGCGCGCGTGCGCGTGCGGGCTGCGCAGAAATTTGGCGTGCAGCAGGCCGGGGAGTTGGATGTCGGACGGATAGCGCGCACCCCCACTCACCCGTTGGTGGCCGTCCACGCGCGGCACCGGCTGCCCGACGACTTCCAGTTCGTCCTCGACATCCCAGGCAGTCGTGCGCGGTTCATCTACGAGCGTGAATTCTTCTTTGACGCGGCCTTCGATTTCGACACGGGTTTTGACGAGTTTAGCCATGACACGATCTCCGGAGAGCAACCAAAAAAAACGGAACCACAGATTACACAGATTACACGGATTTTTAAGAGCATCTCCCCTTCAGTTTAATCTGTGTAATCCGTGGTTAAAAATCTTAGTCTTTAGTTTGTCGCATCATTTCAGCGGCGCGGAGGCCGGCGCGGACGATTTTGACGTACGTGCCACAGCGGCACAGGTTGCCCGAGGCCGCGTGACGGATGGCTTCGGCATCGGCTTCCGGATTCTTTTCTAGGAAGAGCGCCATGCTGATAACCTGCCCTGAGGTGCAGTAGCCGCATTGAGCCGCGTCTTCGGTGATGAACGCTTGTTGAACCGGATGGAGATGACCATCGGATGACAGCCCTTCGATGGTGGTGATCGCGCGGCCTTCGCAATCCACGGCCAGCGTCAGGCACGAGTAGACGGGCACGCCATCCAACGCAACGGTACACGCGCCGCAGTTCCCCATTCCGCAAGCGATTTTGGTTCCGGTTAAACTTAACGGGCCGCGCAGGACTTCGGCGAGCGTTTGGGAGGTGAAGACTTCGAGCGGATGCTTCTGCCCGTTGACTTGCAAGACGATGGGCGTCCGGCCAGGGCCGAGAATGGCGGTATCAGGCATAAGGTCAAACCCTTGAACGAATGAAGACTTTGGCTTTACTTCGGCAGACGATCATGTTCCTCCGGCTCAACTTTGGGAACCTTCGCCATGGAGCGCTCAAATTTCTTCCGGCTGCCGCGCTTGGCCCGCTCCTGGAGATACTCTTCCGTCATTAAGGCCGAAACCTTTTCTGCCAGCGCCAGCGTTATCAATTGATTGATGGACACACTCTCTTTGACTGCCAACTTCCGTACTTGTTTATGCAAAGAGTCAGGTAGCCGTAGACTGATCGTGCTCATGGTAATTCTCCTATCTCCCGCAAAAACTCTTGAGCCGTTAGAATTCGGATGCCAAATTGTTCCGCCCCTTCAAAATCAGATTGGTTGTAGGTCACAATAATCTCACAGCCTGATGAAACAGCCAGTTCCAAGACCAAATCATCTTTAGGATCACTTAGAAATGGACGCCACAAGTAATGGATTTGTCTCTGATGAGCGACCGAGCAAATATAATCCAGAATGTTATCAATATCCCCAGCTTGCAGAGTACCCTTTTTACCAATCAGCCGTTTGCCCGCATCTTCGTATTCGATAGCCAGAGGCACCGATAAGTTAAATTCAAACTTGCTGCTTCCGATGAGCATCAAAAGTTTATAGGCTGCCCCAGATTGGGATAACAGGGCTGAGACAAATACATTGGTGTCAATGACGATCTGAGGCGGCTTCACTGGTGGTATCATATACGATACCACAGCCTTTGTCAATTCAGACTTAGTCATTCGGGCTACAGATCACATTTGCCCATTCCGCGCAGCAACAACCTCCGCGATGATGGACAGCGCGATTTCTTCCGGCGTCCGCGCGCCGAGGTTGAGGCCGATTGGCCCGCGCAGGCGAGCAACGTGCGCTTCACTTAAGCCCTGTGCGAGGAGTCGTTCGCGCCGCCGGGCTTGCGTCTGGCGGCTGCCGAGCGCGCCGACGTAAAACGCCGGGCTGGGCAACGCGATCTTGAGCGCCGGGTCGTCGAGCTTCGGATCGTGTGTGAGCGTTGCGACGGCACTTGAGCGCGTGAGGCCGATTTGCTCTAGCGCTTCGTCCGGCCAAGCCTGGATGAGCTGATCCACGCGCGAAGTTGGGAAACGCGCCTCGCTCCCAAACGCTTTGCGCGGATCTACGACGACGGTGCGATAGTCAAGCGTCTTGGCCAGCGCGACGAGCGCGAGCGCGATGTGAACGCCGCCGATTACGATTAAGGTGGACGCGGGCAGCAGCACTTCGATGAAGAGTTCGATTGACTCCGTCCCGGACTTGGGGACGACGAAGCGCCGCGATTTTCCTTCGGCGAGGGCCGCGCGGGCTTCGGGCAATGCGGCCTCATCCAGTTCAGCGCCGAGGTCGCCGATGTGCCGGTTGTCATCGCGCAGCAAAAGCTGATGGCCGAGCAAATCCTTTGGGCCGCGGATGACGGTTACGCTCACGGCGGGGTGATCTTCGTTCAACGCGGTATGGACGGCATCATAAAATTTGGGACTGAGCGTCTGGACGAAGACTTCGATGGTGCCCCCGCACGCCAGCCCGACTTCCCACGCAGTTTCATCCGCGACGCCGAAGTGGAGGAGTTGTGGTTGGCCGGTCTTGAGCACGTCGAGGCCGGTCTGCATGACCGCGCCTTCCACACAGCCGCCACTGACGGAACCGGCCATCTCGCTGTTGGCGATGAGCGCCATCTTCGCGCCGACGCCGCGCGGAGCCGATCCCCACGTTTGGATCACGGTCGCTAAAGCGATTGGGTGGTTTTGTGTGCGCCAACGGTCGAGGTCAGGGAGAATATCGCGCATGATTGATTCCTTTGTACACGGATTGCACGGATGCCACAGATTTCACGGAGAAAAAACTTGAAAAATCCGTGCAATCCGCCGAAGGTGTCCGTGTAATCCGTGTACTGCTCTTAAGCCATGATGTCCCACCGCTCGCGGGTGACTTGGTGGCGCAGAGGTTCGCCGGCTAGGAAACGTAGGACATCGTCAATCGTATACCGACTCTGCTGCTGACGGGCCTGGACGGTGTTGGCGGCCATGTGCGGCAGGACGACGCAATTTTCGAGCGCGAAGAACGGCGAGTCGGGTGGGAGAGGTTCGGTTGGATCGGTCACGTCGAGGAGCGCGCTGATCCGCCCGCTTTGCAGTTCGCGCAGCAGCGCCGCGTGATCAATCAGCACGCCGCGCGCGGTGTTGACGAAGAGCGCGCCGTCCTTCATCGCCGCGAATTGCTCCGCGCCCAACATGCCAATCGTTTCCTTGGTGATTGGCGCATGCAGCGTGACGATGTCGCTACGGCGCAAAAGCTCGTCCAGGCTGACGAGTGCCGCGTGATGTTCGGCGGCGACCTGAGGAGAGCAATGCGGATCGTAAAGCAGCAGTGTCACGTCCCACGGCGCGAGCAGCCGCATCACTCGCCGCCCGATGTTGCTCGCGGCGATGATACCAACCGTGCTGCCGCGCAGTTCGTGCATTTGACTAAGCGGCACGCCTGCTTGCCCGACTTTCATCCGCGCCGCTGAAGTGAACATTTGGCGGCGCGCGGCAAGGATCGCGCCAATGGTGAAGTCAGCGACGGACTCAGCGAGGGCATCGTTGGCATGCGTGACGATTAAGCCGCGTTCGAGCGCCTGAACAGGAAGAAGGTGCTTTACGGTTCCGGCGCTGTGGGCGATCAATCGAACTGCAAAACTATTGGGGGTCCACTCCGCCAATGAGGTAAGTGAAGGCGTATCCCAGCCGGTGATGACTATTGACGCGCGCCGCAACGCGTCGGTCACGGTCTCAAGCGAGGGCTTTTCCGGCCCTGACCAACGCTCCAACTGAGCGACCGGTTTGAGGCGCTCTAACTGCGGTTCCAGAAATAATCCCTCCACCAATTTTGGCGAAAGGGCGAGGTAAATCAATGGCAATCCCACAATTCACTCCTGACCGCTGAATGCTTTATTCAATCCCGTAAAATTGATAAAAATCCTTCAAAAGACTTTCCAGGCACAGAGATTGAAAAGGAAAACAAGTCTTCAAGCCCTCCAGCGTATTCTGACGCTCAAGATTATCCAGAAATAGTCTAACCGTTTGCTCCCTCAGGCGACCCCGCCGATCTACGAATTGTCCCCACAAAGAAATAAACTGGAACTCGTCCTCGTTGGGATAAGCGCTTTCCAAATAGCGCGGCGGAAATAACCGGCGATACGCTTCAAGATTATAAAGCCATGAGCCTCCAACGACCTTCGTCGTTGGAAGAATGATTTGTTTAAGCTGGGTGAGCATGGCTTTCAACTCAGACAACCGAAAGCTTATGCGCTCCTGGCTGAGAGGGCTTTCATCTCCAGGTTCTCCGTTGTGAAAGTGGATCCGTATCCGGCCATCGTCCCACGGTGAATAAGAAAAACATCCGAAACCGTGTTCCGGGGTTTTGGGCGGCAGTTGTTCGTACTGACGGAGATAAAACTGATATGTCCAATCAATTTGAGCTTGATTCTGTTTTAATCCCGCCAGGTATGTTTGCCAGGTTGGATTAGAAGGATCAAAGCTGCGACCCAAGCCAAAACGCAGATATAAGTGAGTGTACTCTAAAAGGACAATTTCGAGCGGCTGTTGTAAAACGTCGGCAACTCTTTGAGCAAAGTGCAAGTTGATTTCAAAAAATTCTTTGGAGTACTTCACTCCGCCGATCCCCCGGCATGAGCCGCGACGTCAAAAATGGAGAGTGTGGGTTCGGCCTCGGCGGCTCTAAACATGAGGACGCCGCGTGGCGTTTGCCCGGACTGGCGCACTTCATCCAGCGCTTCGCGGCTGCGCCAGACGGTGACGATCCGCCATAACGTCGAGTCCGTGGCGCTGTGCAGCAGAAAAGTTTGCTTGATGCCCGGGTCCAATTTCGCAATCGCTGTTTGGTAAGCTTGTTCCAGCGCCCCCGATTTTTCTGAGGCGATGTGAGCTTCTAAGATTGTTATGACCATGGGCGGCACCTTCTTTCAGATAATTACTTTAGAGAAAATTCGCCTGTTTCAAGATTGAGTAACCAAAATTCGTCATCGCCTAAGCGGCTTTCAGCTAAAACCGTATTTTTATCTTTCCATTCAATCGGGTTAAGCAACTTATCTTGAGGAGTCAGAAAAATCCTTTGTTCGGAGGATATTAGATTGAGCCAAACCAGTCCAAATCCCTCAGCAAAGTCGGTGGACATGGCATAAACGACTTGACTCTCATCCGAAGACCAGAGCACTGCGCCAGCCGTCAAGAAAGCTTCCGGAAGCGAGATTTTCGTTTTTTCACCAGTTTGAACATTCAAAATTCTCAAAATGAGCGGTGTCTCCCCATGATAAATATAGGCGAGCATTTTTTCGCTTGGCGAAAAAGATAAAGCGTAAAAGCGGAGGCCGCTGGTTTCAGTCTTTATAATCTCCGAGACTTGACCCGTTTGCAGATTCAACCTTAAAAGCCCATCACCATCCTTGAAATAAACCATTCCATCCGCTATCAAGGCGGGCGTCAGATACAAGTAATGACCATCTTTAGACCAGTGGAAAGGAAAAATATATCCATCCAGAGCGCCACCTTTTGTGTCAAAGGGAATTTTCCAATAGAAACTTCGGTCGGAGTTAAATACATCAACATAGGGATTAGGGTCGGTTGCGTCCCTCTCGCACACACTCGCAATCCAGTGCCCGTTCGGCGCAAGATTCCAGGTTATTGGAAAACCATTACAAAGCGGGAAGAAGGTGGACGCCGTCGCTATGGCACTGAGTGTTTTGGCCGGAAGTGTAGCTGTAGGCGGAAACGTAGGACGAGGCGTAAGAGTTCTAAGCAAAGCCACTTTTGTTGGCACCTTGGAATTGACATCTGGAGTTTGCGTTCCACTCATCACCGGCGCTGAGGGATTGGAAACAGCGAGGGTTTTTGCCGGTGAAGTGAGCGGCGTCACCGATGGAATAATCGGCGGGGCGCAACTTGCCAACACTAAGAGTGCGATCTTGACTACCCAAGACTTTTTGTGCTGTAGGATCATGATTCAAGACTTTGACGATCGAGTAAGAGAACACGTTCCCTGGGGGCCAGAAACTGAGTATTCTCTCTCGAAGAACTACTTCTCTTATTTTAAACTCTCCAAATACTCCCTCAGCACCTCCGCATGTTGCGGCAGCGCGACTTCTGGCTCAGCGATTTCTGGATGCCACTTCTTCTCCCACTCAACCGCGAGCCAGCCGGTGTAGCCGCCTTTCTTCAACGCGGCCAAGATGTCGCGTGTTGGAATCTCGCCTTCGCCGAGCAAGGTCAAATCCCAGTTCGCGCTCCCATCAGCGGGGCGGCGGCCATCTTTGATGTGGACATGCTGCAAGCGGTCGCCGAAACGAGCCAGCGTGTCAGGCGCGAGCTCACCCATCCGCGAGGGATGCATGATGTCCCATAACACACCTGCGCCGGGGCCGGGAACTTGATTCATTATTTGCATCACGGTCGTGCTCCGGCAAAAAGCGTCGTGTGTTTCCAGCACCGCGGAGACGCCGAGTTCGCGCCCACGTTTGGCCAGCACTGAGAGACATTCGATAGCGGCGGAAATCGCTTCCGCCTCGGCGGTGCCCTCCGGTGGGCCACCGAAGACGCGGATGAACGGCGCGCCCCACTCGGCCGCAATTTCCAGAAAGGCGAGGCCATCACGCGTTTGTTTAGCGCGCTCGGCAGGATCAGGCTGCGCGATGCGAACCGACGTGTCCACGCACATGATCGGAATTCCGGTATCGGTGGCGACCTTGTGAACACGGCGACGGGCCTCGGCGTCCATCTTCGGTTGCAACAGTTCTCCATCCAACAGTCGTAGCTCCAGGCCTTCGTAACCGTAGCGCTGCGCCGCGTCGGCGGCTTGTTCCAACGTCCATTTAGGACAGGCGAGTGTGGTGAAAGCGAGTTTCATTAATTTCTCCTCTAATCTGTACACAGATTGCACGGATTACACAGATTTCACGGATTTTTTTTATTTTTTCAGTGTCATCTGGCTCTTTCCGTGGAATCCGTGTACTCGGTTTTCTCTGGGCGTTTGGCCGCTTTGAGCAGTGCATGCTGTGGATGGTCTTTGTAAAACGGATCGAGCGGAAAGCAGCCGGACACCAGTCCATTGCGCGGGCCGGTGGTGCAATCGCTGAACGTCCGGCAGAGCACTTTAGTTCGCAGGGGTCTCCCAGCTAACACATCCGCTGGCAGTTCGGGATAGGCTAACACCATCCGGCCCAAGCCGACGAAATCCACCTGCCCGGTGCGGACGTGATGCTGCGCGACGTTCGGCAGCCACTCTTGCAGATAACTGTAGCCCGACCCGATAAGGGCGAGGTGGGGGAACCGGGCTTTGAGTTGGGAGGTGACTCCGATCTGGCGCGCGACCCCGACGAGCGGATCTTCCGGCGGTTCGTAACCATCCGAGGGCGGGAACAAGGCCGGGCGTTGGATGTGCGGATTGTAATACGGACTGCCGGCTGTAATGCAGACCAAACGAATGTCGAGCGACTCCAACAAGCGTAAAAATTCAACCGTCTCGCGCAGGTCAATCTCTACCGGATGATTAGCATCGCCGCCGAAGGCATACGGGTAAGGCTCCGGACCCACTTCGGGGACACCGCGCACGTCAGGGCCACGCCGAAAGGGGATCAGATCGAAGGCGCTCAAGCGCACGCCAATGCCCAAGCCCGGCGCATCGCGGCGAATCCCGGTCACCATCTCACGCAGAAAGCGAGTGCGATTTTCAAAGCTGCCGCCATAACGTCCCGGGCGATTCACCGCGCTGAGGAACTCGTGCCCGAGGTAACCGTGGCAGTGCTTGAGGTCCACAAAGTCGAAACCAAGTTCGCGCGTGTATTTCGCGGCGCGGACAAAATCGCCGATGAGGTCATCAATTTCAGCATCGCTCATTAGGGGATGATCGGCGGCCAAGCCAAACTTGGCGTTGAGCAACGGATGCGAGTACAAAATTTGTGGTTCGAGCCGATCCTTGCGATTGGGCCGCGCAAAGCGCCCGGAGTGAGTCAATTGCAAGCCAAGCAGCAGGTCATTTACTTGGCCGTGAAGTTCGGTGTGCACGTCGAGGAGGGCCTGACGCAGCGCGGCGAGCGACGCCAACGTGTGCTCGGCGAGGAGCAACTGGTTCGGGTTCGCGCGCCCGTCGTGGCGCACCGCGACCGCCTCCCCACCCCAGATCAATTTCGCGCCGCTCAGGCCAAAGCGCCGCCAGCGCCGGATCGTCAGGTCCGTCGGCCGGCCATCCTCAGTTCCATCCCAACCTTCCATGGGGAGCACGGCAAAACGATTACCGATGACCCTTCCCTCAAACGCATACGGCTGCGCCAGCGGAGCGTCCGGGCCGCTTAGTAATTCTCGATCAAAGGGCAGCGTGACGCCGAGGCTCTCCAGATGAGCGGCGAAGGCTTCAGCGGTTTTGAGGGAGGCGACGCGCTTGTAATGAAGAGGGAGGGTCATGCTTCGTGATGCGTGACTCGTGATACGTGACTCGTGAGAAAGAATCTTCACGAGTCACGTATCACGAGTCACGCCATAGGACTTGAGTCTCTCGCCAATATCCTTAAGCACTTCAAGGTCGCTGATCGGGCGGTTAAGCCCTTTCGGATGAGGCGCATCACAGGCGATGAGACCGCGCAGCTTGAGGAACTGAGCCGCGGTGTGTTTGTACGCCGGGACGGGAGGCCGGAAGGCAAAGAAGCCAAGATATTGAAGGAGGTCGTTGAGTTCATAAAAAGCAGCGTCGCCCGCGGCCCAGAGCGCATCGCGCGCGGCGAAGGCTTCCGGTGCGAAGGCTGAAAGCCCGAGCAGATAGTCACTGCCGTACATCACCATGTCAATCGCCAGGTCGTTGCCGGTGTAGATTTTGAAATCCGGCCGGACTTCGTCGCGCAGGGCGAGCCGCTGCCATTCCAGTTCACGGTTGAGCGAGGAATGCTTCATGCCGACGATTTGCGGAATCTGCATGAGTTCGCGCACGATCTCCAGGCTGTAAATTTGTCCGAAGGAGACGAACATCTCGCCCAATTCGAAGGCCAGCAAGCGCTCACACTCCGCCGCGACGGCACGATAGAGCGCGATGATTTTCTCCGGCGCCATTTGTTTAAGAGCCGAGCATTGAAAAAGAATCGGCGTGCCACCGTGCGCTTGAATCGCCGCGACTTCGCGTTGATAGAGAGCCAGCGGGTCGCCCACTTCACCTTCGATAAAAGCGCCGGCGACGAAGCGCTGCCCGGCTAACAGGTTGCGGGTGGTCGTCAAGACTCTGCGCCGCTCGTCGCGCGTGAGCAAGTTGACGTAGCCGGTGTCCATATTCACCGCCGGGATCAGGCCCGCCTCGGAGGTGCGGATCAGCAGCCGCGAGAATGCATCGAAGTCAATCTGGCCGACGTCGTCAAAGGGCAGCAACACCGCCGAAATCCCCTCGATGCGCCGCCCATGAATAATTCGCCGAGTCGTCTCTATTGTTTTGATAATCGCTGCACTCCCGGAGTAGTTTATGATTGGATTGATGTTTCTTGGGTCAACGGATGAAACGGATTTAACTGATCTTTTCCGTTCCATCCGTTGACCCAAAAAAACTTGCTTTATCCACCCAGCCTCTGCCACAGGAAGTCATAGGCACGCCGGCCGCTGATCTGATGCCGTCCTTCAAAATAATCTGTCTGGAGTTGATCGTCCGCTTTGAACACTTTATAGACGGCTTTAGCTCGGGCGACACTCTTCTTCACCGCTTGAATTGGAAAGATGGGATCATGACTTCCCGCTTCGACGAGGAGCGGGCGCGGCGCAATCAGTCCAACCAGATCATACATCTCGCCAAAGTGATGCAGGCCGGGCACAAAGTTGCAGGCGCAATGCGACATCGCCAGAATACTGTCTTTAAAAGTGGAGTAATAACCGCTGATCACACACGCTCGAATGCGTTCATCGAGGCAGGTCGAGAAGAACGTGTGCATCCCACCGCCGGAGATGCCCATCGCACCTAAACGCGTGGTGTCCATTTCGCGCCGCGTCGCCAGATAGTCTACGAGACGCCGAGCCTCGTGAACGCGCAGCCCGACGACCGAGGCGCCCAGATGAAAAGCCAACATCGCCGTATGCGTGCAAGTGGTCGGGACTTCCTGGCCGAACGCCGTTTGCAGATATGAAAAATCTGTCTGGCGTTCGCCAAAGCAGGCGATTTCCGGCGCAGCGACCGCGAAACCTCGCCGACAGAGGGCGACCGCAAAATCTTTATGATAGCCGTCCGGTGTCTCGCGCTCTTGTCCATCTTCCCATAGACCAACAATATCCTTGACGCCATAGCCATGCCCATGAAACGCGATGACAACCGGGAATGGTTTTTTCCCGCGCTTGGGCGTCAATACGTACACCGGCATGAGCGCGTCTTTTGAAATTCGCAGCAGAATTTTCTCGCGCCGATAATCACCCTTGTCCACTTCTTCGATTTTTTTAGGCTGAAGTGGAACGGCGTGCTCGGATTGAAATCCCAACGTCTGCGCGAGCGCCGTGCGAGTGCGCTTCTGCCAGCGCCGAGCTTCGGCCAGAGTCCGAGCGCGGAAACGGTGGAGCGCTTTTTCTGGGGCATAGCGTTCCCACAAGCTCAACGCGGGTTGCAGCGCTTTCAATTTTCGCGAGTCAAGAATGGTCGTCGCCATGGTTCTTTAAAAGTCCGAAGTCAGGAGTCAGAAGACAGAATGCAGAAGCCGGAAGTCTGAACTGTAGCCTTCGTCATTCGTCTTTCGTCCTTCGTCAAAGGTTTTGACTTCGGACTTTATCTATTTGAGATTCCCCAATCGCTGCGCTTGCGCCTGCGCCCTCAGTGATAGCTCCGCGGCGAGAAAGCAATGCGCCTGGGACATCGCCGTCTCCGTACGGTTGAGCACATCGCTGATCAACTGCGAGCCGTAAGGCAAAGGCACTTCTTTGCAATCCAGATACTGAATGCCTTTTTGATCCACGAGGAAAAGATGATTGCCGCCAGGCCGCCCGGCAATATCGCAGTTCTTGCGGACTTCGATGTAACCGTCGGTGCCGAGGATCGTCAAACGTCCATCCCCCCACACGCCCAGCCCATTCGGTGTATACCAATCCACGCGGATATAGCCCGTGCCCTTATCACTCCGCAAGATCATCTCGCCAAAATCTTCCAACTCCGGATGCTCTGGATACTTGTAGTTGGCAACTTGCGCGGTCACGACCTCGCCCGCAGCCGAATCGGTGAAGAAGAGGAATTGATCTACTTGATGGGAGGCGATGTCGATGAGGATGCCGCCATACTGCGCGCGCCGGAAGAACCACTCCGGGCGTGTGTGGAGATTCGCGTGATGAGGCCCCAACCCGACAGTCTGCACCACCCGACCAATCGCCCCGGCCCGGACGAGTTCCCCGGCCTTGACCGTGGCAGCGTTCTCGAAGCGTTCGGAGAAGCAAATAGAATAAATGCGCTGTGTCTCGGCCTGCACCCGGCGGGCTTCGGCCAGTTGCTCCAGGGTCGTGAAGCCGGGTTTGTCGCTCATGACATCTTTGCCATGCTTCATCGCCGCAATGCCCAATGGGGCGCGCTCACTCGGGATCGAGGCGGTGACAATCAGTTGAATCACTTGGTCTTCGAGGATTTCCTGAGCGCTACGCGCGAGTTTGGCTTGAGGATAGGTCTTGGAGAATTGGGCGATGAGTTCCGGTTCGATGGCGAAGAACGAGACAAACTCCGCCCCGGCCTTCAGGAGCAGATTCACCTGTCCATAGATGTGGCCGTGGTTCAGGCCGATGGCAGCGAAGCGGATTTTAGGTTGTGAGGGAGGTGTGGGAGTTGGCATGGCAGGCATTATACCAAGCCTGTCAGGAACCACAGATTACACGGATTTCACAGATTTTAAAACCAACTCCCCCTCCGTGTAATCTGTGTAATCCGTGGTTCCTTTACTTCTTGTGATACTTTTCTTCCAACTGCTGAATGCGCTCAATCTGCTGCCGGTTCCAATCGCTTTGCGCTTCGCCTTCTGTTGTCGGCGTGGAGAACCAAGCGTCGAGGATTTCGCGCGCGATGGGGATCGGCGTTGCTCGCAAACTGAGCGCGAGGATGTTGGCGTGATTCCAAATGCGGGCGCCGCGGGCAGTCTCGGCATCATGGACGAGCGCCGCGCGAATGCCCGGCACTTTGTTCGCAGCCATGCTCGCACCGGTTCCCGTCCAACAACACACAATGCCCTCATCCGCCTCACCCTGCGCCACCGCTTCGGCCACCCGGCCACAGACGAGCGGCCAATCTATATCGGTATCGTCTTTAGCCAGCGGCCCGAAAGGTATCACCTGATAGCCGCGTTTTTCCAATTCAGTGATGAGGGCGGTAGTGAGTTCGGTTGCTTCGTCGCTGCCAATGGCAATTTTCATAGTCATTCTTGGATTAGTGCAGAGGTTAGGGATGAAGCTAGACGCCCATTAATCCGGTGTTAAATATCCCCCCTTGTGATGAGGCCGTTTCCCTTTGCCCCGATTCAAGCTTCCAAATGTCGGCGTGAGACTATGGCAATTTGAGCATAAGAATCTGAGATTGTCCGGCCGGCAATTAGCCACATCTCCATCAATATGATCAATCGTCAGCGGGACTTTGCCAGTCAAAGGATGGCGTTCTGCCCAGCCGCATTGAGAACATTTCTCTCCGTATGTTTCATACATCCAGCGCCGGACATTATCTGAGAGCGCATAAAAATTTCCTTTGAGTCCGGTTTCTTGCCCCGCCAGCCAACGCTGAATATAGGTCTGATAGTGGTAATCCCCTTGACAGCGATTGTTGCAAAACTTATCCGCTGCCCGCTTGACTTCTTTTCCACAGGCCAAGCAATTCGCGCGTGGCTTCTTGGGATTAGGCATTTTCTTTGCGCCTTTCTCGAGGCAAAGCTTGCAAAGGGGTCTTCAAACAAAGCGAGCCCCATACAAGATCATGAGGCTCCAGTGGGCAATACAGGGATCGAACCTGTGACCTCCGCGATGTGAACGCGGCGCTCTGACCAGCTGAGCTAA
>Ga0075421_100004644_pt1 | contig 16585 bp, 14 predicted proteins | sample SoiMetdeltSBSDD5_FD_75292 | JGI IMG/M metagenome (GOLD analysis project Ga0075421, IMG submission 75292) | Bulk soil microbial communities from a Populus tree surrounding site in Tennessee, USA - Soil MetaG P. deltoides SBSDD5 | ecosystem: Environmental > Terrestrial > Soil > Tree plantation...
AGTTGAAGCTCGATGTCGCGCAACTGGTGCCGATGCACGGGCGCCCGATCCCGTGGTCGTCCTTCACAAACGCCGCCCGCGGCCAGAACTAGCGCGCGTTTCGCTTCTGTGGCGCGCGCGGAGCACCGAGCCTCCGAGAACAGTTCAAGAAATCCCTCGGTGCCTCTGCGCCTCGGTGTGTCGTACAGGTGAAAAAGGCTCCTCCGCGCCCTCGAAACCGCCAGCCGAGAGGCTAGCGATCAGCCTGTTTGACAACTAGTCCACGAGTACTATATGACTAGTAGTCATGACGCGCCGCTCACGACCCGCCCTTGGAGCCCAGGAACTCGCCATCATGAAAGTCGTCTGGCGTCTGAAGGACGCGTCGGTGCGCGACGTGTACGAGACGCTGCGCGAACGACGCTCCGTCGCCTATACGACCGTCATGACCATGATGAACACGCTCGAGGCAAAGGGGTACTTGAAGAAGCACCTCGACGGCCGCGCCTTTCGCTATCGGCCAGCGGTGCCCGAACAGCGGGTCGTCGGGGCGATGGTGACCGAGTTCGTCGAGCGCGTCTTCGATGGTGGCGCCGCAGCTCTGCTCGCGCACCTGGTGTCTGAACGCAGCTTGACCGACGAGGAACGCCGGGAGCTCCGTCGTCTCATTGACGAGGCGCGGTGATGCAGGCACTGCCGCTCGCCCTCATCGTCTATAGCAGCCAGATCCTGTTGATCGTCAGTGCGGCCTCACTGGCGGAGGCCTTGTTCCGGGTATCACTGCCAGGAGCTCGACTGACGTACTGGCGTGCGATTGGCGCACTCTGCCTCGCGCTTCCGTTCATTCCAACGACGCGGCCCGATGTTCCGACTCTGTCGGTGACGTTTGGCGTTCTCCCGATGGCGAGAGTTGCCGACGCGACCGTGTCACAGGTTCTCCCGGCCGCCGGCCCGTCCATTGTGTGGCTCTGGGCATGTGGAGCGCTCGCCAGTGTCCTCTGGCTGCTGGCAGGAGCGTGGCGGATACGGCAACTACGCAGACAGAGCGTTCCTGCAGTGATGGGAGCGGAGATCGATGCGCTGCGAGCGGCTGTGGCGCCGCGCGCCGAGTTCCGCTGGTCAGACACCCTGCAGCAACCGGTCGCCTTTGGTATCCGGCGCCCGGTCGTCCTGCTGCCGCGGCGATTTAACGATCTGACCGGCGAAGCCAGGCGCGCCGTCGCGTGTCACGAGCTTCTGCACGTCGCTCGGCGCGACTGGTTGTGGATCGTGTTCGAAGCCTACGTTCGCGCGCTCTTCTGGTTTCACCCCGCAGTCTGGTGGCTGATCGATCGCATCCACCTTCTGCGAGAACAGGTCGTCGACGAACTCGTCGTGGCGCGCACGTCGTCGCGGCGGGACTACATGATGGCGCTGATGCTGTTCGCCGACCGTCAGCAAACCATGGCGTTGTCGAGCGCGTTTCTCCGCCGGCGACATCTGAAATCGCGCCTTCGCGAGCTCTTGAAGGAGAGTCACATGTCTTTCTCACGTCTGGCCTGGACAATGACGGCGTTGACACTGGTTATGGCCGGCGTAACTGCCGCCACAGTCAGGGCGCTGCCCCTCGACCTCGCTGCGCTCGCGCAGGTGGGCGCTGCCAGCCGTCTCGAGATTCGACTTGCCGAGTCGGCATTCACGCCTGGTCTGCGGGAGGCGGTTGTGTCCGGCTCCAATCAGCGAATTTACCTGTATCCCACGACGCTAGCCACGTGGGCTGACGTGACCGTGGCGCGCATAGTCAATCCGGGGACGCCCCAGGTCAGCGTCGCCGTGACATTCAACAGTGCTACTGCAACACGGATGGCGAACGCCACTGGGGGCCATCTGGGCAGGCCGGTTGCGATCATCCTTGATGGGCGTGTGTTGTCAGCCCCGACGGTCAGATCCCCGATCAGCGACAGCGCCATGCTCACCGGGATCTCCGCGACCGTGGCAAGTGAACTCATCGACGCGAATCTCGCGTGTCAGACCAATCCGGCACAGTGCGCGGCCGCAGTGTTGCCGGTTCCCATCTACCAGGAGAAGCCGGAGTACACGCAGGCCGCAATGGCTGCGCAAATCGAAGGCAGCGTCCTTCTCGAAGTCGTCGTGTCAGCCGACGGATCGACAGGCAATGTGAGCGTCGTCAAGTCGCTCGACAAAGAGTACGGCCTGGATCAGCAGGCGGTCGACGCACTCAAACGATGGACGTGGAAGCCGGGGACGCGAGGCGGCGAACCGGCCCGAGTCGTCGTGAACGTCGAGATGACGTTTACGTTGAAATAGGCCGGCTACATGTAGAGGCGCGCCTTCAGACGCGCCTGATCAATCCAACGTCCAGAGCGCGAGCGTATTGGTGTCCTTGATGAAGATCCGGTTGCCGGAGATCGCGGGCTGGGCCCACGTCGACGCCTCTGACACGGTGTAGCGCGCGATCGCCTGAAACCTGTCGCGGCTCGCCTTCGCAACGACCAACTCGCCATCGTCGTTGAGGAAGAAGAGAACGCTGCCGGCCTTGACGACCGCGGAATTGGTCGCCTCGCGTGGCGGACCGAGCCACAGCACCTTGCCGTCACGCGCATCGATCGCGAAGAACTGACCACTGTTGCGTTTGGAGAATCCAAACAACGTCTCGCCGATCACGACAGGATTGCTCAGATACATCGAGACGTCCTTCGTCTCCCAGACCGTCTCCGCCACCCACATGTCTGCGCGACGCGATGGCGTGATCGCGGTGACGCCCGTATCAGCGCTCACGATGATCGTCCCACCGTACGCGACCGGCATCGACCCGCCGGTGCCACCACCACTCCACGGATACCGCCACAACAATCGACCATCGGGGACTGAGATACCAATGACAGCGCTTTGCGTGACCGTGACCACTTGACGCGCGCCTTCGAGCGTCAGGATGAGCGGCGACATGAAGAAGCCGCCGTCACCGGTTACCCACGTGACGCTGCCATCGTTCACGTCATAGGCCGTCAACGCTTCGTAGTTTCCAGGGTGCACGAGCATGAGACCGCGTTCGCCTGCCGGTGATGACGCTGCGCTGAAAAAGGGATGCTCGGCAGGCTCGCGCGTCTGCCATATGCGCTTTCCACTCGCGGCGTCGAAAGCCGACACGATTCCGCTGATGCCCTGCGTGAACAGCTTCCCGTCGAGAAAGAGCGGCGTCGCCTTCGGCCCGGGACCGTGGACTCTCGTCGGCTGGCTGGGCGTATAGGCCGCCGCATAACCCGAATGCCACCGTTCCTTGCCAGTCGCCGCGTCGAGTGCCGTCACGACTTCCTGTCCGTCCCGACGTGTAAAGACGTAGACGACGTCGCCGATGACGAGCGGCGTCGCATATCCCTCGCCGACCTCGACTCGCCAATGCTGCTTCAAGGCGGACGGCCATGTACCAGGCTCGACGAAACCGGACGCCGATCCGTCGCGCGTCATGCCACGCCACTGCGTGTAGTCCAGTTCTCTTTGCGCGCTCATGTCGACGCTGAACGCCCAGAGAGCAATGAATGCGACCAGCAGCCAGATCGCTCGTGTCACGCGAGCACGCGTTTCTCACGCCACCGATGGACCACCGTGGTCGCCAGAATGTAGGCAGCCGGCCACATCATCACAAAGGACAAAGGCCACCACGGCCTTGGATCGTCCTCCGAGATCACGAAGCCGTCAGGCCCCGGGTCCCTCGGAAAAAAGACCGAGTTCTCGAAGGCCTGCGACACCACGATCGTCGCGCCTGCCATCAGGAGTACGCCGAGCGCGGTTGGCAGGAGTGACAAGGTCGAGCCTCTTCTGCCTCGATACGCACCCAAGACCATTGGCAGGATCACGAGAAAGGCCCGCACCATGCGAGGTGCGACGACGACCACGAGGTGATACTGCAACGAGGGGTTCCACTGCCGCATGGGCACTTTTCCCCACGTCCCGACGAAGACGACGAGCGCGAACATCGAGAGAGTCAGCCACAGAGTTCGTCGAGAGAACTGACCCACGACGAAGCCGCACATCCACGACCAGCCAACGAGCGCAACCCAGCACGTGCCTGTCCACACGACCAGGTGAATGACATCATTTCGGTAGCCTGGATACGCGAGATAGGAGAAATCCCAGAGCACCCAGTAATTCGCGAGGTCGATACCAAGGATTACTCCCCATGAGCGAGACGCGTGGCTGAGCAACAGACCGATCGGAACAACCGCACTCAGGACAGCGAACCACGGCTGCCAGTCGAGCCAGAGCGCGGCCTGCCGTCGGACCAGCAACCCGAGGACCTCACGGAGCGCGCGCCCAGGACGCGAGCCGCACTCGGCGAGGTCGCCACACACGACCTCACGTTCGCTCTCGTCGAGCAGGCAGGACACGCGGTCCACGAGCCACCACGAAAAGCTCCCGGTGTGCGGTCTCATTTGGTCGCCCACGTCACGCCGCGACTGACTCGCATCACTGCGGCGTAGAAGGCGGCAGCGGCTTGCTCGCCCTTGGCAGTAACCCGCACCATCCGCTTCGGACGTCCACCCCGTTGCGGAGTGGGGTCGCCCATCCAGGTCTTGATGAGGCCCTTGAGCTCCAATCGATCGAGCGTCGTATACAACGCCCCGAGAGAGCATTGCCGGCCGGTGGCCACTTCGATCTCCTGGCGAATGGCCAATCCATACGCCTCGTCGCCCAGGCGGGCGGCGGCGGTCAACATCAGGTATTCGAATTCGCCGAGTTGCATTACTCACACATTGTAGTTGTAATGAGCCCGATGTCAACGTCACAGCCGCCCGGCAACCGTCCCTGGCGTCAAAATGTTGAACCGCAGCACGGCACCAGCCCATAATCTCCGCACTCGTACGGCCACGTCCTTCGACTGGAGGCGTCCATGAAGACTGCTGTCCTCTGCGTATTTCTTCTGACTGTCCTGACCTTCCCGGCGCTGACCGCTTCACCGACCGCCAAGCCCGAGGAGGTTGGACTCTCGTCGGAGCGCCTCCAGCGCATCAACCAGTTGATCGAGCGCCGCATCGCTGCCGGCGACATCGCCGGTGCCGTGACGATCGTCGCGCGCAAGGGCAAGGTCGTCCATCACGCCGCGCAGGGTGTGATGGACCTGCAAACGAAGCAGCCAATGACTCCAGGCTCGATGTTCCGCATCGCCTCGATGACCAAGCCGGTCGTTGGCGTGGCGATCATGATGCTCGTCGAGGAAGGCAAGGTTCACCTGAACGATCCGGTGAGCCGCTACATCCCGCAGTTCAAGGACATGAAGGTGGCCGTGGCGCAGCCGGCGGCAGGCGGTGCAGGTGGACGCGCGGGTGGAGAAGGAAACGCTGGTCCCAGGTTCTACACCGTCCCGGCCCAGCGCGAGATCACAGTCAAGGATCTGCTCACGCACGTCTCGGGCCTCGGCAGTGGCCCGATGGGCAACAGCGACATCGAGAAGGTCGCGCGCAAGGATGGGGAAACGCTCTCGGACTACATTCCGCGCCTCGGATCGACCTCGCTGGAGTTCCAGCCAGGATCGCGCTGGACTTACAGCCCCGGCGCGGGATTCGAAACGCTGGGCCGCATCATCGAGATCGCATCCGGCACCAAGCTCGATCAGTTCTTCCGTACACGCATCTTCGATCCGCTTGGGATGAAGGACATCACCTTCTGGCCCACCGATGGACAGATGCCCCGCGTGGCGACGGTGTACGGCCGTGGACCGACCGGCCTGACGAAAACGCCGACGCCGAATGACACGATGTCGAGAAACGTGTACTTCCGCGGGTCAGGCGGGCTCTACAGCACCGCCGAAGATTACATCCCGCTCGGGATGATGCTCGCCAATGGTGGTGAGTTGAACGGAAAGCGTCTGCTCAGTCGCAAGGCAGTGGAGATGATGGGCGCGGCTCACGTCAAGGACACGCTGCCTGGTCGTCCTGCTGGTGAAGGCTACGGCCTCAGTGTTCGCGTCGTCACCGACCACGCCGCTCGAGGAACGATGCTGTCCGACGGGACATTTGGTTGGTCCGGAGCCCAGGGCACGCACTTCTTCGTCGATCCGAAGGAGGAGCTCGTGGGCGTCCTGATGGTGCAGACCTCGATCGGGGAGCTTCAGCGCGAGTTCGAGGACATGGTCGCGCAATCGGTGATCGATTAGTTAAGCGGTATCTCGGAGACGAAATGTCACATAGAGCACGGAAGGCTTCCTTCATCCTGACCGCGATCGGCATCGTGACCCTGACGCTTGGTGTGCTTGCCCAGCAAGGTCAACCGCAGATCGGGATCGCCCCCGTCACGCTGACTGCCGGCCCATACACCTTCGACACCGCGGAGCAGCACAAGATCCGCGTCGTCATCGTTGCGCGGGGTCTGGTCCATCCATTCAGCCTGGCGTTCCTGCCGAATGGCGACGCACTCGTCACTGAGCGCGGGACGAAGCTGCGTATCGTGAGGAATGCGACTGGTGCCGGCGGCGCACAGGCGACGATCGACACCGAGCCGGTCGCCGGTCTGCCCGCGTTTCCGCCATTCAGGACTGGCGGACTGCAGGAAGTCGCACTGCATCCCAAGTTCGCAACCAATCGGCTCGTGTACTTCACCTACAACAAAGCCGGCGCGGCCGGACAGAACCCGAACCAGCGGCAGAGTGCCGTCACGCTCGCGCGCGGACGATTCGACGGCAAGACGCTTACAAACGTCGAGGAGCTCTTTACTGGCGACTGGAACAACGGCGCCAGCGGATCGCGCCTCGCGTTCGATCGCAACGGGTTCATCTACATGACGACTGGTGCGCCCTTCGACGAGAAGGCTCAGAGCACCGACACGGTCTACGGCAAGGTTCTGCGCCTGACTGAAGACGGAAAGGCGCCGCGTGACAATCCGTTCGTTGGAAAGGCGGGTGCGCGCCCGGAAGTGTTCTCGATGGGACATCGCGATCAACTCGGCCTGACCGTCCACGAGGCGACGAACACCGTGCTCGCCGCCGAACATGGGCCCAATGGTGGTGACGAGATCAACGTGATTCAGCCGGGACGCAACTACGGATGGCCGAAGTTCAGTTTCGGTCGCACGTACGAGGGCCCACGTATTTCCGAGGTACCGCTCGGTCCAGGCATCGAACAACCCCTCGTGCTGTGGATTCCCTCAATCGCGCCCACCGGCCTCACGTTCTACACCGCCGACCGCATTCCCGCCTGGAAAGGCAACCTGTTCGTCGGCAGCGCGCGACGCGGCGAGGTTCCGCGCACGGGCGGGCTCGAGCGCGTGGTGGTGACCGACAAGCTCGAAGAACTGCGTCGCGAGTCGCTGCTGACTGAGCTGCATCAGCGCATTCGCGACGTGCGGCAGGGACCCGACGGATTGCTCTACGTCATTACCGACGAAGACGACGGCGCGTTGCTGCGGATAGAGCCGGCGCCGTAGAAAGTGGAAGAAGTTTAAAGGCTAAAGTGCGGAAGTAAGTCAGAAGTGCAATCGTGCTGTTGCGATCAGCCTGGGTGCACTTCGCACTTACTTTATTACTTTGACCTTTAAACTTTGAACTTCCGCTAGACTAGTGCGCCGCCGCCGGTCCGCTGCTCCCCTTTGGCCGGCGCATGATCAACACGAGCGGAATCAGTACGAGGAACAGCAGGCCGAGTAGCCTGAAGATGTTCACGAACGCCACCATTGCGGCCTGGCGCTGAATCATTCCGTACAAAGCAACGTAAGCCTGGTTCGTGGCGCTGACGACATCGGCGCCGGCAGCCATGAAGCCGGCTTTGAGCTGATCGAGCATCGTCGTTGTCGTCGGGTCGAACGCGTTGACGTGCTCACCTAACACGGCTGTGTTCACCTGTCGCGTCCGCGCCAGCATCGTCCCGGTCACGGCGATGCCGATGCCGCCGCCGATGTTCCGCATCAGGTTGAAAAGACTGGTCGCATATCCCATTCGCTGCGGCGCGATCGTCGCCATCGACACGGTCGTGAGCGGCACGAAGAGCAGCGCCATCCCGGCGCCTTGCAGCAGCTGCGGCCAGAAGATGTCCCAGTAGCCGGCCTGCAGATTCAGCTGCCCGAGCCAGATCATGGTGACGCCGCCAATGAACAGCCCCAGTGCCAGCAGCTTGCGTGCGTCGATCTTGCTCGTCAGGATGCCGACAATGGGCATCATGAAGAGCGAACCGATGCCGCGCGGCGCCATCGCCTCTCCCGCCTCGAGTGAGGGATACCCGAACAGCGTCTGCAACATGATCGGGAGCAGCACCAGGCTGCCGTACAGCACGAAGCCGAGCACGGTCATCAGGAACACACCAACCGAGTAGGTGCGATCAGTGAACAGATGAAGGTCGATGATCGGCTCCTTCGATCGGAGCTGCTGGATGACGAGCGCGATGAGGCCGGCCGCCGAGATGATGGCCAGCGTCGCGATCATCGTGGACTCGAACCAATCCTCCTGCTGGCCCTTGTCGAGGACGAACTGCAGGGCGCCGATGCCGACGACCAGCATCCCCATGCCCCAGTAGTCGATGCCCTTCGACTCGCGCCGCAGGTATGGAGGATCGAAGACGTACAACTGCGTCATGAGGAGCGAGACGATCCCCACCGGCATATTGATGTAGAACACCCATCGCCAGCTGTAGTTCTCCGTGACCCACCCACCGAACACGGGACCGAAGATGGGCGCGACGACGATACCGAGCCCCCAGAAGCCCATGGCGCGCCCGCGTTCCTCCGGCTTGAACGACTCGAGGAGCACAGCCTGCGACAGCGGCTGGAGCGCTCCGCCGGTTGCGCCCTGGATGATGCGAAAGATGACGAGCAACGCGAGATTGGGCGCCGCCCCGCAGAGAAACGATGCGAGTGTAAAACCGGCGGTGGACCACATCAGCAACCGCTTGCGGCCGAACGTACTTGCCAGCCACCCGGTCATCGGCAGGATGATGGCGTTGGCGACGAGATACGACGTCAACGCCCACGTGGCCTCATCCGTGGTCGCGGACAAGCTGCTGGCAATGTGCGGGAGCGACACGTTCACCACCGTGGTGTCCAGCACCTCCATGAAAGTGGCGAACATCACTGCGAACGCGATCAACCACGGGTTGACTTGTTTCTGAGTCACTCGCGCGTATAAACCGTTGGAACCACTGACATGCCTGGGCGCAGCAGGTGCTCGGGATCCTGTCCCTCATCGAGCTGAATCCGAACGGGCACGCGCTGCACGACCTTCACGTAATTGCCGGTGGCATTGTCCGGTGGCAGCAGGCTGAAGCGCGAACCGGTTGCCGCGGCAAGGCTCTCCACTTTTCCGCTGAACTCGCGTCCACCGTACGCGTCGACATCGATTGCCACGCGCTGCCCGGGGCGCATGTGCTCGAGCTGCGTCTCCTTGAAATTGGCGGTGATCCACACGCGGTCCAGCGGGATCACGGTCATCAACGCCTGTCCTGCCTGAACCACCTGCCCCACCTCGACGCCCTTCCTGCTGACGATGCCTTTGACCGGCGCCTTGACCGTGGCGTATTCGAGATTCAGCTCCGCTTGTTTGACGATCGCCCGGTTCTGCCGTACTTTCGCGTCGGCCGCGTCCGCACGCGCGCGCGAGGCCGTCACCTGCTCTGGCGCTGTCTGGGCAGTCTTCAATTCTGCCGACGCCTGCTGGCGTCCAACGCCTGCCTGCGCGAGACGACTCTCCGCGACGCGGATGCCAAGCTCGGCCTCCTTGACCTGCGCCTCGGCGGATTCAGTCGCGGCTTTGCTCGCCGCCGCCGCCGCGACGGCAGCATCGAACTGCTGCTGCGCGATCTCATCCTTCGCGAGGAGCGGTTTGAGCCGCTCCACGTCGCGACTTGCTTTCAACGCATTGGCCGCCGCCTCACGTTGCCGCGCCTGTGCCGTCGTCAACCTCGTGCGGGCGACTTCCACGCCTTGCTGCGCCTCGAGGTACGAGGACTCTGCCTGCTCGACGCCGCCGCGCGCTGTCATCTCATTGCTCGACGCGGTCGTCGATGTGATCGGCACGCTCGCCCGCGCCGCCACCGCCGCCGCTTCCATATCGGCGAGCTCGGCGCGCGCACGCTCGAGCGCGATCTCGTAGTCGCGTTTGTCGATCTCCACGAGGACCGCGCCAGCCTCGACCTCCTGGTTGGCCTCGACGGGCACATGGAGTACCGTGCCCCCGATGCGTGACGCGATCGGGGTGATGTGCGCATCCACCTGGGCGTCGTCGGTCGACTCGCGGCCTGCGGCGATCCACCACCAGACACCGATCCCAACCGCAGCGAGAAGCACGACTCCGATGAGAATTCGAACACGCATGGTCATTTGATTAACGGGCCTCCGAGGTACTTGGCCACTGCCTCTTCGGCGGTTCCGAGCGACCGCGCGAGCATCGCCTTCGCCACGTTGAAACCGTACATCGCAGCGATGTACTGCTCACTGGCCTGTGCGACAGCTTCCTGAGACTCCACGACCTCGATATTCGACGTCACCCCGGCGGCAAACCGGTCGCGCGACTGTGTCAGCTGCAGGTCCGCCAGCTCGCGCGCGCGCATGGCTGTCTGGAGAACTTCCTCGGTCGCCTTCAAATCCAGAAAGGCCATGCGCACGTCGTAGTAGACCTCCGAGCGCGCGTCGTCAGCTTCAGCGCGTCGGGTCTTGAGCTCGGCATCGGCCTGCGCGAGCCGACCTTGCACGCGTCCGCCCTCGAAGATTGGCACCTTGACCTCCCCGAGAACGTTGAACGTGGGGAGTGCATCGCTCCAATGCAGACCGATTGCACCGTAGTCAGCTGTCAGGCGGAGCGAGGGAAGAGCCTCGCCCTGGATCGCTTTGCGCGACGCTTCAGCCGCCTGCACGCGCTCGAGCGCTGCCAGGTAATCCGGCCGCTCGCGATAGGCGCGCGTGAGTGCCTCCTCGAGCGTCATTTCCGGGATCGGAACGAACGGAATCTCCTGACTCAACGTGAACGACTGTCCCACGGGCAAGCCGATGAGGCGGGCAAGCTGGAGCTTCGCCTTCTCGAAGTCATTGGTCGAAGCTGTCACGCGCTGACGTTCCGTGCTCAGCCTCACTTCGGCACGCACGACGTCGATTCCCGCGACGAGTCCACCTGCTCTCAGGCTGATCGCCTGTTGGTGCAGCGTCGTTGCCGTCTCGAGTTGCGCTCTGGCCGTCTCGGCACGTGCCCCCGTGGCGAGTACCTGCAAGTACGCGTTCGCGGCCACGAGGACGACGAGATCCCGGGCGCTTCGATACGAGTGCCTGGTGGCGGCGAGCGAGTGCTCGGCGGCTCGGAATTCGTTGAGCTCGCTCATATCGAGCACGGTTTGCGAAAGGAAGACGCGTGCATCGAAGACGCTGAACGGACCGACGATCCGCGGGAATTCTGCTCGCAGCGGGAACCCGAACGCTTCGAGATTCGTTTTACGACGCGCCCCCGAGACGCTCCCGTTGACATGCGGGAGAAGCGCGCTCAGCGCAACAGTACGAGCACCGGTCGCACCATTGGCGCCTTCTTCGGCCAACAGCACGCCGAGGTTGTGATCGAGCGCCCGCTTGATGACCTCGGCAATTGAGAGCGACAACGAGTCGGCAGTGGCCATTCCCTGCGGAACGCCGCCGCGGAACGGGCTATTCGGTGGCAGCGACTCGCCGACCTGTCCGAACGAGGCGAGGGGAAGAACGATGCACACGGCGGCAATCGCCACCGATCGAAGAGTCTGTCTGGAAGTCACGCGAGACGTGCCTCAGTGAGACCGCGGATGAGAAGCAACCGGCGGAGATCTGAGTATGGTTCAGAGCCTGTCCCGGGAACAACTAGCGAGGCTCCGCCCAAGCAGTCAGGTTTTCTTGCGGACGCCGCAGAGGCTGAACCCCGCGCAGGCGCGAGCTCGAGTCTCTGCGCCCGTCGAGTCAGGCTGGCTTGGCTTTGAGCGCGCCGATCTGCACCAGAAGACCGGTGAAATCGTAGATGCGGCGCTCGCGCACGATCATGCCGTTCTCAATTTGGTAGAAGAAGACCGCCGGCATCGAGAAGCGCTTCCCGGTCGGAGGAATTCCCAGGAACTCGCCGATATGCGTGCCCTCGAGCAGCAGGACGGCGACGGCGTTGTTCCCATCCACGACGACGTTGTCGACCGTCGTCGTCAAGTCGAGGAAGGCCTTGAAGATCACTCGAAAGGCCCGTTCTGCGGCTTCGGGACCGGTGTGCACACCCGCGGTGGGACTTTCGATCACCGCGTCCCGAGCGTAATCAGCAGCCAGTGCTGCAGCGTCGAGGTCTTCGTATGCGTCCCATCGACGCTTGATGAAGTCGTGCATCTGCTGGCGGGTCATGGTGCTCTGGGCTTCCCCAGTGCCGGCGACGGTTGGGTGCTTGCTGGTCATCATGCCCCCTTGCACACCTGCCTGATGGATGACGAGCGGATTATAGCGGAACCTTTCCATCACTAGAGCTTCAGCGATTCTGATTCGACTCAAACCGTGCAACTCTGCTGTAGAGCAGTCGCTGCTAGAATCTGCGAAGTTGATGGCGAATCAGGGCCCTCTGGCACTTACCCGCGAAATAGACGAATTTCGTCGGCAGTTCGAGCAGATCTCTGCCGATGCTGATGCGCTCGTGACACCGCTTGGTGAGGAACAGTTCACCTGGAGACCCGGGCCGAACAAGTGGTCGATCGCGGAATGCCTCGAGCACATGAACGCGACGGCGAGGTCGTACTTGCCGGCCATCGATGAAGGAATCGCCGACGCGATCAGGAACGGCGCGTACGCCGAGGGACCGTTTCACTACAGTATCCTCGGCCGTCTCTTCTCACATCTGATGGAACCACCGGCCCGCTTCCGCATGCGAGCGGCAGTCGAGAAGCAACCAGGCCCGCAGCGTCCCAAACGAGAAACCCTGGCTGGCTTCCGCGCCTATCAAGTGCAGTACGTCGACCGGCTGCGGCAGGCCAATGGGATCGACCTCTCCAGATCGTGCGTGCGAGCTCCACTGGCCTCGTGGATCCGAATCCCTCTCGGCTCAGCGTTCGCGTCAATGGCCGCGCACGAGCGACGGCACTTGTGGCAGGCGCGCAGGATCACACAACTTGCTGGATTCCCCGCTGCTACGTAGGCGGTACGATCAGTCTTCGTGATCTTCGAGATCTTCGGGTACTTCGTGCGCTAAAACTGCTGACTCGACGTCGATCCGGATTCGAGTCCCACGGCGGCGTGTGAACGCCTGGGATCGGCGCCGCCTTCGACCTGACTGTGCTCCTCATCGATGAGGACGCCCGAGGCAAAGCCGTAACGGAACTCACCTTTGCGACCGATCTTCTGAAATCGATGGCCACGCGCCATCAGTTCCTGCACCACGGACCTCGGAAATCGATCTTCGATCTCGACCCGCGCGCCGCGTCCGCTGATGTCGCCTGGATCGCGGGTTACCAGGAAGCGCGGCGCTTCAATCGCCTGTTGCATCGACAGGCCGCCATCGATGACGCCCGTCACGATGGAGTAGGTAGAGGCCGGAATCCACGCATTGCCGGCCGATGCCACTGCCAGGCGTGGTGTCATCATGCCGCCGTGGTCCTTGAACACGATCATCGGCACGTTGGCGGTGTTGGATCGCGTGAGCGGCTTCAGCTGTCCATACGAACCTGGCGCCGTGCGATTCGACCGGAGATGGTTGTTGTACAGAAACCCGAGTCCGCGCGACACGTAGAAAGAGCCTCCCCACGTGCTCAGCGTCTGCGTGATCGCAATCATGTTGCCCTCGGCATCCGCAACGACAAAGCCGCTCGTGCCGCTGCCGATACGCTCCGGCCCGCCACCGATCTCATCTGAATCTTCGGGGAACACCTGGGCATGACCAGGATCGATCCGATGAAACAGGTTCGTGGCATGTGGGGCTTCGAGGTGCTCGTCGAAGTCGACAGACCACTGGGCCGGGTCGGCGATGCGAGCCACGCGATCGCGCAACTTCCACGACTCGATGAGGTAGTGCCAATACTCAGCATCGCTCACGGGCGTCGCGTGTGCCCGCGGCTTGTAGTTATCCAGCACCTGGAAGGCTTCGATGAGCGACACCCCGGCGCCGACGGGAGGTCCGCCCGTGAAGAGGACATGCCCGCGATAGTGACCGCTGACCGGCTTCCGTTCGATCGCCCGATACTGCGCCAGGTCGTCGTAGGTGATGAGGCCGTCATTCGCCTGCATATCGGCGGCGATGCGGCGCGCCACGGAACCGCGATAGAAAGACTCGGCTCCTTCGGACGCAATCGTGCGCAGCGTCGCCGCGTAGTCGCGATTGAAGAAGCGATCGCCGGCTTTCGGCACTCGACCGTTCGGCAGGTAGATCCGCGCCGCAGCCGTGTACTTCTGGAAGTACTGCCGCCCTTCGGCGATGCTCGATGGCAACGTCTGATCGAGTACAAAGCCCTGCTCCGCGTACGCGATGGCCGGCGCGATCAGCTCGGACCAGGAGATCCGCCCGCTTCCGTAGCGTGCATGGAGATAGTCCATCCCGGCAACGACGCCTGGAATGTTGGCCGACAAAGGTCCGTCACCAACCAGTCGCGCGCCCCGGAAAATGCGTGGGTTGTCCAGCGATGCGGCACCTGGAGTCTGGTCCTTGAAATCGATCACGGAGGGTTCAGGCATCCCGCTCAGGAACAACACCGCCTGTCCGTCCCCGCCGATGCCCGATGCATCGGGCTCGACCACTCCAAGCACGAAGGAGATCGCGATGGCCGCATCCACAACGTTGCCGCCGCGCGCCAGAATCGCCCGCCCCGCCTCTGACGCAAGGGGATGGGCCGAGACCACCACCGCACGTGACGAAGTCACCTGCGGTTTCACCAGCGGTTGCCGCACGATCATCTGATCGACGACGTCCTCGAACGCGCTTTCGGAACGCGCCTGTTCAGCGCGAGGCTCGAGCTCTGCGCGGAGACGATCCCACGCCCTGGCCCCGTCGCCCGACTGGTAGTACATGCGCTTGAGCGTGGACCACACGCTGTCGAACGCTCTCCTGTAGGGAGCCGGCGTCGGCGACGCCGGCACCGCTACGGCACGCGTGCCTTCATCCACCGCGCGCGGCGCCGGTACGATCCACAGCCGATACGCCCGTCCGTCGCTGAAGAGCGCGGGCGCGTCATCACGATCGCGCCGAGGATTACCGTTGTAGCCGGGATCGGGTTCCGGTATTTCGCCGATGGCAAGCAAGCGGCCGTCGGGAGACCACGTCAACGTGCCGCCATGCCTGGACACGAGCACCGATGGCGAAATCGGACGACCTGGTGAGAGCGAGTCTACGTCGCTCAACGGGTTGACGCTCGTGACCCATGTGGACCCGACGCCGTCGCGCACCGAGTAATACGCGAGCCTCGCGCCATCGGGCGACCACTCGGCAAAGCCGTCATAACCGGCCTGTCGAGCCAGACGAACCGCCGGTCCCCGGCCGCCACCCGATGCCGGTGCGGTCCGATCGAACAGACGCATCATCCAGATGTCGAAGTCGCCATCATCGCTGTTGCGGTTGGACGTGAAGGCGACGCGACGGCCATCAGGCGACACGCGCGGCTGCAGTTCGTCGTCGGGGGACTGCGTGAGCCGGAGCGGAATGCGATTGGCTTCGGGGCCGGTTGGGTCGACGAGGAACAGATCCCACTGCAACTCGTCCGTCGAGCGATGCGCGAACACGATCCGACCGTCAGGGGTCCACGACGGCGTGCGCTCGTCGCCCTCGAGCGTAAGCACTCGTTCTGGAACGCCTCCGCGGGAGTCGGTGAGATAGAGATCGAATCCCTCGCCGCGGTCTGCGACGAAGACAAGCCGTTTGCCGTCAAAGGACCACGCAGGCTCGCGCTCCGACTCGGCAACTCGTGTGAGCTCTCGCGCATCGCGCCCATCAGGAGTCGTCAGCCAGATCCGATCGAGGATCACAACGGCCAGACGCTTGCCATCGGGAGACCAAGCCGGGTCGCGCATGCCGGCTGGACCGGTCTGCGCACTGGGCGAGAGCGCCATGACACACAGCAGGATCGCTGTGGCCAGGAGGCGGCCTGCACTGACACGTTCGCGCGGAGAAATGGTCAGGCCGCCCCTTCCTTCTCTGCTCATTATAATGACCGTGTGCTCGCGCTGCGGTACGTCTATGTCCTCGCGCTGGCGATATGGCTAGGCGGGATGGTCGTATTGGGCGCGGTGGTCGCGCCGACCACATTTCAGGTCCTTCAGGCCAGCGAGCCGGCGACCGGTCGCCTCCTGGGGGGCGCTGTATTCGGCGCAATTCTCTCGCGTTTTCACTATGTTGCCTACGGCGCTGGAGCACTGGCGCTGCTGGCACTCGCCGCAATGGCCTTGCTCGGGCCAAGACCGGTCGCGTTTGCCGTCCGGTCGACTATTGTCGCGCTCATGCTCATGATTGCTCTCTACTCGGGTCTCGTCGTTCTTCGGGAAGTCGACGCGATCCAGCAGAGGGTCGGCGCCCTCCCCTCGAGCCTGCCGGCCGACGACGCGCGCCGCGTACGATTTGACGAGCTTCACCAGCTTTCGACGCGCCTGATGATGATCAATATCGTCGGGGCGGTCGTCCTGCTGTATTGGGAAGCGAGGGAGCAGTAGCACCAGCGTCTGCTGGCCTGCG
>Ga0075421_100004646_pt1 | contig 16583 bp, 13 predicted proteins | sample SoiMetdeltSBSDD5_FD_75292 | JGI IMG/M metagenome (GOLD analysis project Ga0075421, IMG submission 75292) | Bulk soil microbial communities from a Populus tree surrounding site in Tennessee, USA - Soil MetaG P. deltoides SBSDD5 | ecosystem: Environmental > Terrestrial > Soil > Tree plantation...
GGACACGATCCGCACCAGACCGACGTAGCTCGCGGTTCCGATCAGGACCTGGAACGTTCCCGACCCCGACAGGCGCAGGAGGCTGGCCATCACGGCCGGCCGGAGCGCCCAGTGGCTGCGCCGCACGGCGACGCGGGCATCTCCCCGGGTGAGCCGGTACAGCTGGTACAGCACGCCCGTGCCGCGACCGATGGTCGTCGCTACGGCGGCACCCGTCACGCCAAGGCGCGGGAAGGGTCCGAGCCCGAAGATGAGACAGGGGCCGAGCAGAATGTTGATCGCGTTGGCGAGCCACAAGACCCGCATCGCGATCGCCGCATCACCCGCGCCACGGAAGATCGCATTGATCAGAAAGAGCAGCAGCACGGTGGCGCTGCCGCCCAGCATCATGCGCGTATAGTTCGAGCCGATGGCAATGACGTCGGGGCTGGCGCCCATGATTGACAGGAGATGCGGGGCGAGGGTGACACCCAACACGGCGACCCCCGCGGCGACACCGAGACCCAGCACGATTCCCTGCACGGCCGCCTCGGACGCCGCTTCCGGCCGTTTCTCACCGATGCGCCGCGCGACGGTCGCCGCGACCCCGATCGAGAGCCCCATCGCCGCGGTGTACACCAGCGTCAGCATCGATTCGGTGAGCCCGACGGTGGCGACGGCGTTGGGACCGAGGCGGGAGACCCAGAACACGTCCACCACCGCGAAGACCGACTCCATCACCATCTCGAGAATCATCGGGATGGCGAGCAGGACGATCGAGCGGCCGATCGCGCCGGCCGTGTAGTCGTGGGGGACGCCGCGGACGGCATCGCGCACCACCGCCCACCAGGTATCGCGTGGGGCGGGCGTAGCCCCCAGGCTCTGGTCGGTCAAGACGAGGTCAGCCGAACCGCTTGGCCGCGCGTTCGCGCGCTTTACGAGCCTCTGTTTCGCGATCGCGGGGCGGTGCATTGGTCGTCAGCGAATCGATCAGCCGGCGGGCCACCGCACTGACCTCTTCCACCGCGGCGTTGAAGGCCGTTTCGTTGGCGTGTGACGGGTGCGTCGACCCGCTCAGCTTGCGGACGAACTGCAAGGCTGACGCCTGAATTTCGGCGTCCGTGGCGGGGGGGGCGAAATTGGCGAGCGTCTTGATATTCCGGCACATAGTTCCGGTTCCCTTGGCGTGTCGCGAAGAATATATCGCGCCTCAAAATCACTCGCGTCCGGATTTCATGGGTCCCGCGTCGCGACCCTTCGGCGGGCGGCCGAGGCCCGTCCGGCGGGTCGTTGCCCGGATCCATCAAGGGACCCCGCGGTCGGCAGCCGTCCGTGCTACCGCAAACCCGCATTGGGGTGGCATGTTTGCTGCACACCGGGGAGGAACGGGAGGTATCGACTGATCACCGTCCAAGCGAAGATGGGCGTCCTGGCGACGCGTCTGGCATACGTCGGTGTGCTCGCCGCGGCATTGCTCGCTCCATTTCATTTTGTGTTTCCCCCCGCCGGCCTGGCGACGAACGTGGCGAATGCGTTCGCGTTCCGCTATTCGGTGGCGACCGCCGTGGACGCCATTCAGAACGTGCTGCTGTTCGCCGGCTGGGGCGCGTTGTGGGCGACCACGACCCGCCCCACTCCGTTGCCGCAGGCGTTGCGCGGTCCGGCGCTGACCGGCGCGGCGATGAGTCTCGTCGCCGAGGTGTTGCAGCTGTTCCTGCCGGATCGACGTGCCAGCGTGCTCGACGTGATGACCAATACCGCCGGTGCCGTGCTCGGCGCGGCCGCGATCGTGATCGCGGTCCAGACGGCGCAGGCGGCCCGGATGCAAAAATCGTATGTCGGACTGCCGGCCATCGGGTTCGCGATCGCCTATCTCGGCGCCGCTATCGCCGAAGCGGCCCTGCCGCTGCAGACGGCCGCCGTGATCGACGCCGGCGGCAGCGCTCGCCTGCACCGCATGCGCTCGGCCGCCGCGCAGCTCGACTGGACCTCGCTGTGGCGCATTCCGCTCGCCGACGTCATCCTGTTCTTCCCGCTCGGTGTCTTCGGGGTCATGGCGCTGGTCGAGCGGGGAGCGCCGCACTGGGCGGCGTGCCGCCGGGTCTGCGCCTGGGGCCTGTTCGGCGCCGTGCTCATCGAGGCGGCGCACGGACCGTTGGGCCAGCCGATCCAGCTCGGCTCTGCGGTGGCTCATGTTCTCGGGCTGGCGCTCGGCGCCATCGCGAGCGCGCTGTGGCTGCCCGCCTTCTCCCGCGTCGTGCGGGGGCGCGGACGACCGATGACCGTGCTCCTGGCCTATGCGATGCTGATTGCCTTCTGGGCCTGGCGTCCCTTCGTCCTGGAAAGCGATCCCACCACGATTCATGAGCAGTTCTCGCTGGAGCGGTTACTCCCGCTCCACGGGCTCGCCCGGCGCAGCGATTTCGCCAGCGTGGCGGAGATCGTGAAGCCGTTCTTCCTCTTCTTTCCACTGGGCGCCATGCTCGCGGTGTGGCCGCTCAAGCGGCGCGGCTGGCTCTCGGCGTGCCTGCCGGCGTTCTACCTGGCGGCGATCACGGAAGTCGTGCAGGGATTCGTGGCGGGGCGGTTCTTCGACGGCACCGATCTGGTGATTCAATGCGCGGCGGCGGCGATCGGGTGGGCTGTCGCGCGGCAGGCCGGATATGAGCCGTATGGGGCGGTTCTGGGAGACTGACCAACCATGCCCTGGCCCGGATTCGAACCGGGACGCCTTACGGCACTGCCCCCTCAAGACAGCGTGTCTACCAGTTTCACCACCAGGGCGGGCTCGGTAAGCTAGGAACCGTCCAGAGCAGGGTCAAGGCACAACAGAAAAGTGCGGATTGCGGAATGTGGAATGCGGAATTCAATGGGAATGCCTACGCAAGGACACGACCTTGCACTGCCATTCCGCAATCCGCAATCCGCATTCCACAATTGGGGGGGGATGCGGTGAGGGCGAATCAGTTCGGCGAATGGATCCCCTGGCCCGAGTACTGCCGTTCGCGGCCGATGCCCGGTCCCGAGGGGAAGATGTTGTTCAGGTCGTTGTCGATCTTGGCGATGAACTGCCGGATCGACCCCGCGAACGGCTCCGTGCGTCCATGGCGACCGAAGGGATCGGTATACCAGACTGTCGGCCCATCCCGGTTGCTGATCCTCGTCGAATTGACGTCGACCACGCGCGCGGCGCCGTTGAAGACCGAGCGCGGATCGTTGAACAGCACACCCGAGTCGGCGCCGTGCGCGGTTGAGGCATCGCACGGCCCGCCGCGGGCGCGCTCGCCGTTGGGCCCCACCCAGTAGCACACGTCGATCGGCCGCCCGGTGACATTGGGCGCGGACGGATCGTAAAACCGGCTCGGCAGGAAGACCTGGAAGTACGGGTTGATGGAGGCCAGGGCGTGCCCGTCCTCGGCGCGCAGCGCTTCCGAGATCTGCCAGCTCTCGTGCAGGAGATCCCAGTTCGACGTCTGCCCGGCCGGCACGAGCAGGCGGTCGGCGCAGCTGCGGTCCGGAATCAACCGCTGACCGCCGCCATCCGGGGAATTGGCCGGTGTGGGCGCGCCCACGACGACCGCCGTGTCGCCGCCGCAGCCGCGGACGAACTCTCCCGGCGTGCCGATGGCGACCAGCTTCGTCATGTGCAGCTCGGTCCCGTCACTGCAGCGGATGTGGTAGGCGATCTCGTGCAGGTTGTTGGTGAAGGCATCCTTGGAATGCGTTCCCTGATGGAGCTTCACGAGGACGTCGCAGTGAATGCTGAACAGCTGGTCGGCCGCGTCGCTCCCGAAATGCAGCGGAACGTCGTTCTCCCATTCCACTTTGTGGCCGAAGTGGTCCTCGTGGCGCGGATTGGCCGGATCATACACGTCGAGCTGCTCGTTTGCATACCCGAAGGGAATCGCGCCGACTTCGTGGTAGAGACTCGAGCCGCGTGGATCGCGCCCGTGCTCGTGTCCAAAGCTGCATCCGGTTTCCGGATCGACCGCGGGATGCCACGTGGGATAGAGCTTGCCGTCGGGTCCCACGACGGAGTACTTGTCGTGATCCGCTTTGGTGCAGGTATCGTTCGGCCCCGGCGTCCACAGTCCATAGGCGGCGCTGAACCCGTTGGGTGCGACCGGTGACTGCACGTTCTCGCTGCACGCCACCACGACCACCAGGACGAGCGGCGCCCCGATGCGCACGACCATACACCACCTCCCTGCACCGCATGGCTGAGGATTTCGCGGACGATGCAGTACGAAGCCGGTCCGCGCGACTTCCATCCGTGACCACCGTCACCTGGCTTCGGGCAACATGGCGCTGTGATTCGGGATGTTGAATTATGGACGCCATGTTCGTACTCATTCACTCCCACGCCGCCGACCGGCGTGCGTTCCCCGACGGCGAGTACGAGGAGACGAGACATGCGGACCTTCCCGAATCACATGCTCTTGCTGGCGGCCCTCGCCGCCCTCGCCACTCCAGGCCATGCCCAAAGCCCGACATCGCATTCCAGTCTGTGGATCGGCGCCGGCGTCGGGCTGGGCTGGGCGAGGGTGAGCTGTCGCATCTGCGGAGCCAACCGGGGACACAGCCTCTCCGCGACCGCGCAAGTCGGGGGCCGCATCTCCAACAGCGTGCTGATCGGCGGCGAAATCGACGGATGGTTTCGGAGCAGCAACTCCGACCAGAATCGCCCGGCCGATGAGCTGCTGCTTGCCTATGCCGCGGTGGTGTACTGGTATCCGACGCCGCGATACCCCTACTACCTCAAAGCCGGACTGGGACTCGTTACCTACCGCATCGACGACGGCACCGACCGTCTGACGTCATCCGCCCTGGGGCCGAAGATCGGCATCGGGTACGAGCTCCACGTCGCCGGGCACCTTTCGGCGGTCCCCTATCTCAACGTGCTGGTGGGATCCACCGGCGCCGAAGTGAAGCTCAACGGATCCGAGGTGCTCAATCAGGCCAGCCTCGGCCTGCTGCAATTCGGCATCAGCATCGCTCACCGCTGATCGGCTATCGGCTATCGGGTAAGCTGATAGCTGATAGCCGATAGCTGATAGCCTGCCTTACTTGATCGCACCCTTCGGATACACCGCCGTATGAGCGAGCATGTCGTGGAACGCCTGCTTCCTCATGCCCAGGACGAAGAAACACCCGACGAGGATGAGTAACCCGCCGAGGTTTCCGAGAGTCCTGAGGGCAGTCACGCCAGATAACGCCGCGAGCACCGTCAACAGGAAGTTGCAGTTCTTGATCGCAAACCGGGTGAGCAACTTCCCCACTCCCGCCGCCGTCCCGTCGTCACTGGCGACCCGAATGCCCAGGATGAGTTTGCCCAGCGTGTAACCGGTGAATCCCTCGATCAGGAAATAGACGATGCCGATCACGGCGGCCGCGATGAAGAACGCGACGAGGCCGCCGAACAATCCGCCCAACGCGGCCGAGGCGGCCGCCATCGAATCGGCTTGAGTCGCCATGGCACCGCCTATTGCGGCCCCGGCGGTCACGCCGATCAGCCCGCCAATCGTGCCCCCGCCGAAGAACGCCAGGACGAATACGATCACGCAGTCCAGCAGCCATGCTCCTAAGCGTGGCCCGAAGCCGACCCGCTGCTCCATGTCACACCTCCCGAAGGCGCGTTGGACATCACCCTGTGGCTCGAACCCATATGGTGGCACTCCACGCGCGCGTCAAGAGCGCGCGACGATCGCCTCGGCAAGGCGCCGCGCGGCGTGGGGCGCCGCGGCCAGAAACAGAGACGGCTCGATGACCTCGAGCTCCATCACCAGAAACGCGCCGTCGCGCTCAACCCCGTCGACCCGCGCGTAGAGCCACTCGCCCGGGATCGCGGCCAACGCGCGCTCGGCCTCGGCCCGGGCACCGCCGGGCGCCCGATCGGGCTCCGACGTACCGCCGAACCGCTCCTGAACGCGAAAATCGCCCGCGGCGGGACGCTTGCGCACTGCATGGCTGTAAGCACCGGCGAGATACACCAGCGACAGCTCGCCGGCAGTTTGCACTTCCGGGACGAACTCCTGGACCAGGACACCGCTCGTGGCGGCGAGGTGTGCCAGGCGAGGCTGATCGCCGCGCACCCGGCCGGCCGTGGTGTGCCACGTCTGATGTCCCGCGGCCGAAACACTCGGCTTGATGACCGCTTCAGGCCAGCCGCGCTCCTCGAGCAGCCGGTGCAAATCGGGCACCGTGCCCGACTCGAACCACACCGTCTGCGGAATGGCGACGCCCGCGGTCTCGAGCTCGCGGAGGTAGTGCTTGTCCAGGTTCCAGCGCACGACCGTCGTCGGATTCCAGAGCCGCACGCGCTGCTGGTCCAACTGGGCCAGCCAATCGGCGAATTCCACGGGCCGCAGGTGATAGTCCCAGCAGGAGCGCAGCACCACCGCGGCGAACGCGGTCCAGTCCACGTTCGCCTCGTCCCAGCAATGCGCGCGCGCCCCCCAACCGAGCCGGGCAAGCTCGGCGGTGAGCGGGCGGTCATCTGGCATCAGCTGAGGGTGTTCGCGGTAGGTGACGAAAGCGACGTCAGGCATTCAGAAGCGCCACGAAAACTCTCCTTCCTTCTGCCGGAAGCCGGCGGGAATGTCCCAGATCGAGCGATCGAACGTGCCGCGTCCGATCTCCGTCACTTCGATGCGCTGCGTCGTCACTTTCCCCGGATCTTCCAGCGTGTGCGAAGTGACGACGATACGAAGCGGCTGTCCGCGGAACAAGCCCCGCCGTTCAGCGTCCGAGCGCCGGATGAACTCGGGGTCCGACTGCCCCAGCACGGAAACGATGGTGGACAGGAGATCGATGATCGGGTTGGGCACGAGCGTCAGGGTCGGATTCACCCAATAGTCGGTCACGACTACCTGATGGACCGTTTCGCCCGCCAAGCCGAGCGCGCTCACCCCGACGGTGAATTCCTGGATCAGCCGGAATCGCTCGGTGGGGAGCCCGGCGACCGGTTCCCCGGCGCCGACACGGCGCGACGAGACGTGCATGTCCCGCACCCGAAACCGCACGATGCCCGTCGCCGAAGCGGCGCGGAGGCCGATCGCCGCCGCGTGCGCGAACGTCGAATCGTCGGTCATCGAGTATTCGGATTCTCCTGGATGGATCGAGGCGACGCGGTGACCACGATCCAGGATGAGGACATAGTCGCGGTCGTGGCCGTGACTCGAGAGGTCGATACGCGCCCGCCGGCCGTCCTCGCGGACCAGGCCGGCGATGCTGTCGTCGTCGGTAATCATGTTGAAGGAATAGCGAGTGCCGCTCACACCCTGTGGCGTCTGGAGGAGGCTGGCGACGCATACCAGCACGGCGATCGGCATGGGGGCTCCGAGGTGATAGCCGTGCTCCTGTACGGCCGCCCCGGGCGGCGGGTTTCGTCTAGACCGACGGCGGGGCCCGACCGATCAGGATCGTGATGTTGTCGTTCCCGCCCCGCTCGAGGGCCAGATCGAGCAGGGCTCGCGCCATCTGCTCCGAGTTGGGCATGGTGCCGAGCCGCTCGGCGATTTCCGCGTCCGACACGTGCTTGGTCAACCCGTCGGTGCAGAGCAGCAGCACGCAGCCGCGGCGGCGGATGTCGACCCGGCTCACTTCCGGTGTTGCCTCGGAGCCCCCGATGGCGCTCGACAACACGTGACTGAACGGTGAGGTCGCCGCTCGTTCCGGGGGCAGCGCGCCCCGGGCCACGAGATCCTGAGCCATGGTCTGGTCGGTCGTGACCTGTCGCAGGTCCCCGTCCCAGTAGTAGTAGCACCGGCTGTCACCCACCTGCACCACGTACAGCCACGGCCAGACGGCGATCCCCAGGGTGAGCGTGGTCGCCCGTTTCTTGGCGTCGCCGCGCGCCGCCTCCTTCACCGCGTCGTGCGCCTCGAGCGCCGCGACCCGCAGCGCCGTCTGAAACTCCTCCTCGCCCGACGTGCCGGCGGCGTGATACGAGCGGAGGGAGTTGGCCACGTAGCGGGTGAGGGTCGCCAGGGCGAGCTGGCTCGCCTCGCCGCCCGCGGCCCCACCCCCCACGCCGTCGGCGACCATCATGATCGTGGCGAGCCGCTGTCCACGGAGCGGGAGGCTGTCGGGATCGGGCAGGCTCGTCCCGTGAATGACCACCTGGGGATGCACCGTACATAAAAGGAAGTGGTCCTGGTTTTCGCTGCGGACCTTGCCAGGATGAGTAATCCCGAACATGTCGAGCTCATCGTCGCGCGGTTTGGGAGCGGCATGCGAAAAAACGGCGCTCACTGTCTCAGCCCGTGCCATGGGACCTCCCTTTAGGAGGTCAGCATGACGCGAATGGGCGGGACGCGCAAGGGCGCTTGCGCACTCGCTCCGCGCGGCGCATCGTCGGTCGACCCTCAACCCTTTGCCGGCAGTCGGAGAGGACCACGGCATGCGGCGCAGCGGCAGAAGCGGACGAATCAAGGAACGCCCCGACCCCGAGCAGCTTCCACAAAGGGCCGAACAGCTCGCGCGGGCAATCGAGGAGTTTCTCCGGCGCCGGGCGCCGTTACACACAACGCCCGCCTGTGACAACGGGCAGGTAGAGCCGCTCGATTGGTCTGCCGCAGGCTGTGAAGCGCTGTGCGCGTTGTGCCTCTTGAATCGGTCATTGTCGATCTATCGCATGCGCGCCTAACCGCTCGTACTCCCCCTCCAACCCTGCCGCACCTCGCGGGGTCAGCCGCTGCTGCACTTCGGTGCATAACAATTCTGCATCTCGCGCGAATTCCTGTGAGTGTTTCGTCTTGGTATCACACTGAAATTGGTGTGGAACCTGCGCAACATGGCTTGTGTATTGCCAAACAATGAAGCGTGGGCTGAAAGAGGAGTGGCTTGAAGGTTCCGGTTCAAACAAGGGAGTATGAAGGGTCTGTTGCGGAACGCGTCGTCACGCAGCCGCCAGTTTACCCACCTGCCCCACAGTCAGGCGACGAGTGGCGTCGCCTCTCGGCGAGGTTACGGCGGCGCACACCCGCCATTCTCTTCGGGTTAGTCCTCGTTCTCAGCGCGGTCACGGCCTTCACGCTGATCTGGCCGCGCACCTACCAGTCAGCGGCGCTGATCGTCATCGAGCAGCGCACCGGTGGCGACGATGCCAGTCTGTCGTTCCTGGGCCAGCTGGGCCGCGCCACTCAGATCGAGACTGAGATCGAGCTGATCAAGAGCCGCCACGTGATGGAGCGCGTGGTGGACCAGCTCGATCTCCATGCCAGCATCCAGCCGCTCGACCCCACGCCGGCTTCCTTCCTGGACTGGACCATCGACGAGCTGAGTCGTGTTCTTCCCGGTGGACCTCCGGAGCTGCGGCCCAGTATCGTCTTCCCGTCGTTCGATGCCAGGCCCGACGCAGCGCCGGGGGTGTACAGCATCGGCGTCGCTCCGGGTGGGGGCATGGTGATCCGGGACGCGACGACCGAGCGGGTGATCGCGGCCAGCACCGATTCCAGTGCCCCGGCCGTGGCGGGAGCGGCGTATCAGTTCGGCGGCGTCTCCTTGAGTGCTCCCGATTCGCGGACGCCGTGGCCGTCCTTCTTGTTGCGGGTGGCCCCGTTTGCCGACGCGGTCGGCGCCACGCGCGATCGCGTCCGCGTGTCGCGCAAGGAGCGTGAAGCCGACCTCATCGAGGTCCGGTGCGAGGAGCGTTCGCCGGACGGCGCCCGCGAGTTGTGCCAGGCGGTCGTGGATAACTACATGCGGCTGCGCACCGATCTGCGTCGGGCCGAGGCGACCGCCACCGCGTCATTCCTGCGGGAGCAGACGAACCTGCTGGACCAGCGTCTCACGGTCGCGGAAGACAGCCTGGAATCCTACCGCGCGAGGAATCACGCCGTGGCCCTCGGGGAACGGGCGGCCGAAGAAGTGCGGCAGTCGACCCAGCTCATGGCGCAGCGGGACCAGCTCGAAGCCGAGCGGACGGCCCTGTCGGGATTCATCGCGCAGATCCAGAGCGGCGGTAACGGAACGGCCCGGTATCGCGACCTGGCCAGCTTCCCGACGTTCCTCCAGAACCCGGCCGTGACCCAGCTGATGGCGAGCCTGGTGAGTCTCGAGAACGAACGGGGCGACCTGCTGCTGCGCCGCGCCGAGACCAGCACGGAAGTGACGGCTCTCGACGCTCGGATCAGCGCCAGCGAGCAGCAGCTCCTGTCTGTCGGCCAGAGTTACCTGCGAGCGTTGGACGCGCAGATCGGCTCTCTGGACGGCGCGCTGCGGAGCGTCGGCGGTCGCCTGGCGCAGATCCCCCATCAGGAAGTGGAGGCCGACCGGCTGCAGCGCCAGGCGAGCCTGCTCAACGACCTCTCCGGGCTCCTCAAGACCAGGCTGCGGGAGGCCGAGGTAGCGGAGGCGGTGAACCTGCCCAACGTCCGCGTCGTGGACCAGGCATCGCTCTCCCAAAGCCCGGCACACCCGAAGCTACGACCCAACCTGGCGCTCGGGGCCGTGCTGGGACTGGCGTTCGGTCTCATGCTGGCGCTGTATCGCGAGGGGACGGACAGTCGGGTACGGGAACGCGGGGATGTAGAGCGCGAATTCGCGCTCCCGGTCCTGGCAACGATTCCACGGCTCAGCGGCGCGGTTTCGATCCTGCCCGTGCCCGCCCTGCGACGTCCCAATGACGAGGCGCGCCTCCTCACGGGCCGCAGCGAGTCATCACATCGCATCTCGAAAACCCGGCTGATTGCCCGCCAGGCATTTCGGACTCTCGCCACGGATCTCTGGTTCGCCACACGCAGTCGGAACGACGGTGGAACGGTCGTGGCCGTCACGAGCGCGGGCCAGGGCGAGGGAAAGACGTTCGTGGCCTGCAACCTGGCGCTGGCCCGGGCGTCACAGGGAGCACGCACGATTCTGATCGACGGGGACGTGCGCGGTGGCGGGGCGACGAAGTTTTTCGGGCTGCCACCATCCCTCCCAGGACTGAGTGATATCCTGACGGGAAACCCGGCCATGTACGGTGAGGGAGAGGATGGGGTGTGGGAGAAACGGGTCTGGGTCGGCCTCATGAACCACGCCCAGCTCTGGGTGATCCCGCCCGGCACCGCGAGCCTGTATTCGGCCCGGTTCAACGAGTTCGCCGCGCTCCTCGAGCAGTTCAAATCGCGCTTCGACATGATCGTCATCGATGCGCCGCCGATGAACCTGGCCGCCGACACGGTCCCCATCGCGGCGGTCTCCGACGCGGTCCTCGTAGTCGCGCGCGGGGCGCTCACGACCCGCGACTCCCTCAAACTGACGCTCGAGCGACTCGGCCGCACGCGGAGCCACGTCATCGGCGCCGTATTGAACGACGTCAAGCCCACGCGCGACGCCGATGAGGCCTACGAGTATTCGGGAACTGAGGAGGTGCTGACATGACGAGTGCGTCCCGAAGCGTCGTCGTCTGCTGGTCGGCGATCCTGACGATTGCGGTGCCCGCCCGAAGCCAGTCGGCGCCCGAGGCGGCGCCGCTGGCCCCAGGCGACGCCATCCGTACCACATTCTGGCGTGAACCGCAGTTGAACGGCGAATACCGGGTGGATGAGACGGGAACCGTCGTGCTTCCCCTGCTGGGAACCCGGAACGTGCGAGACATCGCCCCGGACCGTCTCAAGACAGCACTGGTCAGCGACTACGGACGACAGCTACGAAGTGCCGACGACGTCCAGATCGTACTGTTGCGCCGGGTCCGCGTCCTGGGAGCAGTGAAGACGCCGGGGCTGTATCTGGTGGACCCCACCATGACGCTGGGGGACGTCATCGCCCTCGCGGGCGGGGCGACCCAGACCGGGAAGCTGAAGGACATCCGGGTGACGCGGAACGGGCGGGAAATCCGCTCCGACCTGAACGAGCGGGCGCCTGTGGGAGAGCGGCTCGGCTCGGGCGACCAGATCCTCGTACCGGAACGGAGCTGGTTCTCGCGCCAGGGCGTGTTCCTCCTGGCAGGCAGCATCTCCGCGATCACCGTGCTCGTGACGCAAGTCGCAAAGCGGTGAACGGGAGTCCGCGACGGTGTCCTACGGAAGGCTGAGACCCGGCGAAGCCATTCGCGCCGCCTTGCAAGTAAGCCGGGCGGTCGCGGACGTGGGGACGATTCTGCTGGCATTCGTGTTGAGCTACGACGTGTACGTCTGGACCATCCGGAGTGGTTTCCTGCAGCGGGCCGTGCAGGATCCCGTGCCGTACGCAGGTGGCGGCGTGCTCTTCGCCGCGTTGGCGCTCCTCTGCTTCTGGGGGCTGGGGCTGTACCGCGACCGCGCCAGCGTGCTGAACCTGTGGGAGTATGGGACGGTGGTCAAAGGCCTCGTCCTGGCAGCAGCCTGCTTTTTCGCGGTGCTGTTCTTCCTCCGGCTCACGAGCTACTCGCGGCTGGTTGTGGTGGGGGCGATCGGCCTGGCGACCGTTCTGGTGCTGCTCGAGCGACGCGTGCTCTCCGCTGCCATCGGCAAGCTGCAGCTGACCGGCCGGCTGGGCCGCCGGGCGATCATCTATGGCTGCGGTACCACGGGGCGCCTGGTGATGAAGAAGATCGTGCAGGCCCCGCACCTCGGGTGCAGCGTGGTCGGCTTTCTGGATGAATCCGCGACCGAGGGCGCGCTGGTGGAGTGCCGCGTGGCCCAGGGAGGGCCGTTGCTCCGCGTGCCCGTGCTGGGGCGGCTGGAGGAGCTGCGGGACCTGGTCGCCCGGCAGAAAGTGGACGAGCTGTTCGTGACCGTGGGCACCGGCTCGCCGGAGCGCATGCGCGAGATCTTCGAGCTGGCCGAGAGTTGTCAGGTCGCCGTGGCCGTCGTGCCCCGGCTCGGAAGCCACCGGGCAGATCAGGTGCGAGTCGAGGATCTGGGGGCCGTGCCGTTGCTGCGGATGCAGCAGGTTCCCGCGGCCCGCGCGAAACACGTGCTCAAGCGCGGCTTCGACCTCGTGGGCGCCATCGCGCTTGGCATCGCGACCGCTCCGCTGTGGATCGCCGCGTGGCTGCTGCTGCGCCTGGAGGGCGGCGGCCCGATTCTCTTCGCGCAGGAGCGCGTGGGGCTCGCGGGACGGCGCTTCCGCCTGTTCAAGTTCCGGACGATGCGCACGGACGTGAACCCCTATGCGCCGTCACCCGAGAGCGACTGGGACCCGCGGGTCACGCGCTGCGGTCGGCTGCTCCGGGTGACCGGACTCGATGAGCTGCCACAGCTCATCAACGTGCTGCGGGGGGAGATGAGTCTCGTCGGTCCGCGGCCCGAAATGCCGTTCATCGTCGACGGCTACGGCCCCCTGGAGCGCGAGCGGCTGCAGGTCAAGCCGGGCATCACCGGGCCGTGGCAGGTGAGCGCCGACCGGCAGGCCGAGATCCACGAGAACCTCGAGTACGACCTGTATTACGTGTCCCACCAATCGCTCGTGCTCGATGCTCTGATTCTCCTGGAGACCGCGTTCTTTACGGCCGGGCTCGTGTTTCGGGCGCTCTGGCCGCGGTCGAAGACCCGCGGCCGGCTCGCCCGCCTGGAGCCGGACGCGGCGCTGAGGATCCCTCGTACCGCCGCAACGGCTCCCGGTGCGGATCCCGGGGCATACGTGCTGGTGGCCCTGGACCAGAGGCGCAGCAACGGCGACGTCTCGCTCACCTGGATGCACGGCATTCATGTGGCCGCGGCCGCGGGGCGGCGTTGGGCGGTCAAGGTGCTCGCCGCGGCCCAGAACCGCGCCACGTTCGACCGGCTCTTCGCCGAGGTGGATCGCGGCCTGGAATCGGAAGACCGGCACACGGCATACGTGGCGTATCGGTCGCGAGCGGAGCTGCGGGAGCTGGCCGTGGGCGCTCAACTGGTGCTCACCGATCTCTCGCACGTGGCCGCGTGGGTGAAGGACGCCGGCCGGGACCTCATCTGGGCGTCGCCGGCCGGGCTGCAGTGGTTCTGGAGCAACGGCCACCGGGACGAGCTCGAAGCGGAGTTGGCCGGGTGGGTGTCCGCGGGGGAAGTCCCCGAGGCTGCGGTGTCGTGAGACAGACCTAACTACGCGCGGCGAGGCCAGGGTCTCGCTGCGGGAGGGTATAGCCATGGTGACGCAGACGCGTACGCTCGAGCGATCCCGCCGGGTCCTGGTCACCGGAGCCGGAGGATTCATCGGTCATCATCTGGTGTCGTTCTTGAAGGCGAGGGGCAACTGGGTGCGGGGAGTCGATATCAAGCACCCGGAGTATGGCCGCAGCGCGGCGGACGAGTTCCGGCTGCTCGACCTCAGGCGGTGGGATGCCTGCCTCGAGGCGACGCAGGGCGTGGACGAGGTGTATGCATTGGCCGCCGATATGGGGGGGATGGGATTCATCTCGCGCCACCACGCCCGCATCCTGCACAACAACGTCCTGATCAGCACGCACACGCTGGAGGCAGCTCGCGAGAACGGGGTGGAGCGCTACCTGTTTTCGTCCTCCGCGTGCGTCTACCCGGAGTACCGTCAAATGGAAGCCGATGTCGTGCCCTTGAAAGAAGAGGACGCGTACCCGGCGAACCCGCAGGACGCCTACGGTTGGGAGAAGCTCATCACCGAGCGTCTGTGCCGGCATTACGAAGAGGAGCACGGGATCGAGACCCGGATCGTGCGGTTTCACAACATCTTCGGGCCGCAGGGGACGTGGCAGGGCGGGCGCGAGAAGGCCCCGGCGGCGATGTGCCGCAAGATCGCGGTCGCGAAGCTCACCGAGAATCCGGAGATCGAGATCTGGGGTGACGGAAAGCAGACCCGCTCGTTCTGCTACATCGACGATTGTACGAACGGACTGCACCGGCTGATGCGGTCGGACTACCGGCAGCCGCTGAATCTCGGTCAGGATAGGATGGTGACGATCGACGAGCTGGCCGATATGGTGGCCGAGATCGCGGGAATCAGAATCGAAAAGAAGCACATCGACGGTCCGCAGGGCGTGCGGGGCCGCAACTCGGATAACTCCCGGTTGCGCGAGGTGTTGGAGTGGGAGCCCGAAATCCCGCTCGAGGAAGGCCTGCGGCAGACGTACGTGTGGGTGGAGGAGCAGGTGGAGCGGCAGCTGTCGGCGGAAGCACGCCGGGTGCGGGTCGGAGCCTGATGACGGCGGCGCCAGCCGCCGGGCTGCGGGATGCCCGGCCGGTGCCCCCGCCCCGGGTGGACGTCCTCGGCGTCGGCGTGAGCGCGATCCGGATGGTGGACGCGCTCGAGACGATCGACGGATGGATCGCGCGGGGGGAGCGGCAGTACGTGTGCGTGACCGGTGTGCATGGAGTCATGGAAAGCGGGCGTGATGATTCGCTGCGACGGATTCACAACGCGGCGGGTCTGGTGACGCCCGACGGGATGCCGCTCGTCTGGCTGTGCCGGTGGCGCGGGTTTCTGCACGTGGAGCGGGTGTACGGACCGGACTTGATGCTCGCCTGTTGTGAGCGGTCCGTGTCGCGAGGATACCGGCATTTCTTTTATGGTGGCGCCCCGGGCGTGCCCGAGACGCTGGCCGAGCGCTTGAGGTCGCGATTTCCCGGCCTCGAGATCGTGGGGACCCATTCACCGCCGTTTCGGCCTCCTACGGCCGATGAACAGCGGGCCGTCGTACACCGCATCAACGCGGCCCGGCCAGACATCGTGTGGGTGGGGTTGAGTACGCCCAAGCAAGAGCGGTGGATGGCCGAGCACGTGGGGACGGTGAGCGCCGCGGCGTTGATCGGCGTGGGAGCGGCGTTCGACTTTCATGCGGGGCGGAAACGTCAGGCGCCAGGGTGGGTGCAGCGGAGTGGCCTGGAGTGGCTGTTCCGCATGATGAGCGAGCCGCGGCGGCTGGGACCCCGTTACCTGGTCAATAATCCGTTGTTCATGTGGCAGCTCGTGGCCGAGCGGCTGCGCGCCGTCCCGCGCCGCAGCGCGCGGGACAGGGGACGGGCGTGACCGCGACGCAACAATCCCCGGTTCGCCGCCAGTCCCACAACGCAACCATGCTGGCCGATTTTCTTCACTCACTGTTCGGGACTTGGCGTGGGGCCCGCGTTCGATTCGTGGTGCTTCGGAACTACGAGTCCCTGCCCACCGCGATCGGGAACGACATCGACATCCTGGTCGATGATCTCACGACCGCTGAGCGCATTCTCCTCGGCTGCGCGCAGTCCGCCGGCTACCGGCTTTGCCACTACGTCGCCTTCGGCTCCCACTCGTACTACTTCACGGATGACGCACTCGGCCGGCCGATACGGATCGACCTGATGACACGGCTCGACTGGTACGGATTCGTGATCCTGGCCGCGAACGAGGTATTCGACTCGAGCCGCGAACGACGCCCGTTTCGCATCCCTCATCCGGCGCATGAAGCGGCGCTCAAGTTGCTGCTTCGGCTGCTGTATCACGGCTACGTCCCGGAGAAGTACCGACCGTTCATTCGCGAGGCGTTCGCCGCGGACGAAACGGCTGCGGTCCAGGCGCTGACGCTTCCCTTCGGCTCTCGCCTGGCCCGCTGGCTCGTTCACGAAGCGCTGGCCCAGGACTGGGACGGCATCGAGCGCCGCCGGCGGCGGCTACTGGCAGCGCTCGTCGTGCGCAGCTGCCTGCGCCGTCCGCGCACCACCGCCGCGCTCTGGATCGGCGATACGGCTCGACGGCTGCGCCGCGCGCTG